>ERZ827126.2656-NODE-2656-length-12156-cov-3.084208_pt1 | contig 12156 bp, 9 predicted proteins | sample MGYA00519780_ERZ827126 | MGnify/ENA primary metagenome ERZ827126 (study PRJEB31778, sample SAMEA3449262) | human gut metagenome | biome: human gut; feature: human-associated habitat; material: faeces | place: United Kingdom | collected 2010/2012 ...
CGGAAATGATTTTTCAGACACGCTCTAGTGCTTCTACGGCTTCTCTGATGATTGCCACTGCTTTATCACAATCCTCTTTGTTGATGATAAGCGGTGGGATCATACGGATAATATGAGCTCCGATGGCTGTGATCAGCAGATGTCTGTGCAGACATTCATGTTTCACATCCACACCGGAGATGGTATCGTCAAATTCCACACCAACCAGGAGTCCCTGTCCTCTGACTTCTTTTACATGCGGAAGTGTCTTTAACTGTTCCATAAAATATGCACCTATCTTTGCAGCATTTCCTGCAAGATCCCGATCCAGAAGTTCATTGACCTCTGCCAGCGCTGCCGCGCAGCATACCGGATGTCCGCCAAAAGTCGTACCATGAGATCCCGGGGTGAACGCTTTGGCTACCTCTGCAGTTGCACAGATCGCACCGATCGGCATTCCGCCACCCAGAGCTTTTGCCATAGATACAATATCCGGTTTGATTCCATAATTCATAAAGGACATCACTTTACCTGTTCTGCACCAGCCGGTCTGTACTTCATCGATCAGAAGGAGCATCTCATGTTCATCACAGAATTCTCTCAGTCCCCGCATAAATTCCATGGTTGCCGGATGAACACCGCCTTCACCCTGTACCGGCTCTACCATGATCGCAATGGTATCTTCGGTACATGCATCTTTGAATGCCTGCAGGTTATTGTACTCTGCATAGGTAAATCCATCCGTCATCGGTCCGAATCCGATCTGACATCCGTTATCCGGCTGTCCGGTTGCAGACATGGCACCGAAGGTTCTTCCGTGGAAGCCCATGGATGCGGTTACGATGTTGTATCTCTTCGGTCCGTATTTTTCTACCCCATATTTTCTTGCCATCTTGATCATCGCTTCGTTAGCTTCTGTACCGGAGTTCTGATAAAAGATCTTGTCCATACCGATGGTAGTACAGATTTTTTCTGCCAGCAGAGCCTGCGGAATGGTGTAAGGGTAGTTAAAAGTATGCATGATATCTTCTACCTGATCCTTCACTGCTGCTACCACTTTTTCATTACAGTTTCCGGCGGAGTTTACAGCGATTCCTGCATAAAAATCCAGATAAGGAGTTCCGTTTTCGTCATACATATACTGATCTTTTGCTGTCTCAGCCAGAAAATCGAATCTCTCATAAGTCTCGATCATATATTTGTCTACTTTGTCTTTGATGTCCTGGAATGTGAGTCCTGTGTCTTTTAATTTCATAGTGTTGTCCTCCCTGATTTTTGTTTATGAAGTATGTTTTATAACGCATCCCTGCGGAGCGTGTTTCACAAGTTATCGCAGCAGTCACCAAGGTCTCATGCAAGCATGGACTTTGACTTGCTGCCCGCGTAAATCAAAACAAAAAGACGGCAGGAAACTGTTTATTCAGCGCCTTTGCCGTCTTTTTATATTTTCTGTTTTTTATTCTATAGCGATTTTCATGAATATTTCTAAAGTTCCGGTTACAGATTTTCTATGATAGCATCTTCGAAAATCTTTAATCCTGCTTCCATCTGCTCATCAGTCATGCACAGCGGTGCCAGAAAACGGATAACATTTCCTGCGGAACCGGCATTTTCAAGAAGCAGACCTTTCTGCAATGCCGACTGGATCAGTTGCTTTACAAATTCCGGATTCGGTTCTTTGCTTTCTTTGTCTTTGACAAATTCCACACCGATCATTCCGCCAAGTCCACGGACATCCCCGATTACGGAATATTTTTCTTTCATCTTTTCGAAAGCTTCTGTGACCACTTTGCCAATATGCATCGATTTTCCACAGTAATCTTCTGCTTTCATGATTTCCATGGTTTTGATAGCTGCCGCACAGGCTAACGGGTTGCCACAGTAGGTTCCGCCGATGGTTCCTGCCGGTGCCGCATCCATAACTTCTGCGCTTGCGGTGATCGCACTGATCGGAACGCCGGCTCCCATGGATTTTGCAGTGGCGATGATATCCGGTGCTGCGCCGGCTTCTTTCCAGTATTCCGATGCGAAGTATTTTCCGGTTCTGCAATTACCACACTGTACTTCATCGGCGATCAGCATGATGCCGTTATCATCACAGATCTTTCTCAGTCTCTTTACAAATTCGATCGGCGCCGGGATGAATCCGCCTTCGCCCTGTAACGGCTCAAGGATAACAGCTGCCACATCACTGGCCGGTGTGGCTTCATCGAAAAGTTTCAGAAATTTTTCGATGTAATAGTCAATGGCTTCCTCTTCGGTGTATCCTTTCGGTGCACGGTACAGATATGGAAATTCCGCACGGTAGATGCCTGCCGGGAAAGGTCCCATACCAAGGGCGTAGGCCTTCTTTGCAGTCAGTGCCATGGTCAGGTTGGTTCTTCCGTGGAATGCACCGGAGAAACAGATGATATTATTTCTTCCGGTATAGGCTTTTGCAATCTTGATCGCATTTTCATCTGCCTCGGCTCCGGAGTTTGCAAAATATGTTTTCATCTTGTCACCGCGGCATGGCATTGTCTCATCAAACATCTCTGCCAGTTTTACATATCCTTCATGTACATAAACATTGAAGATGCCGTGGAAATATTTGTCCGCCTGGGCTTTCACTGCCTCGACAACTTCCGGGTTACTGTATCCGATATTCAGAACACCGACACCACCGATCCAGTCAAGGAAACGATTGCCATCCACGTCTTCCAGCATGGCTCCCTCTCCTCTTCCCATACAGATCGGATAAGTAGTTCCGCACATAGCTTTCGGAATCGCTGCATCACGCCGTTTTAAAAGTTCCGCAGCTTTCGGTCCCGGTACACTTCCTGTTACAATCTCAGGTAATGCTTCTCTTAACATTTCTATCCCCTCCTTTATGTCTCATTCCTGTGGAATTCTAATCTAAAAAACAAAAAGGCACGATCACAGCTTTTCAACTGTATCGCGCCTTTGCTTGTATCCTATATTATCACACTTTCCTGTTCTGTCCATCGTCACCGTGCACATGGTTTTTGTGCACCGTTCACATTGTTATCTGTTCACTCCGCCTTATTTATTCCAGCAGTTTCCGCAGATTCCGGATCAGATAAGCCAGTTCCCACTGGGTCCGGTTTCTCGTCTCCCCGAGATTCTTCCCGGTGATCTCACTGATCTTTTTCAGATGATATGCCACCGTATTCCGGTGAAGGAAGCATTTTGCTGCCACTTCCTGAATATTGCCGTTTTCTTCGAGATAAATTTTCAGGATCTTCAGGTATTCACTTCCTGTCTCCTGGTCGATCCGCTCCAGCTCTCCCAGGGTCTGTGTCTCATATTCCCATAGTTTTCTCCGATCCGGAACTGCCAGCAGAAGTTTTGTCACACCAATTTCACTCTCCCGACAAAGCGTCTGCTTTTTATCTGCAGCCCAGCGACACATATAAGAAAGGGTCTGATACTTTTCCCTGAGATTTCCAATCAGCGTTTCTCCCTCACTGACGGCCAGATACATCTCTGTTCCCTCTGCTGAGTTAAGCGCACACCGTTTCATCGCATCCAGCACCTGATCCACAATCTCTTTTCGGTATTCCGCCATCACAAGAGTCAGATACCTGTCGTGATGAAAGACTACATGAGTCAGATTCCGTTTTGTAAGAATCTGCTGGCACTGCCTTAAAAAGCGGTAATAAAAGCTGGTAATATCGGTCTTTCCGGAAGCCGGCACATAACACTGCACCATCGTAAGACCGGTATCTCCATGAATCCCCTCTCTTGCCAGTACCGGCAGATACTCTTCTTTCTTTTCCGGAGAGAATACCGCTTTTCGAATGGCACTCTCCAGATCGTCCTGCTCCTGTTCTGACCGGTAAATCAGATTGCACAGTTCCCGGTTAAAGTCAACCAGGTGCACTTCCCACGGCAGAACAAACACCGGAAAATCATTGTTTTCACCAAATTCCTGCACTTCTTTTGGCACACTCCGGATATACCGTCCGACATTAAACACCAAACCACTGGCTCCCGTTGCATACACCCGCTGGGTAAATTCCAGCAGCTGTGCATCGTCCGGTTCCTTGATACCGGTAGTTATGATCAGTTCCCGTCCTTTTAAGAAATGCACATAATCCATTTCTTCCACCACATGAACCCAGTCCACCAGGTTGGAAAGTCCTTCTCTTCCTGCAACCAGCTTCATATGATAATGATGAAGTGCCACCTCATAGATTTTTTCCAGTGTAGCTGCCATATGCTCACCTCAGATTCTGTCTGTCTTACTGTTCAGAAAAACTTTCTTGCACTGCCTGTGCTGCTTCTTTCTTCTCCAGTTCCTCTTGTTTCAATTCACCCATCTTATCATAATTTTCCAGGAAATAATGACGTTCTCCATATTGTTTGTAGCCAACAACCGTATCCAGATTGACATTTTCCACACTTCTGAAAATATTACTCTCGATAAATGGGTTCGTCTTTTTCAGTGTCCGGATCAGCTGTTTGATCTCCATACGTTTGGATTTTGTTTCTTCGTTATTACAGGTGGTGCAGGTGTCAGTAAATTTACAAGCACACTGAATGAAATGCAGATCATTATAATCTCTCCACGCCTTGATGCTGTCCTCGCGGATCAGATACATCGGACGGATCAGTTCCATCCCGCCGAAATTGGTACTGTGCAGCTTTGGCATCATGGTCTGTACCTGTGCTCCGTACAGCATACCCATCAGGATGGTCTCGATGACATCGTCATAGTGATGGCCGAGAGCAATCTTGTTACAGCCCAGTTCCTGTGCGTAATGATAGAGATGCCCTCTTCGCATTCTCGCACACAGATAGCACGGGGACTGATCTACATGGAAGACTGCCTCAAAAATATCCGATTCGTAAATTGTAATCGGAACATTCAGTTTTCTTGCGTTCTCTTCGATCACCTTGCGGTTTTCCGGGCTGTATCCCGGATCCATCACCAGGAATTTCACATCAAAAGAAAACTTGTTGTGCAGTTTCAGCTCCTGAAACAGTTTTGCCATCAGCATCGAATCTTTTCCACCGGAGATACAGACTGCGATACGGTCCCCTTCTTTAACCAGTTCATACTGATTGATGGCTTTTGTAAATTTGCACCAGATGGATTTGCGGAACTTTTTACGGATGCTTTTTTCCACATCGGCACTGATGTCTTTTTCCTGATCTTCCCGCATCAGATCCATCAACCAGGCGATATAACCGCCTTTTAAGCTGACGGCATCCAGACCTTTTTCGATCAGTTCCGGTACCACTTCCTGACTGTATTTTCCTCTGCTGCAGCAGATCACCAGTTTTTTGCTTTTATCCACCAGCGGGTTCTCCGCAATCTCTTCCACTTTCAGCGCAACCGCTCCCGGAATCGCACCGTGAGCGATCTCATTATCATCACGGATATCGATGATCTGATAGCTGTTTTTGTCCAGTTGTTTTACTTCCTGTATTGTCATTTCCATTCTTTTTTCTCCCTGTCCTCTTCATGACTTTCCTTATATAAAGAAAAAGATTCCGGGAACTGAAAGTCCCGAAATCTTTTTTTCTCATTTGAAACCCACAATTCTGTGGATTATAGTAGCATGTGATTTCCTACATTGTCAATAGGTTGAGCATCAGCCCTTGATACCGGACTGAGCAACGCCTTCGATGAACTGTTTCTGGAAGATGAAGAACATCACTACCAGCGGCAGTACGGCGAGAACCGCACCTGCCATCTGCATCGGATACTCTGTGGTGTACTGTCCCTGTAAGGTAGACAGTGCAGGTCCCAGTGTCATCTTATTCATAGAAGTGTTGACGATCAGAGGCCACATGAAGTCATTCCATGCAAACTTGATGGTAAAGATGGACATTGCCACGATACCCGGTTTGATCAGCGGCAGCATGATCTGTGCGAAGATACGGAAACGTCCGCATCCGTCCACAATGGCTGCTTCTTCCAGTTCTTTCGGCAGAGACATGAAGAACTGTCTCAGCAGGAAAGTACCGAACGCGCTGAACAGGTTTGGCAGAAACAGTGCCGGGATCGTATCCAGCAGTCCCAGTTTCTGAACGATCTGATACTGTGGCAGAAGAAAGATCTGTCCAGGTACCATCAGTACAGATAACACCAGAATGAAGATTGCATTCTTGAACGGGAACTCGATACGTCCGAACGCATAACCTGCCATAGAGCAGAATACAATCTGTACCAGTGTGGTAACCACGGTGGTAATGATCGTATTCATATAAACAGTTGCAAACGGAATTGCAGAAGTTACAATGGTATGATATGCCGTTGTAACGAATTTTTCCGGGAAAATTGTCGGCGGAATCTTCATCGCCTCACCGGATGTTTTAAATGATGTCAGGATCATCCATGCAAATGGAAATACAACCACGATCACTCCGACCAGGAGGATCAGATGGACGATCAGGTGATTTAGCTTAAATTTACCTTTCATGTTCTCACTCCTCCTTAGTCGTAGTTCACCCATTTCTTCTGTCCGATCATCTGGATCACGGTCACGATCATAATCGCTGCGAAGATCAGAATAGAAATAGCTGCTGCATATCCTTTATAACCATAGTCGAACGCTGTCCGGTAAAACAGTGCCACAACGGTCTGTGTTGCCTCGAATGCCGGACTTGCTTTGCCGATCATCATGTAAACAGTATCAAAAACCTGGAAACCACTGATGATGGATGTAATCATAACGAAGAAGACTGTCGGTGTCAGCATCGGTACCGTGATTTTGAAAAACTGAGTAATTTCGCTTGCACCGTCGATAGCGGCTGCTTCGTAATACACACTGTTGATTCCCTGCATACCTGCCAACAGGATAATCATGTTATAACCAACCGTCATCCAGAGACCTACGATCATAATCATAAACAATGCTGTCTTGGAATCAGTCAGCCAGTTATGACCGGTTCCTCCCATGGCTTTGATAGCGCTGTTTAGGATACCCATCTGTTCATTGTAGATCCATTTCCAGACCATGGCCACAGCTGCAGACATGGTAACCGAAGGAAGGAAATACAGGGTACGGTAAATGGATTTTCCTTTGATCTTTGCATTCAGTAAAGCTGCAAGGAAAGTGGATAACGCCAGCCCTACCGGTACGGTTACGATAACGTATTTCAGGGTATTGCCGAAGGTTCTCCATACTTCTTTGTCACCGATCATTTCTTTGTAGTTCGCAAGACCTACAAAAGTAGACATATTAAATTTGTTTACATCATTAAAACTGAACCAGACATTCTGGATAAACGGCCAGATATAAAACACCAGCAGACCCAGGGTAACGGGTGCAATCAGGATATATGCGGCAATCCAGTCTTTTTTCTCTCTTTTCGACGCTTTTTTCTTCGGCGTCTTTACTTTTGCTTTCACGTCAGCCATTCTTTCACCTACTTTATTACTTTGCTAACAGCGCGTCTGCTTCTTCTTTCAGGCCGGAGCAGGCATCTGCCAGTGACATTTCGCCCGTATAAGCTTTTGTTAACCAGGTAGATTCCATATCATACAGTTCTGCTGCTTTGCCGCATACCGGCAGTGGATAAGCTTCAGCGGAGTGGTTTGTATATGCTGCCAGGTTGTACTGCTCATTTGCTTTTGCAAAATACTGCTGTGCGTCTTCTCTTGCGGAGATTACTACACCAGTTTCGCCCTGGATCTTCTGAGCTTCAGAGCTTCCCATCCAGATTGCAAATTTCTCAGCTTCTTCTTTCTGTTTGGATCCTTCATATACTGCGAATCCCAGACCGTTGATACAGTTGTCTTCTACACCATTGAAGGTAGGAACTTCTACACAGTCGATTTTGTCTTTGATGGTATCGTTGGAAGCGTATTCCGGAACCATGTAAGAACCAGCCAGTGTCATAGCGATCTGCTCGCCTTCGAACATGGCATCGGAACCTGTCTCAGACAGAGTAGAGGCACTTGGTGACAGACCGGCATCGATCATGTCGATCCAGCACTGGATACCTTCCTGTGTTTTTGCATCACCGTATCCTGTTTCGGTAGCGTCATCGTTCAGGATCCAGCCGCCGTTTGCGTATACTGTCTGATAATACCATGTCTGGAAGTCAACCGGGCAGGCGAACGGATATACACCATCCGGCAGTTTGTCTTTCAGTTCAGTTGCCAGAGCAACCAGATCATCATATGTCATATCATCGGCCGGATATTCCACACCAGCCTGATCGAACAGGTCTTTGTTGTACCACAGAGCGTTGGTATCGAAGTCTTTCGGTACTGCGTAGTTTTTACCGTCACGAACATAGTTGTTCTCAGCGAAGTTATCTTTGATGTCGGAAGATGCGATTGCATCAGACAGATCATCCAGGATACCACCTTCCACGTAAGAATCCAGATGCAGAACATTCAGCCAGAATACGTCAGGAGCTGTTCCGCCGCCTGCAGATGCTTCCAGTTTTGTCCAGTATTCTCCACCTTTGTATGGTGTCAGCTGGATGCTGATGGATACGTTATCATTTTCTGCTTCATATGCATCGATCATTTTCTGCATGGCATCTCTCTGATTTTCATCCCAGATACCCAGTGTCAGTTCTACTTTGTCACCGGATTTGGAACTTCCCTTGCTGTCGCTGCTGGAAGAATCACTGTTGCTTCCGCATCCGGCCATCATACCTGCTACCATGACAGCAGACATACCCAGTGCTGCAATTTTTTTCATATTTTTCATGACTTTTCTCTCCTTTTCCCTTTGTTGGAATATTCATTGTCGGGTTACTCTATTATGAAAATGAGTAACTGTTCCGTGCTTACGTTGTACTAGCCAAAAGGGTTACCCACTTACATACGTATTTGTTTTAACTATTTATTCTGCATCATTATAACATTTTTTTTTGAAAATGCCATGATTTTCTCAGCCTGATACGGGAAAAGCGGGTATGCACAGTCTTCCTGTACACATGCCCGCTTTGGCTCCCTCTCGTTGTCTTTTCGTATTGAATCGTTTTATTTATGGAAGATCTGGTACGTTTGTTTTCTGAAATCCACCCGTACACCGGTTCCGTCGGAGAACGTTGTCTCCTGTACCATATAATCTCCATTTACCATCTCATGATGCAGCATCTCGCATTTTGCCACCTGTTTATGTAATTCTGTCACTGCCTTGCTACGTTCGATTTCTTCTTTTCGACTCAGTGTTACGTTATCGTCAAAAGCTCCGTCGATATTCGGATAAGCCGCGTCACGGATCAGATAGGGTGCACCGCCATTTAACAGAGCGTACAGCATATAATCTTCCGCTTCACTTACTTTATCCATCATCCATGGCTGAATCACACAGTCATGGTATACCAGATTATATAACGGTACCGGAACTCCTTCTTTCGGTGTTCCCGGTTTTTTCATCATAAAATCATACGGTGCGTAATGACAGAAAACCAGACTCGGGACTGCCCAGTCGCTTACTTCTTCCGAACTTGGCAGGATACCCTGGGAGAGCAGATACTCAAAGCATCTTCCTCTGAATTCATAACATTCTCTCCGTGTCATGCGATGTTCCGGATTGTCACATTCATCTCCTTCGTTACAGGTGAATACATCCAGATAAGCACCATCCAGCCGGATTCCGTGTTTTTTGATCTCGGTAAAATTGCGCTTCACATAATACGGTGCCTGTGTTGCACACAGATATGACTGTGGACCTCCCGCCCATCTCTGGTGCTCCGGAATACTTCCATCCGGTAATCTGCAGGCATAATTTTCATCAAAACTTGGAGCAGCTTTATAAAAATCTCTGTACTGATCATGGATACCAAACATATAACCACATTCGTGCATGGTATCTGCCAGTTCTTTCATATCTTCCCAGCCACCGGCCTCTTTACACGCCGGCAGGTAATCAGGATGTTGGTTGTCATATCCCGGCTGTGCCCAGCCATCCAGATGAAGATACAGCTTTTCCACTCCCTGCTCATGAAGTTCTCTGATTTCTTTTGTACGTTGTGCAAAAGTTGTCAGATGATTGTTCTTTTCCGGATTCTCCGGATCAAAGAAATCGGAGTTGTGTTGCACCTGGGTTTTGATTCCCTTGTGAACGAAAGCACATCCGATCAGATCGTTGACGGAAGGATTTCTTGCCGCTTTTTCTTCCAGCGTTCTTAATCTTCCCTGTTCGTTTACATAAGACCGATATTCTTTACACAAATCATTGTAATCACAGTCATCCAGGAAAGTATATCGCATCACTCTGCGATAATCCATCTTTCCGAGACTCGGTTCAAAGTATACGCCGACGTGGGTGTATGGACCGCCTGCCGGATGTTCGGCATAGTATCCTGCATTCCACGGTGTGGTGCAGATTGCGATATACCCCTGTCTGTCTTTTACCTGACCGAACCATGGCATATATCCGCCTGCTGTTTCAAAGAATCCTGCAAACGGAATCGCAGACAACGGTATCTCCCAGTCATTCGGAATCAGAATACCCTGCTGATGTGTCAGCAGCGTATACCAGCTGTCTTTCTTTTCTTCAAAAGCCATCTGACCCGGCCAGAGTACTTTTTCAACCTGAAGCCCTTCTTCTTTTAACGGAACCCATTCGAAATATACCTGTTCCGTGGTATCTTCCATCCAGATCAGTGTCTCAAAAGCATACGGATAAGTCACGCCGTCTTTTTCAAATCCCTCAAAACAGCTTCGGATTCCGATGCCGACACCCATAGTATAGGTTTCATGGGTGATGGTTACTGCATCCAGAAAAGAAAAGCTTCCTTCTTTACAGATCAGTTTCGGCTGAAAGCCATCCGCCCATTCCCAGCGGGTCTGATCCTTTTCTACCGTCACCGCCAGAGTCTCCTGACAGAAACAGACTTTCGTATTTCCTCTTTCAATTATCATCATAGGTGTTTGCCTCTTTATTTTTTCCTTTGTCAACTGTTCGTCCTTGTCCCTCAGACAGTTGTTTTTGTTTTATTCATTATAACCAGTTTTTTCGTTTTTGAGTTGTCTTATTGTGTACTCTTATTGTCTGATTGCGTATGCTTTTTAGCGTTTTATCATGATAAAGCGCTTATTTTGCACGAAATCAGGCCGATCCTTTTGTTGTGGATTACCCTGTTCTCTGGTAAAATAGGGGTATTCGGAGGGATGTGTTCACTTATGACTTATATTGAAACAAAGCTGAAACGCGAGATTGTGATTGATTCGATCATCACGATTCATTATTTTGAATATATGCGGGATTTTGTATTCCGTGGGGAATCCCATGATTTCTGGGAATTTATGTATGTTGATAAAGGCAGTGTGATCGTTCAGGGCGGAGAACATCAGTTTACACTTCACGCCGGAGATATTATTTTTCATGAACCAAATGAGTTTCATGCGATCCGCTCAGTCGGAAATTCTTCACCAAATCTTGTTGCTGTCTCTTTTGTCAGTCATTCTCCGGCAATGGGTGAATTCCGTGGAAAAAAGATGACATTAAATATGGAGGAACGGACGTTGGTTTCCCACATTCTCGACACCGCCCGGAAAGTATTATCCACACCGATGAATATTCCTTCCGTGGAACAGGTCAAGCTTCGGGCGGATGCACCGATTGGTTCCCAGCAGATGATTCTGCTGTATCTGGAGCTTTTTCTTGTCACAGTACTTCAAAATGATGCAAAGCCTGATGTTTTTCCGCGCCGGCGGATCACGGGGACGTTCATGAGTCCGGTGGAACTTTCGGGAACACGGGAGAAGCGCTTACAGGAAATCACAGAGTTTATGGAGTTTCATATCTGCGAACAGCTTTCGCTGGATCAACTGTGTGAGCATTTTTCACTGAGCCGTTCTTCGATTCAGAAACTATTTCAGAAGGAGAAGGGATGTGGTCCGATGGAATATTTTAACGGACTGAAGATTCAGCGGGCAAAGGATATGATCCGGGACGGACGGAAAAATCTGACGGAGATCGCAGGGTTTTTGTCTTATAGTTCGCTGCCTTATTTTTCGAAGCAGTTTAAGAAGGCTACGGGGATGGCGCCGATGGAGTATGCTTCTTCGGTGAAGGGGATTACGCAGGCGCTGAAGGGGGAAAATTCTTGAGGTTTCTTATTTTTATTGGCTACGCGGACGCCGAAAAACCGGGGCGGGAGTGCGGGATCAGACGGGGAACGTGGGCAGGGCAACTTTGAGCTAAATTCCCATGCGCGCCTCGCGTGCTACACCATGAATAAAACCGGAGTGGC
>ERZ827126.2662-NODE-2662-length-12144-cov-2.449665_pt1 | contig 12144 bp, 4 predicted proteins | sample MGYA00519780_ERZ827126 | MGnify/ENA primary metagenome ERZ827126 (study PRJEB31778, sample SAMEA3449262) | human gut metagenome | biome: human gut; feature: human-associated habitat; material: faeces | place: United Kingdom | collected 2010/2012 ...
ACCCAGAATCCGGCATACCTCGACTGGTTCAAGAAGAACGTAGATTGGTATATGCGAACCGGCATGATCAATACGAACATCTACCAAATCGAAGACGGTACCAAAGACGATTGTACCCCCAACCGCAACGCCCACTACACCTATAACCAAGGCGTAGCCATCGCTGTCTTAGCCGAGATGTATCTCCAAACCAACGATAAATCTTATTTGGAACTAGCGGAAAAGATCGCCGACGCTACCATCACCACACAATTGGTAACTGACGAGGGTATTCTCCGTGAAATGAAGCCCGAGATCGATGATAGCAACGACGGTGTCCAATTTAAGGGTATCTTCATCCGTCATTTAGCCTTCCTGTATGAAGTGACAAAGAATCCGGCTTACAAGGATTTCATCTTGAAAAACGCGGAATCCATCATCACAAAAGATTATGACCCCACATCCAAAAGCTTCGGTTGTTATTGGTACGGCCCTTTCCACAAGGAAAACTCGGCAGCAAACGCTTGCGCTTTGGAATGCGTGATAGAGGCTTATGATTTAACGAAATAGGTATCCGGAAAGACGCAGCTTGTCGTTATTCACACAGCCAGCGGGCGATATTCCGCTCTGGCTCCCCCGGAGCTGGAACGGATGTAACATACGGCTCTGGCTCATTGACAAAAAAACGGGACGGCGGACATCTCCGCCGTCCCGCCCAAAAGAGACAGCCTTATCTCTGTTTGTATTCATGTCAAGGCTGGTTTTTTACTGATAACGGGGCCATATAAACCCTGTTTTTCATATCGTGCACAAACATAAGACTTCTTTTTCACAAAAGAACAAATTCCTTCTTCTTTCTAGAAATACATGCTTTATAACATACCGCACTCCCTCTCGGTTGCTAGCGTGGACTTCTATTACAAAGGATAGGCGACGCAGCACGCTACGTCTCCCTCCGTTTTCTTTTTACCAATAATAGGTATCCATAATCTCCTTCATTTTAGGGGTATTCGTGTCCTCATCCTTAACATCTTTCCGCAGCTTCAGCATCTCCTCCTTCATTTGCCGGATGATCTTGGCGTATTGGGGATCGTTATAAGCGTTGTGATTCTCACGAGGATCGGATTGAAGGTCGTAAAACTCCCATGCTGGTGTCGTGGTCTTATCCTCCGAACCAGTCATATTCAGACGGTCGCCATAGAAAAACATCAGTTTATACCGCTCATTACGGATACCCATATGGGCCGGACGGTTCGAATGTTGGGTCCAATAACGATAATACATCTCCTTACGCCAATCCTTTGGGGTATTTCCTTTCAGATTATCGCGAAAACTATGGCCCTGCGATTCATTCGGGGTCTTCACGCCTGCGTAATCCGCCAGCAAAGAGGCAAAATCCACGTTCAAGATCATATCCTTATTGCGGGTCCCCGCCGGGATCTCTTTCGGGTAACGGATCACGAAAGGCATACGTAGAGACTCCTCATACATCATACGCTTATCGAAGAAACCATGCTCTCCTAAGAAATAACCTTGGTCGGATACGTACACCACGATCGTATTATCGGCGATTCCCATATCGTCCAGCGCTTTCAATAACTTCCCGATATTATCGTCGATCGTAGCCCCGCAACGCAGATAGTCGCGCACCAATTTCTGGTAAGCGGCGCTACGGGCGGCAGATCGATGCATCCCCTTCGTCGTAAAAGGCAACTCCGGATACCGGCACCACCATTTATCAGGGTCTTGCGACGCCACGTCCCAACGACGGGCCAACTCCTCCAAAGGCTGTCCGGAGAAAGTACGTCCATTCGTCTCCGGCCCCCAATCAAATAAGTTCTCCGGTTCCGGGAAAACAACGCCGTCATACAAATGCCTCATCCGTTCTGGAAAATCCCAAGGTTCGTGTGTAGCCTTGAAATGACAACACATCATGAAAGGCCGGTCCTTATCGGCCTCTTTCATCCAACGGATCGCCTTATCTGTCACGATATCCGTGGAGAAACCTCGTACCCGCTCCCCGAAATTACGCTCACCCGGCCAAGGGTCCGTACAATTTATAAAAGTAGGGTCTCGGTACTCGCCTTGGTCATGGAACACGGAATAGAAGTCGAAACCTTGCGGTTGCGTTTTCAGATGCCATTTACCGACCAAAGCGGTCTGATAGCCTCCCGCCCGCATTTGCTTGGCGATATTATCCTGCTCCGGATCAAAAGAATCACTTAACGTGTAGACACCGTTCACGTGACTATAGGCTCCGGTCAAGATCGCCGCGCGACTCGGAGAAGAGATCGAGTTCGTACAAAAACAATTATCCAATACGCAACCCTCCGCAGCCAAGCGACGGATATTCTCGTTGCGGGCATATTCCCCCAACACGCCCCCGTAAATACCCCACGATTGGGAAGTATGATCATCCGATAGGATAAACAAGATATTGGGACGTTCCTCTTGCGCCGGTTTATTGGCGGCAAAGAGAGACTGCCCGTTTCCCGAAAGACAACAGGCAGTCATTCCGATACTAATGATCGATTGTTTCATAAGTCATGACGTTTTTTCCCTTGTACTAAACCCGGTTCCCTACGTTCCGTACCCTTCATACGAGTCAAGTCATCCCCTAACTCATGGCGTTTCTGGTCCGCGATCTTCATCAATTTAGCGGCTTCCTCCGGATATTGGGTAATCACGTTATAACGCTCTCCCGGATCACGGCGCAGGTCGTACATCTCCGGCTTCATGATCTCCAGATTCGTCAACTTACCCGGCTGGCCGTCGTTTCCCGGCTCATAAGCCCCATAAGTAACATATTTATGGGGGAATACCAATTTGAACATTCCATCCGTAACAGCCTCCAAGTCATTCTTTCGATAGTAATAGACGAAAGACTCACGTGGGTTGGCGTCTTTTTTACCCTCGATCAACGGCAAGATACTTACTCCGTCAATCTTGCGAGGAGGAAGCGGAGCCTGCGTGATCTCGGCGAACGTAGGAAGAAGGTCGATATTAGAAGCTAACTTATTACAAGTCGTGCCCGGTAACGTCTTACCTTTCCAGTACATGATACAAGGAACCCGGTTACCACCATCAAAGGTCGTAGCCTTTGCCTCACGTAACCCACCGGCTGAACCGGCATGATTCCCGTAATTGGTCCAAGGGCCATTATCGGAAGTCAAGATCACCAACGTATTATCTTCCAAGCCCAGCTCACGCAATGCCTTGAATATCTCACCTACACTCCAGTCGATCTCCATCATCACGTCGCCATATAAACCCTGCTCGCTCTTTCCCTTGAATTTATCGGAAACGGCCAACGGTACATGGGGCATATTATGGGCCAGATACAAGAAGAAAGGCTTATTCTTATTCTTCTTGATGAAATTAACAGAACGGGTGGTATAATCCGTAGTCAACCGTGTTTGGTCCGTATTATAACCGATAATCTCATTTCCGTCATAAGTCGGCAAATCCGGGAAATTAAAGACCTCACCTTGTTGCGGATGGAAAGGCCACATATCGTTAGAATACGGCAACCCATAATATTCATCGAAGCCATTTTGCAAGGGGAGGAACTCCTTTTGGCTACCTAAATGCCATTTACCGAAGATAGCGGTACTATATCCTTTCTGTTTCAATACCTCTGCGATCGTCATCTCCTCTGGATGGACACCGTAGTTCGAATCTGGCCCCGGAGCGCCGGAAAAACCGATACGATTCGGATAGCAGCCGGTCAACAAGCCGGCACGAGAGGCTCCACTGATCGGCTGTCCTACCAAAAAGTGCGTAAAACGAATGCCTTCCGCCGCCATCTTATCGATATTCGGAGTGGTATATCCGTAAGCTCCATTAAAAGAAAAATCTCCGTAACCCACATCATCCAAATTGATTAGGACGATATTCGTGTAATCAGCGGCTATGCCTGCCATTGAAAAAGCTGAGGCGGCCGTCAGTAACATTAGTTTATTCTTCATGATATTATTTATTGAAATATTGGCTTTGAAGTGCCATCCTGTGTTTGGCACTTCAAAGATAACAGTTTTTAATTTACCCAAGAATTAATCCCAGTTCGGATTTTGCTCCAAATTAGGGTTCAAGACTGTTTGGTTATAAGGGATCGGCCATAAATAATCTCGTTTCGGATTAAAAGAACGTTTCACGACTTCTATTCCCTCATAATTATGCATCATACCATTATTTTCTTTCTCAGCGGTTTTCCAGCGCAAGATATCCGAATAGTAGAGTCCTTCAAAGGTCAACTCGATACGGCGTTCACGGCGGATTACCTCACGCATCTGATCTTTCGTCAAACCTTTTGGTACTTCCGGCATATTGATATCCGGACGCCTACGCAATTGGTTGATGGCATCATAAACTGACTGATCAGGACCACTCGCCTCATTCTGCGCCTCGGCATACGTCAACAGAACTTCCGCATAACGAATCAAATTGAAAGCCGAACGTTCTACTAAAGGAATCGTTACATCATCCTCATAAGAAGTGTATTTCTTCACACCGAAACCCGTAGTCGCCACATCTTCTTTTGTGATCGTCTTTCCTAAATACGGATAACCGATGCAAACGATCGATTTCAATAAACGGGGATCTCTGTTCTCATACGGACGAGTCGGATCATAAAGTGGTGACTCTTCTATCGTCTTCCCGTCAACACAGAGATATGTATCAACCAGTTCCTTCAAGGGAGCCGGACGATTCAAGCGCCAGATATTCTGATCATAATCCGTTGGATACTCTGGCAATTTCGCTTCTATATCAAAGATTACCTCACAATTATATTTATTATCTTCGCTAAAGAAATGACGATAATCATTGAATAATTGATAAACGCCAGACTCCATTACCTGCTTAGCAGCTTGGGCCGCCTCCGCCCAACGAGAATTATATAATAAAGTACGGGCTTTTAACGCTAACGCAGCACCTTTTGTCGCACGTCCCAAGTCTGAGCTAGCATAGGTGTCCGGTAGCACGGCAGCGGCCTCCTCCAAATCCTTGACAATCTGATTCACTACCTCTTCCTTGGAATTGCGAGGTAATTCGGCTTGCTCATCCGCATTGGGAGCATCTATAATCAGTGGCACACCTCCGAATTTATCGACCAGACTTAAATAATAGAAAGCTCGTAAGAACTTGGCTTCACCCACCATCTTCGCCTTCTCCGACTCGTCCATATCGACACCTCCTACATTAGCGATGAAAGTATTCGTACGGCCAATGCCAACGTAACAGTTCTTCCATAAGCTTCCGATTAAAGCCGTAGTAGACAAATGTTCACCTTTTCCAATTGCTTGCGTACCATTCGCCTCGTTATAAGGCATCGCATTCGCTGTCAACATATCGAATTCCATCGTATGCAATGAACGCCAAGGTTTCAATGCGTTGTAACATCCCATTATACCGGCACTCGCATGCTCTTTTGTCTTCCAGAATGTTTCCGTGGAATATTGATCGGAAGGATCTACATCCAACCAGCTATCACAAGCGGTTAAACTCATACAAGCGACAGCGACACATATCATCTTATATATTTTACGTCTCATATTATTATTCCTTATTATTTAAAATGTGACATTAACACCTGCCGTATAAGTCCGTACAGACGGATAGGCATACCAGTTGCTTCCCTTCAAGTTCTTCTCCGGATCAAAATCCTTCATCGGAGAGAACGTGAATAAGTTTTGCGCATTGACAAAGACCTTCAATCTCTTAACAACACCGCTTTTCAAGAAAGAGACCGGTACGTTATAAGAAAGTTGCAAGTTCTTCAAACGTAAATAAGAGGCGTTTCTCAACCAGAAATCATTTGTACGGAAATTCTCATTCAAGCATCCTTCATATGTAGTCAAGATAGGCAATGTAGCGCTGGTTCCCCGCTCGGGAGTCCAAGCATCCGTCAACCATTGTTCCGGCAAACCACAACCAAACCATAAAGGAGTAGCACCAATGCGGTCTCCATATGTATAGACATCAGTTACACCTTGGAAGAAAGCGCTCAGATCCCAATCCTTATATCCTAAGTTGATATTGAATCCATAAGTTATCTTAGGAATCACACCACCACGTATCTGGCGGTCATCTTCGGTAATTTTCCCATCTCCATTCGTATCCTCAAACTTCAGATATCCCGGTTTAGTAGCCGCGGTTTGATACGGACTATTCTTGATTTCCTCCTCAGATTGGAAAATACCGATAGCATGAAGCATATAATAAGAATCGATAGGCTTTCCTTCTTCCAAGATAAACATTCCATCAATGATTGTTTGCCCCTTCAAGCTAACGATCTTATTTTTGATAAAGGTCATATTTCCATTTACCTCGTAACGGAAGTCCCCGATATTGTTCCGATATCCCATATTCAACTCGAAACCTTTATTGCTCACCTCGCCGATATTACGGATCGGCCCATCCAGACCACCTACTTGATCCGGCAAAGTAACCTTACGCAAGATGTCGGAAGTACGTTTATCAAAGAACTCGAAAGAGAAATCCAAGTTTCCGTTTAATAAGCTAGCGTCAATACCGACATTCGTCATGGTCGTTGTCTCCCATGTAATGTTCGGATCGTTATAAGCGGTAATAGCCGCTCCGGATTGCATCGCTCCATTCAACGGGTAGTTATAATCCGTGATTGAACCATCATTTTTTATCACCTTCAAGTTCATTAGGTCCACGTAGCGGAACAAATCGATACGCTCGTTACCCAATTGTCCCCAAGAAGCTCTCAATTTCAGATTGTAGATCCAAGGAATATCTTTCATAAATTCTTCCTCGCTCAAACGCCATCCGGCAGAGAATGAAGGGAAAATACCCCAACGATTTCCTTTGGCAAAACGGGACGAACCATCATAACGAAAGTTACCCTCAAATAAATAACGGTCTTTATAACCATAATTCACCCTACCAAAATAAGACATCAAGACTGATCTCGAGGAAGTGCCCGCTACACTCGGATTACTAGAACCCGCATTTAATTCGTGCAACTCGTTCCCTAAGAAACCTTCTACCTTAGCGGAAAATTCAGTCTTATCATCACTCTCAAAACTATAGCCAGCCAAGACTTTTACGTCATGGGCATCATTGAACTTCTTGCCCCAAGATAAGGTATTGAATACCGTAACTGCCAAGTTATTCTTATCACCTTTATAAGCATGGCGTGTATTCTGACCGTCATAAACCACTCGTTTCTCCTCATTGGTCTTCAACTGATATTCGTATACATCAGGCGCAAAACGAGATTGCAGATAATCATATTTGTTTAAACCGACATTCAAGTTATAAACGATATCAAACGGAAGCTTATATTCCGCAGACAAATTCGCCAACATACGCAAGGACTTATGCTTGTTCTCGCCCTCATCGGCCAACGCCAACGGATGGCGATAGATATTATGCCCAGGAGTACGGATAAAAGTATCCGCATAGCGACCATCGGCCGTATAAGTCGGGTGGAAAGCCTGCGCTTTATAAGTCATCTCCACTAAGTTTGCCACACCCGCTACCGGCTCATTATAGATCTGATAATGCGCATTGATATTAGCGCCGATCTTCAAACGGCTATTTACCTGAGCAGTCGTATTCACGGCTAAAGTATATTTATTGGAGTCCGTACCACGCAATACTCCATTTTGATCGCCATAACCTAAAGATACGGAATACGTATATTTATCATCACCTCCGGAGAAACGCATGTTATGCTCCATGATAAAGGCATTATTATACATGATATCCAACCAATTATTCTGCGGATACATAATCGGGTCTGTCAACATACCTTGTTTGTACTCCTCGATTAACGCATCAGAATAATCCACCGTTAGTTTACCTTCGTTCCGTTGCGCTTGGTTTCTCATTTCCATAAATACGACCGGGTCATATACGAAATCCGGCAGATAGGTAGCCTGCTGCACGCCAAAATAATTATTATAATCGACGGTAAACTTACCTTTCTTTCCCCCCTTTGTCTTTACCAAGACAACGCCATTCGCCGCACGAGAACCGTAGATAGCGGAAGAAGCCGCATCTTTCAATACGGAAATACTCTCAATATCATTCGGATTTACCGCTTCCAACGGGAACTCGATACCATCCACCAAAATCAACGGGTTATTATCGTTCAAGGTTCCCTGACCACGAATACGAATCGTCGCCCCGTCCGCTCCCGGCTGAGCACCCGCTTGATTTACGTAAACACCTTGCGTACCTTGCAACGCTTGGGTCGAGTTGGTGATCGGGCGATTCTCCAACGTCTCCGCATCCAAAGAGCCGAAGCCCTCATCGATAAACAAGCTCTCAACCTTCATCCGGTTCGAGGAGAGCGAGGACAAGCCTAACGCCAAGGCCAGCGAGACCAAGAAAGATTCCCCTCCGGAAAGGCTATGCACGGTACGGATCTCGTCGCACATATCTTGGTCGATCACCTGCAAAGCCAAGGTATCCGGCACACGCTCCAACCGGTAACGCCGGGATAGTTGCCGCAATTGCACATTCGCGTAACTCAACAAGACATCCAAGGTGTAGCCTTGGGCGATCCTACGGAACTTGGCGCCATCCGCCGAGCCTGCCAACTCATTCAGCTTCGCCCAACGCTCGCTCATCGCCCTCCGCTCCGAGAGCTCTTGCTGGAAGCCGGCTATCTTCCGCTTATTCTCCTCGTGCGTACGCAGACGGAAACTACATTCAGACTTTTGGGCCGTCATTTCCGACAGGGATTCCTCCAGCGTCTTCCCCTCGGAGTTCTCTTGATAGGCGACCATCCAGTTATCCAGCTCCTGCCGGCGTGCGGAAAGGAGACCGGAAGTCTCCGCCAGATCCTTCTTGATCTGTTCCGTAATCCCCCGGTATTGCTCCACCTCGCCGGCGTGCCTTGTCGTGCTCTCTTGTAGCTGCTTCAAATGGCTCTTCAAGGCTTCCACCCGTTCGTGGAAGGTACGTTCCACCTGGTCGGCTGGCTGGCCTCCCAGCAGGAGATTCCGCTCCGAACGCAAGCGGGTATAGGATTGATTCTTCTCGTCGTAGGCTTTCGCGGCGTCCTCGTACTGCTTGCGCAAGGGAGGGAGGAAAGCCTCGTACGACTCCCGTTCCGCTTGATGGGCGCTCCGCTCCCGTTCCAGTTCCCGCAGGCGTTCCCCGTTGGCTTGCCACTGGCGGGCGAAATCCGTCAAGGTCTCCCGGAAGCTTTCCGGGTCCTTGTTCCAGCCCGTCTGCCATGCGTCGTTCCCGAACAGGGCGTTGGCGGCGGATAGGGATTGGGACAGCTTCTCCTGCTGTTCCCGCTTATCCAGTTCTTCCCGGTCGATTTGCTCGGACAAGGATTGTAACTGGTTCCTTAATTCCGTCCGTGCGTTCTCGTCCGCGGCGAGTTGTTTATGCAGCTCCAATTCTTTCTGTTGCAGGGCGGCGAGTTGTTTCCCGCAGGCCTCCTGCCGTTCTTTCCGGTCGAGAAGCCGCTTGAGGCGCAGGGTAGCTTCCGAGATGCGATCCGCCAAGGCCAACAGACGCTCATGCGCCTCGTGAGAGGCGAAAGGATGCTCAAGGCTTCCGCAGACCGGGCAAGGCGTTCCGGCAGTCAGCTTGTCCCGCAGGCTTTTGATATCGCCAGTCGTCACGAACTGGGCTTGCTCCAGCAATAAACGCTCCCGTTCCGTACGGCAGGTCTCGATCGACCGGTCCAAAGCCTCCGGTTCCAATTCCTTGAGGGCAAGCGCTACGGACTTCCGCTCTTCCTCAATCTTTACCTGTTCCTTGGCGTGCGTCTCCGCCTCCCGCCGCAAGGATTGCCTCCGAACCTCCAACCGCTGGATTTTCTGCCGAATGGCTAGCAAGGCCTTGTCCGACCGCTCGACTGCCCGGCGAGCCGTAAGGCAGGTATCCAGATGAATCAACAAGGCCGACAGTTGCTCGGCGATCCCCTCCTTGCTCCGGTAGCGTTCACGCCACGCCGTCAGCTTGTCCCATTCCTCCGAGGCTTTCTTCTGCCGCTCTTCCACCTTCCTGAGTTTCTCTTCCGCCTCCTGCTTCCGCCGGGAGAAGTCTTTCATCCGTTCATCAGCCTCGGAGCGGGCTTTCAAGGCCGATTCCAGTTGCACGTCCAGTTTCCGGGCCTGTTGCAATTCCAGTCGCAAGCCCTTAGATTCCTCATCCGTCCTCGCCAATCGCACCTCTCCTTGCTCATACTCCTTCCTTGAGGTTTCCAGCGATGCCAACGCCCGTTCCAAGAAACGGGCGTTCTCCTCCCGCTGTTTTTCCTTCGAGGCGATCTGGACCTCAGCCGCTTTCACGGCCTCCCGCAGGCTTTGCCGCTCGGCCCTCGCCTTCTCCAGACGGGCCAGCTCCCCCTCCAAGGCCGAAAGGCGGATTTGGGAGGCTTCCACCTCCTCCTCCGACAGAAGCTCTATGTCTTGTACGCGGGCGTATAGCTGCTCGTAGGCCTCCTTCGCCTCGGTGTTCTTGGCGAAGATCCGGCGGGAGATCTCCGAGTATTGCTCCGTACCGGTCAGTTTCTCCAGCAAGGAGGCCTTCTCGCCCTGCTCCGCTTTCAGGAAGGTAGAGAAATCGTTCTGGGCCAAGAGCACCGAGCGGGTGAACTGATCGAAAGTCAGGCCGATCAGCTCGATGATACGGGCTTGCAGGTCCTTGTTGGTTCCCGGCTCCTCTTTCCCGGCATCTATATTATATAATGTAAGGCGGGCGGCCTGCAAACGTCCGCTCTCCTTCTCCCGGGCCCGGGATACCGACCAACGGCTGCGATACCGACACCCGTTCAGCGCCACGAAATCCACCTCGGCATAGCCCGAGGCCGTCCCGCGGCGCAAGAGGAAGCGGGGGTCGCTTTGCGGCAACACCTCCTCTTGCACGTCCCTCAGCCGCACGTTATTCTCCTTCGCCAGCTCCGTTCGCGGCGTACGGGAGAAGAGGGCGAGGCACATGGCATCCAGCAACGTGGATTTTCCCGCCCCCGTAGGCCCGGATATAGCGAAAATACCCGCCGAAGCCAAAGGCTCTTCCGTAAAATCAATGGAAAACTCTCCTTCCAGCGACGCCAGATTGCGTCCTCTGATCGCCAGCACTCTCATAAAGAAACCTCCCTCATCACCTCATTAAACAATGTCTCTATCTCCTCGGGCAACTCGCCTCCGTATTTCACGGCAAACGTATGCCTCAGCATATCCAACGGAGCTATCTTTTGCAAATCGTTATACGACAAGGCCCGCTCCTCTGCCTCCCCTTCCCGCCGGGGATACGAAGGAACGATGGAGGTGAGGCGGACCGCCTTCCCGACCAACGCCTCCTCTACCCGATGACGGAACGTAGGGTCCGGCTCCGTCAGCAGGACCCGTATCTCCAAATAAGGCCAGCGGCTCTCGTCCTCCCTGCCCTCCTCCGGCTCCGGAAGCCCGGCGAGGCATCGCAAGACCTCCTCCGGTGGTAACGGGCTGTCCGGTATACGCATCAAGTCCGCTACTCTTGGGATCTCGATCGCCTCGATACCAGCGACCTTCCCCTCCTCGACCGCTACGGCTATCACTTGATGCCGGTAATTCTTCTCCGAGAACGACATGGGAAGCGGGCTTCCGGCGTAACGTACCGCCTCGCGCCCGCCGATCCGTTGCGCCTTATGGATATGCCCCAGCGCCGTATAAGCGATCCCGGCGTCGAAGGTATCTGCGGATACGGACTCCAGACCTCCCATGATGGCGCGCTCGCTCCGGTCGTCGTCCGACAACTCGGCTCCGGTAGCGTGGAGGTGTCCCAAGGCTACGATCGCCTCGCCGGGATTCCTCTGGGCATCGGCATAGGCGTAGAGCCGCCGGTACATCCGGCCGATGCCCGCCACATACGAATCAAGCTCTCCCTCGGGCGCCGCCGGGTAATCCCCTTGGCGGAGGAAAGGCACCGCCAGGCAAAGCGCCTCCCGTTCTCCCGCCCGGTTCCTCAAGGGGACGACGAGCGAGGCGAGATCGATCTCCCCGGAATCCGTCCTCCCCACGATACCGACAATCGAAGTATTCAATTCCTCCAGCAAGGGATTCGGGGCTTCCAGACGGATCGCGGAGTCGTGGTTGCCGGCGATGATCACGATCTGCAAGCCCGGGTTCAGGCGGTTCGCCTCCCGCAGGAAACGATAGAAACGGCGTTGCGCCCCGGCGGAAGGGT
>ERZ827126.2663-NODE-2663-length-12138-cov-2.746917_pt1 | contig 12138 bp, 9 predicted proteins | sample MGYA00519780_ERZ827126 | MGnify/ENA primary metagenome ERZ827126 (study PRJEB31778, sample SAMEA3449262) | human gut metagenome | biome: human gut; feature: human-associated habitat; material: faeces | place: United Kingdom | collected 2010/2012 ...
TGAATCGCTCCACAAAGAAACGAGCCAATCCATAGTTTGAACCTTGGGAAGAAATATTTAATAAATCGAGAGCCTTACCAATAGTGATAAGTGCTCTCATAATGTGGAATAAATTTTAATTAGTTCTCGGAAAGAGAACCTTTATTTCCGAGGAAACATCCTATTGTTTTCCCAAGCAAACTTTAAACTTTTGAAGAGTTGCAGGCGTTTTCACTTAAGCCGGATTCATGATTTTGGACAGGTTAGGCTATTGATGAGTGAAAGCTGGCAGGAAAATCTCCTTTGCCGTTTTTATGAATTCTGTCAGAGCGTAACTTTGATATTTCCCTTGCTTCCAAACTAGAGAAACATTGTTTTGAGGAACATCGTCTCCAAGAGAAAAAAGCCGGACATTTCTGGCCATACAATCGTCTGCGATCGTGGATGGAACCAAAGCAGCACCGACGTTAGCCGAGATGAGCGCGGGAACCGTAAGAATGGATTGAGTTTCTAACACAACTTGCGGGGGTACCCTATGCTTCTGACATAAGTCGTAGTAGTACTGATTGAAAATCTGTCCCCTCTTCATAATGATGAAAGGCGTACCATCGAGCTCCTTAAAATCCACTTTCGGGAACTTCTCTTCAAGAGAGGCTTCGCCGGAGGCTCGTTTCGTATAAGGATGATTCGGCGGTAGGCCCACTAATACCTTTTCGCTGTAAATCTCGACAGACTCGAGAGAAGACGGAACCATCGAAGAAATAACAAATGAGCAATCCACCTTCCCGTTATCTGCAAATTCAGCAACTTCCTGAGTCGTCCCTTCCTCTATTCTGACAATCACGTTGGGATACTGTTTTTTATACACAGAGAGTATCGGATTCAATATTGTGGCCGTGCGATATGCTGTCGAACCTATTCTGACAGTCCCGCTCTTTAAGCCTTTTCGATCTCTAAAAAACTGTCGGCATTCTTCATCAAGCTGTTGTATTTTTCTTTGGGTCTCAAGAAGATGCTCCCCTTCTTCCGTCAACTTCCAAGGACTTACGGATCTGTCAAAAATCACTATTCCGTACTCAGCTTCCAGTCTCTTGATGTACTGACTTAGTGCAGGCTGTGATAAGAACAATCTTCTGCATGCACCGATAACAGAGCCGCTCTCAATGATGGCTTCCAAGTGATGAAGAATCAGATTTCTCATGTTTATAACATTTTTGTTAATTAGACAAATCATAAATAATATTTTTCAAGTGAAGTAGCGAAACCTAGAATTTTTCTCAACAAATTCCTGTTTCCTCAACTTCAAAAACCATGTTTGATCTCATCATTCACAACGGAAGGGTCGTTGATTACAAAAACCATCTCGATCAAGTTACCGACATCGCTGTAAAAGACGGTCGAATCGCTTCTATCGGTACTGCACTGGGAAAAGCTAAGAGCCATCTCGATGCAAAAAATCTCCTTGTTGTCCCGGGAATTGTCGACAGCCATATGCATGCATCCTCCTGGTTAGGAGGCCCCGACAGCCTGAAAATGCTGGCTTTAGCCGGTGTTACAACTGCCATAGAAATGGCAGGCCCTGTGGACAGCGTTAAAAAATTCATAAAAGAAAACGGGACCGGATTAAATATTGGCTGTCTGGAACAGCTCAGACCCGGCGTCAATCTCAGCTCAAACCATCCTTCATCGCAAGAAATTCTTCGGGCCGTTCAAATCGCTCTTAAGAAAGGAGCCTTCGGAGTAAAACTATTGGGCGGCCATTACCCGCTTGAGCCGGAATCCGTGGATACTTTATTTTCAGTTTGCTCCGAAAACGGAACCTTTTTGGCGGTCCACGCCGGCTCCACGAAGCAAGGATCGAATATCCGCGGAATGGAAGAAATAATCAAAATAGCAAACGGGAGGAGTTTCCATCTCGCACACATAAACGCCTACTGCCGTGGTGCTGTACTTTCTGTGAAAGAAGAGATTCGCAAAGCCGAACAATTGCTCGAAGAACATCCTGAAATCCTTTGCGAAAGCTATCTCTCCCCAATCAACGGCTGTTCAGGAAAGTGTATCGACGGCGTTCCTGAAAGCGGTGTCACAAGAAACTGCCTAATTGCCAAAGATTATGAAGCTACGACTGAAGGGCTTAGGAGAGCTATTGAAGATGGCGCGGCTTTTGTCCATGAGAGAGCAGACGGAGTCGTTGTTTTAGCAAATAAAGAGAACGGCCTGAGGATCTGGCAAGAGGCACACACGGATGTGCCTATGAGTTTCGAAGTCAACCCAGGACTTCCGCGTTTTTATTTTGCTACGCAGAAAAGAAAAAACAGCAACCACTTCTTAGTTGATGCTTTTTGCACCGACGGAGGCGGAATCCCTAGAAACGTCATTGTCTCAAGCGGCCTGAGCCTTGTGAAATTAGGGGCAATCAGCCTTCAGGAGTTTGTCTTCAAATCCAGTTATTCCGCTACGAGACTTTACGGTCTCAAAAACAAAGGGCACTTCAGTCTCGGCGCCGATGCCGACATCACGATCATCGACTTTGAACGCCAAAAGCCAATTCATTCTTTCGTTGAGGGCAAAGAGGTATTAGTCGACGGACATGTCAAAGGAACAGGCGGCAAATTTATCACCACGAATGAAGGGCTAGAAGCTTGCCAAGAGTCCGGCATCGTCCCTTATCTGATTGAACTGCAAGACATTTTTTCGTATCGCAGAGAAAGATTCACCAACAATTAAAGTAAACCCCCACCATCCAAGGAGTTAATTATGTTGTGGATAGGCATCGCTATCGTTATAGGAACCTTTTGGCTTATTTACAAGAATTATGAGGCCCGTCTGGTTCTCTTCTTATCCGGCATTCTGATGACAATCGTTGGAGTCTTCGTTGCAGGTTCCTCCGTTGGTTTCGGCCAAGCCATTGACGCTTTTGTAAAACAACTAACCAACCCGGGCCTGGTCCCCACTTACACGACGGTAATGGGCTTCGGATACGTCATGAGTTACACAAAGTGCTCAGACCATTTAGTAAATGCTCTGGTACGGCCTTTAGCCAAAGTCCCTATGCTTGTTATTCCGGGCGCAGTCATCATTACCTGGTTCCTGAACATTGTTCTCCCATCTGCTGTTGGAATTGCTGCAGCTGTCGGCGTACTTCTTATTCCTGCTCTGATTGCTCTCGGCGTTCCTCCTGTAATGGCAGGTGCAGCGGTCTTCCTCGGTACATGGGGATCGGTTGCCAGCCCGGGCCTAATGTTTAATCCGCAAGTTGCAGACCTTGCATTTAAAGCCGGCGAAATCAGTTCTCCGGATGCAATGATTGTCATCATGGCTGAGTTCTTCCCGGCCTTGTGCGGCGCTGTCATTGCTGCGATCATCCTTGCATTCCTAGCTGTTGCAATGAAGGAAGGCGTCGGCAGCCGTAAATTTTCTGAAGACATTACTAAGAAGGCTGACTGTTCTTTGGAAGTGAATTATCTCTATGCGCTTATCCCGATACTTCCGCTCTTCTTACTCGTTATTGCATCTAAGCAAGTCGGCTGGCTGCCCACAAAAATTTTCACTGTCCCCTGCTGCATGTTAATTGGAACCGGCATCGGGCTTATCGTAGGCGTCGTAAACAAACTGAAAGCCGGCGATATCTCTAAAAAGTTCTGCCGCGGCTGCGGAGACGCCTTCTGTGACGTCGCCCTGCTCATTGGTGCAGCTGCTGTCTTTGCCTCCGGTATGAAATCTATTGGTCTGACAGGCGCTCTTGTCGATGCAATGAAAGGCTCTCAATCCATTGCAATGATTTCAGCAGCCGTCGGCCCGTGGCTCATGGCGATTGTATGCGGATCCGGCAACGCTGCGGCCCTGGCATTCAATGAAGTCATCACACCTCATGCTGCTGATTTCGGTATGACAGTTGTTCAACTGGGTGCCGTTGCGCAAGTTGCTGCAGGCCTCGGAAGAACAATTTCTCCTGTCGCCGGAGGCGTTATCGTTATCGCCAGCATCGCAGGTGTTAATCCGATCGACATTTGTAAGCGAACATTTATTCCCGTTTGTGCGGCACTCGTCGTATTTACAGTCGGAATGTACTTATTCTGATTAAGTTCTTCCCCTAACAGTTCCGGCGAGTTCAACACTCTCGCCGGAATTTTTCGTAGGAGGAAGAAACCAGAAATTGATTTTCACGGTGTAACCGTTTACGTTCAATCCAAAGAACATTCTCAACCCTGGAACAAAATGAAGTTAGTAATGTGTACTAGGGAGGAACACAGCGGATAACTGGCCGACTAGTCGCAGGCAAAACTAGGAGAAAAACAGGCGGGTTAAGTCACTAGAGATTGCAGTGTTGACTCTTCCATACTTCACTCCTGCATTTACATCTGTCAAAATCTGCTGCTTTTTAGTCAGAATGCCAAAGCCGCAAACCCTGAAATAAAGGATGACTTGCGGCTACTTGAAATATGGTTTGGTGCACGATACTGGTTTCGAACCAGTGACCCCTGCCGTGTGAAGGCAGTGCTCTACCCCTGAGCTAACCGTGCGCTCCAGTGAAGCGAGATTCTACACGATTTTTAATTCTTTTTCTTACTCTGCCCCAGTGTCTTTTCTACACCCAGATTTGCAAGGAAATCCGCGCGTTCATTACCCTCGATTCCGTCGTGTCCCTTGACCCAGACCCATTCGATATCGTGCGGCTTTGCAGCTTCGTACAGCTTTTTCCAAAGATCTGAGTTCTTCACGGGAGAGCCGTCGGCTGTCTTCCAGCCTTTTTTGATCCAGCCGTATATCCATGCGGTCATTCCCTGCTGAACGTACTTGCTGTCCGTGTGGAGCGTAACTTTGCAAGGTTCTTTTAAGCGGCACAAGGCTTCAGTCGGAGCAGTGAGTTCCATTTGATTATTCGTTGTACTCAGTGCTCCTCCGCATAGTTCAAGCACATGGCCTTTGTATTTCATCCATGCGCCCCAGCCCCCGGGACCGGGATTGCCCTTACTGGCGCCGTCGGTCCAAATTTCTACTTCTTTCATCGATATATCTTTGTTACGTTGAATGCGTTCAGTCTTCATTCGCTCTTCGGAGCCGGCTGGCGCCCCAAGAAGAAAAACTTCTTGTTGAGAGCTCTTCCAACCAGCTTGCAGCCGGCCACTTCTTTAGTAGCACTGATCGCAAAAATTGCACCGCATTGCGGCCACCAGCGATCGCCCGCCTTCTCAATCCATGAGTCTTCTCGGCTCTGCGGAGAAGAAAATGGAAGGCCGTAACACCCGAAAGCGCCTCGATCGACATGGAATGAGAGCAAGTGCAGCCAATCTCGAATCTGGAAAACCGACATAAACTGCTTACCTGGCAGGAAAGTCTTTGCGCCGAAACGCTGCATTTTAAAACGCAGTCCCCATAGGCTCATCAGATTAAATCCGGTCAGGATAATTCGGCCTCCCGGAATCAATATTCGATAAACCTCTCTCAATAAGGCATGTGGATCCTCGGAGACTTCCAAAGCGTGCGGCATAACGGCCAAATCGATGCTTTCGCTCTCAAACGGCATGGCCTCAAAAAGCATTTGCACAGGAACGCGATCATCCGTTTCCAAGAGCTGAGTCAGTGGCCGCAAAGTCGGTTCCGCAGCGACTTTGAGCCCGATCCGATTGTTCTTTAAAAAATCGATTCCGGTAGCACCCAGCTGCACCGCGTTATATCCGAAACAATCGGATACCAATTTGTCGTATTGGTTCTGCTCCCACCGAAGGGCATATTGACCCAGCGATGAAGAGTAAAATTTTTCGAGCGTTATTGTTTCGGCCATAAATGACTGACGTTTCGGACGATGACAATTGAAACACAATCAAATCGATCCGGAACGATTTTCCATTAAAGTGCCTGATAATTGTATCTTTATCCTGACTTCTGAGCACCACTCCGATGTTTCTTAGAACCTCTCTCCGTACCTTGGCTTTGTCTTTGGTTTTAGCGCTTCCGTTTACTTCTTACGCTTCCGAACCTCCGGAGAGTGAAATTGAAGAAATCGTGACGCCCGGCGCCGATGACGACGAAATCTATACGGTTTGGACACGTGTAAGAGACGGTTTCAAGATTCCGAACATGGAGAACTCCGTCGTTGACAAAAACCTAGCTAAGTACTCCAAACGGCCGGATTACTTACAGCGCATGGCCAATCGCTCTCAGAAGTACCTGTACCACATCATTGAAGAAGTCACCGCACGCGGAATGCCGACTGAAATTGCGCTTCTGCCCTTCGTAGAAAGTGCTTTTGTCACGAACGCAAAGTCGCGAGTAAAAGCTGCGGGCCTTTGGCAATTCATGCCGGCCACCGGAAAACACTACGAACTTGATCAGACCATGTGGAAGGACGAACGCTATGACGTTCTGCAGAGCACGTCGGCCGCTCTGACCTATCTGCAGAGGCTGCACGATGAATTCAACGACTGGCCTCTTGCTTTTGCCGCATATAACTGGGGAGAAGGCAACGTTCGCCGTGCGATTAAACGAAATCAGTCCTTAGGACTTCCGACAGACTATATGTCGCTTAGGATGCCGGCCGAAACCCGCAATTACTACCCTAAACTTCAGGCGATCAAAAACATCGTTCAGAATCCGAACGATTACGGCATCAAACTTCCGACGATTTATAACGAACCCTTCTTCGTTCAAATCTTCAAAGACCAGGATATTGACGTTAAACGTGCCGCGAACCTTGCCGGCATGAGCCATGAAGAATTCAGCACTCTGAATCCTTCTTTCAATCGTCCCGTTATTGTGGCTTCCCACAATCACTCGATGCTGATGCCGACGGATAAACTCGACCAATTTATTGAAAACTTGGTTGCCTACCGCACCAGCGGCAAGCCGCTTTCCAGCTGGACCACTTATCGAGTGAAACCCGAAGATACTGTGGCCTCTATCGCTCGTAAGGCACATATGACAGAAGCCGAGCTGCGCGAAGCCAATCAGATCCCGGCCGGAAGACGGATCAAAGCAGGTTCCCTGGTCCTCGTCAGTAAGGCCAGCGGACTAGGAAATGCTGAAGACATCGCTTCCGACACCATTGATGCTTCTTTCGCGTTAGCGCAGGACTACCGCCGCGTCACCTACCGCGTCCGCCGCGGCGACAACATGAGAAGTGTGGCACGCCGTTTGGGCGTTTCCCCGGCAACGATCATGAAGAGCAACAACCTGCGTTCGCAGCGTCTGCGCGTCGGTCAAACCCTTCGCGTCAATGTCCCGATCGTTACTCGTCAGACAACAACCTCCCGCCCCTCTACAACAAGGAGCACACCTGACACCCCGGTAGCCTCCACTAAGTTCTATGTCGTGCGTAAGGGCGATACCCTCTACAGCATCGCAAATCGCTACGGCATCACGGCTGCGGCTTTGAGAAATGCCAACAATATTTCCGGCAATAACATCGCAGTCGGCCAGCGTTTAACCATTAATGCCTCCGGTACCCCGACGAAACGTCATGTCGTGTTAGAGGAGGTTCCTGCAAAAGTACAGAAACAAGTCAGCAAGCGCCCGTTGGCCAAGAAGAAAACCTACAAGGTCAGAAAAGGCGACACACTTTTCTCTATTGCTTCGGCGGCGAATATGTCTGTCAATCAGCTGAAAAAGCTAAACGGCATTCGTAATAACAATCTCAAGGTCGGACAAACCTTAAAGTTGGCCCAATAGCTATTCGGAGAGATCTATTTTCGAGCGCAGTGTGCTTTAGTAGGCTGCGCTTTTTATTTGTTCGATTTCCGCTCGTAAAAACCCGAACGGGAAAATTGCCTCTTTTTGCAAAAAAAGTTCAGAAAAAGCAAACAAAATCAATTAAAAACAACAAAGGTCTACTAAAGAGGTGCAAGGCTCTTAAGGTAATCATTACTATGCAACCCCTCTGGTAATATTTATTTGTAACAAAAATTGATCGGATTAATCTACCTCGATAGACTCCCAAATGTCAGGTATCCCAAACTGACAAATTCACCTCAAAATCCGATTAGGACATATTATGATTAAACATTCATCCGGCGGCATGAAGTTGTCGCGCCGTACCTTCCTCGAAGCAATGACTGCCTTAGGCGGAAGTGCGGCATTAGGTCCTTGGGCAAGTGCGCTTGCCTCCGATAATTTAGAAGTTTTCCAACCGGTCACTCCTCAAGATTTACTCAACAAGAACGTCAAAGTCATCAACACGTTCCATGACATGCACTGTCATGGTTCTTGCATTTTGAAAGCTCATGTGCAGAACGGCCGCGTTCTTGCTCTGACTTCAGCCGGTGATATTCCTTTGGAAGGCTGCACCGCAAGCGATGAAGATATTTTCCACATTCAGCGCCGTCCGTGCTTAAAAGGCCTGTCTGAAAGAAAAAGAATTTACGCACCCGATCGTCTGAAATATCCGATGATTCAAACCATTGAACGCGGAAACATCAACGGTTTCAAACGCGTTACATGGGATGAAGCTTTAGACAGAGCCTGCGAAGCAATCCTCAAAGCAAAAGAAAGACAAAAAGAGCTCGGATACATTCCTATCTGGGAGCACTCCAAGACATTGCTTCCGTACATGGGACCGTACCTCAACACTTACGGAAACATGTCTGCCGGCAACCAGCTCGACAGCAACTATGCCGGTATCGGTAAAGGTGTCTTAGGTCACCCAGCCTCTGACATGCTGAACTCCCGCTTCATTCTTTGCTGGTCGGCCGACTCTCAATCCACCTCTCCTCACCTTCCCTTCATCATGACGAAGGCTAAGGAAAGAGGCATACCTATCGTCGTCATCGACACGCGTTACACTGGAACAGTCGGTGCAATGGGTACAGGTGCTGACGGCATTCCGGCCTGGATCTGCCCGCGTCCTGAAACCGACTCTGCCATCCTTGCGGCAATGGCTAATACCATTTACCGCCGCAAACTTCATGACGAAGCCTATTTGAAGAAATACTGCTTCGGTTTCTACCCGAATGATTCTGTTGTCAGCCAGTCTCCGATCAATGATCCGATGACCGGAAAACCGTACAAAGGACAGCGTTTCACCGTTCCTGCCGGCGAGTCTTTCGTTGAGTACTTAGATTCTCTGCAGAAACAATACGGCGGCGAAGCCGGCGTTCTGCGCTGGGCCTCCGAGCTTTCCGGTGTTCCTGCCAAGACAATCGAAAATCTAGCCATTAAGTACGCCACAACAAAACCGGCCTGCATCTACTCCGGCGCAGCTTCCGGCGGCGCTCAACGTTCCGGCAACGGTCTCTACTTCTGCTGGCTGTCTTTGGCATTAGCCGCCATGACAGGCAACGCCACCGTTCGCGGCGGCGGTTTCGGTCCGCTCAGAAGAACTGACGGCATGGCACTGAAACTTGGTCCGGCACCTAAGTTCTGCGAAGCCAAGAAATTTGCTCCGATCCGCTTCTCTCTGTACATGCAGTCCAAAGTTCTGGAAACAGGTTTGGACAACCGCACCGCTCAGCAGCTTCGCGATGACGTATTGAGACTCAACGGCATTGACCTCGGTCCGAATGCTCACCTGGAAATCGACATGATTTGGAGAGGCGCCGGTTCAGGCGACCGCTTCAATCAGAGTTCTTCCATCAATCCGAAGGTCCTCGCCTATAAGAACCTGAAGTCCATTATTTCCTGCGAACGAGTTCTGTGCCCGTCCGCTCGTTACTCGGACATCATCTTCCCGGTAGTCACGCAGTTTGAACAGAACTACTTCCACGGCGGTCGCGTCAAGACCGATACCAACGTCGTTCGTCAGCTGATCGATCCGATGTACGAATGCAAGACCGACTGGCAAATTAATGAATTGATTGCTCAGCGTCTCGGCATTAACTGGGGACGCGACGGTAAATCCGACATTGATGTTATGAAGATTCAATGGGCGGGCGCAAAGGTTCCGGAAAAATACAAGGAACTTAATCCTGAATTCAAACTTCCGACCTTTGAAGAAATGCAGAAGGAAGGCAACGTTCAGCTCTTTGTGAAACCGGAAACTTCTGTCATCGACGCGGACAGATTTGCTCCGGGAGAATTCCCGACCGATACCGGCAAGATTAACTTCTACTCTCCTTTCCTTGCGGAAAGAGGACGATTAAAACAGAAAGCAGCGCGTGCTCAGTATGTCAGACCGCCGGAAGGTATTGAGGATTTGCTTGAAGGTAAGAAAGGAGCGAAAGGAATTGCTTACAGTCTGCAGTTCACGACACCTCATATGCCCAACAGAAGCCACTCCTCTTTTGATAACACGACTTCTTTGATGGACGCCTTCCCGCATTGCGTCTTCATCAACCCTGAAGATGCACAAAAACGAGGCATTTCCGACGGAGACGAAGTGTATGTGTATAACGATGCAGGCTGCATGAAAATTCCGGCACAAATTACTCTTCGTCAATTGCCGGGTGTGGTTTCTATCGGTGAAGGCGCTTGGTATCAGCCCAGCCCGACGGAGAAATACGAAGCATGGTTTGATTTAGACGGCGATGGAAAACCTGAGAAGCACATTGTCGCAGTGGATGTCGGCGGAGCCGTCAACACACTAACGACAGACCGTGATATCGGAGCAGCAGATCCAGTGCTTCACCTGCAGACCAACAAGTCAGGCGGATTTGCAGCGGGCGGAAATCTTTGCGAAGTCAGCAAACAAAAACCGGCCTAAGTTCATCGACAAGGATATAAGGAATAAACCATGACTCAATATGCATTTTTCTTCAATCAGAAACGCTGCTTAGGCTGCAAAACTTGTGTCATCGCCTGTAAAGAATGGAATGAGAGCAAAAGAGGAGACGCCAATCTCAACAGAGCATTAACAGAAGAAACAGCAGGAACTTTTGATACTCCCGCCTCTTGGGGCGCAGGCGCCAGACCGGATACGCTTAACGGCGCACACTCCAAAGATATTCTTCGCAGATTTGATGCGAAAGAAAACTGGAGACGCGTGACGTTTTTTGAATTCGGCACAAAAGCTCCGAACATTGCCATTGTTCCGTTATCTATCGGCTGCAATCATTGTTCTGAACCGGCGTGTATTCCGGTTTGTCCTGTTAAGGCCATTTCTAAGGAAGCTAAATACGGCGCAGTCCGAGTGGATTCTTCCAAGTGCATCAGCTGCGGAGCCTGCCGAGCTGCCTGTCCGTGGGACGCACCTCAGTACTACAAAGATTTGCAGGCTGAGGGGCCCAGACCTCCCATGACCAAATGCGATCTTTGTTATGACAGATTAGAAAAAGGACTTAAACCTGCTTGTGTGGCATCTTGCCCCGGACGAGCATTAGAGCTTCTTCCCGTAGAAGAAATTCTGAAGCTTCATCCGAATGCAACACGCACTGCTCTCGGATTTAAGCAAGAGGATGTCAACCGTACGAAACCGAACATTTACTTTGAGTCCCGAGAACTCTTCTTCTAATTAATATGGTGAGCATCAAACAAAGCGAGGTTGAATTGAATCATTCTTCCGAACAATGTTCAGAGCTCTTCTTCAAAACACTGGGGCTGCTCTTTTTAAACGGCCCCAGTGAAGAGAATGTTCAGCTCTTAACTTTAGGATTAGAGAATTGCCGACAATGCGGGTTGATTTCTCAAGCCGAGTATGAGGAGCTTTCGGAGCAGCTCGACTTGCAAGCACTCGGCCGAGATTACGGATCTCTCTTTTGTCTCGGAAGTTCCAGCCTTTCTCTTTATGAGAGCGTCTGGCTAACCGGCCTGGCGATGCAAGAGCCAAGGGACGAATTAAGAAAAATCTTAAGAGCGTGCGGTTTGAAACCGAACACGAATTCCAATGAACCGGAAGATCATCTCGGCTTTATCTATTACTGCGTCGGGATGCTGCTGGAAAAACGGAGGGGTGCAGACGGAGATTTAAGAGAGTCGGAGGATATGAGTCCGCTGAAGGAGACGGTTTCGCACTTGAAGTGGACGCGACTCCTCGCCGGAGCTATCTCGGATAGGCATGCGGGTAATTTCTATTCGAATATCGTCTCTATAGCGAATAGACTTGCTAATGAAACGATAAATAAAAACGATTAGGAGCAGTTGTCAACTACCTCGGCCTAAAGGCCGAGGCTTGAAAAAGTCTCTAGTTGACTAGCCTCAGTCCGTCGTTTTGAGGACTACGTTGGTTGGGAATGCACAGGCACCGCGGGATGCAGATCCTAGTCCCGCGCTCTGCGGCCGATGGTTAAAAGC
>ERZ827126.2672-NODE-2672-length-12072-cov-6.580428_pt1 | contig 12072 bp, 15 predicted proteins | sample MGYA00519780_ERZ827126 | MGnify/ENA primary metagenome ERZ827126 (study PRJEB31778, sample SAMEA3449262) | human gut metagenome | biome: human gut; feature: human-associated habitat; material: faeces | place: United Kingdom | collected 2010/2012 ...
ACTACTCATCCCTTGATGATAAGTTCTAAGATATTGTACCATAGATTGTTTATTTAGGAAATTACTTCCCGATAAAAATGGGCAGAAGAAAACCTCCAAATCTGTTGTGGACTTGGAGGTATTATTCCAACCATTCATGTAATATTTTTTTTGATTACTCCTCATTCGCTGTTTATACTGCTTGCACTGTAAATTCTTCCATATATATTGGCATTTTTCCAAAGAACGCTATAATAATTGCAAGAAAGATATTTTAATCATACCAGTTTTCCAATCTATATTCTTCCCGAATTTTCAATGGGCAATTGCTTTCAAACGTTTCTTTTACCCGTTCATATCTGTCCCAAAAATCTTTCTTATTTTTTTCTAACACTTTCTGCATTACATCAGATACTCCTCCCATTTCTTTACATGTGCAATTCACTATTTTATTAGTAAATAATAATCTAGGTGGGTCGTTTTTATAGGTTTCTTGTACCATTGTTTCATAAAGCTGTTTAACCTTCTTTGACTCATCTACCTCCATTTCCTGAATATTTCTATACATGAGGAGCATTGCATCTGATAACTTATATATTGATTGATCCGAAGAAAAACATGGCAATATATAATGAACGATATCTTTGAGTTCATATTCACATAATAGTCCATTATATCCCATATTTTCATATTCTACCATTTCTATAAAATTGCTAATTATTAAGAAATATTGCTTTTTTTCTTCTTCGGAACATGCCTGTAATAACTCGTCCCACATTTTTTTATTATCCTGATTCTGAGTTACTGATGTATAGGCAAGACGTTCAAAAATCTGTTTTCGCTTTTCCTCATCAGAAAGCATTTCTTTATATACATCATATCCATTGACAAATCTATGGTCATTATTATTGTACAGTTCATCTATCATTTCTCTAAGCGAAATATTATAGTTCTCATCAACAATATCTTTCTTTAATACTTCCATCATTACCCCATCCCATAATGAATACTTTGGATAACAATGCTCCCAGCAGACGGTGCAGTTCGTACGTCTCATCATGTTCCGGCAGATTCTTTGCCAGTCCAAGCATGATGATATTCAGCAGGTCAAGATTTCCCTTCCATTCATAGGAACCGATCAAATCTTCCTTGGTGAGATGCACATGGCTCATGCTGCTCTCTTCCATGTTCATACATACCCAGATCGAATATACACGCTTAATGTCATCGTAGCTGGAATTCTCAAAATCACGTTCTTTTTGTGATGAGATCAGTCTGCTCACATAAAAGATTGCCCGGTTTAAGAAATCCGTATATGCTATCTGCATCAATCTCATTTTTCTTAAGCTCATAAATCTGAGACTTCAGTTCTGCCATTGTTTCTTCCACTTCATCTATTCTATCATATTGAGCGTCTAATCGTCTCTGTAAACTGAAAAGGGTGCAGCAGACTACCACAACACCTATTCATCCGTTGCTTTTCATTAAAATAATTCCCTTCGTCAGTATTGCATCGCTCGGATCATAGATTTTTCCCGAAAGCATTTTCCTGTTCCGTCATAGCAGTCTCCATTTTCTTAGGATCTGATTAGTTTTAAAATCTCCTCTTCTTCCGGCATAACCCGAAGGGCGCCTCTTCTGGTGGTGATGATAGAGGCGGCTGCGTTGGCGAAGGTAAGCATTTCTTCCATGTCCTGTCTGCTTATGTTTTGATAGCCTTTCTTCAAAATCTGATGCAGCATACAACCCATAAAGGTGTCTCCCGCGCCGGTCGTTTCAATCGTATTTTCATTCAGGAATGCCGGAACCTCTGCCCTCTCCTCCCCGCAGTAAGCACGGCTGCCGTCTTTTCCCATAGAAAGAAAAATCAAAGGAATTGGAAATTCCGCCCGAAGCTGCTGCATTGCCTTCTCAAAATCCTGTTCTCCGGTAAGCCATACCAGCTCATCATCAGATATTTTCAATATATGACAATGACCCAGTCCGTATCGGATCTGTTCCTTTGCCAGTTCCTCGCTCTCCCACAAAGGCTTTCTCAAGTTCGGGTCAAAAGAAAGCCAGACACCCGCTTTCTCAGCTGCCTCAATGGCACTCATAGTTGCCGTTCTCACCGGCTCATCCGTAAGAGAAAGGGAACCGTAGTGAAAAATCTTTGCATTTCGTATCAGTTCTTCCTTCACTTCTTCCTTGCGAAGCATCATATCCGCCCCCGGTTTCCTGTAAAAGGAAAAATCCCTATCTCCATCTTCTTTCTTTTGTACAACTGCCAAAGTTGTATGTACTTCTTTATCAAAACACAAACCTTCTGTTGAAATTCCAGTTTCCTTCAAGGCTTTCTCCAACTGTAATCCAAAACCATCCTGACCAACTTTACCAATAAAAGCCGTTTTCCTTCCCAGCTTTTGCAGCATGGCAAGCACATTACAGGGGGCTCCTCCCGGATTCGCCTCAAAGATCGGATTTCCCTGTTCACTATATCCATTTTGTGTAAAGTCAATGAGTAATTCTCCCATTGCTACAACATCATATTTTTCCATTACTCTACCTCAATATCATATTTGGTTACATCCAAATATGTCTTTCCGTTACTTGCAAAACAAATTCCAGAAGCATCTACCGGTGTATAAATCAGCGAGGTCATTACCTGTTCCCCATCATTTACGAATATCTCCACGGAAAATCTGTCTACTAAAATCCTAAGTTTTATCACATCTTTTTTGTCTGAGACATACATACTGCGTGTGCTTATCGTATCTTTCTTAAAACCAGAATGGGTACGGTCAAATGTAAGTGTTTTCTCATCCCTGTCATAGATTATTTCTGAATAATGCTTTTCATCCGCAGCCAATTTTATTTTAAATTTTCCATATTCATTCCCTTTCAGAGCTATTTGCAAATCAATGCTTCTTCCACTAATGCCTTCCAATTCTGTCTCCTCGTGAATACAAACATTATCATAGCTTATAACATTGCTGCGATAATTTCCAAGCTCACGCACAGGCATCTGACAAATTCTTCCGTCCTTCATTGATAACTCTCTCGGAATAGTCATCATACCGGAATATCTCTGAGTATCAGGATACATTGGATTATCCCATGACTGCATCCAGCCAATCAAAATTCTTCTTCCATCCTCTGTCCCCATAGTCTGTGGTGCATAGAAATCAAGTCCATAATCTACGCACTGTACTTTTTCTCTTGTAAACTTCAGCTTTTCCTTGTCATAATTTCCAATCAAAAATGCTGTATTGTTACCATTGTGAAATTCCAATCCTTCTGCTTCCATTTCCTGTGGTGAAATCATAAGAACCTGTTTTCCATCTAAAGGGTAAAAATCCGGACATTCCCACATCCTTCCTATCTTATTTTCACTACGGTCTAAAATTCCTGCAAATTCCCATTTTTCCGGATTTTCTGCACAAAACAACGCAATCTGACCGCTTCCGTCACTATGACGGCTTCCAACAACCATATAGTATTTTCCATTTTCCTTCCATACTTTTGGATCTCTAAAATCTTCCAAACTACTGCCTTCTGGTAACATATCCGCAGTCACAGCTGGATTATTTTCTATCTTTTCATAATCAACACCATATCCTATTGCAACGCATTGATTCTGGCGGATACATTTTTCCCCATTTGGGGCTGCTTTTTCTTCTACCCCTGTATAAATCAGTAGCTGCTTTTCTCCATCTTCAATCGCGCTGCCGGAAAATACGCCAAAATTGTCATAGTCCTGATCTGGTGCCAATGCTACAGGAAGGTATTCCCACTTGATAAAATCCACACTTTTTGCGTGTCCCCAATGCATAGAATCCCAATGTGTTGCATAAGGATAATACTGGAAGAATAAGTGATGTTCCCCTTTATATTCAGAAAAACCATTAGGATCATTCATCCAGCCAACCGGATTTGAAAAATGATATACCGGTCTGTTATCCTGCGTTATTTTCATACTTTCTTCCATCTCATATTTTCTAGCTTTTTCTAACATTTCACTCATGTTTATCACTCCTGTTTTTTACTAATTCTCGTCTGATAATGACTCTATATATGCATCAAAATATCTCTGTTTGATTTCAAGATACTCTGAAAGTCCATAGTCCTCCATCTTTTGCAGATAGCTATCCCATTCCTCTTCAATTCCACCGTTTAAAATCCAACTTGCTTTCATTTGTTCTGCATATTTTTTGATATCCGTATCGAGCTGTGAGACTCTGTTCGTATCCTCCATACTCATAAAAACATTTGGAAATACGTATTTGCTGTTCATATCAGAAAGATACGTTTCATGCATATTATCAAGACGCCATTTTGCGTCATCAGGTTCTGTTACATACACGTTGTAGTACTCATTCAAAATAGCAAGTGGTCCATTGACCGACTGGTTCTCACGGATTTCCACCGGAGATTTGCCACTGAGATCCATATGTCTTAACATTGGCCCTCCATCTGCATTTGTACTCATTTCAAAAATGTTATCACTATTTTCCTCACCATAAGTACCCCAGTTATTCTGTGCAGATTGGATAGGGTTGTACATTTGATCAATCCACGCAGCTGCAAGTGCTGTATCTCTGCAATTTGAAGTAAGAACACAACGTCCCCTGTCAAATCCACTTGTTTCACTGCCATTCTGCCTTGTTATGTTTACAAGACCTTCCGGCCCTGCAAGCGCCGGCAGCATTACATAGTCTTCATAATTATCAATATTCGCTATATCCCAGGAGAAGCATAATCCATATCTGTGGTTCTTGCCTTTTGCCACATAAGTAGACCAGTCTTGCGTAAAAGCCTCTGGATCCACCAAATCTTCCTCCACCAAATGATGCAGCCAGATAATTCCTTCCTTATATCCTTCCTGTACGGAGGTATAAATTACCTTTCCTTCATCTGTTACTGCAAAATGATCCCCTGTGTCTCCATATCCTTCGCCAAATCCATTCATTAAAATAGCAGGATCCTGGTCTCCATTGTTAATAATAAAGGACATTGGTATCACGCCACCTGTAATATCAAATTCTTGTTGTAGTTCATTTGCATGATTACGAAAAGCAATCAAAACTTCTTCTAATTCCTCTGTTGTTTTTGGTATTTCTAACCCCAGATAATCCAGCCACTTCTTGTTTATATATGGAATATCGCCAATTGCCTGTATAGCCTCTTTTCCTGCTCCAAGCTGCTCAATCCATGGGAAAGAATATATATGTCCATCCGGGGCGGTACACATTACCCTGTATTCCGGATATTTTTCAAAAACAGATTGTAAATTCGGCATATATTTATCAATCAGGTTCTCTAAAGGAATAATAATCCCCTGTTTTGCATAGCGAAGCAAATCATAGTCATTCATTCCTGCTACAAACAATCCGTCAGGTAATGCCCCAAACTGTGCCAAAGCCAGATTTTTCTTATCTCCAAACTGATCAGATACAAAACATGTCCAATTGACATGTACATTCGTCTGTTCTTCCAATCTCATAAATATCGTTCTTTTATTTGGATCCTGCTCTGTTCTGGCAGGTGCATTCGTAATAAATGACAATTCTTTTGTTTCAGATAATGGGAAAGCAACTTCCTCTATCGGAGTTTGGGGATTGATGTCGGCCTGTCCTACTGCCGCTTCTCCACAACCAACTAATGATATACAACTAATAGCAGTCAGTAATATACAAATTGTTTTCTTTATTCCTTTTTTCATCTGCGTTTTCTCCTTCCTACTATTTTTACCCTTTAATGGAACCTACCATAACACCCTTGTCAAAGTATTTTTGGAAAAATGGATACATCACAAGAAGCGGAATGCTGGATACTACAATTGTTGAATACTTCAGTAATTCTGCCATTTTTGCCATTTCTGCAGTACTTTGAATATCAGCAATCATTCCTGATTGAGGTGTATTTTGTACCAAAATGGAACGAAGTACTAACTGTAATGGCTGCAAATCAGCATCATTTAAATAGATCATTGCATCAAAGTAACTGTTCCACATTCCAACAAATCCCCATAATGCCAGAACTGCAATGATTGGTTTGCAAAGTGGAAGTAAAATCTGGAAGAAGTACTGTATCTCATTTGCTCCATCAATCTGCGCAGCTTCCCATAATTCATTGGAAACAGACTGATAATAGGTTCTTGCCAATATCATATTCCATACATTAAATGCGCTTGGTAATAAAATAGCCCATACTGTATTAACCAGACGAAGCTGATTCATCAAAATAAATGTAGGAATCAATCCTCCTCCAAAAAACATGGTAATAACAAATAATGCATTAAAAAACTTTCTACCTACCAAATCTTTTTTAGACATTGGATAAGCCGCAAGAAGTGTAATGAAAACAGAGATTGCTGTTGCTGTAATGGAGTAAAAGAAAGAATTTGCAAAGCCCCTCCATATCATTTTATCTTCCAGCACTCTTCTATATGCTTCCAGTGACCAGTCACTCATACGAAAGCTGATTCCCTGATTATTCAGTACATTTGGATCCATAAAAGAAGCTATTACAACATAAGCAAGTGGAATAACAATTGCTATTGTAAATAACGCTAAAACACTATAGCCCAGGAAAAGAATAACTCTGTCAATTGTACTTCTTTTTGATGCCTTTGATTTGTTTTTTTGTGCCCTCATTGTATGCCTCCTCTCTATAATCCTTCTCCATCATTTAATTTTGATACAATTCCATTTACAACAAGCAATAAAATCACATTGATGATGGAATTAAAGATGCCCACTGCTGTGGAATAACCATAATCACCATTCAGTAAACCAATTTTATATACATATGTTGAAATGATTTCTGACGTTGGCAGATTCATTCCTGTTTGAAGTGCATATGCCTTTTCAAATCCAACGCTCATAATATTTCCCGCAGAAAGAATGAATTGGATTACAATAATATTTTTAATAGCTGGAAGCTGTACATACCATATCTGCTGTAAAACATTTGCACCATCAAGCATAGCGGCTTCCTCTAACTCTTTACTTACATTTGATAAAGCTGCGGTATACATGATGGAAGCCCACCCGGCACCTTGCCATATTCCACTGGCTATGTAAATTGTTCTAAACGCCTCCGGCATTGTCATCCAGTTTGTTGATGTTCCCAAAATTTGATTGAGTGGTCCTACTGGAGATAAAAACATTCTCACCATACCACATAAAACGATAACTGATATAAAATTAGGGGCATAAATCAAAAGCTGAATTTTTTTCTTAATACCAACACTACGAATTTGATTCAACAGCAGTGCCAATATGATCGGCATTGGAAATCCCCATAATAAACCATATAAACTTAACTTTAATGTATTCAATAAATAGGACAAAAAATCCGGCGAAGATAAAAAACGTTTGAAATAATCCAGTCCTACCCATTCACTCCCTAAAAGTCCCAGACGTACATTATAATCTTCAAACGCCATAAGGATTCCACCCATTGGTAAATACTTAAAAATAATTGTAAATACAAGTGCCGGCATCAGGAAAAACACATACAATTGCCAGTTTTTCCTGACATACAACAGTTTCTGCTTCATTGTATGTTTTCCATTTGTTAGTTTTTTTTTCGCTTCCACTTTTCATACCCCTTCCATTTCTTATCACGTATTATAACCAGTAAAGTAACCGGTTACTTTGTTTCTTTTTAAATCATATCTTCTATTACTTTAGAAGTCAAGTTACAGCTATATTTTCATGATTTTAGCCAAACATTGCGGGTAAATATTTAGCAAATATGCATAACCGGTAAAGTAACCGGTTATTTTTTTGATTGATTAACAGTTCTGAATTTGATATAATATAGAATACCAAAGGAGCTGACTATCATGAGCAAAAAGAAAGTAACTTTTGATGACATCGCACGATATACTAATTTTTCAAAGACTACTATTTCACGCTATTTTAATGATCCGGATTCACTTACTTTAAAAAATCAGGAAATCATTGCACAGGCATTAATTGATTTAGATTATAAAGAAAATAAAGTTGCAAAAATACTTGCAAGCGGGAAAACGGAATTTGTTGGTATTATTGTTCCAAATCTGTATCTGCACTACTATTCTGAGATGCTTAACCAAATTCTATCTTCTTATGAAAAATTTGGATACAAATTTCTTGTTTTTTCCGGAAACTCAAATGAAGCTATAGAGAGGCGGTACATCCAGGAATTATTAGCCTATAACATAGAAGGGATGATTGTATTAAGTCATACCATTCCTTCTAAGGAACTGGCATCCTATAACATTCCTATTGTCACGATTGAACGGGAAGATGAATATACAAACAGCGTCAACACCGATAACTATATGGGTGGTATTCAAGCGACAAGCCTGCTAAAGAAATGTAATTGCGATATCTACATTCATATAAACGTAGATGTTCCTAAATATATCCCCGCATATGGACGCATTCAGGGTTTTGTTGATATTTGTAGAGATTATAATCTTTCCTATGAATTACTTCTTAAAGATTTAGGAAACTCTTATGAAGATAACCAAAGGTCTATTCAGGAAATTGCCTGCTATCTGGATAAAACTTATAAGGGAAAACGAAAAGGAATCTTTCTTGCCAATGATACCTATGCAAACATGTTTTTAAATTCACTCATTCGATCATATGGTTCACTTCCAGAAGATTATCAAATAATTGGATTTGACAATTCTCCAATCTCCAATGAAGCTGTCATTCCTACCAGTACTGTCGGACAACAAATTGATAAAATAGCTGAAACCGCTATGGAAATACTAGTCGAACAGATGAATGAACGAAAGAAAAGAAAACCTGTTATTCAGACAACTCCAGTTCATAAGGTTATTACTCCGTTATTAATTAATCGCGATACCACATGCAATGTCAACCAATTATAAATTTCAAAAAGCGCAGATATGATATTTATGTTACATATTCTATCATATCTGCGCATTATTCTTTTTACAAAGATACTGGTGAATCACTAATTAAATCATCTGAAATGCCTTAAGTGCATCCATTATATTCGTTGCTCAATTCAGTTACACCTTTGCCAGCTTTACAATGCAGATCAACAATCTGCTGTTTAAACTCTGGGGTGTATGATTTTTGATTTTTAGCCATTGTGTTGAACTCCTTTTTCTATAAGTGTAGCTTACCTCCTTGCTGCGTTTCGCTTTTTTCTTTTTCGTTTTCTTTGGTTTCGGTGTCCTGCCTTTCTGCTTTTTCCGTACTGTCGGCAACCCTTTTTCGTGGGCTTCAATGGTCGGCTTCATCGTTTCGTAATAGAGATTATCTGGCAGAAACATCAGCTTTTTCGGCATCAGAAATTCCGATTCAATCCACGCCCAGGCAAACTGCTCTGCGGTCATACCGGTGTATTTGATAAAGCCCATAGCCGCAAAGGGTCTGCGATTACGTCGTCAAGGTAAGCATCGAGCTCATCAAGAGTGCAGCCGTTTCTTCCTGCTATTCTGTCTTCTTCGACAGCAAGCAGTTCTTCTCTTAGCTTCAGCATTTTTTCCCGACGGTTATAAGTTTCAATATCCATAACAACCAAATCTCCTTCACCATTCTTTGTAAGGAATATTGGCTCTGCCGTTTTACGACACATATCTGCAATCTCGTTGTAGTTCTGGCGGATTGCTGCTGATGGACGAATATTCATATTTGCACCTCCTTAAAACAGTTGCGATATTAAAAGTTTTCTTTCGTGGCTATCCAAATACAGATTAAGCCTTTGATTGCTTAAAATTGAGATTTTATAAATTTTTCTGCTTCGTAGTAACTATGAAGCCTTTTTGTCATGCCATAAATTAATGACCGCCACCTTCTATCCGTGTTTTCAATCAAGATTGCGAACTTGTTTCGCAATTACCTATAATAAATAGTTTGCAATTTGAATCTTTACATCCTTCTGTCCAAGTTTCTAAATCAGGCATTTTAATTCCTCCCTTATTCCATTTTTAGAACAGTTGTTCTCTGTTTGTATTCGCATGTTAACTCTCTTATTACATTTTGTAAAGCAAATTTTATATATAAAAAAGAACCCACTAACCATTTAGGTTATGTAGGTTCTTAATAATTATTTTTGCTTATATCCATCAAATGCTTTTTCTAATTTTCTATAATCACAATGATACTTTAATACTTTATTTTTTGTAATCTGTTTATCGTATATCTTTGTAGCTTTCTTTGCGATTTCCTCTGTTATTTCTGTTAAAAAATTATATTCTTTAATCATCAAAAATGTTCTCTGACTATCGCTTCTTGCCATACCACTGCTTATATCAAATTTTACTTTCTGATATACGCTTTCATCAACAGGAAACATCTTGCGCAAATCCAAAACAGATAATATTCTTTGTCTGTAATCTTTCTGCTTATCTTTATCTATTTTTCTAAGTATGTCCTGATTTTTAATTTCAACAATTACATCATCTGGTCTCACTGGGTCTTCTGTAATATCTATTACTTCATAAATTCTATACCAGCTTGCAGTAACATCTGCCCAAGTTTTATGTTTATCTTTGCCAGAAGTCAATGGTATTACATATTCTCTGCCATCATTATTCAATAGTATTCCCAAATGAGGTTTTAATTTATAATTTGGCTCATCCTTGTCAAAATATATTTCTGGCTCTATACTATGTAAATATTCTAAATATTTAATATCTATGTATACAAATTGAACTTTATCAAATTTCATATGTGTCTACTCATCTTTCCGTTTCATTAGAATATAAAACAATTAATATTAAAAAAAATGGGAAGCATTAGCTTCCCTTTATCGTTCCACACTTCAACGCCTTTGGCAGTGGCACGCCAACCTATATCGTTCTGCATTTCAACGTCTTTGGTAGCAGCAAACCAACCTATATCGTTCCACACTTCAACGCCTTCGGTAGTGGCACACCATATTCAATTGCCATTGTATCAAATACAACAACTCTTTGTATAATTATAATATGACAGATTTTTAAGAAAGTCAATAAACTTAAAAAAAAATCATCACACTATTATATATATATCCAATTTCATTGATTTTATACTTATTTTATCATTCCAGCCATTTGTCCTAAATATGGTAACATTGCAATTAATGCATCTGCTCCTTTATCAGCCAAAAACTTTAAAACTCCTGCAATTTTTTCTTTTGCTTTTTCCTTCTTCCCACTTTTTACTGCTGCATCTATTCCAGATAATTTATCCTCCAAATCATCCTTCTCATCTTTTGACATAGTTTCTTCTGGAATCTGTTCAATATTCTTTATTGCCTGTTCCAATGTAATACTTATATTGATATTATTAGAATTATTTGCATTTGCTGATAAATTTATATTATTCTGACCTAATCTTGCAAGTTCTAATTCATCTTTTCGCTTTTGTTCTTCCATCTCTAAGTTATCTTTATAATTAATCAATTTTTCTTTTATTTTTATAATGTCACCATCATAATCTGGTGCCTTTCCATCATGTCCCCATCTGTACATATCTAATCCACTATGAATATTTTCAATTTCATTATCATAAACACCAAATACTTGCTGAATAAATTCATATTTATCATGCGGATTGTTTCTTTTTTCATCACACGCATCTATATATTTCTGTAAAGTATCTATCTTTCCCATATAATCCCTCCTGTCATTTAGATTGATTATATACTTAATACCATTTTTCCACAATAAAAAAGACAGCCGAAGCTGTCAATTTTATATTATAATTTTAGATTAATCCAACTATATCCTTTTTGTTGGAAGTTCCAAAACCATAACACGCACATTCTTTTCTTTTAGCTTTCTAAGTTCATCTAATGTATCTTGTTTAGTTCTTCCAAGTCTATCTAGCTCAGTGATAATTAATACCTCATCTGCACTACTAAATTTTGCATTAAACATGAGCCACTTTTCATCATCATCTGAAACAAAGCTGTTCATCATATCAGCCAACTCAGATTTTGTCACAACATCCTTCAAGCCTTCTGCAACATCTGAAATCTGCTTTTCAAGAGATATCATATCTGAGTTGATTTTGTTAATTTCTATTCTGTTGTTAGCAGTTTCCATGCTTAACTGAAGTATTTCCCGCTGACCTATTAAATCACGATTTTCTAATA
>ERZ827126.2674-NODE-2674-length-12060-cov-4.432986_pt1 | contig 12060 bp, 9 predicted proteins | sample MGYA00519780_ERZ827126 | MGnify/ENA primary metagenome ERZ827126 (study PRJEB31778, sample SAMEA3449262) | human gut metagenome | biome: human gut; feature: human-associated habitat; material: faeces | place: United Kingdom | collected 2010/2012 ...
TCAAGTGCCGCCCGCCCCAGAACCGTGACCCTCTGCCCGCCGAGAGCGAGGCCTGTATGCCCTGGCTCCGGGAACAGTTCAAGCTGCTGCAGCCAAAGATCGTGGTCTGCCTGGGCCGCATCGCCTCCCAGCGGATGATCCGCACCGATTTCTCCGTGACCAAGGAGCACGGCACCTTTGTGCAAAAAAACGGCGTATGGTTCATGGGCACCTTCCACCCCGCCGCCCTGCTCCGGCAGGCGCAGAACAAACCCGCCGCCTTTGCGGATTTTGTGGCCCTGCGGGATAAAATAAACGAAGTCTGTCTGCATACCTATTAACCCTTCCGCCCAAGTATCATCTTCCTTCATTTTTGCATACCCTAAAGCAAAAGTGAGGTGTTCTGATATGAAAACGATCCAAAGCCGTTCCCCTGATTTCTTTCTGGGGGCCACCACACCGGCGGGCTTCAAAGGGTATTTTGAACCGCTGCGCCGGGAGCCCGGGATGCAGATGCTTCTCATCAAAAGCGGGCCGGGATGCGGCAAATCCACCTTGATGAAGCATCTGGCCCAGGCCGCCGAGCAGCAGGGCCAGCGCATCGAAAAGATCCACTGTGCCAGCGACCCGGACAGTCTGGACGGGGTCATCTTCCTCGACCAGAAACGCGCCATCATCGATGCCACCGCGCCCCATGTGGTGGAACCGGACGCGCCCGGGGCTGATGAGCTGGTGGTGAGCCTGTACCACACCATCGATGCCGGAAAGCTGGCTCCCCACCGGGACGAGGTCAAGGCCCTGTTTGCCCGGAATGCCGCTCTGCGGGGCCGGGCAGCCCGGTATATCGCATCGGCGGGCAGCCTGATGCTGGACAGCCGCCGGGCCGAAGCCTGCAGCGCCAACTTTGAAAAGGTGCGCCGCTACGTCAAGCGGCTCTGCACCCGGCTGCTTCCCCGCACCGAGGGCACCGCCGGCGAGGAGCTGCGGCTGCTCTCAGCCATCACCCCCAAGGGGATGGTATTCTACCGGGGCACGGTAGAAGCACTGGCCGACCGGTACGTGGTATTCCGGGATGATTATGGGGCGGTCTCCCGCCTGCTGCTGGAACTCATCCGGGCCGAAGCGCTGGCCCGGGGCTACCACATCATCACCTGCCCCTGTGCCATGCACCCTGAAGATCAGATCGACCACATCTTCATCCCTGCCCTGCGGCTGGCTTTTTTGACCGACAACCTCTGGCATCCCATCCAGCTGCCCGGCGTACAGGCCGTGCGCTGCACCCGCTTTGTGGACCGGGAGAACCTGTCCGGCTTCCGCGCCCGCCTGCGCTTCAACGACCGTGCCGCCTCCGAGCTCATCGACCAGGCTGTAGCCCTGATGGCTCAGGCCAAGAACTGCCATGATGAGCTGGAGACTTATTACCGGACCGCCGTGGATTTTGACCAGGTGAATGCTGTTGCAGCAAATTGTCAAAAGATTCTGGGTCTCGGGTAGGCCCTGCTGTTAAACCCCACCGTCAGCCCTTTGGGCTGCCACCGCCCCTAGTAGGGGCGGCCTTGGCAAAGCGATGTAGTTTGTGCGTAAAGGGGAACCCCAAAAAACTTTACGTAACGCCAGAGGCCCCACTATTAGGGGGGCTGGCGAGCGATAGCGAGACTGAGGGGTTTAGTTTCCCAACATACTGTGCACAACCTGAAAGGAAGTGAACCCCATGCCAACCATCCGTCTCTCTGTCCGGGAGCTGGTGGAGTTCCTGCTCCGCACCGGCAGTATCGACAGCCGCTTTACCGGCTTTGACCGGGCCAACGAGGGCGCACGCATCCACCGCAGGCTCCAGAAGGCGGCGGGCGAAGGTTACGCCGCCGAGGTGTTCCTCACGGCAGAGCGGACGATGGAGGGAATCGGGTTCACCATCGAGGGCCGTGCCGACGGCATTTTTACCGATGAGGACGGCACGGTGGTCATCGACGAGATCAAGACCACCGCCGCGCCCACCGATGCCATCACGGAGGACATGAACCCCTGCCACTGGGCGCAGGGCATGGTCTACGGGGCCATCTGCGCCGAGCAGCGGGAGCTGGAAACACTGGATGTCCGGCTGACCTATTACCAGACCGACACCGATGAGATCATCCGCTATACCCGGCATTTCTCTGCCGCTGAGCTGGATGCGTTTCTCAACGACTTACTGCGGCAGTATCTTCCCTGGGCACGGCGGCAGCTGGACTGGGTGGAAGCCCGGAACCGGAGCCTTGGGGCCCTGCAATTTCCGTTTCCAGCTTACCGTCCCGGACAGCGCGCCCTTGCCGGGGAGATCTATCGCGCCTGTGCTGCGGGCAAGGCCGAGCAGAAGGGCGGTACCCGGCTGTTCTGCCAGGCACCCACCGGCATCGGCAAAACGATGAGCGCCCTCTTCCCTGCCCTGAAAGCCATGGGCGAGGGCAAGGGGGAAAAGATCTTCTACCTGACCGCCCGCAACACGACACAGGCCGCTGCTGAGGATGCACTGGCCCGTCTGCGGGCGGCAGACCCGGCGCTTTCCCTGCGCAGCGTGACCCTTTCGGCCAAGGAGAAGGCCTGCCTGTGCAAGGATGCTGAGGGCCGTCCCGCCTGCCTGCCGGAAGCCTGTCCCTACGCCAACGGCTACTACGAGCGGCTGAAGGATGCGCTGGCCGACCTGCTGGACAGCGCCGTCCCCTATGACCGGGCCGCCCTGACTGAGACTGCCCGGCGGCACAGGGTCTGCCCCTTTGAGCTGGGGCTGGACCTGAGCGAGTGGTGCGATGTGGTCATCGGAGACTACAACTATCTGTTCGACCCCACCGTGCACCTGCGGCGCTTTTTCGATGCGGCGGGCGACTACCTTTTCCTCATCGACGAAGCCCACAACCTGCCGGGCCGGGCCAGAGCCATGTACTCGGCGCGGTTCTGCAAGAGCAGCCTGACCGATGCCAGACGGGCCATCGGCAAAGGAAAAAGCGCACTGAAAACCGCGTTGACAAAGGCAGACAGGGGCTTTCTGGAAGCGCGCCGGGCGGTAACGAAGCTGGCCCCCCGCCGGGGTTCAGCGCCCACCGAATCGCCGGCAGAGGATCTCACCCAACAGACCAGCCTTCTGGACACCGAACCGGCAGAAGCCGCCTTCCCGCTGCCGGAGCCTTTGCTGGCGCGGGATGGCACGGTCTTTTTGCAAGAGCTGCCGAAGGAGCTGCTCCGACTGCTGTTCAGCCTGCAGGCCCCCCTGCAGGACTGGCTGGAGGCCAACCCGGAGGCCGATGCCCACGCCCAGCTGCTGGAGCTCTACTTTGCGGTGCAGGATATCACCCGGGCGGCAGAGCGGTACGACGCGCATTTTGTCACCCAGCTGACAGCCCGGGGCAGCGAGCTGGAATGGGAGCTGCTCTGCCTTGACCCTGCCCCCTTTGTGGATGCCAGCCTTGCCGCCGGGCGGGCTGCGGCACTGTTCAGCGCAACGCTCACCCCGCCGGGCTACTACCGCTCCGTGCTGGGCTGTCCCGATGCCCGGGCTGTGGCACTGGAAAGCCCATTTCCGCCCGAACATCTGGGGCTCTACTGCCTGCCCGGCATCTCCACCCGCTACCGGGATCGGGAGGCCAGTGTTCAGGCCGTCTCGGATGCGCTGGCCGCACTGGCCCGGGCCAAGGTGGGCAACTACCTGGCCTTTTTCCCCAGCTACGCCTATCTGCGGCAGGTGCACGAGGACTTCACCGCCCGTTACCCGGACATCGGGACGCTGGCCCAGGAGAGTGGTCTGGACGACGCGGCTCGGGCGGCCTTTCTGGAACAGTTCGGCCCAAGCCCCGCAAAAACACTGCTGGGCTTCGGGGTCATGGGCGGCATCTTCGGCGAGGGCGTGGATCTGGTGGGCGACCGGCTCATCGGGTGTGCCATCGTGGGGGTGGGCCTGCCTCAGGTGAACCCCCGTCAGGAGATCCTGCGCCGCTACTATGACGAGGCGGGCGGCACCGGTTTCGACTACGCTTACCGTTTCCCGGGCATGAACAAGGTGTTGCAGGCGGCGGGCCGGGTCATCCGCACGCAGGAGGACAGGGGCGTGGTGCTTCTGCTGGATGACCGCTTTGCCCGCGCCGAATACACCCGCCTGTTCCCCCGCCACTGGCACCAGCTCCAATACCTGCGCAGCACCACAGAGCTGGAGCAGCAGCTTGCCGCCTTCTGGGCGCTGAACCAATAGAAAAAAGCCTGTCAGCGCAAAAACCGACAGGCTTTTTCTCATGCTCCGGACATTTTCCGGCTCTTACTTCTTTCTGGGCAGGGATCTGCGCAGTTCATCCCAAGCAGTCATCTCCACCAATGTGGTGGCGCGCAGGGCGGCAAACGCTTCATCCAGATACTGCATCTCGCTCACCGCACGCATGGCGTGATCCGAAATGCACCACTTCCCAACGACCGTCTGCGCCATCCAGTAGACCATCCGCTCGGTCTTTTTCCGCTGTTTGGTGCCCTCGCGGTAGCGGTCGGTGTTCTCCGCATCGTTCACGGGAACACCTGCCGCTTTCAGCATCTCACAGCACTCCCAGGCGGCATCCACGATCATCCTGCGCTGTTCCACTGTGGTGCGGGAAAGTTCCCCATCCACCGCATAGCAGGCATAGGCGCAGGGCAGGATAAAGGCGATGTGGCTCTTGAGCCACTCGTCCATATCGCTGTAATAGGTCAGCTTGTAATGAGTCCCCTCAAAGGCAGCCTGCAGCCGCAGGCGGAACGCGCCGGACAGGGGTGCGGTTGCGCCGCCGACAGTCATTCCCATCCCCATGTGCACACTGACCAGCCGGTCATGCTCCCGGCGGCCCGCATTGTTCTGGAAGCCAAAGGCGATCTTATCCACCGGGCGCTGCATGGCCTGCAGCATCTCCTGCGCATAGGGATCATTGCCCACAAAGATGAAGTACTGGCTCCGGTTTGCTTTGAGGATGGGCAGCACATCGGCCAGCTGCCCGGCCTGCACCGTGACAAACACAAGGTCATACACATCCCCGGGGGCCAGCACATCTGTTGTCTGCATCCGATCCACCGTTGTTTTCCGCTGGAGCATGTGGCGGATGGTCAGGCCCTTCTGGTCAATGACTGCCTTCCACTCGCCCCTGGCCAGCAGGGTGACCACATTTTTCTTGTTCTGTGCCAGACTGTGGGCCAGCTGACAGCCCTGAACGCCTGCGCCGTACACCAAGATCCTCATAACGAGATACCTCCTGTTTTGCATGATCAGCCCGGCTAGAAACACCGGGCTGTTACTTTTTCAGGAACGAGAAGAAGCCCTTTTTTTCATAGGGCCGGGTCTGCACGCCGGTCACAGTGTAGCCCGTTTCGGCAATGGCAGCCTTCAGCGCCTCCACATCCACCGGCTGCTCCGAGAGGATGACCGTCTCGCCCTTGGTGTGGGAAGAAGTCACCTTGTTCACCCGGGCGGTCTTGCGCACCACATCATTGATGTGGCTCTCGCACATACCGCACATCATACCATCGACCCTCAGAATCGTTTCTACCATTGTTGTCCCCTCCATGCTGTATCTGCGGGCACCCCTGTCAAACTGCACAAGTCCAGCCCGCTGTTTTCGTCATTTTGTTAGTTTCAGCTAACTCATTGCAGAAACAAAAAGGCTCCTGCCCCGCACAGCACTGCTCTGCGGAACTTTGCCGATCTGTTTTCAGTTTTATCATACCATACCGGTGGGCAAATTTCAAGCTGCCCGCAAAACCGGCTGGCGGACTTTTCAAAGGGTCAGTTCATGGAAAACAGCGCTGCTTTCCAGCTCTTTCCATTGCATCGTGTTTCCTTCCAGGGTCATGTAGCTGTGGGGGCTGTTCTCCTTGGGGATGCTTACAGAACCCGGATTCAGGTAAAGATTTCCCTGCCCGAACTCTGTCCAGGCCGGAACATGGGTATGCCCGTGCAGCAGCACATCTCCCGGGGCCAGCGGCGGCAGATTTTTCACATGATAGATATGCCCGTGGGTCGCATAAATGAGCCGCTGCCCCACCGGAAGCACGGCATAATCGGCCAGCACCGGGAATTCCAGCACCATCTGGTCCACCTCTGCATCGCAGTTGCCCCGCACGCAGAGCAGCTTCTCCTTTTTCCCGTTCAGCAGGGGGATGACCTCCTTGGGGGCGTACTCCCGGGGCAGGTCGTTGCGGGGGCCGTGGTAGAGCAGGTCGCCCAACAGGAACAGCCGGTCGGCTCCCTCCCGCTCAAAGGCCTCCAGCATTTTGCGGCAGTAGTAGGCCGACCCGTGCAGGTCTGACGCGATCATCCATTTCATGGCAGATCCTCCTTTTGTGCGTTCTGTTCTTATTTTACCGCCGCCGCGCCCCTTGTCAAGGGCAAGGGCCCGCTGTAAAAAGTCATACTTTTATTTTAAAAAGTCCTTGACAAGTATCCCTGTGATGTGGTATCTTTGAACCAATAAAATATCGTGTGGATTTTTACAGCATTCTGCAACTTTTCGCCACACAATGGCACAAAAGCCATTGTGTGGCTTTTGCTTTGCCTTCAAATCCAAATCTGACCCTCAGGAGCAATGAAAATGAACGATACTTTTATGAAAACCAGACCGGTGTTCCCGCTGCTGCTCTCCATGGCCCTGCCCAACGTCATCTCGATGCTGGTGAACAGCCTGTACAACATCGTGGACAGCCTCTTTGTGGCCCAGATCAGCGAGCAGGCCATGACGGCGCTTTCGCTGGTGTTTCCCATCCAGAACTTTGTCAATGCAGTGGCCATCGGCTTTGGCATCGGCATCAATGCCCAGATCGCGCTTTACCTCGGCGCAGGCGACCACGAAAACGCCAACCGGGCCGCCACCCACGGCATGATGTTTTCCCTGCTGCACGGCGTGCTGGGCATGGTCCTCTGCATTGCCATCATGCCCGGCTTCCTGCGCCGCTTCACTACCGATCCCGCTCTGGTGGACATGGGCGTGACCTACTCCACCATCGTGTTCCTGTTCTCGCTGGTCAACATGGCAGACCTCGCCTTTGAGAAGATCTTCCAGTCCGTGGGCCGGATGAACGTTGCCATGGTGGCGCTGATCACCGGCTGCGTGACCAACATTGCCCTCGACCCGGTCCTCATCTTCGGCCTTGGGCCGGTGCCCGCCCTGGGCATTGCCGGTGCGGCCCTTGCCACCGGCATCGGGCAGGCCGTTTCCCTTGTGGTCTACCTCTATGTCTACTGCACCACCGAAGTCGCCGTCCGCTTCTCCCGCCGCTGCCTGCGGTTCGATGCCGCCCTTGACGGCAAGCTCTATGCCATCGGTGTACCGGCCATCTTGAATCTGGCCCTGCCCAGCCTGCTGGTCACCTTCCTGAACGGCCTGCTGGCGGTCTACTCCCAGAGCTATGTGACGGTGCTGGGCATCTACTACAAACTCCAGACCTTCCTTTACCTGCCGGCCAACGGCATCGTGCAGGGGATGCGCCCGCTGGTGGGCTACAACTACGGTGCCCGGGAGCATGGCCGTGTGTCCAGGCTCTACAACCTGACACTGGGCCTGAGCGCCGGGATCATGGCCATTGGCACCCTGCTCTGCCTGACCATTGCAGGCCCGCTGATGGGTCTGTTCACCTCTAACCCCGAGACCATCGCCATCGGCCAGACCGCCCTGCGGATCATCTGCCTGGGATTCATCGTCTCGGCAGTGTCTACCACCTCCTCCGGTGCGCTGGAGGGTCTGGGCAAGGGCGTGCCCTCGCTGGTCATCTCCCTCTGCCGCTACATCATCTTCATCATGCCCATTGCGTGGGTGCTGTGCGGCCGCATGGGCCCCACCGGTGTCTGGCACGCCTTCTGGATCACAGAGGCCCTCTCTGCTGTGATCGCCTACGCGGTATATCACAAGGCAGTCCATCAGAAATAACCCTCTCTAACAAAAATTCCCGCTCGATGGAGCGGGAATTTTTTGTTATCATCTCTTCTTTTGTGGAAGGCTGCTCTCAGATCAGGCCCAGAGTTTTGAGCTCCCTTGCCACGCCGTCCTCCGTCACAGCCGGGCAGATGCGGTCGCAGAGCTTTTTCAGGTTGTCAGAGCCATTGGCCATGCAGACGCTGATGCCTACCACATCGGTCATCTGCAGGTCATTGTCGCTGTCGCCAAAGCCGATGGTATCGGCCAGCGAACACCCCAGCTCATCACAGATGGCCTTGATGCCGGTGCCCTTGTTGAACTTGCGGTTGATGAGCTCCCCGTTGACGATGGCTGACGGGTTATCCCCCAGCCGGGACTCGCAGAAGATGAACTGATCCTCATACAGCTGCTTCGCCTCGGCAAGGCAGGCCTCGTTGGGGGCGATGAACACCACCTTGTAAACCGGCTCTCCGTGGTATTCCTCAATGGGCCGGATGGTCAAGCCATACTCCATCGTTTTGCGCCAGCGCTCGGCCTCGCTGTTCAGCTGCCCCGGCTTGCGGGGGAACAAATGAGCGAACCGCTCGATCATCCTGATGCCGCCGTAAGTATCATCCCGGGCTTCCAGTGTGCACTCGGCACCGGCACGCCCCAGCACCTCCCGCAGGCCCTCGACCTGCGCAGGCTCCATGGGAAGATCCACGAGAATTTTCCCATCACAGCCCACATAGCCGCCTGCAGAACAGACAAAGCCATCGAAACCGTAGGCAAGCAGCGGTTTCGTCATGCGCAGGTTGCGGCCGGTGCACAGAAACACCTTGTGGCCGTTGGCCCGGGCCTGCCGGATGGCCTCCACGGCACTGGCCGGAACAGTCATCTCACCAGGCGGCAGCAAAGTACCGTCAATATCCAGAAAAATCAGTTTTTGCTTCATAGTTCCTTCACTCTTTCACTGCCAGTTCATGGTAAAGCCGCGAATCAGCAGACCCACGGCCAGGATCGCCAGCAGTACCAGCAGAACGGTGCGGTTGGCCTGTTTCTGCTTCTGCCTGGCCCGGGCACGGCTGTTCCGGCTGCCGCCCTGCTTCCGGTTCTGGGATCTGCCGCCGGAGCTGCGGCCGCTCGTGTTCTGCTTTGTGCTGCGGCGGGATGCGTTACCGGAAGCCCCCTCTTTCTTCCTGCCCGCAGTGCTCTGGCCGGACTTTGCCGCGCGGGGTGCTTTCTCTTCCGGGGCTGCCGACGCAATGGGCTTTTTGGCCCCGCAGCGGCTCAGATAATCCTCAGCCAGCCTGTAATACTGGCCCAGCTCACTGGTGCGCAGGGGCGCGCCCGCATAGCCCTCTTCCAGTGCTTCCACGGCCTCGTTGAAGAGGATCGCCGCCTGCGCAGCCGCCATGCGGTCGGAGGCATGGGCCGCTTCGTTGCGGGCAGTGCGCACCGCGTTGCAGGCCCGGCGGGCAGCAGCGGGGTGCTCTGTATTGCCCAGCAGATCCAGCGAACGGGCAGCATCCTTTTCGGGGTCCAGCAGCACCCGCATACACAGGGTGGTATCCAGCTGCTGCCAGCTGTTCCGGCCCGTCAGATCGGGCAGACGGTCATAATATTCGGGGCTTTCCTGCTGGCGGGTGCGGATATGATCCAGCAGAGCTCCCAGGCTGTGCTCTCCGGGCTTGTTCTCCCAGTGCCAGCGCAGTAGCTTGCGGCTGATCTCATCGCAGGTAGTTTTGATCTCAAAAGCGGTTTGCAGTGCTTCGTCGGGCATAACGTTTCTCCTTCGTACAACCAAAAAACGGAGGAAGCGCAGCCTCCTCCGTCATTCATTTACATCATAAACTGATAATAGACGAAGCCCCACAGCGCAATGCCTGCGCAGACGATGGCGGTGATTGGCGGGACCCAGCGGACGAGGGTCTCGGCAATGCCGTCACGGCTCTCTTCCGCATCGTCCTCCTCATCGTACTGCTCCACCTCGGGTTCCGGCTGGCGGGCCGGGGCGGCACGGCGGGCAGCAGCAGGCATCACACGGGTGCCCTCGTCATCCACAGCCGCTGCACCGCTGCCGGGGAACGCCGCGCGGGTGGCGGCATCCAGCACCCGGGTAGGCTCTGCTTCCGGAACAGGGGTGTGTTCCACCGGCGGTGCAAAGCTGGTCGGTGCGCTGACAGGCTCTGCCGGGCGGGCCGTCGGGATGACCCGGGTGGGTTCTGCCTGCACCGGCGCGCTGGCCACGATGCGGGTCGGCTCTTCCTGCGGAGCGGCGCTCGCCACGCGGGTGGCCTCTGCCGCAGGGGCCTGCTCTGCAGGGGTGGCCTTCTGGCCGGGCTGCAGCAGGGTGTTCAGGGCGTTTTGCAGCAGGATGCGGTCACAGCCGCACTCGGTGCAGTAGACTGTGTCCTCTTCCTTCGGGTGGAAGGAACCGCAGGCACAGTACCAGCCGTTCTCGAACACCTGCGGCATATACTTGAGGCCGCTGCGGTTCATCCGGCTTTCCAGTGCCTTTTCCAGCTCCGGACTCAGACGGCGCGGGGCCGGCAGGCGGACGCGCTTGATGGCATCCAGATGCACGACCTTTTTGCCGCTGTATACGTTCTTCAGGACCACATCCACGCTGGTGATGGCCTTCTGGGTCACGAACACGGCATCGTCCATGCCAAAGCTCTCACCGGGCTTGACCTCGATCTCGCGGTACTCAAAGGCATCCTCACACAGGATGATGCCGTCCACACCCTTGCACTTGAAGTGGATCTCCAGTGCAGTCAGAGTGACCTTGGAGATGTTCTTGAAGGTCAGGCAGACTGCGTTCTCGCCGCTGAGTTCGCCCTTGAGCAGTTCCACACAGACGAACTGCACCGGGCTGCCCGGGGTATAATAGTTGGCCCGGGTGCGTGCGACCGGGTTAAAATTTTCCTCCACGACACTCGCTCCTTTCCATTTGGATCAAATCAGTTCTGCGGGTCCTGTGCATCCGGCGTTTCCGGTGCAGCAGTCTCCGGCAGCGGCTGGGCCGTTTCGGCCTGTTCGGCAGGCTCAGCGGTCTCTGCAGATTCAGCAGTTTCGGCCTGCTGAGCGGTCTCTGCAGGGGCAGCCTGCACGGTCTGAGCAGGCTGTTCCGGCTTCGGCTCATCGCCTTCACGCGGGGGCAGTGTGCCGCCCGCCATAATGGTGTTGAACTCCTGCTCGTTGAGCTTCTCGCGTTCCATCAGGGCCTGTGCCAGCGCGTGCAGCTGATCGATGTGCTCGGTCAGGGTGCGGCGGCAGGTCTCGTAGGCTTCATCGATGATGTCCCGCATCTCGCCGTCGATCTCGGCAGCGGTGGTCTCGCTGTAGCCCTTGCCCTGACCCAGATCGCGGCCCAGGAAGGTCTCCTCCTGCGAGGTACCGTACACCACAGGGCCAAGCCGCTCCGAGAAGCCGTACTTGGTAATCATCTGGCGGGCAATGTTGGTGGCCTGCTGCAGATCATTGGAAGCACCGGTGGAGATATCCTCCAGGATCAGCTGTTCGGCCACGCGGCCGCCCAGACTGGAAACGATATCCTCGAACATTTCGCCCTTTGTCACGTAGCTGCGGTCTTTCTCGGGCAGGTACATGGTGTAGCCGCCAGCCTGACCACGCGGGATAATGGTGATCTCGTGCACACGGGGGTGATGCTTGCAGTAGAAGCCCGCCACAGCGTGGCCTGCCTCGTGGTAAGCAGTCAGCTTCTTTTCCTCCGGGGTCACAACGCGGCTCTTCTTCTCCGGGCCAGCCATCACCTTCATGGAAGCTTCCTCGATATCCTCCATGGTAATGGCCTTGCGGTTGCGGCGTGCAGCCAGCAGAGCCGCTTCGTTGACAAGGTTCTCAAGGTCTGCGCCCGCAAAGCCTGCGGTGCGCTGTGCAATGACCCTGAGAGAGACATCCGGGGCCAGCGGCTTCTTTTTGGTGTGGACCTTGAGGATCTCCTCACGGCCCTTGACATCCGGCAGGCCCACATAGACCTGACGGTCAAAACGGCCCGGACGCAGCAGAGCCTTATCCAGAATGTCGGCACGGTTGGTGGCCGCCATGACGATGATGCCGTCGTTGGCCTCAAAGCCGTCCATTTCCACCAGCAGCTGGTTCAGGGTCTGCTCGCGTTCATCGTGGCCGCCGCCCAGACCGGCACCGCGCTGACGGCCCACAGCATCGATCTCATCAATGAAGATGATGC
>ERZ827126.2676-NODE-2676-length-12047-cov-11.148818_pt1 | contig 12047 bp, 7 predicted proteins | sample MGYA00519780_ERZ827126 | MGnify/ENA primary metagenome ERZ827126 (study PRJEB31778, sample SAMEA3449262) | human gut metagenome | biome: human gut; feature: human-associated habitat; material: faeces | place: United Kingdom | collected 2010/2012 ...
AATAAAATCCGTGACTCTAGCCTTATGATAGAAAATACAAAAAATTTGAATATAATTCATAGTGACAGAATAATGCTTGCTTTTAATGAAACTGAACTTGGGTAAAAATATAATCTGTAAACATCAATAAGGTATTTGCTTAAATATACAAAATAACAAGCATCATAAACCGTGACGAAGTAACATTATTTTGAAGAATATATTTGTCTTTAACATTAAATAAAGCTAGGATACTAGCATCAAATAATCTGATAATCAGTATAGTACTTTGAAATAAAACAAGTATATGTAATGGTAGTTTAAAACAAAGTTTTACAAAAAACTAAAAATTGACATTTAAAGTGAAAAATAAACAAAATATACTTGATTTTGCACGAAAAATAGCGTATAATTCATATTAATCTTAGTCGCAATATAATAATTACGATATATGTACAAAGGCTGTGTATGGCAATTTGTTACCATATTGATTTAGACGCAGTCAATAAGACTGTGTTTTTTTATGAAAGAGAGAGATTAAAAATGACATGGTATTTAACAATTTCGGAAATTTTAAAAAAGTGGGAAGTTAAGGCAAGAAGAATTAATACTTTATGTTTAAAAGGAAGAATAGACGGAACTGTAAAATTTGGCAATGCATAGGCAATCCATAAAGACACGAAAAACTCAAAGATGAAAGGATTGAGCTGGGGAAATATATAAAGAATTACAAATGATACCATAAACAAAAGCTAAAATTAATATGAAAAAGTTTCTGAAAAGGAGGAACTAAAAATGGGTTTGCTTGATGATGTGTTTTCCAATATTAATGGAAACATTGACACTACAGGAATTATTGAGTCAACATGCTCGAATACTAGCATTAGTAATTCAACAAGAAATACATATATGGAAGTTGATGATTATGAAGACTATGATGAGGATGAAGCCAATCATATTGAAGGTGATTCTGATGATAAAATAGACAATTCAGATATGTCTTTTTCAGGTCGCAATATTTGTATAAAGTTGAATGACAATGAAGATAGAAATTATCGATTAAAAAATAGTGAAGCTGCGTTAATAAAGAGATTCCCGAAGTTTAAGGAGCTACCATCAGATGATAGAATGCAGCAAATTTTGGATGGAATGTTTCCAGAAGGATTTCCAAAGCAAATGTATGTTAGAAATCTTACATTTACAAACAAAAATGGATATGATGTCAAATTATTAGGTATCAGACCTGAAAGAACGCCGGGGGATTTTATGGAGAATTTTCTTCCAAACGATGTATCTCTCTTATTTAAAGGTCACATTGCTGGAAAAGAATTTATTGTAGATTCGGTATTTGAAATTGCGGATACCGAACAGTTAGATTTTGAAGTGGATGTTCTTGCTACTCCATACAGAACACCTGAAAGAATTGGAGCTAATTTCCTTTATGACATCTTGGATGATGCAGGTTCTCTTACTGCGTATACAGGAGAAAAATTGGAGGAGTGGAAGGAATATCTTCAGTGGAAGAGAGAACTTGCTAGCCGCCAAATTTATGGCTGTAAATACTTTAAGGTTGGATTTGATGAACAAAAAAAAAGATTAAACTTCTGGCTTGTATTTGAGAATCAAGATGTTTTTAAGGCATTCAAAAAATATCTGAGTAGAGACATTCAAGTTTTTGATAATAATTATTCTAAGGATGAATGGTATTTTGATTTCGCTGGAGATAGTACTAGCAGAAAACAAAGATTTAATAGTGTTGAGTTAGGTAGATATAGAGGCGTTGTTAGTGAATATTATCTTAAAGATAACAGTGAGTATTTTGAAGAAGAGAGCACTAAAAAACACATTCTGACTGAAGAAGAATGGATGAATGGAGATTATGATGAAGACTTTGAGGAAGAATCATCTGAGCGAGATATTTATGAGGTCTATGAAAATCCGTATATTGTTCAGGTAGCATATGATCTTAATCGTCGTGATGTGGATGATATAAATCAGCATAACTTTGATGATGAAGAAACTATCCAGTATGTATACGATAATATTTTAGGAAATTATTATTCAAATGGTTTTCTTGCTTTATCTGCAATAGGTGATTTTGTTCTTATAAGAAGATTTCAACAGGCAATAGATCAGCTTGAAAGGGATGAATGCTATTCACCTAATCTCGCAATGTGGCTGTTTAATGTGACTCGTGCAAGAATTCCTGAAGATGATGTTGTTGAAATTGATAAATGGCTTAATCCTAGAATTGAAAAGAATGAGAATCAAAAGGAAGCTGTTCGAAAAATGCTTGCAGCACCAGACTTGTGTTTAATACAAGGTCCTCCTGGAACAGGAAAGACTACAGTTATAGCTGAAGCTATCTTTCAGTTCGTTCGTCAAGGTGATAGAGTACTTGTGGCTTCGCAGTCAAATGATGCTGTAGATAATGCGCTTGAAAGATTGGCGGATACTCCTGAGATTCGTGCTATCAGACTAGGACAAAAAGGCAAACGTAAGAGAAAAATTGAAGACATCAGTACAAGAAAGTTCGGTGAGGACGAAGCGCTTAAGTATTATTATCATGCTTTATCTCTTCAGGTATCAAAGAACTGGTTGGATTTGTGGGATTCTCTCGAAAGTGATGGGATTCAGTATGAAACAGATAGCAGAAATGCTAAGTATTTTAATAAGGACATAGATACATTAAATACGGAGCTTGCCAAGTTAAATGAAGAGTATGGATTCGCTAAAGATAGTTTTAATAAGTTATCTAAAGAATTAGAAAAGGCAAATGATTCTAATACAAAGATAGAAGAGGATAAACATCAATATCGTTTGGCAGTAGATTGTTTCAATGGAAACTCAGATTCTCAGTTCTATTTATCAGAAGATATGTTGAAAATCTTTGAGTCTAAGTTGAATAAGATTATAGACATGACAACCAAGGTGGGAATTTATTTAACACCAGGCGTACTTGATATTGATGTTATGGGACTTGGAAAAGAACAGGCATATGTTTATATGATTTCTAAGAATCTTAAAAATCTTATAAGACTTTGTGAAAAAATCAAACAAGCTAAAGGCAATGATAGTAGTAATGATGGTGAGGTTTTAATTCTTGAAAGTCAATTGAATGAAGTAAAGCAGAAGTTTATTGAATGTGTTTCGAATGATGATGAAGACGGCGAAGCACAGTATAAGAAAGAAATGAAAGCTTTACAGAAAAAAATTGATGAAATGAAGTTTTCATCATCAGTTATATCGATTTCTGATATAGAAAGATCAATAATTGACAAGAAAGTCGTCGAAGATATTAAAACTGGTGATACAGATAAGTGGCTTGAATCTTTTGAGTTAATTATTGAAAAATGGAATCAAGCTATAGGTATTGCTTTAGAGGCAATTAAAAAAGATATTGAGTCTCGAAAGCCTATTGATATAGCAGAGATTACAAAAAAAAGATTAGTTGCTGAAAATAAGATAATTGAGATTACAAACAAAATTGACAATACTTATACTCAAATCAATTCTAAAAGACAGACATTGCTTAAGTTGCGTGAAAAATATGAAATCGAAACTACATCTGCTGATGAAATCATTGCTTATATTGAACAACTTAAAGAGAATAATATTATAAAGCTTAATAAACAGAGAGGGTTTAGAGATGATTGGGAAAAAACGCTTAGAAATTTCAAAGAGCGTTTGGATGATGCAGATTCATTCAAATATGATAAGGAGTATTATCAGCCAATCTATGTAAACGCATGTAATGTAGTTGGAATTTCATGTACTGATAATATGCGTAATCTTTCTGACAATGGCTACAATGATTTTGATGTGGTTATTATTGATGAGGTTAGTAAGGCAACTCCGCCTGAACTTCTTATTCCTTTAATGAAGGCAAGAAAAGCTATTCTGGTTGGTGACCATAGACAGTTACCACCTATGTTTAAGGAACATGAGGGCTCATATAAAGAACTTACAGAAAGCCAGGAGAATGCGCCTGAAGAAGTTCGTGATTTGTTAACCCAAGATAACTTTAAGAAATTTCAAAAAATGGTAACATCGTCATTGTTTAAGGATTATTTTGAACAGGCAGATGATAGCATTAAACATTCGTTGTTAGTTCAGTATCGTATGCATACGGACATTATGGATATTATTAATAGATTCTATGAACAGCGCTTGTCGTGTGGAAACTCTGAGGAAGTAGAAAAACTTGAAAAGAGTCATGGATTAACTATTAAGGGGGTAGATGGAAGTACATTTATTACTCCAACTAGACATGCATATTGGATTGATTCTTCTAATACTCCTAGTGATAAGCCTATTTATGAGGTCAGACCGAATAATAGTACATCTAATTACAATGTGTTAGAAAAGTATATTGTTTTGGAACTACTTAAGAAAATTGCAGATGCTTATAGAGCGCAAGGATATAACAAGAACAATCAAAAAACGGTTGGCGTAATCAGCTTTTACCAGATGCAGGTAAATGAAATTAGAGAGGCATTCCGTGAAGCTAAGAAGACTCATGATTTTTCTGCTATTGATGTAGATATCAACACAGTAGATAGATTTCAAGGTAAAGAAAAGAACATAATTATCACCAGCTTGGTTAGAAATAATAAGCAGGGAAGAGCTAGTAAGCATGTTGTCGCGTTTGAGCGAATTAATGTAGCTTTTTCTAGAGCACAGGAGCTTTTGTTTATCGTAGGGGCAAAACACATGTATGAAAATCAGTCTGTTCAGCTTCCTAATATGGATATGCCAGGCTTTAAGACCGCTCCTGTTTATAAAAATATTATGGAAGGTTTGAACCGTAAAGGATGTTTTAAGACATGCAATAAGATTATTACACCTGAAATAGAAACAGAAGTTATTTCAGAGTATAAAGAGATGGGAGGCCAGTTATGATTTTTACAGAGGTAACATTATCATATCCATGTGTACAGTATAAAGTTGAAGTCTCACATTTTACAGCTAGAAAATCTACTGCAATTGAGTGGGTTATTCTTGAGGCAATTAATAAGTGTGAAAAGATTGAAAACTATTCACTACTTCCAATAGGCGCATTTTTTAAGCAGATTTTTACCATCTCTGATGCAGATTTATTAATCCGTCCTTGTCTGATTGCTCTTCAGGATATGGGAGCTATTATAATTTCAGGCATAGATGATGAAACTGAATTAGATACAGTTGCAATGAACAATTTGAAATTAACAAAAACTGGTCGCGAAATGCAGGCTCGAGGGCTTCTTCCAGGAACAACTTCGGAGGAAACTTTCTCAATTTATTATGATATTGCAACTGATACATTGAAATATGAAGCGAACCTTTATAAGAAGAAACCTACTGGGATTCGTGTAATAAATATTGACAATGCTGATGATACAAATTTTCCTGAAGGATCTATTAGGGAATGGCTTTTTAGCATTCAAAATGATAAAAAGAGAAAGCGATTAAACTGGCTAACGTCAACTACCAAGATTAAGTCAATAACTAGGTTAAACTCAGAGTTGTATTGGAAGAACATAACTAGAAAAATCGAAATCGTTGATGGAATGAAATGGAAAGTTAATGGTATTGATGATGAAAGTATTGATGAAATAACATTAGAAGAAGCTGATATTTCATGCCCAGAAGAATTGCGAGATCTACCACTTTTAGATATATCAAATCCTGACGAGGAAATACAAAGACTTGTTTCTATTTCTGAGATCAATTCTTTGATAGGAGAGTTCCTACAAAAGGATGATTTATTCTGTGTGGCAGAAAAATACTATAAAGAAGTTAAAAATAACCAGAAGAATAAGAAAAAAATCAAGATAGGAATCGTGTATGGTGCAGATAAATTTCAAGTGGAAAGTAAAGGAAAACAAATTATTATACGTGTTCCTGATTGTGAGATAAGAAACAGTGGTTTGTATCTTAATGGAAAGGATTCAGTACAGGCTGGTATAGCTACAGTTTCAGCTGGAGTAATATCAAAGGATATTGCAATTGCATATATTCCTAAAGTAAGCAAGATAAGTCTACCTAATGAGATTGTAAGGCTGGTAGATAAGTATTACGAACAGGACAATAATATTCTGTTTGCTTTATATGAACTTGGCTTAAAGGATTTGTTTCTGGAATACACTGCCCGTGTAATAGCTAAGAAAGAAAACGTAGCTGAAAAATCTAAAATTATTGAGGCATTCAATGATAAAAGTAGGGGTTACTATGGCCAGAATGTTATTTCAGTAGTTGATAAAGAAAGACTTTTGGTGAATGAGGCATATATCGTTGGTAAATGCAAAGATATAAGTGGAGCCAAAGAGATAATTTCTGAATATATGAAAATCAATGCATTTAAACAAGATGAATCATTGTTTAAGAGAATTCTTAAACTTGCTATCGAGAATGTAGGTGCGCAAGATTCATTGGAAGAAATCTGGGGGGTTTGGCAAGTAATTACTTCAGCAAAAAAGGCTTATATTAATTGGGTGACTAAACTTGGATTACAAAAAAATTTATACTCTAAGAAAAGTGTTTTGGATTTCCTACATAGATTTACAGATGAGAATATATTTGAAATAGAAGAATATACCGCTGTTGAACAGATTATTCTGAATATGCGAAGAATTGCTCTGGTGGTAGAAAAAATGCTTCCCGAACTGAATTTATATAAAACAGTAAGCGAAGAAAAGTACAATGAAATTGTTCTTTTGCATAAGGACATTTTAGAAGATTTGTATGATCAAGTAAGAAAATGGCAAGATGATGAAGAACAGTTTACAAATAAAGTGATAGAACTTGACGAGGTTCTTGGAGTGGATATTCCATTTACAAATGTTAAGAGGAATATGGATGGCTTAAGAAGTGCCCTTGCAAAATTTTTTGATGATTCATTTATGAAGTTTAACAAAGTATATATAGTGGACACATGTACATTGCTTAATGAGCCTGGTCTTATTTCATGGTTTGATGGTGAAAAGGCTTTGCTTGTTGTTCCTATGATTGTCCTGGATGAATTAGACAATCTAAAGAATTCAGATGATGAAGAGAAAGCTTATAAAGCTCGTGAAGTAATTAGAAATATAAGTCATTACAAAGATTATAATTGGTTAAATACTAGCGAACCAAGTCATCCGGAATTTGTACCAGAAGATTTAGATAAAAATCGTAATGACAACAAGATTCTTTCTATTGCGATTAGATACTGTGTAAAGAGGCCTATTTTATTAACAGATGATATTAATCTTGGCAACATTGCATCTGCAAATAAAATCGAAAACATGACATTAGATTCATACCAAAATATGAAAGAATATGAAAAATTGATCAAAAAAGGTAGTCGCAAAAAATCGAAGAAGAAAAATAAGAAATAGGAGGAATTTATGAGTAGTTCATATGAATATTCCTATGCGCTGGAGGCAGCACGTAGAAGGCAGATATATTTAAATAGAGTATCTGCTACAACAGAACAGTTTTATGATCGTTATAATAAGAAATACAGAGATATGCTTGACAGAGGGTTTGCTGCTTATATTCCTTCTGAAATGAGCAAATTGGAATCAGATCTCTCAAGAATTAGAAGTCTTCTTACTTCGAATCCAGAAGAAGCAAGAGATATTAGTTATGAAGTAGGTGCGTATATCAGAAGTATGTCATCATTAGCATCAGGTGCACGTGAGCAGTTTGATAGAGCTGAAAGAATGAGAGTTGAGAACTTACGAGTAGAAAAAGAACATCAGCAAAACGAACTTATGCGTGAGTATTTTGAAATTCTTAAAACGATTACCAATCCAATAGTGGTAAATTACTCTATTTCTGAAATGCAGCAAATCAGAAGTGAAATCGAAAGAGGGAAACTTACTAGTTATTCTGAACTAAAAAAAAGATCAACTTCAATTATTTCAACAGCTGAAACTAAAGCTAGAGAATGGAAAGAAGGAGCTATCAAAAAGAATCGTCAGAAAGATGTTTCGCAGGCAATTAGTGAAGCAGAAGAACGCCTGAAGGCTGAAAAAATTGAGAATCATGAAAAGGTACAGGAGTTCCTTGATAAGATCAATAAACTTAGAGTAGGATTAGAGGCAGGTACTGTAGATGCAGAGGTTGTTGAGAAACAGGTGGTTGAAATAGAAAATAAGATTGATGATACACTTATTTCCGAGGAAACCAGAAGAGAGACTGTAATAGCTATTGTGAAACAATTACTGACTCAGGAGTTTACTGTAGAGAAGCCACAGTTAGTTCAAACTGATGGTAAAAACTATGTAAAAATAGTTGCAAAACAGCCTTCTGGAAAAAGAGCGGTATGCAATGTTGATTTGCATGGAAAAATTGCATACAAGTTTGACAATTATGAGGGAATGACTTGTTTGAAAGATATAGAAAAGTTCAATGTTGATCTTGAGCAAGTATATTCAGTAAAACTTTCAGATGAAAGAGTTTTATGGCAGAATCCAGATAGATTATCTATGGATGCAAATAGTTTACCTAATAATGAGGGGAGGAAAGCTTAAATGGCTGATAAGGAATTAAATCTTTGGTTGGAACGTTTTAGCAGAGAAATCGGTTATAAATCATCAGTGATTGTTTTTGGTAATACTACCGATATAATGCTTAATCCTAACAATTCTGGAAAGTATGATACTGTGATTAACACTATTATCTCATATATACGTAATAAAGGGTTTAAGCAGATAATAAAATGGGACAGAGCTGTTGGTATAGATTATAGTGTTTCAGACCAAGTGACTGGTGATTATAACAATTCTAATCAAAATCTTCAGGCATCTAAAAGAAATGATTATGATATGGGAAATTTTAATTTTGAAGATACGACAAATTCAAGCAAAAAATATTACGAAAAGCTTGATGAATTCTTTCCATATATGCTGAATGTAATGAAAAACAGCACAAATAAGACTGCTTTCGTTCTTGATTATTCGGACTACATATTTGGTAATGCTAACTCATTATCTGAACTTGAGAGAAATTGCCTTACTATCTTGGGTAAAATTTTGGAATCAGGACAATCTTACAATATGTTGGATAGTGATTTTGCAGATATTGGTAACATTGTTGTTATTGTTGCACATAACAATGCGATGATTCCTCCTGCATTTTATTTGAATAACTCTATGGTCAGTTCAGTAAATGTACCTTTGCCTGGTCACAATGAAAGAGAACATTTCATTGATACTAACATAGCGTGTCTGAATATTACTCAGGATATTATTTCAGATAAAACTACTAAGGACGATCTTATAGATGCTTTAGATGGCTTTTCTATTAAAGATATAGCACAGATGATGAAATTATCTCGTCAGATGAACGAGAAGATGTCATTTGAGAAATTGATAAATCTTTTCAAATATGGCGAGAAAGTTAGTCCATGGGAAGAATTATCAAAAGATAAAATTGAGCGTATTGAAGAAGAATTGAGCAAGAGAGTTAAAGGGCAGGATGCTGCCATTTCAAAGGTGAAGGACGTTATTGTTAGGGCGTATACTGGCTTTTCTGGATTACAACATTCATCTAAACAAAAGAAACCTAAGGGAATTTTGTTTTTTGTAGGGCCTACTGGTGTTGGTAAGACAGAACTTGCGAAATCACTAGCAAATTTTGTGTTTGGAGATGAAAATGCTTGTATCAGATTTGATATGTCTGAATACAATCATGAACATAGTGATCAGAGACTGGTTGGAGCGCCTCCTGGATATGTTGGTTATGAAGCTGGTGGTCAATTAACTAATGCAGTTAAAGAAAAACCGTTTTGTGTTCTGTTATTTGATGAAATTGAAAAAGCTCATGGCAGAATCCTTGATAAGTTTTTGCAAATTTTGGAAGATGGACGCCTTACAGATGGTAGGGGAGAAACTGTTTATTTTTCAGAGACAATTATTATTTTTACTTCTAATATAGGTGCTGCTGAAGTTGATTCAAATATGAATTCTAAAGAAGTAAAGAAACAGTTTATCGAAAAAGTTCAAGTTCATTTTATTAAAGAACTTGGTAGACCTGAATTATTGAACCGTATTGGTGATAATATTGTTGTGTTTAATTTTATTGACGATCCATCTGTATTTACCCAAATTGCAAAACTCAAATTTAAGACAATTCAGGATTTTGTATCAGAAAGATATGGTGCAAAGATTGTATTTGAAAACGAAGATGAAATATTTATGGCTATCGGAAAGAAGGCTGGAAAGCAAAATGGTGGTCGTGGCCTTCTGAATGTTATGGAGACTGTGATTATAAATCCTCTGTCTGAATTTATATTTGAAAGATCAGATATGTTAAGAAATCGACAGATAATTATTAAATCTATGATTCCTGATAAACCGGAATTATGTAGATTCGATTTTGAATTGAAGTAGGTGGTGGAATGGCTTATTTAAATCTTGCCTCTATTAGGTTTTGTACAGAATCAGAAGGACCTGGAAAACGCTTTGCAATATGGGTGCAAGGTTGCGAACGACGATGTCCAGGTTGTTGTAATCTAGATATGCAGGAAATTCGAAAAAATATAATAGTCGATACAAAAAATTTGATTGAACTTATTCAAAAATCTATGGCTATGAATGAAATTGAGGGTTTGTCATTTATTGGTGGAGAACCAATGTTACAAGCTGAAGGATTAAGTGAAATTGCTAAGTGGGCCCATTCTGTTGGGCTCACGACTCTTGTATTTACAGGATATTTGCTTAGCGAATTGAAATCTATGGAGAATGCTAGTGTAGAAAAATTTCTTACAGAAATAGATCTTCTTGTAGATGGACCCTTTATTCAAGAGCAGTATGATACTGAGCGTGATTGGATTGGTTCCAAAAATCAGAAGATTCATTTTTTGAGTAATGCATATAAGTCCGGCATTGAATTGGAAAAACAAGAACATCAGATGGAAGTATTGATATCAGAAAAAGATATTCTTGTTAATGGATGGCCATATTGATTAAGGGGAGTTAAGGATTTTTTTGATATATCTAAAAGAATGGTTTCGGAACTAATATGGAAATATGTTGTGGATTTATAAATAAAGTTGTATCAAAATCTTCTTAAAATTAACTAAATTAAACTTCTAAATGACTTATTTTAGTTAAATTTCATGAAATCAAGCTATTTATAAGCAATATTTTGATCAAACTTTGTTTAAAATCAACACTACTGTAAATTTAAAACAAAATTTTATTATTTAAAAGGAAGTTTGATTAAAATATATAGATTTATAATTTAATCAAATGGCTTAATTAAAGGATTGCTACATAACTTTTCATAGAAGTTTCTTATAAGTAATGAGAGCTAGCATTTAATGAAAATAAACCATGGATAGGTTATAATTAATTATACAATAATTATTCGGTCATGATATAATATAAAAAAATAAAGGAAAAGAGGATGAATATTATGGCTGGAAAAACAAAGAATTATACTGATGATTTTAAGAAACAAATAGTAGCACTTAAATTAAATGGTAAATCCACATCTGATATAGCTAAGGAGTATCAAATAGCTAAATCTACAATAATTAAATGGGTAAATGATTATAGCAAGTCTGGGTAATTCAAGGCCAAAGATAATCGAAGTGATGAAGAAAATGAATTACTACGTCTTCGTAAAGAAAATAAAAGATTAATGATGGAAAATGATATTTTAAAACAAGCAGCGCTGATAATGGGACAAAAATAGAGATAATATTAGCCAATAAAGGCAAGTACAGTATCAGTGCAATGTGCAGAGCACTAAAGATTCCAAGAAGTTTAATTTATTACAAAAAGAAAACTAGAGTAATTAATACAAAGTTTGAAAATGCTATTATATCTATCTTCAGAGATAGTAAAAATAATTATGGTTCAAGAAAAATAAAAATAGAGCTGAAGAAACTAGAAATAATAGCTTCAAGAAGAAAAATAAGAGAAATAATGAAAAAATACAGATTAGTTTCTAACTACACTGTAAAGCAATATAAAGTGCATAAAAATAGTTGCAATGAGGATAAAATATCTAATGTAGTTAATAGAGAATTTAATCATAGAGATGACCTGGAAATAGTAGTAAGTGATCTTACATATGTGAATGTTGCTGGCAAA
>ERZ827126.2679-NODE-2679-length-12037-cov-2.819479_pt1 | contig 12037 bp, 11 predicted proteins | sample MGYA00519780_ERZ827126 | MGnify/ENA primary metagenome ERZ827126 (study PRJEB31778, sample SAMEA3449262) | human gut metagenome | biome: human gut; feature: human-associated habitat; material: faeces | place: United Kingdom | collected 2010/2012 ...
TTTCTTCTCTTCTTGCACGATAGTTTTCTGTATCAAGCTTTACTCTTACATAACCTTCCTGATGCTTGTTCGCTACACGGTTCGCAAGATACTGCAGAGAATCCAGAGTCTGTCCTCTCTTACCAATCAGAACACCCATATCGTCTCCCTTTAAGTCAACGTTCACGACATTGCTGTCCTCTTCCTTCTCGATCTGGATCGTGACGGTAAGTCCCATTGCCTTAAATACACTCTCAAGAAAATCACGGATATTATCATTCGTATCATTCTTCCTGCGGGCGCGGATCACAGCATCCTTTCTGTTGATTCCAAGGAAACCTGCGCTTCCCTTTTCAATTACTTCATATTCGATCTTATCATGGGTTGTCCCCAGCTTGATGATGGCTTCTGTGATTGCGTCATCGACTGTCTTTGCTGAAATCTCAATATAATCCATTTTCATCACCATACCCTTTCTAACTTACTCCACCCCGAAACTTACTTTCTGTTGTTGCGCTCGTTAAACTCACGTACCATATTTGCTTTCGCGCTCATGCTTCCGGCTTTTGCCTTCGACTTCGCTGCGTTCGCCTTCTCGATCTCAAGCTCTTTCTCCGCACTGCTCAACTGCTTCTTATTGGCGTCTACCATCTGTCTGGTATTCATTTTTGCAGCATTGGAAATCTGGTTCTCGGCGATTCCCATCTTCTCGCGCTTTTTCTTCGCCTTTTCCTGATTCTTCTTGATAATATCTTCAAGATTCATCTTCTCGAAATGCTTGTTCAGGAAATACTGCTGTACAACACGGACAACAGCACCGGCAATCCAGTAGATACCAAGACCGACCGGAACGGTAAAACACATAACCAGTGAGAATAACGGCATCATACGGTTCATCATCTTCATCTGCTGTGCCATCGCATCGCTCTGGTCATTGCCACTTGCAGTCGCCTGCGGCATTAACTTGATGTTCAATACCTGCGTCAGATAAGAAATAATCGGAACCAGCAAGGCTGCAATTACCATAAGGTAAGCACCTGCGGAAAAACTTGATGTAATCACATGAAGCGGTGTATCTGAAATATTCATTCCAAAGAAATTATTTACATGGGACACCGTCTCATAGGTGGATGAAATCTCACTGGAGAGAGCCGGGAATGCATCCTTTAACGCATCCCATCCGCTGGAGTTCATCTTATAAGTAACATCCACGATCGAGTTGGCAATCGCGGTCGGATCCGAAACAGTAAAATTAGCTACCGGCTGTGTCGTGATCTTAAGTGTAGACACCAGATTGGTCATGGTATCCTGATATCCCTCTGTCGCCATGATGCCGTCTACCAGGGATGTTGCATTGCCGCCAAGCGGCTGTGTGAACAAATTCTTAATACCGCTTACATAGGCAGGAACGTTCATGAATACACGATACAAAGCAAACAGAAGCGGCATCTGAATCAGCATCTGTACGCAGCTTCCCATCATGGAAACACCGTACTTCTCATAGACAGCCTGTGTCTCCTGCTGCATTGCCATCATGGATGCCTGATCTTTTTTTCCGTTATATTTTTTCTGGATCGCATTCAGCTCCGGCTGCATCTTCTGTGACAGCTTTGAGAACTTCTGCTGCTTATAAGTAAGCGGGAACAGAAGAAGATAAATAATAATCGTAAATATAATGATGGAAAGACCTACATTACCAATTCCAATCTGATCCATCAGATAGTAGACTCCATTCATTACCCATCCAAGTAATTTTGCGATTGGTCCGAGAATCGCACCGTCATACGCTGTTAATAACATTTCTGACACTTAAAATACCTCCACTATGGAACCGGATCATATCCACCTTTTGAAAAAGGATTGCATCTTATAATTCTCCATAAAGCCAGCGTGCCGCCCTTGATGGCTCCGTATTTTTCGACAGCTTCCAGCCCGTACAACGAACAGGTTGGACAATACGGACACTTGGTCGTTTTCATCGGAGAAAGATATTTTCTATAAAATTTTATCAAAGCGATCAAAATTTTTTTCAAAATGATTCCATCTTCTTTTCTTTACTAATGATCTTGTGAAGACCCCCAAGATGCAGCAGCGCACTCTCCACTTCATGATACGAGATGTCCTTCGCTGTGCTTCTTGCGACGACTACAATGTCCAAACCACTATTGAACATGTCTTCATGCAGTCTGTAGCTTTCCCGGATCAGCCGGGTCAGATGATGTCTGATAACACTGTTTCCAACTTTTTTACTCACGGAAATCCCTAAACGATTTCCTTCTGTCTGATTTGAAAGAACGTACATCACAAGGTACCGGTTCGCATATGACTTTCCCCTGCGGTATACGTTCTGGAAATCTTTGGTTTTCTTCAATGACTCGGAATATTTCATTCTGTATGCATGTCCTTTATAGAAGAAAAGACCACATAAGATGTGGCCTAAGCTGACAATTTCTTTCTACCTTTTAATCTTCTTGCAGCCAATACTTTTCTTCCGCCTGCTGTGCTCATTCTGCTTCTGAAACCGTGAACTTTCGCTCTCTGTCTCTTTTTTGGTTGGAATGTCATCTTCATATCGCATTCACCTCCTCTACGTTACAAAACATCATTCTCAATTATATCAGAAAAAGTCTCCAAGTCAAGCATAAAATAATAATCCCGGCCGGCAGAATTCATCTACATTTCCACAATCTGCTCTTTGTGGAAAAAAATAACCACTATATATATAAGGAAGAAACTCATGCCAACTATATCTTGTAAAATTGCTTTCCACAACCATTCCACAAAAAAAAGTAAAATTAAGGATCCCGGAAATCCCTTAAATACGCCGTTGACATAAGTTATCCCCGAAATGTGGATAACTTGTGGATAAAACATGGATAATACACGGACAAGTTGTGAATAAGCATCACAAACGCTGATTTTTGGCGGTCTATAACATGACATCACTTTTTTTCCCTCATAGACACCGTATTTTGCCCAAATAGCGTTTTTTCTCTTTTAAAGTGTTCCCCTACGCCATAGCACTCCAAAGCAAATTAAACATTGATTAAAGCACTAAAATGGTGTAGGATAGAGGGTGTAGGATTTTTTTTAGTATGATAAGAAATTGGAGCGTTTACATGGATCAGATTTTAGAAAAATGGGACGAGATCCTGATGACCGTGAAGACAGAACACGACATCAGCGACATTGCTTTTAACACATTCTTACGTCCCCTTGAATTTTATGGTGTCACTGGGAACACCGCATATATCCTTGTCCCGTCCGAGCAGTTGGGACTCAGCTATATTTCCAAGAAGTACTATCTGCCTCTCAAAGTAGCAATCACAGAGATCACCGGAACAGAATATGAGATCAAGTTCATTCTTCCGGAACAGGCGAAGTCGATCGCTTCTTCTCCTAATAAACAGAAAAAGCCTTTTTACTCAGAAGCGGCATCCAAATCGAATCTGAATTCCAATTATACGTTTGATACATTCGTTGTCGGAAGCAATAATCGTTTTGCCCACTCCGCTTCTCTCGCAGTTGCGGAATCTCCGGGCGAGGCATACAATCCTCTCTATATTTATGGAGGACCGGGACTCGGCAAGACGCACCTGATGCATTCCATCGGTCATTTCATCCTGGAGCGCAATCCGGATGCGAAGATTATCTGCGTGACTTCCGAAGAATTTACCAACGAGGTCATCGAGTCCATCCGAAGCGGTAATGCAGCCGCGATGAACAAGTTTCGTGAAAAATACCGCACCATCGATGTTCTGATGATCGATGATGTACAGTTTATTATAGGTAAGGAAAGTACGCAGGAAGAATTTTTCCATACGTTCAATGCTCTCCACTCCGCCGGCAAACAGATTATTCTTACATCCGATAAGCCGCCAAAAGAGATGGAGACACTGGAAGAACGTATCCGTTCCCGTTTCGAGTGGGGTCTGATGGCTGACATCGGAACACCGGACTACGAGACACGAATGGCGATTCTCCGCAAGAAGATCGAAGCGGATGAAATGAACTTAAGCGACGAGATCCTTAATTACATCGCAACCAACATCAAGTCCAACATCCGTGAGTTAGAGGGTGCGCTCAACAAACTTCTCGCCTACTCCAACCTTGAGAAAACTGAGATCACGATGGAGATTGCCCAGAAGGAGCTTCAGAATATCATCACTCCGGACAAGCCGAAGGAGATAACGCCTCAGCTTATCATCGAGGTCGTATCGGAGCATTTCCAGATCTCCTTAGATCAGATGATCTCCAAGAACCGGAGCAAAGACATCGCAAGGCCGCGCCAGATTGCCATGTATTTATGTAAGAATATGACCGACACACCGTTAGATTCCATCGGTGCGCTGCTCGGCGGCAGAGATCACTCTACCATCATCCACGGCGTCCAGAAGATTTCGGATGAGTACGAGTCGGACGAGACGACACGCAGTCTCATCGACACCATCAAGAAAAAGATCAACCCGAACTAGATATTCACATTCGGTTGTTGAAATATTGTGTAAGGCTTGTTTATGAAACTGGATAAATATCATTATGTAAACCACTTAAGGCTTCTTTCACATTTTTCTTTCAAGTTTACATAATTTTTTATTCACAGGTTGTCCAGATTTCATCCGCACGTAATTCACAGACTTTCACCCTTCATTTTTTACCTGAAAGTCTTATAGATCAAGGGCTGTGTGACTTATTCACATATAAACACCCCCTAAGAATATTACTTTGAATCTCTTTTTATAACAATCATGTATGGCGTGCGCACCATATATTCCACGAACCACAGGAAGGAGTTATTAACAACTATGAAACTGATCTGTTCCAAATCAAATTTACTGCACGGTGTCAATATCGTATCGAAAGCGGTTCCAACCAGAACCACGATGGCCATTCTGGAGTGTATCCTGATTGATGCTTCTGCCAATGAGATCAAATTAACTGCCAATGATATGGAATTGGGAATCGAGACGAAGATCGAAGGTGAGATCGCAGAACGCGGAGTGATTGCTCTGGATGCCAAGATATTTTCCGAGATCGTGAGAAAGCTTCCTGACAGTGATGTTGTGATTGAGACAGACGCTTCCTTTAAGACGACCATTACCTGTGAAAAAGCAAAGTTCAATATCGTAGGAAAATCCGGAGATGATTTTTCCTATATTCCTTATATCGAGAGAAATGAAGCCATCACGTTATCTCAATTCACTTTAAAAGAAGTCATTCGCCAGACGATCTTCTCGATCGCGGACAACGACAATAACAAGTTAATGACGGGAGAGCTTTTTGAGATCGAGGAGAATCATTTGAAAGTGGTATCTCTCGACGGCCACCGTATTTCCATCCGCAACATCGAGTTAAAGAATAACTATGAGCACAAGAAGGTTGTCGTTCCTGGAAAGACGCTGCAGGAAGTGAGCAAGATTCTTCCGGGAAGCGCGGAGGAAGATGTCAATATGTTCCTGACCGACAACCACATTGTATTTGAATTTGATGATACGACTGTCGTTTCCAGACTGATCGAGGGTGAATACTTTAAGATCGAGCAGATGCTTTCCTCCGATTACGAGACAAAGGTCAAGATCAACAAGCGCGAGCTGTTAGACTGTATCGACCGTGCGACGCTCCTCGTCAAAGAGGGTGACAAAAAGCCGATCATCATGAATGTGACAGACGGAAACATGGAGTTAAAGATCAATTCCTTCATCGGTTCTATGAATGAGGATATTGATATTGTAAAAGAAGGCAAGGATATTTTAATCGGATTCAACCCGAAGTTCTTCATTGACGCGCTTCGCGTGATCGATGAGGAGGAGGTAAGCCTTTACATGGTGAATCCAAAGGCACCGTGTTTTATCAAGGATGATGAAGGAAAGTTCATTTATCTGATACTGCCGGTGAACTTTAATGCCAGCACCGTTTAGAAACGAGGCGTAGAAGAGATATGATAGAAATAGAGATTCGCAAAGAGGATGAATTCATCAAACTGGGACAGGCACTGAAAAAAGCCGGACTTGTAGAGTCCGGAGTGGATGCAAAGTTCGTGATCCAGGATGGACTTGTAACTGTGAACGGGGAAGTAGAGACGCAGAGAGGAAAGAAGCTGCATGGCGGTGAACTTGTTTCCTATAATGGCGAGACAGTAAAGATAGTCAGATGAACATTCGGTCAATCGAGCTTAAGAATTTCAGAAATTACGAAAATTTAGAGATTTCTTTTGATGAAGGAACCAATATTTTATTCGGGGATAATGCGCAGGGCAAGACCAATATCTTAGAAGCGGCATATATGAGCGGAACGACCAAGTCCCACAAAGGAAGCCGTGACAAGGAGATGATCCGCTTTGGTGAGGAAGAGGCTCATCTGAAAACGGTTGTCATGCGCGGCGGCAGAGAATATCAGATCGATATGCATCTGAAGAAGAACCGCGCTAAGGGGATTGCTATCGACAAGATTCCGATCAAAAAAGCCAGTGAGCTTTTTGGAATTTTAAATATTGTGTTTTTTTCACCGGAAGATCTGAATATTATCAAGAATGGTCCGGCGGAGCGGCGCAGATTTTTGGATTCCGAATTGTGCCAGCTGGATCGGATCTATCTGGCAGACCTCACAAATTACAATAAAATCTTAGCGCAGCGCAACAAGCTATTAAAAGATATGATCTATCGTCCGAGTCTTTCCGATACGCTGCCCGTCTGGGACATGCAGCTTATTGAGACCGGGAAGAAGATCATCCGACGCAGAAAACAGTTCGTGGATGAACTCCGGGAGATTGTAAGTGACATTCACTATCGCATTTCCGGCGGGAAGGAAGAGCTTTTCTTAAAATATGAGCCGAATATCGACGACATCTTTTTTGAAGATGAGTTGAGCAGGGCGAAGGAAAAGGATAAAAAGCTTTGTCAGACATCGGTGGGACCGCACAGGGATGATCTGCTGTTCTCGATCGGTGACGTCGATATCCGAAAGTACGGTTCACAGGGACAGCAGAGAACATCGGCGTTGTCGCTGAAGTTGTCCGAGATTGAACTTGTGAGGAAGTCCATTTCCGATACTCCGGTGTTGCTGCTGGATGATGTGTTATCTGAGCTTGACAGCAGCCGTCAGAATTATCTGCTGAACAATATTTCCGATACGCAGACCATCATTACCTGTACGGGACTGGATGAATTTGTGAGAAATCGTTTTACGGTAAACCGGGTATTTGAAGTCATAGCCGGTCATGTATATGAGCGATCAATATAGTAAGCGTGAGCCGTTTTTCTGGCTGATGCAGAAATGGAGAATAAAATGGGTACAGAAAATGAATACGGAGCAGATCAAATCCAGATATTAGAGGGACTTGAGGCAGTCAGAAAAAGACCCGGAATGTACATTGGAAGTACATCTGCGAGAGGACTTCATCATCTGGTATATGAGATTGTCGACAACTCTGTTGACGAGGCACTGGCAGGATATTGTGATATAATCACAGTTACGATCAACAAAGAAAACTCTATTACGGTTGTTGATAATGGTCGAGGTATTCCGGTTGGAATCAACCATAAGACAGGACTTCCGGCAGTAGAAGTTGTATTTACAGTCCTTCATGCCGGCGGTAAATTCGGTGGCGGAGGATACAAGGTATCCGGAGGACTTCATGGAGTAGGTGCATCTGTTGTAAATGCACTTTCAGAATGGCTTGAAGTAGAAATTTATCACGAAGGAAAGATTTATAAACAGAGATATGAGCGTGGTAAAGTTATTTATAAATTAAAAGTGATCGGAGAATGTGATCCAAAGAAAACAGGTACAACGGTTACATTCCTGCCGGACAGCGAAATTTTTGAAGAAACAGTTTTTGATTTTAATGTGCTTAAACAGAGACTTCGTGAGATGGCATTTCTTACAAAAAATATCAAGATTGTTTTAAGAGATGACCGTCCGGAAGAACCAATCGAAAAGACGTTCCATTATGAGGGCGGTATCAAGGAGTTTGTGACTTACCTGAATAAAGGCAAGACACCGCTTTACCCGGATATTATTTACTGTGAAGGAATGAAGGATAATATTTATGTGGAAGTTGCCATGCAGCACAACGATGGATACACCGAAGGTTCCTACAGTTTTGTAAATAACATCACGACTCCGGAAGGCGGAACCCATCTGACTGGTTTTAAAAATGCACTGACAAAGACTTTTAATTCTTATGCGAGACTGAATAAACTGATCAAGGACACCGAGACACTTTCCGGTGATGATATCCGTGAAGGTCTTACCGTGATCGTAAGCATCAAGATTGAAGATCCGCAGTTCGAAGGTCAGACCAAGCAGAAACTGGGCAACAGTGAGGCACGAGGTGCCGTTGACAATATTGTTTCCGAGCAGCTGATGATCTATCTGGAACAGCATCCGCAGGTTGCAAAAATGATCCTTGAGAAATCTATCATGGCTCAGAGAGCGAGAGAGGCAGCCAGAAAAGCAAGAGATCTGACCAGAAGAAAATCTGCACTGGAAGGAATGTCTCTTCCTGGAAAACTGGCAGACTGTTCAGACAAAGATCCGAAAAACTGTGAAATCTATATTGTTGAGGGAGATTCTGCCGGTGGTTCTGCAAAGACAGCGAGAAGCCGTGCAACCCAGGCAATCCTGCCGCTTCGCGGAAAAATCCTGAATGTGGAGAAAGCAAGACTTGATCGTATTTATGCAAATGCGGAGATCAAGGCGATGATCACTGCGTTCGGAACCGGTATCCACGAAGATTTTGATATTTCAAAACTGCGTTATGACAAGATCATCATTATGACCGATGCCGATGTTGATGGTGCACATATCAGTACACTGCTTTTGACATTCCTGTACCGTTTCATGCCGGATCTGATCAAAGAAGGACATGTATATCTGGCACAGCCACCACTGTATAAACTGGAGAAAAATAAAAAAGTCTGGTATGCGTACAGCGATGAGCAGCTGGCAGCGATCCTGGGAGAAGTCGGACGAGACCAGAACAACAAGATCCAGCGTTACAAAGGTCTTGGAGAGATGGATGCAGAGCAGCTCTGGGAAACTACCATGGACCCGGAAAAACGAGTGCTCCGCCGTGTTGTTATGGATAACGAAAATTCTTCAGAGCTGGATGTTACCTTTACAACGCTGATGGGCGATCAGGTAGAACCAAGAAGAGAATTTATTGAAGAGAATGCTCAGTTTGTAAAAAATCTGGATATTTAGTGCTCGGAAGTAGGAGGAAAAACTGTTGGAAGACAATATTTTTGATAAGATACATGACGTGGATTTGAAAAAGACCATGGAAGAATCTTATATCGATTATGCAATGAGCGTTATTGCAGCACGTGCATTGCCGGATGTAAGAGACGGTCTGAAGCCGGTGCAGCGAAGAGTTTTGTATTCCATGATCGAACTGAATAACGGACCTGACAAGCCGCACCGTAAATGTGCACGTATTGTCGGTGATACCATGGGTAAATATCATCCACATGGAGACAGCTCCATCTACGGAGCACTGGTAAATATGGCTCAGGACTGGTCAACCAGATATCCGCTGGTAGACGGCCACGGAAACTTTGGTTCTGTCGATGGCGACGGAGCTGCTGCCATGCGATATACTGAGGCACGTCTGAGCAAAATTTCCATGAAAATGCTTGCAGATATCGATAAAAATACGGTAGATTTTTCACCGAACTTCGATGAAACGGAGAAAGAGCCAGATGTACTTCCGGCAAGATTTCCGAATCTTCTGGTAAATGGAACATCAGCAGGAATGAAACCTCATGAAGATTTTTCTCTAATCACAGATAAATCTGTATTTCGTCCGGATTTGATTGTATGTGATGTTGTATACAATCCAGAAGAAACAAAACTCCTTCGTGAAGCAAGAGAAGCTGGTTGCACAAAAACTATTGGCGGAAAAGGCATGCTTCTGTGGCAGGGAGTTGCAGCTTATAAATTATATACCGGCATGGATATGCCTGTAGAAGAATATAAGAAATATCAGGCAGAAAACGAGAAATAAAAGCGAAATACATAAGGGCAAGATTTGACGAAATTGAATCAAACCCGGTTAAAGAAATTATTTAATAAGCTCTCTTCTGAGCAGACAAGTAAAGTACAAAAAACTTGTTGCTTGGAAGAGAGCTTATTTTATCTAAACGGTATTGTTGCAGATACTGGCTTGTCCTAAAGCCTCCTCATGCACTAACATATCTTATACCTTTTCTTATCTTTTATCAATTTTTCTTGACAATCCTTTGAATTTTCATATAATTATCTATGGTAATTAACTTTGGTAACTATATAGGAGCTTTATTATGACAAATGAAAAAATCAAACGTATGCTTGATGCATGTTATCAGGCAAAACGAATTCGTGAGATGCTCCCACCGCTGCCGGAAGGTATCGTGTCATCTCACATCCGCTATATGGACATGATCCAGAAACTTCAGAAACAGAAAGACCATGTAAAAGTTTCTGATCTAAGTGACGTTCTGAATATCCCACGCCCGGGTGTCACAAGAACGATAAAAGAGATGGAGAAAAAAGGATTGGTACAAAAGACAGCCTCCCCGGATGATGGACGTGTCACATACTTGTCTTTGACAGAGCACGGGAAGAAAATCTCAGAAAAGTATAATGAAAATTATTTTAATGAGCTGATTCCTTACCTTGACGGAATCTCTGATGCGGACGCTGACTGCATGATTCAGACGATTCAGAAATTTTACGACATCATGTGTGAAAGGAGTGCTCAAAAATGACTGATAAAACTGCTGATTTTACACAAGGAAGCATTTTAAAGAAACTGGTGGCATTTATGATGCCGGTACTTGGTGCATTGATCCTTCAGGCAGCGTATGGAGCTGTTGACCTTCTGGTCGTTGGAAGATTTGGTTCTACTTCCGGGCTTTCTGCTGTTTCTACTGGAAGCCAGGTTCTGAATCTGGTCACTTTCGTAGTTGTCCAGTTTGCTATGGGTATCACGGTTCTGATTGCACGTTATCTCGGCGAAAAGAAACCGGAACAGATTGGCTCGGTCATCGGCGGTGCTGCAATTGTATTTACAGCGATTTCAGTTGGATTGTTCATCGTCATGGTTTGTTTCGCGCATCCAATCGCGATCCTGATGCAGGCTCCTGCAGAAGCTATAGAATTGACTGCTGTTTACATCCGTATCTGCGGAAGTGGAATCTTTTTTATCGTCGCTTACAACCTGCTTTCTGCGATTTTCCGTGGACTCGGAGACAGCAAGTCCCCTCTGCTTTTTGTACTTGTCGCATGCATCATAAATGTTTTCGGTGACTTGATACTTGTTGCAGGTTTCCACATGAACGCAGCCGGTGCTGCAATTGCAACTGTTTTCGCCCAGGCGGTCAGTGTTGTCTTCGCAGTAGTTCTTCTTATCAAAAAGAATCTGCCATTTAAGATCACAAAGAAAGACTTCTGCCTGAATCCACACTGCAAGAAATTCCTCATCATCGGACTGCCTCTTGCACTTCAGGAATTCCTGACACAGATGTCATTCCTCGCACTCTGCGCCTTTGTCAACCGGCTCGGACTGGAAGCCTCTTCAGGATACGGTGTTGCCTGCAAAATTGTAAACTTTGCCATGCTGGTACCTAGTGCACTCATGCAGTCTATGGCTTCCTTTGTTTCTCAGAATGTCGGTGCAGGGAAAACGAAACGTGCAAAGCAATCTATGCTCACTGGAATCGGAGTCGGCCTGGTTGTCGGATGTTTCGTCTTCATTCTTGTATTTCTTAAGGGAGATGTCCTGTCCGGATTCTTCTCTACGGATGCCGCCGTTATTCAGAATGGATTTGCTTACCTGAAAGGATTCGCACCGGAAACGATTTTAACAGCCGTCCTCTTCAGCATGATCGGTTATTTTAACGGAAACGATAAGACGCTTTGGGTTATGACACAGGGGCTCATTCAGACACTTCTGGTCCGTCTGCCGATGGCATACATCATGAGTGTACAGCCAAACGCCAGCCTGACGAAGATTGGTCTTGCTGCACCGGTGTCTACAGCAGTAGGAATTATGTTGAATGTAGGATTCTATATTCAT
>ERZ827126.2695-NODE-2695-length-11961-cov-3.491601_pt1 | contig 11961 bp, 8 predicted proteins | sample MGYA00519780_ERZ827126 | MGnify/ENA primary metagenome ERZ827126 (study PRJEB31778, sample SAMEA3449262) | human gut metagenome | biome: human gut; feature: human-associated habitat; material: faeces | place: United Kingdom | collected 2010/2012 ...
AAAATATTGCCATGTCTAAATCCTAAATTGTTCAATACCTTGTAGATGCTTTCAATAACAACAGTTGAAGTATAAAAAGAAGTCAGTGTTGACTCTCTTGCACTTTTATATTCTTCCTCACTCAACAATGATTTAAGTTCAAGATATTCATTTGCCCAGTTCGATTTACTTTCATCAAAAACATCTGCTAATCCTCCCCAGCCAACATATCGTGACAAAATATCCTGTTCATCTTTTGTTGCATTTCTTCCTTGTTTTTCTAAAGAAAAAAGCAGTCTGATTGCTGCTACGTTATCGTTGTATCTTTCTTTTGGAGTTCTTTTACCTAAATCTTTATCCATAATTTGATAATTTATCTTTTCAGATTGGATAGGATTAATTGAAATATCTTCTTTTTGAATCTTATCTGAGACAATATAATTATAATTATCTGCGAACTCCTTTACTAAAGAATAAGGCATGTCAGTATAAACAATAAAAGAGCCATCATAATCTATATGATAAATTTCTCTTTTGTTAATGCTATCCTTAAATACCTGCTCGGATTCAACTATATAATTTTTTTCTAAAAGTTTATCAAACCATTGATTTGCATAATTTTCTAAATCATCTTTGGTTGATAAAGCGTCTTTATTTTTATTATCAGAAGAAATTTCAATATCAATTGAGTCATTTTTATATGAAATCGGCTCTAACAGTTCTTTTGAAAAATCAACTTTAAAGGTCATATAAGGCTCACTTACTTCTATACCATTTACCTCATAATAGTGGAACATGTCTATTGTTTTTTCATCATGATCATATAAAATCATCAAAGGATCATTGTCACTTGCAGTTATCATGTTACAAAAACCAGAGATTTCATTCATAATACGTGGTACTATTTTTTTCATTTTTTCAAACAACTGACTATTTTCTTCATTTTCTTTGTTGAAAATATCATTAGATATTGAATAATCTTCATAAGTTCTATCAATCAAATAATCAACAAGCGAATTTCTAAAATCATCATCATTAAGATATCTGTTATAAAAATTTGGATCCTTCGTTTCATAAGAAGGCATAATAGAAATCAATTCTTCTCGAATATAATCTTCTGCCTCTTCATCTGTTGTATCACTATCACGTAATGCGGGATAAATCATAGAACGCTTAATTTGATCTTCAAGGTCAGGAAGGTACCTCTTAATGATTGCATGGTTTGAACTATCAATGTTAATATCTTGAACTTCCTGTGTTATTGGTTTTAACAAATGGTCATTTAATGGGTTTTCTTTTAACAATTTGAGAAAATCATCTTTAGAATAATATTCTAAAAACAATGGGAAGCTTTCATCCTGTAAAGTTATTTCATTACCACTTTCAATAATTTTGTATTCTGTTGCTCCAACATATACGCTGTCTCCCAAGTTCCATTGATACTCTTTTGGAATATTTTCATTCTGTAAATCATCAGAAGATTCAGGGATAAGACTTTGATTAATACTTTTCCTTTCATATTCGAGTTGATGTTGAAGTTGATTTTGCAAGAATGTTGGATAATATTCTTTTTCTTTTTTATTAAGATATCTGTCAAGCTGAATAAGTTCATCTATCCTTTTAGCAACCTTATCCCATTTTAAAGTGATTTTGATTTCATCTTTTCCAATCTCACGATAACGACTTAAACTCATTCCCTTAGCATCATAATTGACATTTATAAAACCTACTGCAGGAGAACTTCCACCCTCTCCATATTCTTTTTTTAGAAACTGAACCTTTTCTTTCAATGTAGTATTTTTTGAAAACATTTGATTGATTCGGTATTTGCCTTCTTCAAATCCACTTCCACGAGTCAATACTCTATCTATTTCCTGTTGTGAAAAATAGATTCCATTTTCAAAATTTTGAATATTCTCATATACTACATTTTTTTGTTCCTCCAGTGATGGAATCTGTATATCTGGTGCAAAATATCGAGATAATATCATGCCATCAATTTCTTTAGCAACAAAATTCCATGAATAATCATAAGAAACAACTTGATTATCAAAAGTTCCTAAATAAATATGCAACCCATCATCTAATCTGTCATATCCAAGAATGACATCATCAACTTTCCATTCTCTTATACTGTCAGGATATATACGCTGAACATATTCACAACGTTCTTCATCATTGTCATGTATTTGAAAAAACTCAATGATTTTTCCTGCAGATTCTAAAAGTTCATCGTTATACTGAAAAACATGATAAAAGACATTCGCATTGATGATTTTGTTTTCATATGCTCTTTTTAATCCTGATTCATTTTCATAAGGTGATGTAAGATATTCATCTTTTTCAATAATTTTTGCAAGATAACTTTGAAGTTGAAAAAAAGACAAGTACGATTCGCTTTTCCGATTCAAGTAGTTACCACTCCATACGTCCAGCCCATCATTTCTTTTTTTATATCCAAGATAACTATAGTCATAATGTTCTGGACACCTGAATGTTTGAACAAGCGTATCATCATAACATTCTTTTAAATAATTTGCCCTTTCAATTTCATCTGTATGCTCATGAAAATACTGAATAATTTCTTCTTTGCTATGTTGCAATGAAACATCTTCTCTTAAGAGTTGAGGTAAATCACTTAAATCAAAGGGTGGTAATACATTATCGCCACCCTTTTCCTTATCGACTTCTTCAATTCCTAAATCTAATTGTAGATTATTTCCTTCAGAATGATTTCTTCCGCTGTTTTTTGAAGGTTGTTCATATGCTGTACCCATTCCATCTGATGTATCTCCTTGTTTGGTGCTGGATTTTTCGTTAACAATTCCTTCATCAACATTTCCATCATTTCGTTTGCCTTCTTCTCTGTTTCTATTAAGTAAGAGTTCAGTTGATTCCTTACTCGAAGTGAAAAGAGAATTTCTGGCTGCTGTTCCTTCAGATACTTTTTCTTCATCATTGCGTATTTTCCTAAAGGTATCTCCTTGTCTACTGTCAAATTGGGCATTTGATAATCTCCCACTGTTGAGTATGTGATTTGTTCCATTAATAACACTCCCTTCATTTTTCTCAATTTTATCATCTACTAAACGATTGTTATTTTCAAATGTGCGATTTTGAATTATCAATTCTTTTGTAATACGAGAAATCACATTTAAAAGTGAATTACTTTCTTCCTGAAAGGAATTACCTATTACTCCCAACATTTCAGGTGTATTAAAAAGTTCTATTGATATAAAATCATCCGCTTCGAAATAAAATTTTGTTTCAATATCACACCTGCTCATTAAACTGTAGGCAACTGAATTTTCTAAAAGATTTCTATAAAGATTCTTTAGTTCATTTTCCTCATAGCTTTCTAGCAAAGAACCGTCTTTTAATTTCATCAACCTTTTAAAATAATCATCAACATAATAGCCTGTCTGTTCCTTTGCAATTTCTTTGATGAAACTTCCTAAATCCTCGTTATTTGAAGTCATATCAAATTGTTTTGCAATTTTATCAATCAATTGTTTATGAAACGACTCTTGTACACTCCATAAATGAAGTTCTCTATTACGTGGACTCCTTGTATCAGCAATATCAAAAACATATCTTATTTTTGTATATCGACCATCATCGTCTATAAGAGCTATACCTTTTGAACCTTTTTTGATCCACCTGTTCATCCTATTATTCCATGTTTCAAAGTCCGTACAGGCTTTTGCATCAGGTCTTTGCTGATAGATCAATAGTTGGTTGGTAAAATTAAAATTATAAAGATAGCCGGATGTTTTTAAAAATGAAAGCCATGATTCCTCACTTTGAATAATATCATGACATGATTTTTCAAGAAGTTCATATAATGTATCTAGTTTATTCATTTCATCTCACCTACCTTTCTTGATTTATTTTATTTTTTCTTAAAAAGTTCCTTTTTCTACACAGATTCTGCTCAAGTAAATATTTTGAACGTTTCTCCATATCCTTATATGCTTCTTCATAATCATTAAAATAATGTCCTGTATAAAATCCATATTTTCTATTTCCATTTGTTTCCCAAGTAACAAATTTAGCTGGAGATGTAGGACTGTATCCTATAACAATCGAATCATCATTGATGTGTATTTCCTTAATGATTTCATAGGAACCATTTTTTTCGTGATAGAATTTTGAAATATCTATTTTATTAAGACTCAATAAGAACATTGTATTTTCTGTAATATCTTTTCGCTTACAAAAATCAAAATAAAGATTCATTCCTTTTTTATGAATAAGAGTTTCATGATTTTCTTTAGAATAGCGCCAAATAGCGTAATGAACATTCAACGGTGCATAAAGCAATTCATATTCTCTTTCTAAATCACTAAACAAAAATAAATCTGGATTGAAATTAAAATGATCTAGATTTTGTATATGATTTCGACTATCAACAATATCAAGTTGGATAGTGCTTTTTGTATTTTTATTCACAGCAACTGCACGAACGATATCATCTTTATTTTTAAGGATATACTCAACTGAATAATTACATTTGGTCTGTTTATCGATTATTTCTTGGCAAATCTCTTTTATTTGTAATTCTTTCACTTTTTATCTTCCTTTCTATCAAATGAAAAAAGGGAGAAATTTCTCCCCTTCATTTTCTGTCTAATCTGTTTCAGATGTCTGATTTGAATATATATTTTTAAACCAGCAACTCCAAAAAGAATAAGAAGTGAAGCTAAAACCGAACAGACATTATTTGTCATTCTTTTCTCCATATTTTCTTTTTGCATAGAAACATACGATCAAACCTAAAGCAAACATTCCCATTGCAACATAGAAACTGATATTACTATCATCACCTGTTTTTACAACAACAGGTTTTGCTTCATCTTTCATGACCACTTTTTGAACTTCTCCTGTATCAGAGATTGTAAATTCAACATCACTTGCAACATTGTAACCTGCAGGTGCTAAATCTTCATGAAGCACATAAGTTTTTGAAACAGTTAATCCTTCGATTCGATGTGGTTCTTTTCCAGAAGTCCATGATTCAACTACTTCACCTGTTTCCTTGTCTTTTAATGTAAGCTTAGCTCCTTCGATTTCTTTTCCAGTTGTTGCATCTACTTTTGAAATATCTACCTTTGTGATTTCATCTTTCATTTTAACTTTAGTCACACTTCCATCTTCATTTACTGTAAATGTTACATCACTTGCTGTTGCATATCCTAATGGTGCAAGATCTTCATGCAAGATATATTTTTTACCTGATACAAGACCTCTGATAATGTGAACATCTTTTGTTGATGTCCATTCTTCTACAAGATTTCCATCTTCATCTCTTAATGAAAGTTTTGCACCTTCAAGTTCCTTTTCATTAGTTGCATCTACTTTTGAAATTTCAGTTGCTGTCTTTTTATTAAGAACATCAAGTTCTTTTGAATAGATGATTTTATCTGTGTGATCATAGCTTAAGTCAATGTCATAGACCTTATTGTTTTTAACATATCCTTCTAATTCTTGTACTTCTTTCAATTCATATTTTCCAAGTGGTAGTCCTGAAATATGAATTTCACCTAATTCATTAGTCACATAATATCCGTTTTCTGAAATATCCATTGAAACAGCTTCACCTTTTTTATAAAGAAGTGTATTTCTTCCATCAAGTGAATAAATGTCTTCTTTTGCTGTTAATTGGAAAGTAACACCTGAAAGATCTTCTAATGTATCTCTGTCTCTTTTTTGTACATGAATTTCACCATGAGGTGCAATGTTCGTTACATTCTTTGTAATGACATATTCTTTAGTTGTTAGATCTTTTTGTTCAAGATTGATTTGATGTACTTTTTCTGAAAGCACATATCCTTCATTTGTTAAAGTTTCCTTTAATTCATATTTGCCCATGAATAACGAATCAATGACAAGTTTTCCATTGCCATCTGTTTTTCCTTTAGCAACAGTAGCTCCTTTTGCATAGCGTAAACTACCATCAACTGCACTGTAGATATTTTCTTTGGCAGTTAATTCATATTCAACATCAGCTAGTGCTTCATTTGTAGCCTTGTCTGTCTTTGTTAAAACGATTTTTCCTTTTGGCTGTGCATTTTTAACTTTCACAGTTAGAATTGGATCTTCATCCTCATCCTTGTCATAATCTCTTGTATTTGTAATTGTGAATTTTACAGATTGTTCTAGTTGCAAGAAGCCTTTAGGTGTTTCTACTTCTTCGATAGAATAATCTCCTGCATCTAACTGTAAAGGAAGTGTTACTGTTCCTTCTTCGCTGTCTTTTACTGTGACAACGTTTTTAGAATTAGTTGTAAATGTGTCATATTTTTTACCGCTAACTTTTTGTACAACATAGTTCCCTTTTGAGTCTTTGATTTTAAATGATGCACCATTTAATGTGACTTTCTTTCCTGATTCGGCATCTAATTTAATAATTTTAAGTTGTGACGTAAATGGTCGGTTATTCACATTGACACGTTTTACCTGTTCAACATCTTTATATTCACTGTAATCATCTGTTACTGAAATTGTGAAATCTGGTGCTGTAATATAATCCTTAGGTGTCTTTGTTTCTTTGACGATATATTTTCCATAAGGCAGATATGGTGTATTTGCTTTACCATTTGAATCAGTTGTGATGACTGCATAAGTTGTAGCATTGTCCCATCCGACATGGTTTACTTCACTGTATAATTTGAACGTGAACTCTGCTCCTTGTAATCCTTTTACAAGACCTGAAATACTGTCTTTTTCTCCTGACTTGAAAACTTGGATCTTTTGCATATTCACTCTGTTAGTACCTTTTGCACTTCTTGATACTTTTGAAACTGTTTGTCCTTCATAATCAATTGATACACTGATCTTTGCATTATTGAAGACCAATGAATCATTTGTCTTTGATTCTTGAATGTAATATTTTCCTAATGGCAATTCACTCCAAGCAATCTTTCCATTGGCATCTGTTTTCTTGCTTGATACCAATGCACCTTTTTCATAGTAAGTTTTTGTTCCAGCCTGATTTGTAATCTTTTCACTTGCGTGTAATTCAAAAGTAACACCTTCAGCAGTAGCATCACCTTTTAGACCATTTGTTTTAGAAGTATCGATTTCTTTTTGAAAATCAATGTTTCCTTTAGGTTCATCATCTGTAACACTCAATACTGTTGTCTTATCTTTTTCTACTTTGACTGTAAAAGTATCTGTATTTAAAAGATATCCATGAGGTGCTTCTGTTTCCTTGACTTCATAAGTTCCAACCAATAGATCATTCACTTTGATCTTTCCATTTTTTACAAGGGTATTTTCATTATAACCATCATATGAAACAGATTTGATATTGAATTTTGCACCATCAATAAGATCTTGATTTGTATTCTTTTTAGTTAATTCCAAAGAACCAAAATCAAGCCATTCAATATTTAAATATAGACGTGCATCATCAGGATCCATATTCCAAGTTCCTTGTGCTTGAGTTCCAGCACCTCCATCATGAATAGCTAACGCTGTAAATCGTTCACATCCGTTTCCACATACATTGTCACTCACAAAGTTTGATGGTGAATTTTGACATGGCGCTGTGAAATAGAAGCTTTGTCCACCATAGACTTTTGCAGTACCACCTGTTTGTGTTGCAGAAGTTCCAGCAATGTGAATTGTCACATTTGAAGCCAATGGGATATTCACTTCAGCAGATGAAGCACCATTTAACTTCACAGTATTTGTAACTTGTTGCTTATTTGTCTTATCATAGCTTGCTTTAAACAATGCTCTGTTTCCTGATTTGTTGCCTTCCCAAGAAACACCATTACCTGGATCAGGTAATGAAATGATTCGACGATAGATGTTCATGATATTTGTACCATAATTACTTCCGAATGTTTGGTTGAACAAGTTTTCATCAAAACCTTTCCATTGTCCTGAATAAGCGCCACTTAAAAAGATATGTGTCAAAAGATATTTGATATCATCATTTGTAAGAGGGTCATCTGGACAGATAGCTGTCTTTAGATCAGCATCCGCAGCAAATTCACCATAGGCTGCTGGACCTCCAAAACCATAGTAAAGTAACTTTCTTACGTTTTCATTATTTTCAATGACCTGTGCAGGATATTTACCACTTGCAGGTGTCTTCTTTTCTGCTTCCAAACAGAAAGCCCATTTACCATCGTATTTACATGAATACGTTGACCATGAAGCAATGGATGGAATCTTTCTGCCCCACCATTCTGGATACTTGATATTTTTCACTCTTGTAAATTCTTTAGGAACGGATGGATCATAAGCATTTACGACACTCATTCCAAGCGTATTGAAACACATTGAAAATACCATTCCTATTGCCAAAAAAATCTTATATAGTTTAGAAAGTTTATTTTTCATTTTACTTTTTCTCCTGTTATTTATTGTTTGCAATGCAAGTTTTAAACATTGCCCTACTTCTTTTGTTTATTAAATGCAAAAAGGACAATCTTTCGATTGTCCTATGGCTTGAATACCCATTTATTTAAATACATATATTCCTCCAACAAAAAAAGACAGATCATATCGACCTGCCTGCTTATAATATTAAATGGATAAAGAATGAGAGATTTTTATAAAAATTTGTTGGTAATATTTTGAATTTTCAGTAATTATCTATGATAAACTATTTACTTATTCTTTATCCGTATTTAATTCTATCATGTTTCTACATAATTTGATAATGATTTACTTATCAATCTAATTTCTACAAAAATAATTGACTTACATAATTTTGAAGTCTATGAAGTATTCTTACGATATAGACATCATCATTCTTTACCATGTAAAAGACAACATAGTTTTTATAATGAACATATCTGTATCCACTGTTTACATCATTTTCAAGATACCATATATTTCCAATATCTGAATGACTCTTTAGATTTTCTATCTTATTCCTGACACTGTATTCTTTGCAGCTATTGGACTACATAATTTATATTTAATATAATCATAAATTTCATCAAGATCTCGTTGTGACTTTGGTGAATAGTGTATCTTATTCATTTTCAAATCTTTCCTTAAAATGTGATCTCATTGAATCTTCATCAATCCAGCCTTCTTCATTTGCTGAAGCTAAGCCTTCATTTAACATTTTCATTACTTCTAGTTCTGCTACCATCTTGTCATACTTCCTCGCTTTTCTTGACATTTCTTCTTGTTCATTTATATCCATAATAGTATAACAACCATGTCCATTTTTTGTTAAATAAACAGGAGAACCAACAGTAACATCTTCAAGTACTGCACTGTAATTTCTTAAATCAGAGATAGGTTTTATATTTGGCATATTCTCTCCTCCTTTTATTAAAGTCATTATACTATTATTTTACGTCATATTCAACGTAATATACTTCGTAAAATTTCACTTAACCTTTTATCCAATTTTCATTTGTACCATATCGATAATGAGAAGCACCACATACTTCTTCATTTCCAGCACAATGCCCTTCATCTAATAATTGATTAATTAAAATCTTTACTGAGTAATCGTTGCTATTATAGTAAGACTCATAATCTTTATAATCTATTGAATGTGTCAATTCTTTTCCACAATCACATTTAACCCAATATGTCACTCTTAAAATCTTTGTTTGTTCTTCCTTTTGAGGTTGTTGTGCATTAGTAGTATTTCCACTTGATGCTGGCTGACTTGGTGTTACAGAAGACTGATTGCTTTCAACAGGCTGTACTGGTGTTTGTTTTGTTTCAACCTTCTTTTGTGTTTTATTTTCATTAGTATTTTGATTACTCGTTTTCTCTTGAGTTTGCACATCACTTTTTACAGATTCTTGATCTTCCTGAATCGTATTTTCTTCTGCTATTTGTTTGGATGTATCATTTACACTTTTATCACTTTCATTGGTTTCATCTTTGGATACATCTTTTTTCTTTGATTTCTTTTTTGATGCCTCTTTTTGTGAAATAACTGCTTCTTTTTTGTTTTCTACATGGTTGTTCATTGGTAGTGCATTACAAACAACCAACAGTGTAGATAACGCTAAAACTATAATATTGCTTTTTTTCATATATTCTCATCTCCTCTACTCATTATCATCATTAAATTTGTACAAAGTCTATACTTGTATTTATTGCTTATCAGAGCTACTATTACCTTTATTGATTTGGAAAAAGCACATTGTAGCAATTCCTATAAATGCACCTATTTGCATTGAAACAATAGATATGGTTATTTCTTTCATTGTACCACCTTCTTTCATAAAAAAAGATAGTAAATCTTCTGATCTACTATCTTATCATTCATATTCACTTTTAAAAGCATTACACTATTTCAATCCAACATAAATAATCGGCAATCTTCACTTTCATCCCATCCAAGATATGTACTCTTTGTATTGGACTTACTAACGAATCTAGTGTTCTCCAAAATACTTTTTCACTTAATTCGTTGTTGTTAATATAAAATTTCATTTGGTTTCCTGCTTTCTTTTAATGACATCCATTTTACCTCATCTCTGAAGTAAAAAATAGCGATTTTTAGGTAGTGACACCCTTTTATATGGGTGACATCCACGTAAATCGCTATTTTTTGATTCTTTAAAATATCTTAAAAAACGTTGATTTCATCGGTGTTTTTTCGATGACATCCATTTTAACTCTTAATTTTGGTGGAGATGGCGGGAATCGAACCCGCGTCCAAAAGCAATTCCTCCAAAGCGTCTACAGTTTAGTCCATTGAATAATTTAACTTGGCTACAATCAACGAACAATTTTACACCAAGCGATTCTTTAAATTTTCGTGGTTAAAGTCAAGACTCCTTCAACCCTTATCCTAAAAGTTATAATACTAACAAATAGCTATAGGCTCACTAAATGTTAGCAGCTTTCATGTCTATGTCGACTAAGCGAAAGCGTAATTAGTTTGTCTGTTTCCAGTTATTTTTTGTTTGAGTTTAACGTACTCCAACGACTGCAGCTAAGGTCAAACATACCCCTGTCGAATCCAAGACATCCCCAGATTAGTAGTAATTTTTAAGAGACTTTTCGATATCTCTTTTTGCAGCTTTTTCTTTTAGATCATTACGTTTATCATAAAGCTTTTTACCTTTAGCAAGCGCAATTTCTAATTTAGCTTTAGAACCACTAAAATACATTTTAGTAGGTACAACGGTTAAGCCACCTTCTTTTAACTTATTAGTTATTTTAAGGATTTCTTTTTTATGAAGCAAGAGTTTTCTTGTTCTTCTTGCTTCATGATTAAAGATATTTCCATGATCGTAAGGAGCGATATGCATGTTTTCTACATAAACTTCGTTATTTTTGATTCTTACAAAAGAATCTTTTAAATTCACATTACCTAAACGCACAGATTTAATTTCAGTTCCTTTTAATTCAATACCTGCTTCATAAGTATCTAACAAGAAATAATCATGATGTGCTTTTTTATTTTGAGAAATGATCTTCATACATATCACCACCTTTTCTATCTTCTTTTTCTTTTAAACTTTTGTTTTGGCTTTCTATCTCGTCGCTTATTTATTATAACAGTTTTTTTCTTCTTTTTGTTAGATTTCATACCAACAATTTGAAAATCTATTGTTTTTTCTCTTTTTGAAGCAGCTGAAACCTTAATTTTGACTTTATCAGACATCTTAAATCGTCTTCCAGTTCTTTTTCCAATTAATTGTAGATTTATGTCATCAAAATAATAGAAATCATCTACAAGATCTTCCATACGAATTAATCCTTCAATCGTATTTGGAAGTTCAACAAACATACCAAAGTTTGTAATTGAAGAAACAATTCCTTCAAAAGTTTCACCAATATGATCTTCCATATATTCAGCCATTTTCATATCATCAACTTCACGTTCAATATCAATTGCTTTTCTTTCAAGCGAAGAAGCTTGATCAGCAACATTTTGCATAATAGAAGCAAAATGGAAAAGAGTTTCTTGATCTAATTTCTTTTTAAATAAATACGTACGAATTAAACGATGAACCATTAAATCAGGATAACGTCTAA
>ERZ827126.2702-NODE-2702-length-11932-cov-2.924728_pt1 | contig 11932 bp, 8 predicted proteins | sample MGYA00519780_ERZ827126 | MGnify/ENA primary metagenome ERZ827126 (study PRJEB31778, sample SAMEA3449262) | human gut metagenome | biome: human gut; feature: human-associated habitat; material: faeces | place: United Kingdom | collected 2010/2012 ...
ATGAACAATTCCCAAGAAGGCACTTTTACGTGCCCTTCGGGGAATTCGTTCATTTACACATTAAGAAAACCTCCGCCGCAATTTTTTAAATCAAAATCCCTTCGAGATGATCCATCTCATGCTGACAGATCTGTGCCGGCCATCCGCTGAGTTTCATCTTCTGCTTTTTCCAGTCCATATCATAGTACTCTACTTCTATGTTTTCGTATCGTGTTGTTTTTCTCACACCTGTAAGCGAAAGACATCCTTCTTCTGTTTCATATGGAGTATCTTTTCGCAGCATTACCGGATTAAACATCACAACATCAACCAGCCCTATATTTACAATGATCACTCTCTTTTTGATTCCGATCATATTTGCTGCCATTCCCACGCAGCCGGCACGGTTGACTTCCAGTGTATCCTGAAGATCTTTCCCTACAGAAATATCCGACTTTGTTGCCGGCTCGGATTTCTGTCCCAGAAAGAAAATATCTTTTACGATTGTTCTGACCATTTTTTATCCATCCTTTTTCGTAATAACCGCTTATAATATTCTTTAACTGTTATATACAAAAAAATCCGGCTAAGTTCTTTCGTTAAACTCTTTTCTCAACCGGATTTTTTCACGTGAACCATGTTTTTACAGTCCATTTTTATACATATCATTGATCACTGCCTGTGCGTGCTCCAGTTCCTTCTTTTGTATGATTGCTTCCCTGTCACTCAGAATTGCCAGCATTTCATCTACTAAATCTTCAATCCTTGGATTTGTCACGCGGTACAGATAACCTAACATCCTGGTCGCCGTATAGTCTGTGTTCATATTTTTGTAGGCTATCTCCGCACAAAGTTCTTTGGGGTAACCTTTGCTTAATAATACTTTGTAAAGCTGTTTCGTCTGCTCCGATGCCCTGCCGAGATATGTTTCCAGTTCTTTTTTCAGATACTCGTATCTCTGCCTTTTCTCTTCTTTCTGGAAATGAACCTCGCGGAACTGTTCCGGATTCTCTCTGTAATCAAGAATTTCATCGCCAAACTGTTCGCTTGTCAGATCAAAGCAACAATCCCCCACCACATTATAACAATGATAATTTCCGCCCGGTCTGAGAATCCCATACACTTTTCCGCCGAAAATATCCTGTGCCAGGAATGCCGTAATAGAACATTGTCCTAATGTTTGATTCTCTTTGCTCCATCTTTCCCTCATTCTCGGTGCACAGGTATCCGCACACCAAATTTCTGATAATATATCATATAATTCTTTTGGATTTTTTATTTTTTCATATGTTTTTGAAGTTGCCGGAACATCTGCCTGTTCCCAGCCGTAAAACTGATATTTCTTCATGTCCCTTTCCCCTCCAACTCAATTTTGCTGTATATTTATGCAATATTTCCATCCATAACACACCCCACAACACCTGCATACACTATATCTCTCATAACCGATTCCTGAACTCCCACGTTTGCTTTTTGCAGAGCTTTTCCAAAACTATTTTAAAAATCATACCGTACTACCGCACAGTTTTTCACTCCGAAAGCAGCGTATTCTTCGTTTGTCATATCGTAGAAATAGGACTGCACCACTCTCGCAATTCCATTGTGTGCCACAAGAATATAGGTTTTTTCGTCCGATTCCTGTTTGATCTCATCCAGCAGATTATAGATCCGCTGTGCCAGATGCAGAGTAGATTCTCCTCCTTCGTGGCTGCACGCGAAACATTCTTTTGCTTTCTTAAATGCTTCGCCGTTTCTTGCGGTAGCTTCCCACTTTCCAAAACGCTGTTCTGTCAGACGCGGCTCGACTCTTGCCGGTATTCCGGTGATCTCCGAAATATGTCTGGCAGTATCCGCCGCTCTGATCAGCGGAGAATATAAAATCTCATCTGCCTTAATGCCTTCTGCCAGAATCTTTCTTCCGGTTTCGATCGCCTGCTGATGTCCGAATTCTGTCAGTGCAATGTCGGTCGCACCGCAGATTTTATTTTCCACATTCCAGATGGTCTGTCCATGTCGTACAAAATAAAAATGTCCCATATCTCAGATATTATGCCCTTTCTGTTTCTATATTGCTTTTTTATTTCTCCAGCTTGTCTCTGTACAGAGATGCATTTTCATGTTCTTTTGCTCTCTCTTCTATGATATTGTTTTTATTTCTCCAGATACTTTTGCAGCACTGCTGTCAGTACCTTCATATCGACCGGTTTTGCGACGTGGTCATTCATACCGGCTTCCATTGCTTTCTTTCTGTCTTCTGCAAATGCATTTGCTGTCAGGGCGATGATCGGTATGCTCTGTGCATCCGGCCTTGACAGACCGCGGATTCTGCGAGTTGCCGTGTAACCGTCCATAATCGGCATCATAACGTCCATAAGAATGCAGTCATATTCATCCCAGTCGGATTCTTTAAATGCCTCTACAACCTGTTTTCCGTTTTCCACAAGCACCGTGTCCGCTCCCATATCATCCAGCAGGAATATCAGAATTTCTGCATTTAAGGTATTATCTTCTGCTGCCAGGATCTTTTTCCCAGCCAGACTGAAGTCCTGCTGGTTTGCCGCCACTTTTTCTTCCCGGTATTCTTTATCTGTTTTAAATGTCAACGTCCAGGTAAAGGTAGTTCCGACTCCTTTTTTGCTCTCGACCCGGATTTCGCCGCCCATCTGATCTACGATCCGCTTCACGATAGAAAGTTCAAGTTCGGTTCCCCTAAACTCACTGCGGTCTTTTCCGTATTCCTGCGAGAATGGATCAAACATATTTTTCTGAAAATCATCACTCATGCCGATTCCGGTATCTTTTACCATAAATCTGCAGGTAACGTAATCTTCTGTCTGATTTACGACTTCCGCCGTTGCTATGATCTTTCCGTTTGGCTTATTGTATTTGATCGCATTGCTGATGATATTCATGGCGATCTGGCGGATATGCAGTTCACTTGTCAGAACCCTCGGCTGGTTAAAGTTTTCAAGCCCCGGCGTTTCCAGTTCGATCCCATGTTCTGCCGCTCTTGTCTCCATGATATCCCTACAGTTTTCCAGCATTTCCCGCAGATACACGGATTCTTCCGCAAAATACATTTCCCCCGAATCCAGTTTGCTCATATCCAGAACATCATTGATCAGCGACAGCAGATACTCCGACGCCACGCGGATCTTTTTATGATATTTTCTTACCGCCTCCGGATTGTCCAGACATTTATCCGAAATATCCAGCATACCGATGATACCATTCATCGGCGTGCGGATATCGTGGGACATTCTGGTCAGAAATTCGCTTTTCGCCTGATTCGCCATTTCCAGTTCCATATTCTTTTTATGCATTCGTTTCGCGTGAAACATCATGGAACATGCAACCACAATAAATGCAGTCAGTCCGGAAAACAGCAGCATCGTCTGGATCGGATGCATCCGTACATAGCCTCGCAGCGATGTTTTATACAAGTGCATATTTCCTTCTTCCAGAAATGTTGTTTTCTGCAGATCCGACAGGCTGTAAATATAGTCATTCACAAGCCTTATAAACTGCAGATTGCTTTCTCTTGCGATCGCAATACAGATATTCTGTGCACTTCCCGAGATCAGGCCGGTAACCAGTGTGCTGTAAGTATCATACATATAATATTCCAGGGCTGAACGGTCTCCGACTGCATAATCTGCTCTTCCGTTTGTGACCGCTTCCATGCACTGTACGATATTATCACATTTTATCACTTCCTGAAATTCCGTTGTATCTACCAGGCTTTCCATTCCTTTTTCAATCGCAACCGTTTTGTGGCTGCTGTTCTCCGAACGATGCAGATAAGCCAGATTGGACTCCATAATAGACTTGCTTCGCACAAATCCAAGACGTGCACAGTATTCTGAATCAAAAGAAAGACCGATCATCAGGTCATAAGATTCTTCTTTTAATTTCTGTTCAGCCTCATCGCGGCTCTGGCAGAATGTATAATTGATCGAAACTCCGGTCTCTTCTGCAAAACTATTCAGGATTTCCACCATCATTCCTGCCGGTTTTCCCTCTTTCTGATAAACATAAGGAGCATCTCGCTCCACACACAGCACTTCCAGCGTATCCATCGATTTCAGATAGTCTTTCTGCTGCTGTGTCGGTGCGAAAACATATCTTGTATTGCGGAAATATTTATCAAACAGTACATCCGGAAGGCTCGGCTACACCTGCTTGATGATGCTGATCGCCTCATCCACTTCTTTCAGCAGATCCTCGTCCTCAGATGCAAAATAATACGGCCTTGGTGCAAATCTCTCTATAATCCTGGTTCCGGAAATCGGATCAAGAGAAACATTTGAGATCACTTCCTGATTTCTTGTTTTTGCCTGTTCCCACAGTCCTACTTTCAGCGGCACAACAGAAGCAGCGTTATCCTCACGCAGATTTCCGGTTTCCAGTGCACAGAGAGCGTTGTATAAACCGTGCCGTAATCCTGTTCCGGAAAATTATAAATCTCTTCTGTATATTCATTCTTTAGGAGCAGTCCCAGCAGATCCACCTTGCCGGCTTCCAGATCATTTAATGCATTTCGATTATACTCCCTTTAAAGCAAAAAAGCCATTTTTTTCAACGAAACGCAGCAAGAAAGACAAAAAAGAATCCCCGTCAATGACGAGGATATCTTCAATGCTTGTATTCAGCAATCTGCTCAGGATCACGAAGTTGTCCAGGCTTGGAAGCGACTTGCCCGACAGCCATTTGTATACCGCCTGCGGCGTTTCAAATCCCATCACCCCCTGGATATCTTTTACCTTGTATCCGTGATCCTGCAACAGCTGTTTGATTCTTTTTCCGGTTTCTTCCTGCTTAATCGACAAACAAATTGGATTCATACACTGCCTCCTTTTCAGACATCCGGCATCTGCCCGCTATTTTCCAATACTTTTTCTCAGGATCCGATACACGATCCCCAGCTCTGCCAGATACAAAAGATTATTTTCCAGAGTTCCTGTAAAAAACGGAAGGTTATTTCCCCAGAAATAATTTCCATCCGGAAATGCCATTTCTGCCACAAAATAGGTTCCTGCGAGAGCAAAATGTACAAAAGCGGTAATGGAAATCACTTCATCACAGACATTACCTTTTTTATTTGCATATCTCCATGCTCTCCAGATAAACCAGATAATACTCAGGACTGCTGCCACAACCAGACAGTATCCGATCAGTCCGAATTTTTCCCAGATCAGGATATTCGGCAGTGATCCACGCTCCGCCATCCACTTCAGGAAATAGCTCCCGTTCGCTTTGTTGTATTTCAGGATTGACAGTTCATGATGGAAGCTGCACACAAATCCTGCCGTGGCAAAGAGCACCGCCCGGACTTTCCGGACCAGCGGAGCTGTATAAACAGTCAACGTAAAAACAGCCACTGTTATACACACAACTCTTACCACAAATCCGGAAAACAGATAAGAGAACATCATCACCAGGATCATAGCCCCGGTAATGATACACGGAAAATGCTTTCCCAAAAAGCCTTCATCCGGCTTTGTCGGACTCTTTTTCTTCATCCTTCTTGCTCTTCTTCCGGTTAAACTTTTTTCCCTCTCTTTCTGTTCTCTTTCTTTTCGAAACAGTGCCCGGTTTCTTCTTTCAAATGCCGCCAGCACAAATGCTGTCAGAAGCATCAGTACAAGTTCAACCGTGCTTTCTGCCCTGTGGTCATTCAGAAACAGATTTCTCAGTGTTGCCTCGAATTCTTTTTCAATCATCGGTTTTCTCTGGAAAAGATGCACCACAGAAAACACAAGATACAGCGGCGGTGCACATCTGAAAAAAATACGGTAACCGACGATCCCGATGATCAGTGCCACAACCAGACCGGCGATCACGGATATCATCCACCAGACTTCTTTCCCATCAAAAATCTCATTGTCATATCTCCAGAATGTAGCATAACCGATCATGGTCAAAGTTGCAAGACATAACAGTAAATCCTGTCTTCTCCATACTCTTTTGCAGAACTGTTCTGTTTTTCTGTAAACCCATACAAAAAACCATTTAATGATCAGAAAAATTTTCTTTATACTATTTATCACGACTCTTACCTTTCTGTTCATCGAAAACAGGTTCCTCTCTGAAGAACATTCCTTTGTGCAGATGTAAATTCTTATAACCGTTTGCGAACATATCGTATTCTGCTGTTCCGATCAATGTCTCCAGCATTGCAGCCGCTCCTCTGGCTCCCATATCGTGTTCTTCCATACGATCCAGAATCTCCTCCACAAGATCCTCATCGTAAGTCAACGTTTTTCCGTTTCTTTTGAACCACTTCTGTTTCTTACCAAATACTCCATGTTCCTTATCCACCAGAATCTGACGCAGCTGAGCTCTTGACAGCCGGTCCATATGTACAATGTAAGGCACCCTTCCGAGAAACTGCTTTGAAACACCGATCTCTTCCAGTTCTTCCCGAAGATCATATCCGGTCATGCTGTTCTCTTTCTCCTTTGCGGATGCATTTACTGCAAAACCAATACCGTGTTCTTCCCGCTTTTTCTTTCTGCTGTTTTCAAGCTCCTCAAAAGCACCTGCCATGATGAACAGGATTTTACTGGTATCGACACTTCCATAGTTCTGGGTTCCGGCAATCGCAGTCAGCAGCTGAGCTGTCACAATGGCATTGCAGTCTTCACCATTACTGTCTGTGTTTGACATACCGATGATCTTATCCATTTCGTCAAGAAAAATAATTCCCAGCGGCATCTGTAAGCCATTCTCACCTTTCTTCATCTTTTGTCTTGCCATTCTTTCATATTTTGAGAAAACATTGGAAATGTCATCCCCGCTGAAGCCATTCGGTGTCATATCAGAGGCACAATAATTAAAAAAGCACAGATCTTTCAATTCCGGCATTTCCTCAAGCAGCTGAAACATAAAGGTCTTTCCGGAACCGGTAGGTCCTTCCAGAAGGATCGGATTTCGATCCTTTCCTTCACTAATAACAAATTTATGCACGCTCATTGCCACGATCTTTTTAGCCTCTTCCTGACCACGCATACCACTGCTGTCAAAATGTTCTTTCACTTTCACTGCCAGTGGAATATTGTCTGCCGGACTCTCTTTTAAGCTTTTTTTCCTTTCAGAAAGCTCAATAAGCTTATCTTTTCTGGCTTTGTTCACTGCTCTCCAGGCCATTTCGGTACGTCTTTTGTATTCCGGCCTCTGCAATGGTCTTTCCTGCATATTAAAAATGCGGTACATCGTCATTGCAATACAAAGCAGTTCATCACAGCATTCTCTTAGACGTTTTTCATACAATGTATCAATCATGTCAATTACCTGTGGATTCAATCCTTCACACTCTTTCAAATGCTGGAACTTTCCGTTTTCGATCAGTTTTTTTACTTCCTGCAAGTAACGACAGGTTGTTTTGTCTGCCTCATCCAGAAAGCTCATATACCGAAAAAGCAGTACTGCCACCTCATCTGAAATGGCAGTTCTCGCAAAGAACTCCGCCGGCATTTTATCTGCAAGTGATGCTCTTCCGCTTTCATAAGCTTCCTTGTACTGTTTCCGGAATTCTTCCCCTGACACCTTAAAAATCTTTTCTGACATATGACTTCCCGCCTTTCCGTTTCTACCCTGTTCGTGTTATTCTTTTCAGTGACTTCCCGGAGCTGCGTCATCAGAAAGCCACCGATCTGAAAGAAAATATGTTTTATTCTCTTTCCATCTTCTATTATAATTTATAAATAACATTTCGAAAAAAGGGGGAGTTTTCTGGGCGTTTTTCTGTTATTTTGTTTTCTGCAAGTGTATCACAAAATCTGTTATTTTAAAATCATAACTTCCTTTTTTCTTTTTCTCATATACCGCACTTGTCGAAAAATATCTCGACTTTGACACCGCCGGAAGCCTGACGCTCCCCGCCGCCGGGACATAACCCAGCTTATCCATGATAAACTTGGCGATCCTTCCGACATTCTGGCGAGACAGTGCATTTGGATCATTTTTCGTTGCTGTCACCGGGAAACTGGAATTTTCATCAAATTTCTCTTCCAGCTCCCGTGCAATTAAGGTAAGCACCGGCAGTCCCATGTCCGATGCAAGTTTCATTCTGTAGATCATATCCGCCCGGAACATATAATCCGCAATCTGATCTACTCCGGTCTTTTCTCCGTTTTTATCGAGCATGTGTGTTTTGAATAAAAATTCATCTTTCATTTCCATATGCAGCCTTCTTTCATTTGATTTTTTCATCTGATCCGTTTTACTTAACATATACATTCAGTTGATTTAATCAATATATCATATATGTTTAATAAATTCAAGTATATGCCTGTTCCCGTGAAACAAAAGATCCTCAAAAAATCAACTGACTGGGGAGGCGTTGCAAATGTAACGGTCAGCGGCAACGCATAAACTTTGGCTCAAAAGGAGCCTGAAGCAAATAGCTTCAGGCTCCTTTTTATACACATTTTACCCTTGCAAGTATATCCCATTGCCCTGCATGCGGCAGGGATTCCCTTTAAATTTCACTGAGATTATTTTGTTGTTTTTCTTCTGATCCAGGCTGCAAGCAGAATCATCCATGCTCCGAGAAATGCCAGGATATTTCCGAAAACATTCGCACTGTCCGCCGTATTTGCGGCCTTTACAGTGCTGCCCGCAGTTGTCGCTGAAGTTCCGGAAGCAGTAGTTGTGATGCCTGACTTCTGACTGCCATTTCCATTGTTATTTTGCGGATTGTTCTGGTTGTTGTTATTATTGTTTTTGTTATTGTTTTTATTGTTGTTGTTCTTGTTATTGTCTTTATTACCGTTCTGCTTATTATCATCTTTCTTTGTGTTATCGTCCGTTTCTGGTTCCTGATCATTTCCGCCTCCATTATCAGGCTTATCTGTCTCCTGATATACCAACGCATAATCGGCATAATCTTCTGCTTCAAAGGTAATGGTTTTTGCTTTTGCATCATAAGTGCCGTTTAATGCTTCCACATTTCCATTCTTGCTGCACAGAATAAAATAAGTACGGTCTTTCTTACTGTTCTGATTCTGAAGACTTTCCGGAATCTGTAGGATAAGCTTTATTTTACCGTTCTGCGAAATCACAGTTCCCTGATCTGTCGTACCGTTTTCGGTCATATACTTTTTCAGACTGAGTTTAAAGCAGGTTCCCGGTGTATAACCTTTTTCTGCTGCTTTTTTCTGTATCTGCGTTCTGGATTCTTCACCAAGCGAAGATTCATTCTGAATGTGAAGCAGCAGTTCCATCGATGCCCCGTTTGCTGTCCGTGTCAGCTCATCTGCTGTAATATCACCGGCATCCACCAGTTTCTCAATGAATTCTGCCTCGCTTGTTACAAGTGCTGCTTGTGCTGTGTCCTTGTCCTGTTCAATCTTCACAGAAAAAGTACCATGCCCTATCTGTACTTTACCGTCTTTATCTTTTGTGATCTGGCTCATTTTCACCGGTGCAACTACATAAGTCCATTCTCTGCTTCCGGTGAAATTTGTTCCTTCTTTTGCTGTGATCGTCATCGTATAGACACCGGCTTCTGCTGTCTGATTTCCGCTCACTTCATAATCATCCTTTGGAACTTCCAGATTTCCTGCCGTCACTTTTGAGATTTCCTGTTTCTGCTGCTGTCCGGTATATTTCAATGCATCTGCCAGTTTTACATCTGCATCTGCGATTGATTTTGCCGCAATCTTGATATGCAGAACTTCCAAACCGATCAGATCATTATGATTGCTGTCACCTGCGATTTTATAAGATACATCATAGGTTCCTGCATGTACTGCGGACGGGATTTTTTCTGTCCACTCGCCATCGCCCAGTTTGTAGAGCAAAGTGCCACTCTTTGCAGAACCGGCCGTGATCAGTTCCTGTTCTTTTCCGTCATACACCAGATCTGTTTTTGCCTGCGGCATGCCAGTCAGTTCAAAATCTGCTTTCCGAATGACAAAAGTAACGGTTGTCTCTGCCGGAAGCTTATAATTTGCATTATCAATCGCAGCTGCCTGGGCTGTATAAGTGCCTGCCTCCGTCTGTCCTCCGGTTACTGTAATATTACAGGTATCACCTTCTGCCAGACCTTTTGCGGCTGCTGTCGGTAATTTTTCCGTTCCATCATAAATAACTTCGGTATTCGTCCATTCTATTCCGATTTCTTTCTGAGAAACATTTACATTAAAATGTTGTTCTTCTGTCTCTCCGTGTCCTTCTCCTCTTACCGCTTTATAATATACTGTATATGTTCCGGCATTGACAGCAGTCGGCACTTCCTCTTTCCATTCACCGTCATTTACCTTGTACATGATCTTGCCTTCCAGAGTTTCTCCTGGTGCTGCCAGTTTCTGTGCTTTTCCGTTATATTTCAAACCAGTTATGGCAGTCGGTGCAGTCACCGCAGCATGATCCACCGTTAACTCATATTCTGCACTTGCGGCCTTATAAAGATCTGTCTGTGCGGCATGGATGAGGATTTTGACCTTTCCAGGCTTCTTTGCGGTAATTTCTCCCGTTGCAGCATCTACGGATGCAATATCCGGATCACTGCTTTCATAGGAAACCGTACCCTGTGCCTGCACCGGGCGTGCAGCAAGCTTCTCTGTGCAATACGCACTACGTGCACTGCAGTCTGTCGTGATCGTCTGTTCCATACGCTCTACGGCCGGATAACGCAATGTAAACGTAAAGGTTTCACCGTCTGCACTGAGTCCCTGTCCGTCTTTTACCAAAATCTCTGCATCCTTATTCAGGTTTGTATCCGAATCCGTGTCCGGATAGGTGTCCAGATCTTTCCAGGAATACACTTTGATATCCTGTGCACGGAAAGTCTCATCAAAATGTTTGCTCTCGACGCCCGTTCCGTCGCTGCTCCAGACCTTCAACGTGATCGTCAGTTCCGGTACATCACCGGCTGCCCATTTTGATCCTGCCGCATGACTGTATCCGCTCCATACTGCTGTTTTTACAGAACAGTCCTCATTTCGCATTGTTGCATAAGAATCTTCTACTGCCTCACCGATAAACGGCTCATTGGCAATCAGCAGTTTTCCGCCGGATGTCACACGCTGCGTAATGGTAATATATGTGCCATTGTACTGTTTTGAAACTTTCATCTGGAACTTATCATTCTGAGTGTCTGCCAGTTTAAGTTTTGACAGAATCGTATCTTTATTATTCTCGCTGATTTCCAGTACTTTCTTTCCTTTTACCGGCTCGGTCTGTATCGTGATCGGATTGGTGATTGTCGCTGTTCCATCAATGCGGCTGATCCTGTTTTTCTCCGGAATCAGGATATTTTTACCGTCAGCAATGAATTTTTCTGTCTGAAATTTGCCAGAAAATGTAACATTTTTAAATTCCAGATTCTGTGATGCTGTCAGTCTCCCGCTTAAGTTGGAATCTTCCACCTGAACATTCGCAATATTCTGATCGGTAGACTGAATACTTCCGCTGCTGTTTTTTATGGTCAGTGTTTCGTTTGTCCCGTATCCCGTTGCCGTCAGATTTGAAAGATTCACGGAATCCAGTGTCACACGAAGATTATCGGCATTCAGAGCCAATGTCGGTGCAAACGAATACTGTTTAGCATCCTCACTTTTTATCGTCACATTTTTATCGATCACCGTATAACTGCTGTAATCACCGAGCAGTACGATCGTTCCGTTTTCTGTGAGATTGTTCATTGCACCGGTTATGGTTTTCATGGAAGTTTCTTTTGTATCACCCAGATTGTTGTTATTTCCATTTGCAGGATCTACATAAATGACATCATACTGCTTTTTCTGAACAGTTCCCCTAGCATCCAAACTGCCCGGATAACTGTTGGTACTGGTCCGCATAATATATGGTTTTTTCGGGGACACCGTCAGTTTCAATGTTCCGGATTTCGTCAGCATCGGACTGGACGCACCATTATAAATATCATAACTTCCATTGTTCCATTTATAAGTAAATGCTTTGGAAAGGTCTACGCCATCTATGATAT
>ERZ827126.2704-NODE-2704-length-11927-cov-4.083053_pt1 | contig 11927 bp, 10 predicted proteins | sample MGYA00519780_ERZ827126 | MGnify/ENA primary metagenome ERZ827126 (study PRJEB31778, sample SAMEA3449262) | human gut metagenome | biome: human gut; feature: human-associated habitat; material: faeces | place: United Kingdom | collected 2010/2012 ...
CTTTTAAGAATGTTGTTTTTCCACATCCTGAACGTCCCATAATACCAACAAATTCTTTGGGTTCTATCTGAAAAGAAATATTTTCTAATACAGGACAACTCACTTTTTCCCCCTTACTCGATATATAATTATAACCTTTTTCCAAATGATCTACTGCTAAAATGTTTTGATATTCTACCGGCTTCATCTTTACTCCTCTCTTTCAATTCTTATAATATTTCTAATTCCAAAACAAATACTAATAAAAAGAAAAAGAAATATAATTCCAGTTATCGTCCCCATTAATTTCACCGCATATTGCTTGATCCATTCTAGCGATAATTTCTTTAAATATACCTCTGTCCCCATAAAAATAGTTGAAATTACTACTCCAAATATAATTGGAATTCCTCCTGTCCAAAAACTTTCTTTCATAATACTTTTTCTTATATTCCTATGCGTCATGCCTCCTTGAGAATAAAATATATATTTCCCTTTCTGTTCTGGGAAATCACATTCCATCTTAATGCTTAAAACAAAAAAGGAACATATTAAAAGAACGAATATATTAATAATTGCCGCCGATACATTAATAATTTTTGTTTTACTTATTTGTAACAATAAATTTTTTTCTCGTAAACGATTCCGCTCCCATTTGTATAAGCACATATTTCTTCAATAACCTTCTCATAATTTTTCGGTATCTGCACCATAACTATAAGGTTGGGACACTCAACCCTATTACATACCTTTTGATAATATGAATCTGAGAACACAATAATATGTTCCGAAATTTTATTTCCAAACACACCTGTAAGAATTTTTTCTTCTTCTCCGGTTCTCCATCTGCACTTCTTGCTATATGCTTTCCAATGCGTATCTGCATGGGCTGCATGTCCAATGCCGCAACAAATGCATGATCATCTCCACCGCTTCCTGCACTTAGATATCCCTTAGCACAACCAAGAACAACAACATTTCCTTTCGCGCTGACTGATGCTCCAGGATTAACATCTCCGACAACAACAACACTTCCATCAGATTCAAGACTCTGTCCAGACCTTAAGGTTCCTCGGTAAAACTGTCCATCTCCCTTTCTTCTCTCATCGATCAGAGATTGCGATCTTTTCTGTTCCTTCTCCTCAAGTTTCTTTAATGCCTCTTTAAATGATGTCTCCATGATCTTATCATCTTCTATCACATATGCGATCGTCAATGTTGTCTTTTCGGCAATAATCCCTAAAACTTCTTCAAGCTGTTGGGATGTGAGTTTCCGACCTTCGATCTTCAATGCGATCTGGGTCTGTCCGTTAAAGAAATCTTTTGCCTGTATAAACTTCTCACAAATAGCAGCTTTGAGCTGTTCAAACTTCATCTCAGGATCAAGCACCATGGTAAGCCCAATGCTGTTTCCTTTTAACAATACCGGATGATTCATACGATTCCTCTCTTCTTTTCTTAGTCTCCCGCAGTACCTACATTGGTTTCTGTGACTGATTTATTATTCTTCTCCATCTTCGCCTTTGTCTTATCATTTGCAAAATAATACTCATAAATATCCTTTGCCGTAGATGCAGCATTGGATGAAGTATATCCAAACGGAATAACTACTGTCGTCGTGATCTCTGGTTTCTCATATGGTCCATAAGAAATAAACAGTGCATGGTTTGGACGTTTCTTATTCTCCTGTGCAGTACCAGTCTTTCCTGCAACCTTTACTTTCATTCCTTTGAAAATACTACTTACAGAACTGTCATTTCCATTCACTACACCTCTCATTCCTGTCTGTACCGCATTCCAGTACTTCGTATCATAATGGAGCTGTCTGACTTTCTTGACACCATACTTCTTAATCGTCTTTCCATTATCGTCTGTGATCTTATCCATGATACTAAGATTATATACTGTACCTCTGTTTGATAACGTTGTCACATAATTAGAAATCTGACTTGGTGTGAAACTGTTACGTCCCTGTCCAATGGCAGAACGTACAGAAGTCTCATCAGAAACCTGTGGAGATGACTCATCAAGTTCAATTCCAGACTTCTTATTCAGTCCAAGATCTGTTGCGTATTTTTCCAGATATTTTAATCCTTCCTTACTGCTGTATGAACCTGATTTGTTTCCTAATCTATATCCTACTTCATAAAAGAAATAATTACAAGATGCTTCTATCGCTGTAGATACAGTTCTTGGTCCATGACGATCCGGATACTTCCAGCATTTTGCTGGTGGCGTGATCTTATCATACAAACCTGTACAGTTGATCACCGTGCTCGTTGTAATAACTTTTTCATTCAGACCTGCTAGTGCTGATAATGGTTTAAATGTAGATCCTGGTGCTGTTTTGTGTTTTAATGCCTGGTCATATAACGGCGTTGATGCTGAATTAGCCAGCTGTCTGTAATATCCGGAATCTGTTCCATTTGATAAACGATTACTATCATATCCTGGATAACTTACCAATGCTTTTACCTTTCCAGTCTTAGAGTCTGTAATAACAACAGAGCCAGAACATGGATCCATTCCAAGCTGTGCCGGTGTGATCTGCAAACTTTTTAATTTCTTACGGATAAAATCATAACTGTTTAAAGATCCAGATTTCAAAGCAGAATAATCACTGTCGCCTTTCTTCTTAAGAACTCCCTGTTCATAAAGCAGAAGACATACTTCTCTTCCACTTAATTTACCCTTCATGATACTCTGTTCACAAACCGTCATATCGAAATCATCTGCCTCAATCAATGCATCTTCAACATATGCTGCCAGTGCTTTCATGATCTCTTCTGTATCATTATACTTACTGTTGATATTCAAAGATGAAATATCTATCCATTCTTTATTCACCGCATATCTTAAGAATTCGCTTAAACTGATTTTCTCATCTTTCCATCTCTGGTATGTTTTATCTGTCGTATCAATAGAGCTGCTTAAGAGAATCTTCTTACTTGATAACAAACTATATACATAAGATGAATATGCCTGTTTCTCATCACTTTCATCCTTATAAGCTTTCTTTTCATTCAATACCAGATTCTTTGATGTTTTGATCGCGGCATCTTCAAGCCTCTGAATCTTTTTGTACATCTTCTTTTCGTAAGATGTTGCATCATTACCATTCAGATCCTCAAGATCGATCACACTATTTCCAATAAATGAATAATATACTTTCTTGATCGGTATCATAATATTCTCACGGTCATTTCCTGCACTGTCAGAACTTGTGAGCTTGGATAATACGATTCCTGCGATCTTTTTCTCAAGAAGATTGTATACATATTCCTGCAGATCACTGTCTATAGATAATGTAATATTATTTCCTGTCCCGGATTTCACTGTCTTCGTAGTTTCTACGATTTTTCCCACATTATTGACAACCAATGTCTTGCTTCCGCTGTCTCCGTGCAGATACTTCTCAAACTGTTTTTCTATACCTGCTTTTCCAACTGTTTCATCACTGGAATAATAATCTTTATCTTCTTCTTTTTTACCTTTGTTATAAGTTTCTAATTCGTCTGTGTTGACTGTTCCTGTGTATCCAATAATATGAGCCATTGCCTCGCTTTTATTATATACACGAATAGACTTTGTATCAATATCGATTCCTGGAAGTTCTGAACTTCTTTCTTTGATCTCCGCAATACTCTTGCTATTGATCTCATTTGCGATCGTAACCTTCATATACTGTGAATATCTACTCAAAAATGCACTGTATCTTACTGACATGATCTTTAATGCATCTTCTTTGGAATATTTTTTATCAATATCAAACATCTTTCCAGTTCCTGATGATCCCATCGTTCCATCTCTTAAATACTGAAAGACTTCTTCTGCTGTCGCATTAAGCTGTTTGTTTCTTAATTCCTTCTCTGACTGTGAAAGATCAGAAGTATCACTTCCGATTCCAAAAACATCTCTCTTAAATTTCTTAAGTTTTGATCCTGTCTCTGTAAATCTTAGTTTACCGCTTCCTGTATATTCAATTGGAATATCATTGATAAATGAATCTCCATTACGTTCAAGAATCTTGATTACTTTGTAGATTACTTCATTCTTCTCATAACTCTCTGATGTCCCATTTTGCTTAGCAAGTGTCTGGAATGCACTGTCATTTTGGAAATTTACGGTGTAAACCAGCTTATTATATGCTAATAATTTTCCATTGACATCATAAATATTTCCTCGTGTACCTGATGTCTTGACTGTCTTTTGTACTTTGTATGTAAAATCCTGCCTATGAGACTGTCCTTCCACGATCTGAAGCACAAATACCCTTCCGATCAAAACACAATAAAGTACTGCGATCAGTACGATCAGTGCAAGCAGTCTGTTTGCTAATAATTTTTCTGCTTTATCGTAAATTTTTCGTAACACTAGAACATACTCCTTTTTTCACCATCTCTGATCCTAATATCTACTTCCAACAATATCTTATAAATGATCAATGCTGTGATTCCTGTATAAACAGCCTCTGGAATCATTACTTTAAACAGATAAGAAAAGAACTGAAGTCTTCCTCTTAATGCAAAAAAGAAGAAAAAGATCACAAAGCTGTATACAAGAGAATTTGCTGTCAAAAGGCCGATCGGAAGTAAAATATCATCTTCATAAAAATATGCATGAAACCATCCATTTACATATCCAAACATGAGATATACAAATGCATATTGCCCTAGCACACTTCCTGAAAAAATATCAATCAACAACCCACAGACAAACCCTACCACGATCCCTGCTTTCTTTCCTCTGATAAATGCTATCGTAACTGTTAAGATCAGTAAGATATTCGGCATAACATCTGCAAGTTTTAAAAACTCAAACACTGATGTCTGCAATAGAAAGCAAACAAGTACAGATATTACATAAAACAAAATTCTCTTAATCTTCATATCTTCACCTGCTATTCCTTAGTTCCTGTATCAAGGTTCTCTGTTTTCTTAAGATCTGTGATAACTAATACTTCTTTTAAATGCTTAAAGTCAACGATCGGTGTAACCTTAGCTGTCTTTGTAAGTTTTGTAGAATCAAGCTTGATATCGGATACCTTTCCAATCGTGATCCCTTCATTAAATTTAGAACTTACATAAGATGTTACCAACTCATCTCCGTTCTTAACTTTCGCATCCTTACTGATATATACAACTTCCAGATATCCGTCTTCCATTGTATCAAGACTTCCATTTACAATGCAAGAATCATTCGTCTTTAAGAACATTGCACTGACCATGCTTGTGTCATTGATGATCGTTCGCACTTTTGCTGTATGTGCAGATACATCATAAACGATTCCTACCAGACCATTTCCTGCAATAACATTCATATCTTTTTTGAGGCCATCTTTGCTTCCTTTGTCGATCATAAATATATCAAACCAGTTTCCTGATCCTTTACTGATAACTCTAGCTCCGACTGTATGATATTTTTTGTATTTTTTCTTCAATTTCAGCAGATCCTGAAGTCGTTCTAATTCTACCTGATTCTGTTCAAGCACACGATTCTGCATCTTTAATGCATCAACTTTCTCCTGAAGCTTCTCATTCTCTGCTTTCAGTGCTTTCTTGCTTTTTGCATTCTCATTCCATGAAAAAACAAAATTTCCGATGGAATTAGTGCCTTCCTGCATCGGTGATAAAACCGTAAAGAATACATTCTTTACCGGTGAGAGCACCCCTCCTGCAAAAACACTAATCCCTGCTAACAATCCACATATAACGATAAAGATTGCCAGCAGATGATTTGAATTAAATTTTTTCTTTTGCAATTTCATACATCTGTCCTCATTTCATCATTTACTTTATTTTAAATATGACTGCATTCCTAAAATTACATGATCTTGTGGTTCTGGTTTGATATGAACCGTTACCTTCAGTTCTTCTTTGATCCATTCTTCTGTCTTTGTAAATCCACAGGCTCCTCCAGATATATAGATTCCTTCATTCACAATATCAGTCGCAAGTTCCGGAGTGATAACCTCCAGTACCGCTTTTGCCTGCATACAGATCTCTCGAATCTGATCTCTTGCTTTCTCTTCCACAATTGCTGCCGGAATCTTTACTTCTTTTGGAAGTCCACTTACAATATCTCTTCCTTTTACAGAAATATCCTGCTGCGTCTCATTCTCGGCATATGCCATCTTTAATCGTCTTGCATTCTTCATACCGATCTCTAATTTGTAATTCTTCTTTACATAATCTTTGATCCACTCATCGATCTGATCCCCACCATATGGCAGTAATCTGCTTTCTACAATTCCGCCTAAGGAAATCACAGAAATTTCTGTTGTACCCGCCCCGATATCAATGATCATATTACCACATGGGGCTTCTACATCAATTCCGCTTCCGATCGCTGCAAGAATTGGTTTCTCTATCAGTTTGATATCCTTTACCTTTCCTGCGGCTTCCCATGCAAGATCATCAAATGCTCTCTTCTCTACATTTGTAATATCCACAGGTACAGCTATCACCAGCTCTGGCTTGTGTACTCTCTTAAAGTATCTATCAAGCACTGTTCCTAATAAATACCTCATATTTGTGTAATCTGAAATAACCCCATGTTCCATAGGTTTTATAACCCTCACACTATATGGCTGTTTCTCATACATATCAAATGCTTCATCTCCGATTGCTTTGACTTTATCATCTTCATCAAAAGCAATCATGTTCTTAATCTTTAAAAATTCTTTCTTCTTTGTTGCAGCAATTCTTAAATGTCTGCTTCCTAGTTCAATTCCTAACTGTGTCGTTTTCATATTTCTGCTCCTTATATCATGTGTTCTTCCCGAAAACTTATATATGTTCTGTCTCCAATGATAATATGGTCACACAGTGGTATTCCAAGAAACTCTCCTGCTTCTTTCATGCGCTTTGTTGTGAGAATATCCTGCCTGCTTGGTGTTGGATCACCCGATGGATGATTATGGATCATTAGAACTGATACCGCTTCACACCGCAATGCCTCAAGAAATAGTTCTCTTGGCGAAGCCACTGTCTGATTTACCGTTCCTACAGAAACTTTAAGTTCTTTGATAACTTTATTTTTCCCATTAAAAAAGATTAAAATCATCTCTTCCCTGTTTAAATGCCGCATCTGTTCCATATAATAATCTGCAATCGATGACGGATCATGAAAACTTATCTTATCTTCTACTTTTGCCTGTGCTAATCGTTTGGATAATTCAGCAATGCATAAAATCTGCATTGCTTTTACTTTCCCGATTCCAGGTATCTTTTGTAATTCTTCTCTGGAAGTGTGACAGATTCCAAGAAGCCCTTCATAAAAAGGATTCATTGATAAAATCTGCTTAGAAAGATCCACCACTGTCAGATCTTTCGTTCCACTTCTTAAGACTACTGCCAGCAATTCTGCATCTGACAAAGCCTCTACTCCACTTTTTTCACACTTTTCATAGGGTCTTTCTGAAATTGGTAATTCCTTTAATGTCTGATGTTTTTTCTCCATATCTGATCCTTTCTACCGAAAAAATCCCAAAGATCAAAAACATTTCCCATTTATAAATTTTATCATAACTTTTCTTTTATGTATAGAAATCAAACCGTTGTTTTCCTTAAATTTTTCTTATTTCTTATACTTCTGGAATTTCAACTAACCCTTTTTCTTCCATTCTCTGTAGTGACATGATAATTCCGTATTTTGCATGAGGGTAAGTAAGCCCTCCCTGGAAATAAACCGCATATGGTTCTTTCATCGGTCCATCTGCACTTAATTCAATGGATGCACCAGATACAAATGTTCCTGCTGCCATAATGACCTGACTATCATATCCTGGCATATCCCATGGAATTGGCGTTACATGGCTGTCAATCGGAGATGCTTTCTGAATTCCCTCACAAAATGCAACCAGTTTCTCTGGATCATGAAATTCTACTGCCTGAATGATATCATGGCGTTCTTCTTTTCCATCTGGAATGACTTTAAATCCTAATTTCTCATAAAGGTTTGCTGCAAAAATTGCTCCTTTAACCGCTGCATTAACAACCGTTGGTGCCATAAAGAACCCTTGGATAAACTGACGGTTTACCCCTAGACTTGCTCCTACTTCCTTTCCAAGTCCCGGTGTTGTAAGTCTGTATGCACACTGTTCGATCAGGTCACTTCTTCCACAGATATAACCACCGATTGGTGCTAGTCCCCCACCCGGATTCTTGATCAGAGAACCAACAATCATATCGGCTCCAACTTCTGATGGTTCCTTTTCCTCCACAAATTCACCATAGCAGTTATCAACCATAACGATCAGATCTTTGTTGATCTCTTTTACAAATGCGATCGCTTCCCCGATCACATCAACCGATAATGTTGGTCTTGTAGCATATCCTTTGGATCTCTGGATATGAATCAGTTTCGTTTTGTCATTGATCGCATCTTTGATTCCTTCAAAATCAAAACTTCCATCTTCTAACAGATCTACCTGTGCATATGTAATCCCATATTCTTTCAGGGATCCTTTGGATTCACGGATTCCGATCACTTCTTCTAGTGTATCATATGGTTTTCCTGAAATAGCAAGAATTTCGTCTCCTGGACGTAAATTTGCGGATAATGCCAGACCTAATGCATGAGTTCCACATGTGATCTGTGGTCTTACAAGTGCATCTTCTGTTCCAAAGACATCGGCATACAAAGCTTCCACTGCTTCTCTTCCAGAATCATTATATCCATATCCTGTTGTACCACCCAAATGCATCTCTGCGATCTGGTGTTTCTGCATCGCATTTAATACCTTGATCTGATTTAACTGTGCGATCGCATCTAATTTTTCAAAACGGTCTTTTAACCCTTTTTCTACTTCTTGTGCGTAGTCGAAGACTTTCTCTTCGACTCCCATTTCCTTATAATAGTTCTTTAACTGATTCATCATAGATCCCCTTTTCTTTTAATATTGTAAGCATATATGTTAAAATCTCATCTTCTGATCCAAATTTTGACTTATCTACCATGACAACTTCTTTTTCTCTTCCAAACCAAGTCAGCTGGCGCTTTGCAAAATGTCTGGTGTCTTTCTTGATCAGATCGATCGTATCTTCTAGAGATAAATTTCCTTCCAGGTATTCAAATACCTGACGATATCCAATTCCCTGCATGGAAACCATCGTCTTTTCATAGCCTTCTTCTTTTAATCGTTTTACTTCATCGATCAAGCCTTGTTCTGCCATGATATCAACTCTTTTGTTGATTCTGTCATATAAGATATCTCTTTTATGATTTAATACAAAATAAGCAAAATTATATGGTGATGTCTTTGCTGCTTCTTTCTCATTGTGTTCTGAGATCGGATATCCATTTAATTTATAAAATTCTAATGCGCGGATCACTCGTTTGACATTATTTTTATGAATTTTTTCTGTAGACTTTGGATCAACTTGTTTTAACATCTCATACAGACTGTCATTTCCTTCTGTTTTTGCCTTTTCTTCCAATTGTCTTCTATATTCCTGATCTCCGTCTTCCTTTGTAAAATCAATATCATAAAGAAGACTTTGAATATAGAATCCTGTTCCACCGACGATCAGTGGAATCTTTCCTTTTGCATAGATTTCTTCTAATGCATCTTTTGCCATCTGCTGAAATCTTGCCACATGGAATTCTTCCCTTGGGTCAAGTTCATCCACAAGATAATGTTTGACCCCTTCCATCTCTTCTGGACGGATCTTCGCGGTTCCAATATCCATTTTCTTATAGACTTGCATGGAGTCTGCGGAAATGATCTCTGCATTTAAGATTTTTGCTAATCGGATCGATAACTCTGTTTTTCCAACCGCTGTCGGTCCTGTTAAAATTACCATTGGTTTCATCTATTTAAAATCCTTTCGGCATAAGTTCTGATAATCGATAAGTTTCAAATCCATCTGGACTTTGACAGATCACTTTGAGTTCTGGATTAAATTCATGCAGAAACTGTCGGCAGATCCCGCATGGATATACAGTTTCTTTGTCACTTCCATTGGATGCGATCGCAATCACTTCAAAATCATGGTATCCTTCGCTAACTGCTTTGACTGCTGCCGTTCTTTCTGCACAGATAGCCGCTCCATAAGAAGAATTCTCCACATTACATCCTGTAAATACTTTTCCTTCCTTTGTAAGAATTGCTGCTCCTACCTGAAATTTTGAATATGGTACATATGCTTTTTGTTTTGCTTTATCCGCAAGATTTAATAATTCCTGATCTGTCATGATATTTCCTCCTTATCTGGCTTCCTATACGATTCTTTTAAACTTCTTATCTATCTCATATTTACTCATTTTAATGATCGTCGGTCTTCCGTGTGGACACTGGTATGGATTCTCAAGTTTCATCAGTTCATCTAAGAGATGTTCCACTTCCATCAACGATACCCTCTGGTTTCCTTTGATCGACATCTTACATGCCATCGTTGCGATCTTACTTGCGATCACTTCAGTATCCATTGTCCCGTTTTCCTGGCTCACTGCATCTAAAAGTTCCATAAATAAATCTCTTTCCCCAATTCCATAAAGATTTGCGGGAACTTCACGGATACAATATTCATTTCCACCAAAGGATTCTATCGTAAATCCTAAACCTGCGAATGCATCTCTGTATCTTTCTAATGCTTCTGCTTCCATCATGGAAACCGTTACTACCATTGGCGGCTCTAATCTCTGACTGTAGATTTCTTTTTCTTTAAAATTCTTCATCAGTCTTTCATAGTTCACCTTCTCATGTGCCGCATGCTGGTCCATAATGAATAACTGGTCTTCGTATTCGATCAGCCAGTAGGTCTTAAAGAGCTGTCCTAAGATCTTGCGGTCAGGTCTTGCCTGTACAGAAAAGACAGGATCTTCTCTTAATGTCATCTGGTTACTGCTTAATTCATCGGTCTTGTATTGCGGGAATTCTTTTTTCTGTGTGTTGTAGTTTAAGCCTGCGTAGGTTGGTTTCTTTGCGATTTGAGATGATTCGCTCTTTAAACGATCTTGTTTCATACCCTCAGGCTTTGCCCTATGTCCTATTGAATTTGCTACAATTGACGACTTTTCAATCTGCTGCACACCTTGTCCTTGCTGATTCGTCTGACTTTGTCGCATCTGTGCAAAGTCTTTCATCGTCTGGTCCATCTTCTGAGTCTCTTCTTTCCTTCGATTTACCTCAAATGGCTCAGGCTTTTTCACTTCTTTTGTTTTCGGCTGCTCTTTCTTCTTCTTCGGTGTTTCTCTTAATACATCCTGCACCAGATCTTTCTGAAGTAACGCCTCCCTGACTGTATCCACAACCAGTTCATAAATCTCTCTTCCATTGCGAAATCGTATCTCCATCTTCGTCGGATGGACATTGACATCCAATAATTCCTGATTAATCTTAAAATCAAGACACACAAACGGATATCTATGTTTCATCGTAAAAGTACGATATCCTTCTTCAATCGCCTTGTAAATGATCGAGCTTTTGATATATCTTCCATTGATAAAATAGCTCTCATAATTTCTGTTGCCTCTGGAAACATAAGGTTTTGCGACAAATCCTGTCACTTTGACATCTTCACTTTGTGCTTGTACAGGAATTAACGCTCCTGCCACATCTCTTCCATAGATATGATAAATGATATCTTTGACTTTTCCATTTCCAGAAGTATAAATCTTATTCTTGTTATTATGAATAAATTTGAAGGATATTTCGGGATGGCTTAGGGCAATGTGCACCATCATCTGTTCCACATATCCTGCTTCGGTTGTCGCACTCTTTAAGAACTTTCTTCTTGCTGGTGTATTATAAAACAGATTCTTTACAAGAAATGTCGTTCCATCGGGTGCTCCGATGTCATCAAAAGCTTCTTCCTCTCCTCCATAGATCTTATAGGATACTCCACTAAAACTTTCTGCTGTCTTTGTTACTAATTCAACCTGTGCAACCGCACTGATACTTGATAATGCCTCTCCTCGAAATCCAAGCGAAGATACACTTAACA
>ERZ827126.2714-NODE-2714-length-11896-cov-5.537201_pt1 | contig 11896 bp, 10 predicted proteins | sample MGYA00519780_ERZ827126 | MGnify/ENA primary metagenome ERZ827126 (study PRJEB31778, sample SAMEA3449262) | human gut metagenome | biome: human gut; feature: human-associated habitat; material: faeces | place: United Kingdom | collected 2010/2012 ...
AAGCATAAGACCGGCGAGGAAATCGTGGATGCCGATATCGCACAGCAGATGGAGACGAAGTAATGGATAAAAAGACAGCGGTAAGAACAAGAGAAAAATGGGTCGATGATGTAAAAGTCATTGCCTGTATATTGGTTGTACTGGGCCATTTCTTTGCAAGTGTGCAAAGCTATGCATCGGGTGGAGTTTTGTATGAATGGTTTCATAAGACCATTTATTACTTTCATGTGCCGTTGTTCTTTATCTGCAGTGGATATCTCTACCAAAAGTATAGCCGGGTCGATGATATTAAAAGCTATTTGAAAAATATTTCTAAAAAAGCACTTGCTCTTGGCATTCCATATGTAACGTTTTCGAGTGCAACATGGGTATTAAAGACGGTATTTTCGAGAGACGTAAATAATCAGATTGGAGGATTTTGTGATACGTTGTTTTTGCATCCTACTGCACCGTACTGGTATCTGTATGCATTGTTCTTTATCTTTCTCGTCACGCCGACTTTTTCTACGGTAAAGATGACCGCTGTTGGTTTAGCAGTTGCAATAGTGGCAAAAGGCTATATTTTAACGGGGGGGGGTACAGGAATATATGCTGTATCAACCGTCCTTACAAATGAAATCTGGTTTGTGCTGGGAATGAGTATCTGTGTATTTAATGTGCAATTACATAGAAAGAAAAAATCGGGTGCACTAAGTGGATTGGTCTTTGTCATATTAAGTATTGTGGCATATGTGAAAGCTATAAAACCAGGAGTATTTACATTCATACTGGGACTTATAGCGTGTTACTCTGTGATTATTTTAGTAGCAGACAACGCAGATAATGAGACTGCTTTTGGGAAGGTTATGGAGGTCCTATCAAAATATACGATGCCGATTTTTTTGATGCACACAATTATGGCGGCTGCTTTGAGAGCTGCTTTATTGCGAATCGGTGTTACGAATGGCATTATCCATATATCGGTTGGACTTATTGTAAGCTTTGGTGGACCTATACTTGCCGCATACATTATGGAAAAAACAACATGGTTGGAGTTTTTCCTGTATCCAAATAAAGTGCTGCATAGTAGAAGCAGAATCAAATAAAGAAAAGTAAAAGGAGAGAGAGATGAAACGAGCACTAATAGTAGCGGCAACAGGTGGATTTTTAAACGGATTTTTGATTCCGGATATGAAGCTGTTGCAAGAAATGGGATATGAAGTACATTGTGCAGCAAACGGAAATTCAGTTTCTACTTTTGTACCTGAAGAGCGATTTGCATCTATTGGAGTTACGTTTCATCAGATCGATTTTTCATCAACATCTCCAGTAAGCAAAGAAAGTCTTACAGCATATAAACAGTATAAAGAATTACTGAATAGATATCATTTTGATTTTGTTCATGTCCACACGCCTATTCCGGGAGCAATTGTCAGAATGGCCACGAGGCGCAAGAGAAAAAGAGGATGCGTAGTGGTCTATACTACACATGGTTTGACATTTCCAAAGGGATCTTCTCTTAAGACAAAAATCGTTTATGGGAGTGTAGAATGGTTTTGCTCATGGATGACGGATGGCATTATAACAATCAACTGGGAAGATTATGCGCAAATGAAAAAGATGAGATGTAAAAACGTCTATCATATTAATGGAGTTGGTGTGGATACATCAAGATATCATGAATGTCAAATTGATCGAGAAACCTATAGAAAATCATTGGGTCTTTCGGAAAATGATATCGCGATTCTGGAAGTTGGAGAATTATCTACTCGAAAAAATCATAAGGTCATTATTGATGCATTAGAAAAACTTGCGGATCAGAGATATGTTTTTTTAATTTGTGGTAAGGCTATGAGTAATTTGGGAACCTATGATTTTCTGAAAAAATATGCAGTAGAAAAAAATGTAAGAGTAATCTTCTTGGGATTCAGAAAAGATATTCCAGAAATAAATAGATGTGCAGACATCGCAGTTCTTCCGTCATTACGTGAAGGTCTTGGATTAGCTGGAATTGAGGCTTTAGCATCTGGAGTACCTGTAGTAGGCAGTGATGTTCAGGGTATTAAGGACTATGTTGTAGATGGTGAAACTGGATATCTGTGTGCGCCTACGGATGCTGATGCTTTTGCAGAGAAAATCAAATTGCTAAGTGATAGAGAAGTCAGATCTTCGATGCAGAAGGCCTGTGTGGAAAAAGCGGAAGAGTTTAGATTGGAAATTTCACACCAGCAAATGACAGATATATATAAAAATTTGCTGGATGGACAGGAGAAAAGTAAATGATAGGCGTATGCATTAAATACTTTCACGAGAATTATGGCGGAATGTTGCAGGCTTTTGCAACCGTGAAGATGCTTGAATCTCGTGGAATTGATTATGAATTGATAAGGTATAAGAAGAAACTTACCATTGCAGAAAAAGTAAGATCCATTCCACGACTTTTAAATGGAATTCTTTTAAATGACAAATATGAAGCCTTTTTGAAAAGTCAGGGAATGAAAAAGCATCCAGAATTTGCAAATAATGATGCAGTTCGGATGAAAGCATTTGAACAGTTTAAGAATAAAGCCTTTACAAAGTTGTCACCGGAGTTTTGCGGATATAAGGCTTTGTGTGAAGGAGCAAGAAGGTACGATGCGGTTGTGACTGGAAGTGATCAACTTTGGTCACCGGCGGGATTGCCTACGAATTTCTATAACCTGATGTTCGTTCCGGATGAAGTTAGAAAAATTTCGTATGCATCAAGTTTTGGTGTTGGTCAGATTCCGTGGTATCAGAAAAGAAGAACAGCAAATTTTCTGAAACGCTTGGATTACATTAGTATGAGAGAAAATCGAGGCAGTGAAATTGTAAAAGAATTGACAGGATTGGATGTTCCCGTAATTCTGGACCCCGTTTTTAACTTTAATAAGGAACAGTGGGAAAAATTGATCCCGGTCAAAAAGGAAATGAATGAACCGTATATTTTTGCGTATTTCTTGGGTGCAAATCCAGAATACAGAAAACAGGTTCAGAAATTAGCGGAATCAACAGGCCTTAAAATTGTAGCTTTGCGCCACATGGATCAATATGTTGAAAACGATGAGGCGTTTGGAGATTATGCGCCTTACGATGTGGCTCCGGATCGGTTCTTAAATTTCATACGAGGAGCGGAGTATGTTTGCACGGACTCTTTCCATGGAACGTGTTTCTCAATCATCAACGAGAAAAAGTTTATGATTTTTAATCGGTATGCAAATGCAAGTGCAACATCGAAAAATTCCAGAATAGATTCTCTCTGCCAAAACCTTGGTGTTAGTGAGAGAAGATTTTCAGGAGATATTTTAGAAATCCAGAAGGATATAAACTACGCAGAAGTGAAGAACAACTTAAACAATTTGCAACAAAAAACGATAGAATATTTAGATGCAGCTTTGAGTCAGTAATGCATTTTAAAGTGAATTGGACATTATAGATGCAACATTAAAGCTGTGATGTTTAGTGGAAAGGAAAAGAAATGAATAGTGATAAAGCGCAACATATTTTAGTGACTGCTCCACTGGGTTTTGGTGGTATAACATCTATGATGATTAATATTCAGAAAAATCTTGATAGAGATAAACTGAATTTTGACTATCTTGTCTTACATGATCGTCATGAGGATTTGGAAGATATTGTATTAGGCATGGGGTCTAAAAAAATTGTGGCTTCTGCGGATGATGTTAGAAATAAGTGCTTAAGAGGAATTACGCGATGGTATAGACTGTATAGAACATTTAAGGACAACAATATCAAGGTTCTTCATTTAAATGGTGGCCCATCTTCAGATATGAACATTGTATTCCTCGCAAAGCTTGCAGGAGTAAAACATGTGACATTTCATACACATAATGCTGGAAGCGCTGTTTATCGAAATAAGATATCTGTCATTATGTCTAATGCCTATAAGCCGTTAATGCCTGCATTTGTCGACTCGTTTTGGGCGTGTTCATCTTTAGCTGCACAATTTTCTTTTCCGAAAAAAATTGTTGTGAATCAAGTCTACAAATTTATTCCGAATGGTATTGCGTTGGAAAAATATGCATTTGACTTGACGATTAGGGAAAAGGTCAGGAGAGATTTAGGAGTAGAAAACAAATTTGTCATTGGACACGCAGGAAGATTTAATGTGCAGAAAAACCATGAGTACTTGATTGATGTGTTTGCATCATTACATAAGGAATGCAATGATGCGGTTCTGCTTTTATTTGGTGATGGTGAACTCCGTGAATCGATGCAGCAAAAAGTGAAAAAGTTGCATTTGGAAGAAAGCGTACATTTCATGGGAACCACTAATGAGATGCAAAAAATGTACCAAGCAATGGATGTTTTTGTGATGCCTTCGTTCTGTGAGGGATTACCGGTTGCAGGCGTTGAAGCACAGGCTTCTGGATTGCCGGTACTTCTTGCAGATACGATAACAAAAGAAGTAGATGTTACAGATTGTGTAAAGTATTTACCGCTTTCAAAGGATAAGTCCGCATGGGTTAAGGAGATACAAAGTTTCCGGGATTTTAAGAGATATTCAAGAATTGAGGAACTTCGAAAAGCTGGCTTCGATGAAAAAGATGTCGCAAAATATTTTCAGAATTTTTACCTGAATATATTGGATAAACTATAACGGAGGATAGCATAAGTGATCAAAATTGAAAAGAAAGAGGACTGCTGTGGCTGCACTGCTTGTGCAAATATTTGCCCGAAGCAAGCAATTACTATGAAGCCAGATCCAGAAGGTTTCTTATACCCGGTAGTTAATGAAGAAAACTGCATAAATTGTGGAGTCTGTGATGCGACCTGTCCTATTCATAATAAGATTGATAGAACAAAAGAAAAAACAAAAGGATTTATTCTGAGAGTTAAGGATGAAAAAATACTTTTTGAAAGTACATCCGGGGGGGGGTTCACTGCGCTTGCTGAATATGTGCTGAAAAATGGAGGCGTAGTGTACGGAGCCGGTTATGATGACTCTATGAGAGTCATCTGTAAGAAAGCAACATCAAATGACGAATTGAAGGAAATGAGAGGCTCAAAGTTTGTACAATCTCTATTGGGAAACACATATAAAGATGTAAAGAATGAATTAAATACAGGAAAGCGTGTAATGTATTCAGGAACCCCTTGTCAAGTGGAAGGACTATTGTGCTATTTAAAGAAAAAACCAGATAACTTATTGTGCGTGGATTTTGTTTGTCGAGGAGTCCCATCCCCTGGGTTATGGGAGAATTATGTGCAGTTTATGGAAAGAAAATTTGGTAGTAAAATGGTAGGCGCACGATTTAAGCATAAGACATATGGATACCACACTACAACAATGAAAATAGATTTTGCCAATGGTAAAACATATTACGGTTCGGGCCGAGTTGATCCGTATATGAAGGCGTTTGTCAGTGAACTTGCTTCAAGACCCTCTTGTGTAACATGTAAATTCAAAGGACTTGAAAGACCTAGTGATATTACAATATTTGATTGCTATGAGTATTCACAGATCACAGGTAAAAAAGATGATGATAAAGGGTATTCCTCGGTATTTGTTCACTCAGATAAAGGGGAAAAAATATTACAGGCCATCATATCTGGGTTTGATGCCATTCAAGAGGTCAATACGGAGAAGCTCATTGAGTGCAATGGAATAATGGTCAGAAACAGTGCAAAAGCGCATGAAAAAAGAGATGAGTTTTATAAACTTGCTGCGGCATTATCAATTGATAAGGCTATAAATTGTGTTGCACCTATTACATATCAAGATTTTGCAATCGAAAGAGCAAAAAGCTTCTTGTATGATACCGGTATGATAAAGTATATAAGGAAACTAAAGAAAAAGCATACAATAGCAACCACTAAATAAACGTATGCCGACTTAAAAAAAGGAGAAACCGTGATTAGTATAGTTATTCCAGTTTATAATGTAGAAAAATATCTTGTGGACTGTTTGGATTCCATTATTAACCAAAATTTTAGCGACTGGGAAGTAATAATGGTGAATGATGGGTCTACGGATCATTCAGATGAAATAGGAAAAGAATATTGTGAAAAAGATAAGCGGTTTCGGATCTATGAACAAAGCAATAGAGGCGTTTCAGCAGCTAGAAATAAAGGCATTGAGTTATGTCAGGGAGAATATGTGTTCTTCATGGATGCAGATGACACAATATTGCACAACACTTTATCGGACTTGTACGATGTAATAAGTAGGGCTGAAGCAGATATCGTGTCATTTCAGTATCAAAAAATACAGAATCTAAAGGATGTTGTAGAGCAAGCACTCCCGCATGAATATGAGGTACTATCAAGAGAGCAGGCCATGAGATTGTTTCTACAGGAACGATTGATTGGTATTAGTATGTGTACAAAGCTCGTGAAACGTTCTGCGATTGAAAATATAAAATTTGAGGTAGGAAGAGCTTCAAACGAGGATAAGGACTTTTTGTTTAATACATTGCTTTCAGCAACAAGAATAGTCGCTTTACAGACCAAGTATTATTGTTATTGGACAAGAGAAAATTCGGCAACAACAAGACCATTTGATAAAAGGTGGTTTGATGGCTACTACTTTGCAAAAAAAATATATGTCTGCATTTGCGAAAAGATGCCAAAGCTTGAAGCAGATGCAAGGTATCAGTTACTTAGTAGTTGCTATTTTTTGGTACGACAAATGGATAATCAAAAAGTAAGAAAGGATTATCCGAGCGAGTATAGAATGATAAAAAACGAAATCCATGATTTACGGGTTGATGATATCTTGAATATAATAAGCCCTCAAAGACGTAAAGGTATAATGCTGATAAAGTATGCACCGTGGTTGTATTCACTACTGAAAGGTTGATATAAAAAGAATGAAGGAAAGGAGACAAACATGGAAGTAAAGAAATCTAGCTTGATTTTTTTCCTATACGCATTAGTTATGTTCTGGCCGGACTATTTCTTTTTTGGCATGATTAAATACTTAGAAAACTTACTTGCTGCATATGCGGTTATATATGTATATAATAATCGGAAAAGAATATCTGGTTTATCAATTATAGTTATAATATATTTCACTTATTTCTTGTTGGATACTTTCCTACAAGGTAGAGGAGACATTCACACGCTAATCTCAAACGCAAAAATTGCCTTGTTCTTTGTTGTAACAGATGTTCAATTTGAAAAGGAAAAATACGATACAGTTAATATAATGTGGTGGTTTGTATTCGTCTTTTCGTTGATGAATTTTTTTAGCCTTATACTGTTTCCAAATGGTCTATATCGTGTTGAAACAGTGTGGAACGAATGGGGAACAAAAACATCCGCTCCATACTGGATTCTTGGATTTAAGAATAGCCAAGCGTTTTGGTATTTACTTTTAGAGATATTAGCACTGCTTAAATGGTATTTAAGGCCAACACGAATCAATAAGTTTTTTGCATATGGATGTGCAATCGTTGCTGTAGCTGCACAACTTTTGGTTAGAAGTAGTACGGCCACGGTGGCGTGCATAGTTGGAGCCATTGGTATTTGGATTGCTATTTCGTTTGAAAGAAAAAATGTGCCTATAAAAAGTATAAACTGTTATTTAATTGTTGCAATCAATTATATCGTTAATGCATTGCTTGTTTTTGGCATGGCAACTTTTTTAGGACCAGTGGTTCAGACACTGTTTAATAAGGATTTAACTTTCAGTAATAGAACAAATGCGTGGATAGCTGCATTTTCTGGTTTTTTAAAGAACCCCATTCATGGTACTGGAATTTTGACCTCCGAGTCGGCAAAAGAAGTTTTAGGAAGTCTTTCATATATGCAGGCGCATAATGAGTGGCTACAGTGTTTATGGCAGGGAGGAATCATTCTTTTTGTAATTGTTACAGTGATGTTCCTTGCAGTAGCAAAACGAATTAATAAAATAGTGGATTCAAAGCTGAAAGTTGTAGCCAATCTTTTTCTAGTGTCTATATTTGTTGAGATGGCATTTGAAGTTTGGCTTGGATCGCAACTTACATGGATAATGCTATTGATGATTTATAAAATGAAGTGCATGGAATCGGAAAAAATATTATCTTGCTGACAAAATAGAGGTGAATAAATTGAACAAAGGAAAACGACTAATAGTAACATTAATGTCTTCTGGCATGGCAACTGCAATGAGTTTTGTTGTAAGCTTCTTCTTGACACCGTTCATAACAAATATGTTAGGAACGGAGGCATATGGCTTTGTGACATTATCAAAAAACTTTGTCAGCTATGCTGTGATTATTTCAACGGCTCTTGATTCCTATGCTACGCGTTATATTGCGATGGAATACCATAAGAGAGATTTTGATAAAGCAAACAGTTATGTTTCTTCAGCATTTTATGGAGATACGGTTATAGCCTCTATTATTTTTGCTGTAGGCGTAATTTTCGTTCTGTTTATGGAGCGTTTTTTAAATGTTTCTCCAGAACTACTTGTTTCGGTCAAACTCCTGTTTCTTTTGGTTTTTGTTAATTTCTTTTTTACAACAATCAAAACGGTTTTCAATTCTACTGCATATATAAAAAATCGCTTGGATATAACAGGGTTTGTTCGTGTGATTGGATATGTTGTAGAAATTATTCTTTACCTTGTTATTTTTAAGCTTTTTCCACCGCGGGTATGGTATGTTGGAATAGTCATGCTGGTGGTAACAGCTATTAATTTTTTGGCGGCAATATGGATGTTCCACAATATGACACCAGAATTAAAGGTGGAACGAAAATTATTTTCAATGGATGCTGTTAAAAAGTTGGTAGGAAATGGGATTTGGAACTCAATCAATAGCCTTGGCGTTACTTTGAATTCTGGACTGGATTTGCTGGTTACAAACCTACTTCTTACAAATTTGCAGATGGGTCAAATTGCCATTACAAAGACGATAGCATCTATTTTTTCGTCATTGGAAGCGATGCTTTGTCAGCCATTCCAGCCATTACTTCTAAAAAGCTACTCGGATAATAATAAAGAACAGTTGCTTGATGAACTCAAAATGTCTGTAAACATTTCTGGATTTTTTTCGGCACTGACATTTGCAGGCTTTTTTAGCCTTGGACAGTTGTTTTACAAACTTTGGATTCCCAATCAAGATATAGAACTACTATATGCTCTTACAGTTGTAACAATCCTCGCATATGTAACAGAGGGCCCGGTACATCCGTTATATTATATTTACACATTAACAGTAAAAAATAGAGTTCCTTGTATTATCACTTTGCTGGGTGGTGTTCTAAACGTAGTTGGAATGTTTGTGTTAGTGCGTTACACAAACATGGGAATTTATTCAATTGTAATAACAACGACTATAATTACAACGGTCACCAGTATGATTACGAACCCACCTTATATGGCACATTGTTTAAAGTTAAAGTGGTACACTTTTTACCCGATGCTATTGATCAATATTATTGGCTCAGTTATTATGACAGTTTTATTCAGTTTTGTGGCGAAGGCAATTGCACCTTCGACCTGGGTTGGATTGATCGTAACAGCTTGCATTTTATCGATTTTTGGCCTTGGAATTTACTTCATCTTCGTGTTTTCTAACAAGGAACGCAAATACATAATAAATATGATTAAAAGAAAAGCCAATATCAAACAATGAGGATACACAGATGGGAAAGTATTTTGGAACGGACGGCTTCCGTGGTGAAGCTGGTATTACATTAACAGCAGACCATGCCTACAAAGTAGGTCGTTTCCTGGGCTGGTATTATAATGCGTTGCGTGAGCGCAATGGTGACACCGATCCTGCTCGCATTGTCATTGGCAAGGATACCCGCCGAAGCTCCTATATGTTTGAATATAGTCTGGTGGCTGGCCTGACGGCTTCCGGTGCAGATGCTTATCTGCTCCATGTTACCACCACTCCGTCAGTGGCGTATATTGCCCGTGTGGATGACTTCGACTGCGGCATTATGATCTCTGCCAGCCACAACCCCTACTACGACAACGGAATCAAACTGATTGACTGTTACGGTGAAAAAATGCCCGAAGAGACTCTGCTGCTGGTGGAGGACTACATCGATGGCAAGCTCCATGTATTTGACAAGGACTGGCCGGAACTGCCCTTTGCTCATCGTGAGCATATTGGCTGTACTGTGGATTATGTGGCAGGCCGTAACCGTTATATGGGCTATCTGATCTCTTTGGGTATCTATTCCTTCAAAGGTGTCAAGGTCGGCCTGGACTGCGCCAATGGTTCCAGCTGGAATATCGCTAAGAGCGTTTTCGATGCTTTGGGTGCTGACACCTACGTCATCAATAATAAGCCGAATGGCACGAACATCAACAACAACGCCGGTTCTACCCACATTGAGGGTCTTCAGAAGTTTGTTGTGGAGAAGAGGGCTTGGATGTCGGCTTTGCCTACGATGGCGATGCTGACCGCTGCCTGTGTGTGGACGAGAAAGGCAATGTTATCACTGGCGATCACATCCTGTACATCTACGGCTGCTATATGAAAGAACGTGGTAAGCTGTTAAATAATACAGTCGTTACCACAGTTATGTCCAACTTTGGCCTCTACAAGGCTTTTGATGAGCAGGGTATCGGCTACGCTAAGACTGCTGTGGGTGACAAGTATGTTTACGAGTATATGGCAAAGAACGGTTGCCGTATTGGTGGTGAGCAGAGCGGCCATATCATCTTCTCCAAGTACGCAAGCACTGGTGACGGTATTCTGACCAGCTTGAAGATGATGGAAGTCATGTTGGCAAAGAAGAAGCCAATGAGCGAACTGGCAGCACCGCTGAAGATCTATCCGCAGGTGCTGGAAAATGTCCGCGTTACGGATAAAAAGGCCGCACAGAACGACCCGGCAGTGCAGGCAGCAGTCAGGGCTGTGGCAGAAGCACTGGGCGATACTGGCCGTATTCTGGTTCGTGAGTCCGGCACTGAGCCGGTCGTTCGTGTGATGGTGGAAGCACCTGACCATGATACCTGCCAGAAGTATGTTGATGAAGTGGTCAATGTGATCTGCGAAAAGGGATATAAGGTATAAAGTCAATGACGACTCTGGCAGTTCCCAGAGTCGTTTTGCATAAAAGGGAAAGTATAATAGATTAAATAACGGGAGGGATAAAACTATGTGTGGAATCGTTGGTTTTACAGGAAATCGACAAGCAGCACCGATCCTGCTAGATGGTCTGTCAAAACTAGAATATAGAGGATATGACTCGGCCGGACTGGCTGTCCGTGACGGAGAAAATCTGGCACAGGTCGTGAAAGCGAAGGGACGCCTGTCCAATCTGATCGAGAAAACAGATGGCGGCAAGGCATTGAAAGGAACCTGTGGTATTGGTCATACTCGTTGGGCAACTCACGGTGAGCCGAGCCAAACCAATGCACATCCGCATGTTTCAGGTAACTGTACCCGTTCTGGTTCCGGCACAGTGGAGTCTGAGGTCGTTGGCGTACATAACGGCATCATCGAGAACTATACCGAACTGAAAGAAAAGCTGCTGAAGCATGGCTATACGTTCTACAGCCAGACGGACACTGAAGTAGTCATCAAGTTGGTGGACTACTATTATAAGAAGTACAACCTCGGTCCTATTGATGCCATCGCTAAGACGATGGTGCGTGTCCGTGGTTCCTACGCTCTTGAGCTGATGTTCCGGGATTATCCGGGCGAGATCTGGGTGGCACGTAAGGATAGCCCGATGATCATCGGCATTGCGGATGGTGAGACCTATGTGGCTTCGGATGTCCCGGCAATTCTGAAATACACTCGCAACGTGTATTACATTGGCAACCTTGAGTTCGCAAAACTGACTCCGGGTGAAGCTCATTTCTATGACTTGAACGGTGATGAGATCGAGAAGCAGACCACTGAAATCAAGTGGGATGCCGAGGCTGCCGAAAAAGGCGGCTTTGAGCATTTCATGATGAAAGAAATCCATGAGCAGCCGAAAG
>ERZ827126.2718-NODE-2718-length-11889-cov-4.284266_pt1 | contig 11889 bp, 12 predicted proteins | sample MGYA00519780_ERZ827126 | MGnify/ENA primary metagenome ERZ827126 (study PRJEB31778, sample SAMEA3449262) | human gut metagenome | biome: human gut; feature: human-associated habitat; material: faeces | place: United Kingdom | collected 2010/2012 ...
TTCGGCGCAGCAGAGGGATTCCTGCACTTCCCGGACGGTGTAGATGATATACACCGTCGCCCTCCTCGCGGAGGGCATGGATAGAAATTTAAAAAAGCTATGGTAAAATCGCAGCGTCCGAAACATCCTGCGGTCTGCCGTTATTCACATACGGGTTATACCAGACATTCTGGAATATGCATCCTTCGATCCAAATGTTTTCGCACCAAATGCTCTCGCCGTTCTCCATGCGTCCCCGCAGCCGGATGCCGCAGGTCCATATTTTGTTTACACCGTTCGGGTTGATGCCTTCCCATGTGCAGTTGACGAACCAGATGTTTTTGCACCCCTCCAGCACCATGTTCGCGCCCTTCCAAAAGATCACGTTCCGAACTTCCAGATCTTCAACGTTGTTGACGATGATCTCAAAGTACTTATACTTTTTGTTTCCTCCGTCCACCACGCAGTTGCTCTGGCTCAGCGCCGCCGTCAGTGCTTCCGTGTCGTCCGTCTCTCCGTCCCCCGCTGCACCGGGAATACCCGTCACTGCGCCGCCGCCCGTGCCGCTTCCGGCCATGTCCCACGCTGCTGCAATGCCTGCTTCCATGTGGCTCAGCTTGGCAGCGGTCAGGGTATGGCCGTCCATAAAATTCTGTTTTGTGTACCCCATCTTAGCTCCTCCCAAGGATCATTCTGCCCAGCACCGCAAGGCTCAGCCGGGCAGTGTTCCTGTCGTCCGGGTCGTCTGCGCCCCACAGCGCCTCTAAGCGGTCACAGGCCGCTACCGCTGCATCATTGCCCGCCGCCAGCGTGCGCAGCACGGTCAGCACCGCCCGCTTTTCCGCAGTGGTAATGCCGCCGGTTCCCAGCATCCCTACCAGCGCTTCCCACGCCGGGGTAGCCGGTGCGGGCATTGCGCCCTCTGCCGTGCCGCTGTTGGCGCATACTTTGCACCGCACATCGGCGCTGGTCACAGTGCGGCTGCCGTCCGTACCCTCAAAGGTGATGCAGCCCACACCGGGCACTGCCGTTACCGCCGCCGGAACGGTCAGCACACCGTTTTCCACCAGCGTGGCCGCGCTTGCGCCGGGGGTATGCCAGTGGGCGCATACGGTCAGTCCCTTCCACTCGCCCCGCTGCTCAATGCGCAGCCGGTAGTTGCCCCGGTTGCCCTTCAGGTAGTCCCCGCTGCCCTTTTCCACGGCACCTACGTCTGCCGCTGTTATCGCCCGGTCAAGCCCCGTGCCGCCGTTTGCTGTGCGCAGCACCCCGGTCATGGCCGTAAGCTCTGTGGTGTCCTGTGTAGTGTAGGCCTGCTGCGTACCGTCCGTAAACACCACGGTCAGGGTGCGGCCCTCCAGCACCACCTGCTGCACAAGGTCTCCCCTGTCCGCAGCCATCGCCCCTACGTCCGCAGCGTTCAGGCGCACCGCGCCGCCCTTGCCGTTCACGCTCAGCACGGTGCCGTCCTTGGGCGCGTATCCTTCTGCCCACGCCGCCGCTTTGTCTGCCTGCTGCGCCGTCTTCACACTCACGCCCCGCTGCTGCGCCAGCTCCTCGTAGTAGGCCTCGTCCTTCACCTTGCCGTTCTTCACGGCCTCGATCAGTCCGTCCACATCCTCGCCATCGATGCCGTAGGCCTCGCTCAGCGCCTGCCGCAGGGCAGCCGCCTTGGGGTCCGCGTGCACCGCCTCGCCCGCCTTGATGATGGCCTGCTGCATCACCTCGTTGAAAATGTCGCTGTACTCGCCGCCGTCCCGCACCAGCGCCCCAAAGGCCTTGCGCTTTTCCTCCGGGGTTTTTTCCGCCTTCTGCTCCTGCGGCTTCTCCTCGGTCGGCTTCTCACCTTTCTGCGGCTGCATCTCCGGCTGACCGCTCAGCTGAGGGGGCTGTTCCGCCGGGCTTGCCTTTCCCCGCAGTGCACCGCTGCGCCGTGCCAGCCGCTCCTGTGCCGGACGCAGCGCAGGTTCCTGCACCGCCGGGGCTGCCTCTGCGCCGCCCTCTCCGGCAGCAGCACTACCAGCAGCATTACCATCTGCAAACAGCTGCAGGTTCATCTTCCCGTCCACAATGTCGAACACCGGCTCGTGGTCGCCCAGCTGCACCCCGCCCACAACGCCGCCGGGCACCCCGCGCAGCTGCTGTGCGCTGAAGGTGGCATACTCCCCCCCGCCGCTCTCGCCGGTAATGCGGTATACCCGCTGCTCGTCGTAGAACTGCCGCATCAGCTCAATGATCAGGTAGCACTCCTTCGCAAACGCCCGGTACGCGCTTTTCAGCATGTCCCGGCTCAGCTTGCTGCCCGCCTCCTGCAGCGCCGCAATGGCACTGGCAGCGGTCAGGCCGCTGGTGGTGCCGCCCTGGCTCACGTCCCGGTTGCCGCTCACTTCCTTCAGCTCGCTCACCCGGGCATCCCGGTAGTTCATGCAGTTGCCGCTCAACACGTTCGTCTGCAGCGGCATAAAGCTGTCGCTGTTCAGCCGCCCTACAACGTGCACGATGTCCTTGGAAAAGTCCGCCAGCTCTTTCTCGTTCACCCCCGCCGTGTCGCTCAGCACAAAGCGCTGCTTTGCCGCCAGCTTCACGTTCTCGTCCATGGCGTGGTTCATCTCGTCAATGGCGGTCTGGGTGTCCTTCATCACGTCGATGTACCCAAACCCCGCCGGGGAATCCTCCTCCATGAACAGCGGGTCAAACACAAAGGGGTACTTCCCGTGGTCGTAAAAACCCCGCTGCGCCAGCTGCGGGTCGTTCTCGCTGGCATACAGCACCACGCCGTTGCAGTACTTGCAGTAGTGCAGCACCGTCTGTCCGCCGGGCTGCGCCTTCTTGTAGTACCAGTCCACCACCACACGCTCTTGTCGGTGGTGTCAATGCTGTCATCGTGGATGTACTGCCCCACGTCCAGCCCTTTGCCGGTGTGCCCCTCCATCTGCGGGAAACGCCCCACCAGCTGCTCGTTGTCCTCAAGGCTCAGGCTGAACAGGTGCGGCGACTGCTGAATGTCCTCCACCCCCGGCGCCCAGTACAGCATCAGCAGGTTGACACTCTGGATGCTGATGTCTCCCAGCCCGCCCCGCAGCACCGGGTCCTAGAAGATGCCCTTCACACCGGTGCCGGTCTTGAGCTTGCGCCACCATGTATCGCTGTACACCTGCTCGTAGTTGCACTGCTCCAGCACCGCCGGGATCACCTTGGAAAGGGTTCTCGCCGTCTCCTCGTCGTCCGCCGCTCGCGGTAGTACGTTCGGCTCCGGGTAGTTGTCCATGGCATCCGCGTGCTTGTTGGCAATGCTGTTGAACAGCCACCCGCTGGAAGGCTGCGGCTTTCCCTCCATCATCTTGTTCTGGTAGTTCTTCCAGTGCCCCAGCCGGAACCACAGCTCGTTTTCAATGATCCGCTTGTCCAGCGCCGCCTTGCCGGTCTTGTACCGCTGCAAAATTTCTCCCGCCTTGGCCACTTTCTCCGGCCCGATCACCGTCTCTGCAGCAGCGCTCACCGGTACGCTCCCGCCCGCATCGCCCTGTAAAAGGCTCTGTATGGCATCATCCCGCCCGGTGCCGGGTCTCGCGGTGCTCACCATCCGGTCTCCTTCGCTCATGCCGCCGGGGTTCGCTTGGGCGGGTCTTGTGTCCGCTGGTACCTGCTGCGTCCCGGCCGCCTTGGCCGCCATCGCCATGATCCGCAGCAGCTTCTCCCCGTCCTGTTCGGTGTCCGGCTGCGGTCCCTCGTATCTTCCTGTCATCGCTTCTCCTTCTGCTTATACCCGCATCACCCGGATGGGGCTGCGGTGCACATCCATATCCAGCGGGTCGTCCCGCAGCACCGCCTCTTTGCGTACCTGCCGGGGACTAATGGGGTTTTCCATCAGCACATACCGGCACTCGTCGTAGATGTGGTCCTCCTGCGTAGTGTCAATGTCCTCCACGTTGCTCTCGTCGTACGCAAGGTTCGGGATGGTGCGGATAAAATGCCTGCAAGTGTCAAACACCTGAAACATCGGTCGCCCCTCCGCGTCAAATGCCAGCCGGTAGTGCAGCTGCATCTTGCCCGCAATGCGGGTGTGGTCGCCCGGTCTCCATGTCAAAAAATACGGGTACTTCTCCTGCATCTGGGCAATGCTCTCGCCCTGGCTCTCGTTGAAGATGGCCGGGTCTGCCACTCCCTGGATCACCCTGCCCTTCAGCATCGGGTCGTTCTGCTCTGCCTCCCGGATGCGCCTTGCCTGCATGTACACCACCGTGCCCGGCCCTGTGGGTCGGTTGCGGCTCATCAGGTAGCTGTACTCTTCCCACGTGAAGTGGGTCAGCTCGTCCACCCCGATAAAATCAAAGGCCTTGCCCTGGTAGTTGTACTTGTCCTGCGTGCGGAACATGGACCCAAAATAGATCTTCGCCCCGCTGGGGAAGGTCCACACATGGCTGGACGCGTTGTACCGCGCCTTCGGGAAGGCCGGCCTGTAATACTGCATCGTCTTGTCGATCAGCTCCGAAAGCTGCGGGTAGGTCTTTCGCACGATCAGTCCGCGGTAGTGCGGCACGTCCACCTGCCGCAGCGCCTCGATCACCAGTGCATCGCTCTTGCCGCCGCCAGCCGCCCCGCCGTATAGCGCCTCGTCCTCGCACCGCCGCATAAAGGCAGCCTGTTTCGGCTGCGGCTTCCACACGATGCTTCTCTTATGCCGTCCCGCTGCCATCCAGTACCACCTCCGGCCTTTTGTCCCCGCTCTGCGGCTCCATCAGTACAGTCGGCACGCTCTGGCCGCTGTCCCTGTCTGTGTCCGGCACCAGCGCCGCCGCGTTCGCCGCCGCCGTCAGCAGCACCGCCCACAGCATCAGCCGGATCTTCTCCTTCTCCACCCCAAACCGCTTGCGGGTGGCGTACTTCACCCGCCGCGCGTAGTTCTCCACGTCCTTCCAGCAGGCATCCTCGTCATCCGGCAGGTAACAGTCCTCGTATGTACCGGTCAGGAAAAAACCACGCTTATCAAAATTCGCCAGCACCTTCCGCTGCTTCTTGCGCATACTGGCAGCTTTGTTCCGGTTCTTCTGCCCCTTGTCGCTCTCCTCGCGCTTCTTTCCCCGCTTGCGGTGCTCCTGATCCGTCACGGCATACACTCCAACGGCCATGTACTCGTCCCCGCACCGGATCTTCTTTTCCCGGATGTAGCTTTTCCGCATAGGCTGCTCCTGTAATTCTCTCTTTTGTGACCCACACAGTCACAGAAATAACGGGTATACTAGCTCCCAAAAGCGCCCACCCGGACGCTCTTTATAAAAAGGTATCAGACAAAACGCCTGCCGCCGAGCCTTCTCTCAGCAGCACCCGTTTCCTACCTGATGCTTCTGTGGTCGCCAAAGCCCCCGGCCACGCGCTCACTGCGCCGCCGGGGGCTGATTTCGGGTTCTTCCGCCCCTTGTGCTCTTCTTTCTTCTTGTGGAAATAAAAAACCTGCCGGAATACCCGGCAGGTTTGTGCTCTACTATTAGGTTGTTGGCTCTTCTGTCTGATAATATGGCGGCAAAATCATCGGTGCGCCATCAAACGCAGAGGTCAGCTGTGCAATGATCATGGATACGCGGTTCATCAAACCACGCTTTTCCTGGATATAAAACGGTATATTTTCTTCCACTTCCTTCTGAATCGCCGCATCAGATATGTCTTTCAGCATATCAGTTTCTTTTAGGTAATGCTCTACCGAATACGTCACTGTGATTTCAAAGTTGCAGGCAGGGTCAAATCCAACATGCCGGGTGCACTCCACGCGCAGGCAGTCCGGTTTCTTCTTTGCTGTCACATTATCCGATACAACGATCTCCAATCCGCCGGGTTCTTCTGCTGGATCTTCCAATGCGTGCATTTCTACATTTTCCAGCTGTATCCGGCACCGCTTGTTCAACAGCTCTTTCATCATCTTTTCTTCACCTCCGTCCTTCCATTTACTACGGTCCAATTCTTCGACCATCGGGGCAGATGGCTGGCATCATCCGGTGCCGTGTCTACCGTCTGCTTTTCTGCCGAATACATCTTTGCCATTTCCGCCGGCAGAATAACAGTACGGTTTTCGTGCCATGCAGGAGAAAGATACTCCGTCAGCGCATTTTCAACCACCTTATTTAATGCCACACCATCCTCTTGTGCCTTCCGGAATGCTTTCCGGTGTAGCTCCGGCGAAACACGAATATTAAATGTTCCGCTAAACTCTTTCTGTGGCTGTTTTCCAACTTCTTTGCAAAAAGCCAGATAATTATCCACAGCTGCATGAAATTCCTTTTCGATCTCTTTTGCATTTTCTGTGTAGAAATCTACCAGATCATCAATGCCAAGGATCTTTCCGTAAAACACCTGATCTTCTGCGGAATATTCCGGTTTTGCTGAATATCCCTTGTAATGTAGTACATTTTCATACGTGATCATGCTCCTTTAAAAACTTTACCACGCTTTCCACCGAACCTTTTACCATCTGATCACCTGGATGCGGCTTGTGGAGTGATACCATTGCCCCTGTTTCCGGGTTATAAAATCTCACCCGTGATCCGGAGGTTGCTCCTTTGTTGGATTCTTCATACCCAAAATGGTTCATGATTTTGCGGAGATCTGAATAACGAAAGTCTGCCGGTGTTGGTTTCTGGCAGAGCTTAGAGCTTGTTTATCAGTGTGTCAATTTTGCTCATACGTTATGCACGACCTCCGTTTTTCTGTAACTAGATATTAGTTACAGCGCCATTATACCGATTCATCTGTCCCTTGTAAGCACTTTATAGTTGCACGCGCAACCGAAAGGAGTGTGATCTCACGCGTACCAATAAAAAGGGCATGGATGGCCGCTATCGCTATCGCATCTGTATCGGCAAGGACGAGCATGGCAAGCCAAAGTATAAAAACTTTTATGCTGCCACCGCCCGCGAAGCCGCCGGGCAGCAGGCAGAGCCATAATTTTTAAGGAGGTATAACCTATGATCACTTTAGCGATTTTGCTCATTGTTGCCCTGCTGTGCGTACTGGTGGGCTGCCTGACCGGCCTGCTGACGCTGGTGGGCGTGCCGGCCTCCCTTTTTGTGGGCGAGTTTCTGTTCGGTCTGCTGGGCATCCACGCTTCCGGCAGCTTTTCTTCTTTTGCCATCTCGGTGATCGGTGCCTGCATCTGGATCGGCCAGAAGATTTCTAAGTAAGTTTTTTGTAACAGTATGCCGCTTTTAGCACGATGCAGTTTGCACCGTGCTTTTATTGCGCCGTCTTTTGCGCCACTAATTAAAGCAATTTCCAGATAAACAGGGGTAATTAAGGCACAATCGCCCACTTCCCCATCCCCTGCCGCACAAACAGAAACCCCCGAAAACCGGCTTTACAAGCCAACTTTCGGGGGTTTTGCTTTGGAGCTACTGACCTGATTCGAACAGGCGACCTGCTCATTACGAGTGAGCTGCTCTACCAGCTGAGCCACAGTAGCACATTGCACATCTGCTGCAACAGGCAATATTCTACCATATTTCTACGGTGCTGTCAAGGCCAGATTTCCTGTAAGCGGGACAGCTTTTGCAGGGTGTTTCACAAAAAGTTATTGCATTTTGGCCCGGCGGCTTTATAATAGAATTGATTGCGCAAAAGGCCGTGCCTTTTGCCGGAAAGGACGAGCTGCACCATGATCTTTGTTCCCCTGCTGCACTACTTTTTGTGCAAGAATGATTACAGCGGCAACGAGGCCGGGCTGCGCTACCGGCTTACGCCGGGCAAGCGCACCGTGCCGGACCCGGATGGCGGCGCGGATGCCATCAAAGAGGAAAAGATCCTCACGGTGGATTACTGGCCCGCGCCTTGGACGATCGACAAGACCGACCCCGCCCTGCGCCGCCGGGAGGTATTCCCGCTTACAGACGAAGGGCGTGCCGCCGCCGCGCAGTATCTGAAGGACGCCTACGAGGCCGAGCCGGAGCGCTGGAACAACTGCCCGGACATGATGGACTGCGACCCCTGGGAGCCGCCCGCCGAGCCGGATACTGCCAACGAATAAACCGAACGAGGAAACCATGATCTACCGTTTGAAAGAACTGAAGGGCGATACCATCGCCGTGCCGCAGCTGGTGTTCTCCAAGCTGGGCATTGCCGAAGAATACAATGTGCGGGTGGCGCTGTATGTGCTGGCCACCGGCGTGACCGACCCGGACAAGCTCTGCGCCGACCTCAAGCTTCGCAGCCGCATCAGCGCCGAGAGCGCACTGGCGTTCTGGGCGGGTGCGGGGCTTTTGGAGCGCTACGAGGAGAACGCCGCGCCGGGCGCAGAGCCCAGCGCCCCCGCCCCCATGCGCTGGGCGGAGATTGCCGCCGCCAGCCGCACCGACCCTATGATCTCCAGCCTGATCGACTGCGCACAGACCAGCTTTGCCCGTCCGCTGACCCATACCGAGATGGAAAAACTGGTGAACCTGTATGTGCAGGAAGGCTTTGCACCCGAGACTGTGATGTTGTGCGTAGCCTATGTGGCCAGCCGGGGCAAGCGCACCATGGCTGCCGTGACCCACGAGCTGAAGGTCTGGCGCGCCGAGGGCGTGGAGACCGGCGAGCAGGCCGATGCCCACTTAAAGCTGCTGGCGCTGCGCCAGAGCCGCGAGGAATACGTCAGCAGTCTGTTGCAGATCACCCCCGAGGAGCTGACGCTGGGCGGGCGCAAGGCCATTGCACGCTGGTACGAGGTGTACGGCTATGATGATGCCATGGTGCAGGAAGCCGCCGTACAGGCCGGCCCCAAGCGGGATCTGTGGTACTGGAACAGCATCCTGAAAACCTGGAACGCCAAGGGTCTGCGCAACATCCATGATGTGCGCGGGCCGGTGGCCGCAGCCGGTGCCAGCCGGAATATCCGGGTGGACCGCGACACGCCCAGCGGAAACGATATCCTGAAAAACGCCACTCGCCGCCGTCCCCTGATCAAGAAACCGGAGTAAGGAGCCTTTATGCGTACCAAAAACGAATTATATCAGCAGGCATTGCGCACCGTAGCCATGCGGCGGCAGACCGCCCGCGCACTGGCGCAGGATGCACAGGCTGAAGCCGAAGCCGCGATTCCCGGGCTGCGTCACGCCGAGGAAGAGGTACGGGTGCGAGGCATCCGCTGTGCCATTGCCGGAGCCTCCGGCAAAGACCGCACCGAAGCTGCCGCTGCGCTTGCGGCGGCAAAGCAGAAGCTGACCGCGCTGCTGGCTGAGAGCGGACGTCCTGCGGATGCGCTGGAGCCAAAGTTCACCTGCAAGCGATGTGAGGACACCGGCGCGGTGGACGGCCATACCTGCGACTGTGTGCGCCGGGTGATGCAGCAGCTGCGCCGCAAGGAGATCGAGGAGCTGTCCAGTCTGTCCATCTCCAGCTTTGATACCATGCAGCTGGACTACTACCCCAACACGGTGGACAAGACGCTGGGCGAGAGCGTGCGCAGCTACATGGCCGAGGTTCTGGCCGACCTGCGGGATTACGCCGCGGACTTTTCCCCTGCCACCCGCGAAAGCCTGCTGCTTGTGGGCAACGCAGGTCTGGGCAAGACTCATGCCGCCCTTGCCATTGCCGGGGAGGTGCTGCGACAGAACTACGATGTGATCTATGTCTCCTGCCCGGACTTTTTTGGCAAGCTGGAAGCGCTGCATTTCGGCACAGACCCCGGCGGCGAGGAGGAGACTTTGTTCCAGACTGCCTGCAACGCCGATCTACTGATCCTTGATGATCTGGGCACCGAGTTCAACTCCAGCTTCTTCCTGACGAATCTGTACAGCCTGCTGAATAACCGCTTGGGCGCAAAGCTACCCACCATCGTCACCACCAATATCACGGACGGTGCGCTGCTGGAAAAGCTGTATACAGAGAAGATCTCCAGCCGCCTTGCGGCCTTTGTACAGATCCAGTTTTTAGGCAGTGATATCCGGGTGCAGAAGGCCGCAGAGTAAGTCGTTTTGTTTCTGTCGGAGTTGTACATCTCTTGAGAGAAACCATTGCAAAATAAATGCGCAGCACCGCGCAAAGAAAAAGCCATCTGCCGCAGCATGACCGGGGTTTGAAACCCTTGGAATCAGCTGTTGCAGATGGCTTTATTGTTTGACAAATCAGAACTCTAATGCAGGGCTTACCTCGTTGCGACGCTGTGCCTGCACGATGCAGTCCTTTTCCGGCACGACACCGGCTGCGCCCAAGGTGGTGAACACGGTCTGCAAGGCAAGGCTGGGCGTGTTATTCTCCTGCGAGAGATGGCACAGGGCAAACTTTTTGCAGCCGCTCTGGATCAGCTCCAAAAGCTTTGCGGAGCACTCGTCGTTGGAAAGGTGTCCTCGCACACTCTCGATGCGGGCGCGCAGATAGTAGGGGTAGGGCCCGCTGCGCAGCATGTGCAGGTCGTAGTTGCTTTCCAGCGCCACAAGGTCACAGCCGGAAAGCGCTTCGTGCACCGGCGGGGTCAGGGTGCCAAGGTCGGTGGCGATGGTCATGGTCTTATCGTCCGGGGTATGGATGCGGTAACCTACGCAGGGCACATCGTGGCTGGTGGGAAAGGACTGTACCCCGAAGCAGCCGATGTCCTCTTCCCTGCCCTCCAGCGTGTTCAATTCACAGTTGGCAGGCACGATGTCGTTGGCATCCAGAAAATCCAGCGTAGCCGCTGCGCCGTACACCGGCAGCGGGTTCTTTTTGAGGAAGGTGGAAAGCCCCTTGACGTGGTCGCTGTGCTCGTGGGTGACAAGGATGCCCGCGCAATCGCTGACGGCAAGCCCCAGCGATTTGAGCGCTGCTGTGGTAGTGCGTACCCCCTTGCCCATATCTACGATAAGGTACTGCGCACCGCAGCGCACCACGCTGCTGTTGCCGGAAGAACCGGAATACAATGAAATGAACTCTGCCATGAAAACCTCTTATGTTACCACCTGAAAACAGCCCGCCGCACAGAACTTACGGCAGGCTGTTTGTTTTGTTGTTTGTGTTACAGGGCCTGTTCCAGTGCGGCGGGCGTCCGCTCCACCTTGCTGATCTCAGCACCCAGACCGCGCAGCTTTTCCACGATATTCTCGTAGCCGCGCTCGATATGACCGATCTCCTCGATCTCGCTGGTGCCATCGGCCATCAGAGCAGCCACCACCATAGCTGCACCGGCACGCAGGTCGGAAGCGCGCAGCGGTGCGGGGCTGAGCTTTTCTACGCCCTCAAACACGGCTACCTGACCGTCCACCTGTACGCTGGCACCCATCTTGCGCAGCTCGTCCACATAGCGGAAACGATTATCCCACACGCTCTCGGTGATGGTGCTGGTGCCCTTAGCCACGCTCAGCAGCACACCCATCAGGGGCTGCATATCGGTGGGGAAGCCGGGGTGCGGCATGGTGTTGATCTTCAGCGGCAGAATATCGCCGGTACGGGATACCCGCACAGCATCGTCAAATTCTTCCACAGTGATCCCTGCACGGCGCAGCTTGGCCGTGATGGGCTCCAGGTGCTTGGGAGTGACGTTCTTGATAAGCACATTGCCGCCGGTGGCAGCGGCAGCCACCATGTAGCTGCCGGCTTCGATCTGATCCGGGATGATGCTGTAAGTGCAGCCGTGCATCTTTTCCACGCCGCGCACCTTGATGACATCGGTACCGGCACCGCGCACATCTGCGCCGCACATATTCAAAAAGTTGGCCAGATCCACCACATGGGGCTCCTTGGCGCAGTTTTCCAGAATGGTCTGCCCCTTGGCCATGACCGCAGAGAGCATACCGTTCATGGTAGCACCCACGCTGACCTTATCAAAGAAGATATGGGCACCGGTCAACTCCTGCTTGGAGCGCACGGTGATCATGCCGTAGTCCACGCTGTCCTCTGCGCCCAGTGCGCTGAACACCTTCAGGTGCTGGTCGATGGGGCGGGGGCCCAGATTGCAGCCGCCGGGCATGGCCA
>ERZ827126.2719-NODE-2719-length-11886-cov-2.626912_pt1 | contig 11886 bp, 8 predicted proteins | sample MGYA00519780_ERZ827126 | MGnify/ENA primary metagenome ERZ827126 (study PRJEB31778, sample SAMEA3449262) | human gut metagenome | biome: human gut; feature: human-associated habitat; material: faeces | place: United Kingdom | collected 2010/2012 ...
TGCAATACTTGAAAGCGCCTCTCCACGAAATCCCAAAGACGCGATGTGAGACAGGTCTTCCACTGTCTCAATCTTGCTTGTAGAATGGCGCAGAAAAGCACGCTGCACTTCATCCTGCGGAATGCCACAGCCATTATCTGTAATACGGATGAAGGAAATGCCCCCGTCCTTGATCTCTATTTTTACAGAAGTAGATCCTGCGTCGATCGCATTTTCAACGAGTTCTTTTACAATTGACGCTGGACGCTCAATCACTTCACCTGCGGCAATTTTATCAATTGTGATCTGGTCTAATACATGAATGTGTGGCATATTTCCGCCTTTCCTTTTACCAACGGTTCTTCAGCTTATTCTGTAACCGGTAGATTGTATTTAAAGCATCGATCGGTGTAAGATTTCCGACATCGATATTTTTCAATTCATCAAGTACGTCATCATCTTTTACAGTGTCAAATAATGACATCTGCGCCATATCCATTTCTACCTTCGGCTTCTTCTTCGGTGAAGCCAGATCTTTTACAGCAGCAGTAATGTCTGCATCGCTTAATTCCTCAACCAGCTCTTTTGCACGGTTAATAACAGAATCCGGAACACCTGCCAGCTTGGCGACCTGAATTCCATAGCTCTTATCTGCGCCGCCTTTTACAATCTTGCGGAGAAAAACAATATCGTCACCTTTTTCCTTAACTGCAATGCAGTAGTTGGTAACGCCAGATAGTTTTCCTTCCAGTTCAGTCAGTTCATGATAATGTGTGGCAAATAATGTCTTGGCTCCACAAAGCTTTGTATTACTGATATGTTCAATCACTGCCCAGGCAATGGCAAGACCATCAAAGGTACTGGTTCCACGGCCGATCTCATCCAGGATCAGAAGGCTCTTGGCAGTGGCATTTCTAAGGATATTGGCAACCTCAGTCATTTCTACCATGAAAGTACTCTGTCCGCTGGCAAGGTCATCTGATGCACCTACACGAGTAAAGATTCTGTCTACAATTCCAACCACAGCCTTATCTGCCGGAACAAAGCTTCCAATCTGCGCCATAAGTACGATCAACGCAGTCTGACGCATGTATGTAGATTTACCTGCCATATTGGGGCCTGTAATAATGGAAATTCTTTTTTTAGTATTGTCAAGGTATGTATCGTTGGCAATGAACATATCATTATCGATCATCTGCTCTACAACCGGATGACGGCCACCTTTGATATCTATAATTCCGCCTTCATTTACCTTCGGGCGTACATAATGATTGCGCTCAGCAACAAGCGCCAGGGATGCAAACACATCCAGACCTGCAATTGCCTTGGCTGTACGCTGGATTCTTATCACTTCCTGGCCAACTTTATCACGGACATTGGAAAACAGCTCGTATTCCAGGGCATAAAGTTTATCTTCAGCGCCAAGGATCATATTTTCAAGGTTTTTCAACTCCTCGGTAATATAACGTTCTGCATTTGCAAGAGTCTGTTTACGGATGTAGTTCTCCGCCTCTAGCTTACTTTGGCCATAAGCCGTGTCCGGCCGCTGCGGATCGTCCAAGTGTATCGGGCGGAAAGTCTTCTCGTCGCCTCGCCCATAGCTGCTTAGGCTGCTCATCAAGAGGAATTTCTTCGGTTTGCAGCCGGCGGCGGCTAAAGCCTCGATAAATCGATGCGTATTCTCGGCGTTCACACGGAAAAAGTTTCGCTTATCCAATGTCTTCGTCAACCCGGCGTTATGGATCACATAATCCCATGCCCCATGCTCACGGGCAAAGTCTGAGAGTTGAGCCGTAAGCGCTTCCTGATCGCCATATTTCAAGTCGATGAAATGAATCCGCTTATCTTGCAGATGCGCTTTACTGCTACCCGCACGGATACCCGCCCACGTCTCATAGCCACGGCGAAGCGCCTCCTCTACCAAGAAACCGCCGATAAAACCACTCGCTCCGGTTATCAATATCTTCATATCCTTCATTTTTCTTTCATATAAAATGTATAATAATACCACAACAACCCGATCCAATTCAAGAACAGGATCGTCAGCATCCAAAGAATCTTTTGTTTCTTACTGATGAAAGGGTTTTGCGATACGGCCTTACATCCGAACAGGATTACGGCAATACCTACGATATAACCGATCTCCGGCAAGCTTATCCAGCAAATGATTTGTGGTATCATAAAAATAGAGTTATTCGTGAAAAAGAATTATTCGTGTTGGTGTTTCTTCAAGACTCGGTGCGGCAAGTCACCATGCCCCACCAACTCGATCGGACAAGCGTATTTCTCGCCCAACCATTCCTCAGAGACATTCGCTCCCGGGTGATAATGCAAAGTCTCGTTTACGCAAGCGATATTTTTCACCATCGTCAAAACCGTACCGATATCATGGGAAACCAAGATGATAGCGCTCTCTTTATTGATATCTTCCAAGAGCTGATAAAAACGAGACTCGAATCGTTTATCCACATACGAATTAGGCTCATCCAAGATCAATACCTGCGGACGGGAGACAATAGAACGCCCCAATAAGACCCGCTGCAACTGGCCGCCGGAAAGCTCACCGATGGCCCTGCCCGCCAACTCCTCCAATCCCATCTGTACGATCACCTCGTCTACACGCTCTCTCTGGGATCTATTGAATGGACGGAACAAAGGTTTCTCCGCGGATAAACCGGAAGAGATCACTTCCCGTACCGAGATCGGAAACTTCTTATCGATCTGGCTCATTTGGGGTAGATAACCGATCTTCAAGGAAGGAACCTCTACATTTTCATCGTAAAAACGAATCGTTCCGGAAATAGGAGGCAATAGACCTAGTATCACCTTTAAAAGCGTCGTTTTCCCGCCGCCATTCGGTCCGATAATTCCCAAGAAATCATTTTTCCACACATCCAGCGTTACGTTACGTAAGGCGATCTTATTACCGTATCCGGCGGTAACCTCTCTCAACTCAATCAGCTTGTCCATCGGCTAACGATTTTGCGATATGAATCATTTCCTTACTCCAATCGTAATCCAGCGGATTGATCGGGATCAGACGGCAACCTGTTTCTTTAGCGATCAACTCGGCGTTCTTCTGGTCAAACTCCCGCTGGATAAACACGACTTTCGCATTATGTTCCCGTGCGGTCTCGACCAGTTCCTTTAATTGTGCGGGAGACGGTTCTTTTCCGTCCATCTCGATGCAAAGCTGGGTCAAGCCATATTCGTTAGCCAAATAGGTCAGGGCCGGATGGTAAATAATAAATGTCTTATTGTCAAGAGAATGTAACAAACCGGAAACGGTCTTTTCCGTCTCTCCGATTTCTTTCGTCAGTTGTTCATAATTCGCTTGGTAATATTCCTTATTCTCCGGGTCCAAAGACACAAAGGCATCCAAAGTGTTCTTGGCGATCACCTTCGCTCCAGAGATAGAGCTCCACGTATGCGGATCGACGCCTCCGGGATGATGATGGTGGTGGTGATCATGTTCCTCTTCTTCCTCGGGGCTTTTAAGTAAATCAATTCCTTCGGACAGGTCAAAAACCTTGAGTCCCGGATTATTATTCCGGATATTATCCATCCAAGCCTGTTCGAACCCGATCGATCCGATCCTTAAATAGCCTTGGCTTTTACCCACCTGCACCATTTGCTGCGGTGTAGGATCATACGTCTCCGGACTTTGCCCTGCCGGAACCACACAATTAATCTTAAATTTATCTCCGGCTATCTTCTCCGCAAAATACCGTTGCGGCTCAATCGTCACGGAAACGATCCTCTCATCTGCCCGCTTATCGCCGCAGGCCATAAGTATCAAGACGAAAAGAGCTGATATCAATACCTTAAATTCTTTCATACCACATATATATTTTCGCAAAGGTAACGAATATCGGGTAATAAGGCAGCAAGGAGACGATTCAAAGTTATCAGGAAGCAGTCTGACAAAATCCCCGTATTACAACCGATAAGTAATAATACGGGGATTTTATAGGGAAAAAATAGGCTACTCTATTTTTACTCGGCCAGCCATTTATTCATCTGTGTAAGGATCCGCTCCTTCATATCCTCCGGCATATTGCCGATACGGGCACGATGGCTGCCTCGGGGCTGGATATAGATTTGCTCGTTCTTCTTGCCTTTGAAAGCGGGAACCATGGCCGCGCTCCACGGGTCGATCTCGCCATAGATGAAGATCATTTTCGGATCGTTGTCTTTCAAGAAGTTATAGATCTTGTGGTACAGAGCCGGACGGAAGTCTACTTTACCGACCAGTTCCTCGGGAAGCATGATACGGTTTAGGTATCCATGGGCGCTATCGATCGTAAGGTATTTCTTGAAAGGTTTTACGTCATAGCCATAATAACCGAGCTCACGGGCAGCTTGTACGAAGAAAGAGATATTCGGCTGGTTCTCGGCGAAATAATCAGGACCGCTGATTTCCATCAAATGATCGAAGAGCGCCTGATCGTCGGCAGACTTGGAAGGGATCATACTTACCGAAGTTCCCCACTGCCAAAGAGCGAATGAATATTCCAGTACGCAATAATCCAATACCTCGGGCATCGGGATACGGAATGTCAGGTTTTTATTCTTACAATAGCTCTCCAATAAAGGAAGCATATCGAACTTACGTTTCAAGACTTCCAATTGAAAATCCTGTATCTTCTCGCGTTCCGCTTTCGTACCTACCTTACGTAAGAAAGGTTCGTGGCGGCCATCCTCTACACCTTTACATAACGGACCGACATAAGGAACGGAGAAATCCACGTCGTCCGGGAAAAAGGCACGGTAAAGCATTGTAGTCTGCCCCCCCTTACTGATACCGGTACTGATCCATTTTCCCGGATAGATCTGCTTGAATGTATTGCGGACGTTATGTAAATCGTACGCAGAGTTCTCGGCGGTCAGATAATCCCAGTTTTTAGGTTCCGGCGTCGACTCCAAGAAATAACGGTACTCCACGAATACTAAGTTCGCATTCAATAGTTTAGATAGTTCTTCTTGATATTTCGGATTGAGCGCATAAGCCGCTCCATATCCTTCGGTCACGATAATGGTAGGACGATCATAACCTACATGGCCTACGATAACCCGTTGCGTAAATGTTCCGGCGGCGGGGTCTTTCGGATCGACCTGCTGAGTAATACGTACTACATATTTCTCCGGATAATAATCGGATTGAAGTTTTTCAATGCCACTAATTCCTTTTAGGGCGGCAAGCTTCTCTTGTAAATCTCCGGGAGCGGCCATTACCGTCATCACCGACAGGAAGAAAAGAAGCAAGAAGTTAAATGTTCTTCTCATGGTAATTTAGTCTTTTAGATATTGTATTGTTCGTAATAATCCCTCATATTTGGCGCGTTTCACCGCCGAATGCGCAAAGATACGATTATAATCCTCACGGCTCAATGCCTTGAGGTCGTCTTTTTTAAGGGAGAGCAAAGAAGGGGTGGGATGAAAGGCTGCTACTGCCGTAGGCATAGCGAAGCGGTTCCAAGGACAAACGGCTTGGCAGGTGTCGCATCCATAGATACGGTTACCTAAAAGGACGGCTTGCTCAACAGGGATTTCTCCACGATGCTCAATCGTAAGATAAGAGATACATTTACGGGCATTCAAACGTTTCGGCCCTTCCAAGGCTCCGGTAGGACAAGCGTCCAAACAGCGGATGCAGGAACCGCAGTGATTCTTTTTGGGGGAATCATAGGTATCGACTACCAAAGTTGTCACGATCTCCCCAAGGAAAAAGAAAGAGCCTTTGCCCGGGATGATTAGATTCGTATTCTTTCCGATCCATCCCAAACCGGCTTTCCAAGCCCAATAACGCTCTAACAGAGGGGCGGAGTCCGTGAATACACGGGCCTCATTGTTGGAGGGATGATGCTCGGTTATCGCTTTCCATAATTGGCGAAGTTTATCCTTTACGACCCCGTGATAATCTTCTCCGTACGCATAATACGAGATATAAGGTTCCGCCGGATTCCGGAGAACTTTCGGATAATAATTCAAGGCTACTGAGATAACTGATTTGGCACCTTCCACCAAGCCATCCGGATTGAGACGGATTTCCCGATGATTCTCCATGTATTTCATTCCAGCATGGTAGCCTTCCGCGATCCATTGGTCAAAATAAGCCTCCTCGCTCCCGGCCTTCGCTACTTCAGCGATACCGCAAGCGGAAAAGCCTAATTCCATAGCTTTATCTTTTATAAACTGGGAGATACCCATTATTCAAAAACTTTAAACTCGTAGCCTTCCTTTAAGAGCCATTCGACAGCCCGGGGCATTGCCTCACGCATATTACGCTCGGCTTTCAAGGAATCGTGGAAGACGATAACGGAACCATTACGGGTATAGTTCTTTACCACGTTGAAGACACCATTCGGAGTCATATGCGGGCTATAATCGCGGGTGACCACATCCCACATCACGATATGATAATGGCGGCGAAGCCATACTACCTGCGGAAAACGCATATGCCCATGAGGAGGCCGAAATAAATTGCTGGGAATATATTCGGCTGCCTTCTCCACATTCGCCAAATAATTCTTCGTCCAGAACTTGATGCCTTGGATATGATTGAACGTATGGTTACCGACACGGTGCCCACGATCTATCACCATCTGGAAGACCTCGGGATGCTTACGTACATTATCCCCTACCATAAAAAAGGTAGCCTTGATCCCATACGTATCCAATATATCTAAAACCCAAGGGGTAACCTCGGGAATCGGGCCATCGTCGAAGGTGAGATACACACACTTCTTCTCTGCCGGTATTCGCCAAGTTACCCCCGGGAACAGTGCCCTGTAAAACCAAGGCGGTTGTTCTATAAACATACTTTGTTAGTCTTTTGCCACTGATCCGTACGCCATACGGTAATTATCAAATTCCTCTTGATAAGGCTTAGCGAACTCCGGATTGTATTGTTTGCTTACACGCAATACCTCTTGGAGAACCGCCAAGTTATGACCTAAATCACTCTCGACAGATGATAATTGCCCCGGACGCAAACGGAAATACCAGTTTATACTGCGCAACGCATTGTCCGCTATACCTTTATAAACCATCTCCGCCTTCTCCTTCTGGCCCAACTCGTAATACAGCTCACCTAAAGAAAGAGCGCTATAATCCAACGGAACATTCTCGGGAGGCAATACTTCCATCGCCTTATCCAATACGTTCAGTGCTTTCTCATTCTTGCCCTCAGCGACCAAAGCGGCAGCCAGCTTGCTGAACAATGCGATACGATAGCTCTTGCACATCCGCATTACATTCTCATCCAAGTACACACCCGGCGTATTGACACCACCCCATTTGAACTTATTCATCACGTTGTCATACATCTTCTCCGTATTGATCGAACGAACAGTTCCCTGTGTCTCCATCGGAACGATCTGATAAGCCATACCGGTCTGCTGGAAGTACGGATCCAATTTCACGAACTGATCCGGGCTTACGGTAATCGCGTAATAGATCGGACGGTTCCAGTCATTCGTCTGCAACATATCCAAGATAATCAACTCTTGCTTACCCAAGACATCCTTGCCTTTCAAGTCAATCTTCATCTCTTTCTGCAAATACGGCAAGTTAGCAGTATCGATCACGCCAGCAGCCATAACCGCGGCGGAATCTACCCCCATCGTCAATGTCTGCGCAGGAATATAATCTAATTCTTGATTGATACCCGGGATCTTCTTAAACTTCGGATCGTTGCTACGAACGAAATCAAGAGCGGTCTTCAGATCGATCGACTTATCCGTCATCGGGAATACATAAGCGGCATCACGAGTACCTTGCACATAATCCTCCGGTTGCCAAGAGATTGGAAGCGGATCGGATTCGTATGCTTGCTTCTTCATTTGGTTGATATACCAGTCGGTTTGCAAATAGCTCGTATTACATACACGTACATCCGTACGGATACCTTCCACCTCCTGTGCGTACCACAACGGGAATGTGTCATTATCACCATTCGTAAATATGACAGCGTTCGGCTCGCAAGATTCCAAATAGTTCGCACCGAAATCACGGCAAACATAACGGTTCGAGCGATCATGGTCGTCCCAGTTCTGCGCACCCATCTGGATAGGAACCAACAAGCAGAGTACCGTAGCGACAGAACCCGCTATCACCGGAGATAACTTGCCATACTTCTGCAATCCTTTCGCCAAGGCCGCCACACCGAAACCGATCCATATACAGAACGCATAGAATGATCCGGCATACGCATAGTCTCGCTCACGAGGTTGATACGGCGTCTGGTTCAAGTAAAGCACGATCGCGATACCCGTCATAAAGAACAAGAAGAATGTGATCCAGAATCCCTGAATGCCCTTCTTTCCGGCATAAGCTTGGAATAGAAGCCCCAAGATACCCAATAGAAGCGGTAACATATAATATACGTTATGCCCCTTATTGTTGATAATATCGAACGGCATATCCTCTTGCGGGCCCACTAAAGCCTCATCAATAAACGGAATACCGGTTATCCAGTTACCATTCGAGACCTCACCGTTACCTTGTATATCGTTCTGCCGTCCGGAGAAGTTCCACATGAAATAACGCCAATACATGAAATTCAGCTGATAAGCGAAGAAATAACGCAAATTCTCGGCAAACGTAGGTTTCATCACAGTCACCATCTCACCGCAACGGTTGAACTTCACCGGTGTACCTTTCACTTGTGCCCACTCCTTATAAGCAGCCACATGACGTCCGTCGCTACTATACATACGGGGGAAAAGCATACTCAACTCATCCACGTATTCGTATTCCGTATCGTAACGAGAGATATAATAATGATCCTTCTCGTTTTTATCTTTCTTAATGACACGGCTCCAAGTCGGCTCACCCTCTTTCGATACAGGTACGCAAGTGCCGCCTTGGTTCTCACGCTTCACCTCAGAGACATAGGTCTGACCGTAGATCAACGGAGTCTTACCGTATTGCTCGCGAGCCAAATAGGTACGCAAGGTAAAGATATCTTGCGGAGCGTTTTGGTTCATAGGCGTATCGGCTGTCGCACGGATCAATGTCAAGGCATAGGATGAATAACCCACTACAATTACCATCAAGCAGACCAAGATCGTATTCAGCATCTTGATATTTACCTTCTTGCTCATGAACAAATAAGCCGTCAAGGCAGCCGTGAGGATCACGGCGATCACGTAACCACTACCGATAAACGGAATACCCAACAATACGATCGAGAGAATAAAGGATATCTTCATCCGCACCGGATGGATCTCGTCTTGCATCGTCTCCCAGATCGCCCAGATCAAGGAAGCCGCCAATATAATTACGAACGCATATACACCCGAGTTATACGGCATACCGAACGTATTGACAAACAACAGCTCGAAATAACCGCAAACCTCAACCAAGCCTTGTACGACACCATACATCATCAAGCCCACGATAGCGAACGACACCAATAAAGCGATCAGCGTACCCTTCATCGTAGGATTCGGGAATTTCTTATAATAATATACCAGCACGATAGCCGGGATACACAATAAATTCAGCAAATGGACACCGATACTCAGACCCATCAAATAAGCGATCAGCACGATCCAACGATCGGCATGCGGACGATCGGCGGCTTCTTCCCATTTCAGGATCAACCAGAATACCAAGGCGGTAAACAAGGAAGAATAAGCATATACCTCGCCCTCCACGGCGCTAAACCAGAAAGTATCGCTAAACGTATAAGCCAAAGAACCTACCAAACCGCAACCCATGATCGTAATCATCTGTCCCAGAGACATCGTCTTATCGTCTTCCACGATAATCTTACGAGCCAAATGAGTAATACTCCAGAAAAGGAATAAGATCGTCAGGCCGCTAAAGAGGGCGGACATCGTATTGACCATTACCGCCACCTTGGAAGGGTCCGAGGCGAACTGCGTAAATAAATTGGCTGTTAACATGAAGAAAGGAGCTCCGGGCGGATGCCCTACTTCCAATTTGTATGCCGAAGAGATAAACTCACCACAATCCCAGAAACTGGCGGTGGGTTCCATTGTCATCAGATAAACGGTAGAAGCGATCAAAAAAACGACCCACCCCAACACGTTGTTGATTAGTTTGTACTTTCCCATACTTTGTATAAGTGTGATAATTAATTGTTTCTACTTGCATACCCACACGGGCAGTCGGCCGCAAAGGTAATCATTTACGTTTAATACCTAACGTTCCATTCCCCTATAAATTATATAGAATAGATTAGAATTATATTAAACAAACCTTATCACTCAAGTGTTAATAGAATAGTTGAGTATTAAAATTATAGGGAGATGAAAGAAAATTATGAACTAATTGATAATGAAGAACGCCACCAATATGAATTTCATATAGAGCGATACGTTCCCAGAATAGAGTATATAAAAAATAAGGATGGGGTAATTTATCTCACCCACACTGAGGTTCCCATGGAGCTTGGAGGTAAAGGAATTGGTAGCCAATTGGTGGAGAAAGTGCTCTTGGATATCGAGAAGAAAGACTTACGTCTCGTTCCGTTATGTCCGTTCGTAGCTGGATATATCCAGAAGCATCCGGATTGGAAACGCATCGTAATGAGTGGTATACATGTTTAATATTTATAACAAAATTATATGGGCAAGAAGATCGAATATACGAATGGTGAACTCACCATTATCTGGCAACCGGAGTTATGTCAACATGCCGGTATCTGTGTAAAGACTCTTCCCGGTGTCTATAAGCCGAAGGAGAGATAGAGAACGCGACAACCGCGGAATTAATTGCCCAAATCAATCAATGTCCGTCTGGCGCGTTGACATACCGAATGAATAAAGAGGTGAAATGAGGCCCCCCCGTCTGTTTCATCTTGATAGAAAGGAGTATTCCGTATCGGATACTCCTTTTTTCACCATAAGGGGCTCTTTCTATGATTTTTTGCTAGTTTTGTGATCTAGATTCACTATCAATGAAACAAATATGATAAAAAGACATTCTATCTTAACGGCAATCCTGCTTTGTTTCGTCGCTTTCACACAAGTGATGGCACAAGAGATGCAGGAACCCGAACCGCTTCCGATCGATCCTAAGGTTCGATACGGGAAATTGAGTAACGGATTGACCTACTACATCCGTCACAACGATCAGCCCAAAGACCGGGCAGACTTTTACATCGCCCAAAACGTAGGCTCCATCTTAGAGGAAGACAATCAACGAGGTTTGGCTCACTTCTTGGAACATATGGCTTTCGACGGCAGTAGGAACTTCCCGAATAACGGGATGGACGAATATATCGAGAGTGTAGGTATGCGCAGCGGGGAAAACTTCAACGCCTATACCTCCTTTGATGAGACCGTCTACATGATTACCAACGCCCCTGTCAACAAAAGCGGCGTGGTTGATTCTTGCTTATTGATCCTTCACGATTGGTCCGGGTTCCTAGCCTTGACCGACTCGGCTATCCAGAAAGAACGTGGGGTCATCCGTGAGGAATGGCGTACCCGACAGGATGCCCAGACTCGTCTATGGGAGCAGCAACTACCCAAGATGTACCCGGGAAGCCGTTACGCGAACCGGATGCCGATCGGTTCGATCGACGTGATCGAGAACTTCAAGCCGGACGAATACTGGAACATTGACGCGCTGCTGCACCCGCAGGGCGAAAAGGGCGAGTTCACCGCCCGGCTGGCGGCAACGGCAGACGGCAAAAAGCTGACGGTCACGGATAAGCAGCAGGCTGATGCCGTGCTGGCCGCGCTGGACGGCAAGGATTACACCATTACCAAAATCGAAAAGGGCAAGCGCCGCCGTCAGCCCGCGCCGCCCTTCATCCCCTCCACGCTGCAGCAGGACGCGAGCCGCGCGTTCGGCTTCTCGGCTACGCGGACGATGCGCGCCGCCCAGACCCTGTACGAGGGCGTTGACATTGCCGGGCACGGCACGGTG
>ERZ827126.2720-NODE-2720-length-11884-cov-3.977936_pt1 | contig 11884 bp, 8 predicted proteins | sample MGYA00519780_ERZ827126 | MGnify/ENA primary metagenome ERZ827126 (study PRJEB31778, sample SAMEA3449262) | human gut metagenome | biome: human gut; feature: human-associated habitat; material: faeces | place: United Kingdom | collected 2010/2012 ...
AACTACCCCAAGCACAAGAAACCTGCCGCATCGTTGGAGCGCAAGCTGAACTATACGGGCGAAGAACGGCTGCTGGCCAAAGAGTGATACGAGCAGCAACTGGAAAATTACCCGGATGTACTGACCGTTGCGCAAGTCTGCGAGGTGACAGGCTATCAACGCCACACAATTCTGAAATGGTGCAGCAAGGGCTTGCTGAAAACCATCTTACAGACACCCAAGTACATGATTCCCAAAATATGGCTGCTGGAATTTGTGATATCCGATTTTTTCAACGAAATCAGCCGAAAATGTGGAAAACACTACACCGCAATCAGAGAAATTAGCAACTTACGCAAAGCTAGATGATGCGCTTATTCACCCTCGTGGAAGTGCCAACGCTTTAAGACTTCCTCCACCTGCTTGATAAGCTGCTCCTTGTTCGGCATATACAGAACATACCGAGAAGCAAAAATCTGATTAGACAAGCCGCCCAGCGCATACTCAGCCGCTACGCTGTCCTTATCGGTGCAGAGGATGATGCCGATGGGCGGATTGTCTTCCGGGGCGTTGACCTCTGCGGCATAGTAGTTCAGATACATATTGATCTGCCCGGCAGCTTCGGGCGTGAGTTTGGTGGTTTTCAACTCGATCAGCACATAGGCGTGCAAAATCTTGTTGTAGAATACCATGTCCACATAGTAGTGGGTGTTGTTCACAGTGACCCGCTGCTGTGTGCCGACAAACATAAAGCCCCGACCGAGTTCCAGCAGGAAATCTTCGATTTGCCGCACCAGTGCCGCTTCCAAGTCGCTTTCAAGGGACGGCTTCTCCTCCGGCAGACCTAAAAACTCAAACACATACGGGTCTTTGAAGATGTCCTCCGGCTTGGCGTAGTCTACGCCCTTTTCAGCCAGCGCCAAAACCTGCTCCTTGTTGGCATCACCGCGGGACAGGAGCAGACGCTCAAACAGAGAACTATCGATTTGCCGCTTCATCTCACGGACAGACCATCCGGCGTTGACTGCTTTCTTTTCATAGAAGCTGCGCTTTTTCTTATCGGAGATGGATAGCAGCTCGCAGTAGTGCGACCAATTCAATTTTCCAGACACTGTCTGGAAAATTGGATAGCTGAGATAGAACTGCCGCATCTTGTGTGTAAATATTTTAATTTGTTGACATTTCCCCGAAATCACGATATAGTAATAGTAGAAAACGACTTGGGAGGGATGCTGGATGCCGAGCGATTACCAACAGCAAATAAAAGAGATTTTTGGCACATCTGATTTGGATGAGCTGCGAGAACTTGCAAAGATGCTGAAAATCAATCATCCAAATCCGCGCAATGCGGGTCGCAAGGCGCAGCTCACCCCCGATCAGACCGTAGAGGTTTTGGAACTGCATAGAAAAGGCATCGGCAACACCGAGATTGCAAAACAGTTCGGCGTGTCGCGCCAGACCATATATAAGTATATCTATAATGCCGAACATTTCAGCAAGGACCCGGATTTCACCATGCGGATGAACTTTATGAATGGTCAGCAGCTATGTACAGTCATCGACATTGATTTCAAGCACGAAGTTGTCCGCATGAAGAACTACACCGACCGAATCCCTTTGCGGGCGTTTGGTGTTGTAGAGAATCCATCCTGGGCTGATTTCGAGGAATTCTTGAAAGAAAGATGCCTGCCCGCCAGCCGAGCCGGTCTGAAAGGCATCCTCCGGGAGATGGATGTTCCTTTCTATGATCCGCTGCTGATTATTGAAAAGACCAATGGGCGCATGGCTGGGGATCACCAATGGGTGCAGATGGTCCGTAACATTGCTGCGTAAGGAGGGCTCTATGGAAATGATTGACTTAAGCAGGCTTGAGCCACAAGAAACGCTGAACCATACATCCAAGGGAAATCAGTTGAAATGGAAATGTTATGGATACTGGTACAAGGCTGACCACATGGGGTATGAGGGGCTAGCAGAAACAATTGTTTCCGCACTGCTAGGCAAGTCAACCGTTAAGTACCCCTTTGTGGCTTATGAGTACTCGCAAATCAAGTACAAAGACCGAGTTTACAGTGGCTGTAAAAGCGCTGATTTTCTCGCGGATGGCTATGATCTTATTCCGTTGGAAAAGCTGTATCGGAAATTTACCGGCGGGAGTCTCGCAGTAGATACGACTCATCAGGGAGAGATCACGGATCAGATAAAATTTCTGGTAAACTTTGTTGAACAAACAACCGGACTGCAAGAGTTCGGGCGATATCTGACCTCAATGTTGGAGATTGATGCGTTCTTCCTAAACGAAGATCGCCACACCAATAATATTGCCGTTCAATACAACGCTGCGGACAATACCTATGCGCTATGCCCCCTATTTGATAACGGCTTGTCTCTTTTGGCAGATACCAATATGGATTTTCCCTTGGAAAGAAGCTTAGAGGATTGTCTAAAAACCGTTGAAGCCAAGCCTTTTTCGAAATATTTTGACGAACAGTTAGATGCTGCTGAGGAATTATACGGCATACAGCTTCACTTCAACTTTAGCACAAACGATGTAAAGGCGCTCATCGATAGCTATCGAACCGCCTATAGCCAAGAAATTTGCGACCGCTGTGAAGCCCTTATCCGCCGCCAGATGCGGCATTATGGGTATTTGGTAAAGTAAAAAACAATGTAATGAGTGACAATCGTAGAAATGTAATATGACTTGTTACTTTTAGAAAAATACCATTTTTAGTGTCGTATGAATTTTCGAAATCTCGAATACTTTCCACGAAAAATGGATTTACATGATTTATGCATCAATCTTTAAATGGATTTTTACAACTATTATTGTAAAATACTTTGCTTTTGGAACTTCACGTCATTAACTACGCGATAGGTGCGAGTTCGTCAGTCTTCTTTTCGATCTGTTTAAATAGTGTATAATAATTATAAATTACTCTTCTTAATGTTTCACACTTTTTAATATCGTATTCGGCAGTGCAAGTTTTACAATCTTCGTTATGGTGAAGTTCAGTTCGCTTTTTTATGGGGCGAAGTTTCTTATGGCATTTCCCATATACCAGTTTTGCATGTGCTAACTTATTACGTGGCTTAATTAGCGTATCATAATATTCCTGCGAAAAATCCTCCTTTTTGATTATGTTACTGTCCAATGCCTTCACGACCATTTCCATAACGGCATAGCGAGCCTTATTGTCCATAACATATTCAACTGAACGTAAAGCGTTTTCTACGAATTTCTTCCCTTGCTTTTTGTTTAAGTCGGTAAAATTTCTTTTCGATTTTGTTGCTGCATCGTTGACATATTCTCTGGTTTTATCAACAACACTATTTTGCTGGTCTTTGTCTAGTTTCTCAAACAGCGCTATAGCTGTTTCTTGACAAATGTAATCAAATTCAGAGGTACTATCCATTATAAGTCCGCGAATATTTGAAATACGATATTCACGCTTTAAATTTTTTTGAATTATCTGTTCTATCATAGAAAACAAATTTTCGCGTTCGATCAAGAAAACGCCGTCGAGTTGCTCTTCACTCTTTAGCTCATTTTTCATGGTCTCGATATCGCTGGAATAAAAAATTATATCTGTATAAATTTTTTTGTCTCTCAACTCTCGAATTATTCTGTTTCCAGTCGTGCCTGATAATGCGTAATCAACAAGAATCAGATCATAAAGATCAAAAGATTGAGCATCAAAATTTGAAAGCTTTTGTTCTTTGAACTTATCATACTCATTGAACACTTCAAACTCGGCATTCATGAAGTACTTTTTTGCAGATTCTGACACAAAATCTTTTGAGGATTCAACATAATCCTCGTCGTCATCAATCCACAGTACTTTATATGACATATCCATATTTCTACACTTCCTTTATGGAATATCGATAATAAACTTAGCTCCTACGGACGCAGAAGCCTTTTCCGCGCAAATCGTTCCTTTCATCTTTTTTACAACACTTTGTACATTATACAAACCTATGCCGGTTCCGCCTGTATTACTAAATCCGAAATCGAAAATCTCATCTAAATCGGAATCCCCAAAGCCATCTCCATCATCCAGTAGTTCGATATGAGCCATTCCAGCCATGTCTGTCATAAAAAACGAAATGTTTTTTGCGTGACTCTTTAATGAATTCGAGAGAAAATTGTCCAACATGAGCGAAATGTTTTGGGGCTGAAGCCGCATAATATGTGTTCCCTTGATTTTTGTGGAAATTTTAATGTTGTAATATTGATGCTGAAGGATATTCATTAAATACTCATCACAAAAAACAAATAAATCCTTCGTAATAAAAGTGTCCTCAATATTGAAATTTGCGACTGCGCTGTACTTTAAGGAACTCAGAATTTTGTCAGACGCAATAGAGATTGCACCTAATTCCCGGTAATTATTGATGCCAATTTTTCTTGCAAGTGTTGTGACATTATTCCTTATTGTTAGTGCATTTGTTTTTACGAGGTGAGTTTTTGCGGAAAAAGTTTTTTGATCTTCCGTAATAGCGTTAAAAATGGTGTGACTTTGTGCTTTGTATTTTTGGATATTGACTGATGCTGTTTCATACTTCTTTTCAATCACAGCTTTTTCCACTGCTAGTTCTTTGCGCTCATTCTCAGACACTTTAAGAGCTGCTTCAGTATCCGCTTGAATTTGGTTTTCTTCATCACGAATTTTTTGACCGATTTTTACACGATGTGCGATAAGTGCCGTAACAATCGGTTTTAGAAGATCGATTAACAATGCAACACGTTCGTCGTCTTCTGCAAATCCCTGTCGGTTGGAAGTGGCTATGTCTCCGAGTTCGTTGTCATCAAGAACATCAAAGCTAATTTCTCCCTCTATATAATTTGAAAAAGCTTGCGTATTTTTCAAATAAGGCATAAAATCTTCGACTGCAAGTTTTTTCCGAACATAAAGTCGTAGCTGAGTAGATTTATATGCTTTATTCTTTAAAAAAAGGGGATCATTTATTTGGGCATCCTCTTTTCTTATGCTCGAATGAATTCCAATCCAACCGGTTAGACTATATGGAATTTTCTTTTTAGATAGCTTTCCGTCTTCGGTGGGAAAATACTTAGCACCACTTGTAGAAAAATTTGCACTCTCTAAGGTAACAGTAGGTCTTGGCTTGTTGTGTACAATATCATATGCGGATGGAAAATAGACTTTTTTGGCAATGCGACTCTTTATATCTGAACTAGTATTATCAAAAATGGCATAAAAATTTTTGAACGCTATGTTTTTGGTGACTTGCTGAAAAAATATTGGGTCGTCAGCTTGATATCGAACGGCTATTTCTATTTTCCCATTTAGTGAATCTAAAATATAGTAATCGGAAAGTCGTGCTTTCAGTCCTTCAATTGATTGAATACCAATATTGGTTAAATCAACATTTTCAAGCTTTATCATTGTCCCAGATAAAAGAGGGTTCCAATAATCCTTTGACAAAATATTGACTTCCGAAAGAGAAACTCGGTTTAGTGAGGGGGTTTCCAACTCTTCTTCATTATGCATATCAAAAAACCATGCGGTTTCATTATTAGACGATTTGGAAATTAGGTAATAAGAGCTGGAAAGGTACAATGCTGCAAGCTTTCCAATGCCTTTCCTTCCCATGACATTGTTTTTGGAAAACTCGTCAAGGTCTACATCTTCACGCTTATTTTTTCCAATTAAAACGTATTTTTGAGCAAGATCAGAATAGGTCATACCTGTTCCATTATCAAAAATCTCTATTGTAGACTCTTTCTTGTTGCTCATATCTATAAGTATTCGAACACACGAGGCTTTAGCGTCGAGACCATTTGCAACAAGTTCTGCGATTGCTGTCCACGGATTTGAATATAATCCTTTACCCAGTAATTTGAGTGCAAAATAAGAAAAATTAAAAAAGATTCGGTCGTTAGTGTTGATATTATCCATAATATCACCTCATTTTAAGGCCTTCTCAAATTGTGACGCAAGCTGTAGCGCCAATAGGGGCGGAACAGCATTGCCGATCTGAGTACAAACATTATCCTTGGAGCCTTTGAACTTATACCAATCAGGGAAAGACTGAATCCTTGCTCCCTCTCTGGGTGTCAATGCACGATTTTGGGTATAATGAATACATCTTAAACTTGAAACCGTTGTCAAACTATTTGTTATTGTTGGAGATGGTTGATTCTCAACGAGTCTTCCATATGTGTTAGCATATCCGGAAGTCAATCGATAATCTTTACTAATTGTACCATTATCAACTAATGCATTAAACTCGTTTTTCCCCTCACCTTGTTTTACGTTTTCTATAACAGTTCTTATTTTAGAACTATATGAACCACAAAAATGCTGGGTTATTGCATCTGCACCGTTTCTCATAAGTTCTTGGTATTCATTTTGTGGTGGAACTGTGTAAGCAATTGCACTTTGACCTTCCGAAATGGCTGGAAAATCAGAGATTGCGTCAGCGATAGAAAGCACAGGCATATCTTTCTTTTCTGGAAACGTCCACTCCAGCTTCATATCTTTTCGTATACCGACGATAAAGACTCGCTCTCTATTTTCAGGAACCCCATAATCCATAGCATTTAAGCACTTTGTATGGAGAGTATATCCAAGACCATCTCCCAAATCGGAAAATTGTTCGTTGAGAATATCTGTGATTTTTCTTCCGTAGTGGTCGATAATTGGCTTTTTTCTTGGCTTTAACGATTCACGGCCTTCAACCTCTTTGATTTCATATAGAATATTCCCATCGGCATCTTTTTTGTAGAAGATTTCACGCATTGACAAAATTCCGAGTACATTCTCAAAAAGGAACATTTTGGGGCAAGCAATTTTTAAAATCCTTAAATATTCTTTATATAGTTGTGCTTTTTCATCGTAATTCCGTTGCCCAATGGTACTAAAGGATTGACACGGTGGTCCCCCGATTATGAGATCAACAGGTTCTTGTCCTATTAGTTCTTTTACATCATTTTCGCTTAGATCTCTTATGTCGCAATTTTTCATTGGTATATTAGGATAGTTTTCTGTGTATGCTTCCGCCGCCAAAGTACTATATTCGTTGGCAAAAATGAATTCGTTTTTTCTGTTTCGAACGAATTTATTATTACGTTTTCTGTAGTAAAAGCCAAATGTGAGTCCACCCACTCCAGAAAACAAGTCGATTATTCTCATCAAAAAAATCCTTTTCACATAGATTTCAAGGGACACGATTGGAAGATCAATGTGATATGCTTTTCGAAAGATCTATCTAAGGAGCATTCAAACTAAATGACATTCCTAATGTATCTGTACGTATTACATCTCTTTCAACAGCGACAAGAACCGTTCGAAGCTGTATGCGCCCTCCAAATTGAGATCCTTATCTTGAAACACCATATAATACCGATACTCTCTCCCTGCTGCATCTTGCCACTTACGACCAAGATGCAGCTTCTGTTTCGTTTCGGTATTTTCCAGATGATCACCCTTAGTTTCAATCAGCAGAATCTTGCCGCTGTTCGTCATAACGATAAAATCCGGGTAATGGTTGATAAACCCGTTTAGGCAAAATCCTTTTCTCCCATCGTTACGGTGCCACCATTTTATGTTGGGTAGCCCTGTTAACTTTAGCACCATATCAGCCTCTAAGCGATCCATATCATCGGCCTCGGCGGTGTACAAACTCTTTTTGTAGCGATCCGTGCTACTCAATAGTGTAATGCGCGGTGGGAATTTATAACAATCCTCCACAACGATGTTTCCACACTCCAACCAGTCAGAGAATACCTGCTCCGCATACTCGGATTGCAGCGAAATGATGTATTCTTTGATTTTTCTTGCAAACGCATTGGGCGACTTCTCCAGAGCATCTAGGGTCTCTCGGTTCATGCATCTGACAACACGGTCAATATACCGCTTTAATTCGGCGGAATCAATGGAATCCATCTTGTTAAGCTGGTGATGAATCAGATCTTTGCAGGCACGGATGCGCTCCTCCGAAGAACGCTTGCTGAACTGCTCGCGAAAATATTTCTGTGCAGCACTATCCATTGCAGACACCTTGGGAACATTACTTCCGCTCGTTGCGATGTCAACTTCTGCAATTTCATCATCGGTGGTTTCAAAGTTGATTTTGTACGGCTGTCCCTCAAGGCTAAACTCTGCCAGCAAATTTTCTTTGCTCAAGAACTCCGTCATACCGCTCGTAAACAAACTTTCTGGCACTTTCACAAAGAATTGCGGTAAGCACAGGTCAGTAATTTCATCTTTGTATTCGTTTGCAATTGCAAAACTCGTCACTTTTTCCTGCACCTCCTGCGGTAAATCAGAAAGCCCACTTTCCTCGTTTTCCTGCATAGCCACAGCAAAGTCGTTTTGTTGTTGTTCTGCCTTGTCCAACATATCTTGCGTTGCAGAGGAAGGTCGCCCCTTGTTCTGCTGCAAAGCTACTGCAACCGCTGCTGGATCAAAGTTCAAAAACTCTGGCTGCTCATTATCGGGTTCTACAGTATCGGGATAATCTGCGGGTGCAAATCCACCACTTTCATCTGCCGGTTGAGTTGGAATGGTGTCAAAGTCCTGCTGTACAGGCGTTGGTGCATTAGATTCTTCCTGTTCTTCCACAACGCGACAATCCCGGTTGCTGAATCCTGCACTATTCAGACCTGCAACAATACCGCGCAAAGTGCTCTGAAAATCGTTAGAAGAAGTCAGCACATACGACATATTCAGTGCTTTTACACTATGGGGACGCGTATGTGGCTGACGCAAAATGCGCCCCACGATCTGCTCTACATCAATCTGACTGGTGCGGTTGGCTAGCGTGGCAAGAATATAAGCAAAGGGACAATCCCAACCTTCTTTCAATGCGTTGACTGTGATGATGTACCGGATAGGGCAGCTTTCGCTCATCAAGTCTACGCCCTTTAGTTCATTTACATCGGCTGTTTTAATGGCAATTTGATCTGCAGGAATACCGGTATCAACAAGCTGTTTGCGCAGCTTTTCAAAGGTGGTGCTATCTTCTTTTCCTTTCGGCTGTGCTTGAAACAGAACAATGGGGCGGATATATCCATCCTTGCTTTCAATGGCTTTCTGCTCCAAATTATTGCGCAGGTCGATGGCATCAAAAACCACATCACTCTGACGTTGGCGGTTATAGACTACCACCGGCAATTTGACCATGTTTTCCTTTTTCAGCTGGATAGAATCGACATAGGAAATGATATTGCTTTCCTTGGTGGGAGTTGCTGTCAGATCCAGTATAAAGCAAGGATTGAAGTCTTGCAGCATTTTTTTGCTCAGCTTACTGCGGGCATGGTGGCTTTCATCCACAATGACAAGCGGATTCAGCTGATTGATAATCTGCATCAGTGCAGTTTCATCGGTGTCCTCCAAGGGCATATCCGGCACACCAAGAGCCTTTGCCATCGGCGCAAGGGCACTATTTTCCTGTTTGGCTTTCAACAGCTCTTTACGCCCACGGAACGAGTCATAAGAAAGTACCATAATGGAAAGCTGTTCACGCACGGCAGTAATATTGAAATTTTGTCCGCTTAAAAGTTGATCTTTGGTGTAAACCTCCACATTGTGCTGAAACTGTAGGTTAATGGCTTGACGATATGGGCGATTCACATTGCGCAGGGCGGCCAATGTCTGCGTTAGAATTGCCTCGGACGGAACCAGCCAAACAACCGCTTTCATTTTCAACATAGGCATCGCGTCAAAAATAGGCGCGATGGCATTGCAGGCAAGAAAAGTCTTGCCACCGCCGGTAGGTACTTTTAAGCACAAGTCTGGCACCCTAGAAATCAAATTCTGGTAAGGCTGCATACCATTTATACCCACAGGAATATGCTGATCCGCCCAGAACATATTATATGCTTTGACAATGTCGTTTGTATCTTGCAAAAAATCAAGGTAACGGGTCAAATCATCAATTACTTTTCGTTGATAATTTTTTAGTTCCATATCCGTTCGCCTTTCTTACAGTTTTGTGATGTCTCGTGGAATTTTCTTGAAAATGACCTTGAGTTTTTGTAGGTCGTCTGTATTGATAGCACAGCGATCCGCATAAATCACATAATTATCGGCCTTGACTGTGATAGTGGAAAGAAACTTATAATCCAATACGCAAGCCCTGTTAGGCTCATAAAAGAAGTAATATCCTGTTTGAGCTGTAGAGCCAAGATAATACGGTTTGTCTGCATTAGGCTTCTGGAAGTTTTCTTTTGTTTCGGTAAACCAAATATACTCACGGATTTTGTCGGCGCCAACTGCCTCGTTCAGATTATCGCCAATCATGAGAGGTTCGCCCAGTTCATAGTAACTGAAGCTGCCGCCAGTGCCGGGAACCGCTTTTTTGTCCTCACCATAGCCTTTTATAACGCGCTTGACACGTTCGGCAGTGATACTATCAGCGTAGTCCATCATTTCGATAAGAATAAATTTTCGGTTACCCCCATCGGCTTTGTTCATGTTTAGAACAGCGTGAGCAGTGGTGCCAGAACCGGCGAAGGAGTCGAGAATAATATCATTTTCGCCAGTAATCATTTGGATGAAATACATTAACAACTCAGGCGGCTTGGGGAAATCAAAAGCTTTACCGTCCCCCATAATCTCCTTGATAGCTTTTGTCCCAGCTTGAGTGTATATACCTGTAATAATAGAATACGGCTTGCTTTTACGTTGGGTACCATCAGCGCCATTTAGATACTGCTTGTAGTTTACCGTCCACTTTCCGTTTTTCTCGGAGAAAACAAGTTCATTATTCGCTTGCGCCTCCAATGTACGTTCTTTCGACCAAAACCACTGTTTTGCAGGCCATACCTCATGTCCTTCGAAGTACAGTGGATATCTCAGATTTGGACGATCATCCATGCTGGTTGTTGCAAGAGGCTGTAATCTGTATGGACCTCTTGTACCAAACTTTTCGTCCTTGTATTTGTAATATTTAAGAATACTATCATCTGGCGGAAGCTCAATTTTCCCTACTGTCGAGATATTCTTTGCAAAGCACAGAACATACTCATGCAAGTGAACGACATAATTGCTCTTAGCTCCACCACCATAGTTGTTTTGCCAAACGAATGTATCTATCCGATTCGCGGAACCAAAGATTTCATCCATGACGAGTTCCAGATAGCGATGCTCAATCTCATCAATGCTAATAAAGATAACGCCATCATCCGCCAGCAGCTTTTGCAGCAGTTTCAGGCGCGGGTACATCATACACAGCCACTTGTCGTGGCGGGACAAATCCTCGCCCTCTTTGCCTACGACCTCGCCCAGCCATTTCTTGATTTTGGGGTCGTTGACGTTATCGTTGTAGACCCAGCTCTCGTTGCCGGTGTTGTACGGCGGATCGATGTAGATACACTTCACCTTGCCCTCATAACGCGGCAGCAGCGATTTCAATGCTTCCAAATTATCCCCATGGATAATCATGTTTTCGCTGCCATTGTCCTCGGCGTGCTGTCCCTGCTCATCGTAACTATATTGTCGTTCCAACACACGGTAAGGCACATCTTGATGATGATTAATAACTTTTTCTTTCCCAATCCATTCCAAAGTTGGCATGGTGCTTTCTCCGTTTCTCAGGTTGTATACTGCAACCATATTTAATTGTATTATAGCAAAATATTCTGCTAGAGTGAAGAGGTTGAGCACATTCTCCGATTATATCACTAAGGGCAATAAAAGATGTAACCACAGACAAAATAGAAATCACCAGTATCAGAAGGTAGATGGCCACATAATCTTCCACTCAAAATACTCTGCCTGCGTAATCTCCCCAGCATACAACTTCTTCTGAACTGCAGCCCAATCCTTCAGAAAATCATCCAGAATCGTATCATCAAACCACATCGCCACGGGGGAGCGCGGCGGCCAGTTATCGTTGTCATCATAGTGCAGCGCAAGGTTTGGGTTGGCATTAT
>ERZ827126.2739-NODE-2739-length-11815-cov-12.578486_pt1 | contig 11815 bp, 9 predicted proteins | sample MGYA00519780_ERZ827126 | MGnify/ENA primary metagenome ERZ827126 (study PRJEB31778, sample SAMEA3449262) | human gut metagenome | biome: human gut; feature: human-associated habitat; material: faeces | place: United Kingdom | collected 2010/2012 ...
ACGATTTTGGTACGATTTTGGGACGCTTGGTTTACACCGCCCCGGAAAGCGTGGTATAGTTAAACGGATAAGCAGCAGTGGGTGCCGCTGTGGGAAAAGCGAGGAGAGCGTTACGATGAAAAAGCACATTCGAGCATTCGTCAGTCTGCTGTGCGCTGCGGCGCTGGCACTGGGCTGTGCATCCTGCGGCGGCGCAGCGCAGAGCACCGGAAAATCCGGCGGCACCGCCGGGGTGACCCATATCACCGTGTGGAACTATTACAATGGTGACCAGCTGGAAAGCTTCAACAAGCTGGTGGACCAGTTCAACGAGACCACCGGCCGCGAAAAGGGCATCCGGGTGGAAAGTGCCAGCCAGGGCAGTATGAGCGACCTGGAGACCAACGTGATGGATGCGGCCCAGGGCAAGGTGGGTGCTGCGGCCATGCCCAACATCTTCTCGGCCTATGCTGACACCGCCTATGCGCTGGACCAGATGGGCATGCTGGTGGACCTGAGCCAGTACCTCACCGAGGACGAGCGCGCCCAGTATGTGCAGGACTACCTGGACGAAGGCGACTTTGACGGCGACGGCAGCATGAAGATCTTCCCGGTGGCAAAATCCACCGAGCTGATGTTCCTGAACGAGACCGACTGGGCAAAGTTTGCCCAGGCCACCGGTGCCGCCTACGACGACCTTTCCACCGTGGAAGGGCTGGTGGCCACTGCCGGTGCCTATTATGACTGGACCGACGCCCAGACGCCGGAGCCGGACGACGGCAAGGCTCTGTTCGGCCGCGACGCCATGGCCAACTACATGCTGGTGGGGGCCCGGCAGCTGGGCGACACCCTGTTCGAGGTGCAGGACGGAAAGATGACTCTGAACTTTGACAAGGACGTAGCCCGCAAGCTGTGGGACAACTACTATGTGCCCTTCGTCAAGGGGTGGTTTGCCGCTACCGGCCGCTTCCGCAGCGATGATATCAAGGTGGGCAATGTGCTGGCCTATGTGGGTTCCAACTCCAGCGCCACCTTCTTCCCCGCGCAGGTCATGGTGAACGACACCGAGAGCTACGACATCGACATGACGGTGCTGCCCAGCCCGAAGTTTGCGGGCGGCGAGGATGTGGCCGTGCAGCAGGGTGCCGGTATGGTGGTCACCGCCGGTACGGAGGAAGAGATCAATGCCTCGGTGGAGTTCCTCAAGTGGTTCACCCAGCCGGAACACAACATCTCCTTCTCGGTGGACTCCGGCTACCTGCCGGTGACCACGGCTGCCAACGACATGGAGGCCATCAAGACCAGCGGCCTGGAACTGAGCCCGAAGATGGAGCGCATCCTCTCGAATGCAGTCCAGAGCGTAAAGAACAACACCCTTTATACGCCAAATGCCTTTGCGGGCGGCAGCAAGGCCCGCAAGGTGTTGGAATACAGCCTGAGCGATCTTGCCTCTGCCGACCGTGCAACGGTGCAGGAGCGGGTGGCCGCAGGCCAGCCCGCCGCCGACGCGGAAGCGGAGTTCCTCACCGACGAATACTTTGATGCCTGGTATGGGGGCATCTGCACTGCACTGGAGGAGTACGCCGGCTGAGCGTAACGACCGGAAACCGACTGGAAAGGGGAGAAGTGCCATGAAGCCTGCCGAAAAGTACCGTGCGTGGAAAGCGCACCGGCCCGAGAAGCCGATCTTCCGTACCATCCTCTTTTCCATGATGGCGGTGCTGCTGGCGGAGGTGATCCTGCTGTCGACCGGCATCGGCCTGACCAATGTGTCCGGGCGGCTGAACCAGAACGCCAAGCAGATCGTGAACATGCAGGTGCGCAACCGCGCCAGCTATCTGCAGGATATGCTGATCAAGGCACAGGAGCTCACCGACATTTCCACCACCATCAACAACCTGACCCAGCAGATGCTGCAGGACGGCACCATTTCGCTGGACACGATGGACCAGAGCAGCGAGGCCGCTGACCCCCTGATGGAAGCCGCCGCGCCCTATCTGGTGAGTGCACTGCGCGCTCGCCCCGTGACCGGCATCTTTCTTGTGATCAACACCCACGACCTTGCGGAAAAGGAAGTGGGCAGCCCCATGCCCAGCGTGTACCTGCGGGACCTGGACCCGGACGCCCGCCCCTCGGACCGCAACACCGACCTGATGCTGGAGCGTTCCAGCGCGGCGGTGGTCAAGGCGCTGGGCATCACCACCGACAAAAGCTGGAGCACCGCCCTGAATTGCCGCGGCCTGACCAACGGCGGCTTTGTGCGCACCGTGTTCCAGACCGCCTGGGAGGATGACGAAAAGCTGGACGCCGCCGACTACGGCCGCTGGCTCACCCAGACCTACAAGCTCACCGGTGACGAGCGCACGGCCATTGCCTACTCCCAGCCCCTCATCCTGCCGGACGGCACCGTGTACGGCGTCATCGGTGTGGAAATCCTGACCAGCTATCTGGAAACCAAGATGCCGTATCAGGAGCTGCAGGACGGCGGGCAGGGCACCTATCTGTTGGTGTCCACAACGTCGGGCCTGTCGGCCCCGGAACTGTTCCTGACGCTGACGGCGGGCGACGGACTGGATGCCAACGTCATCGACGCGGGCGTGGAAAAGATCACCTGCCGGCAGACGGACGGCGAACGCTGGCTGACGCTGAACGACGAGACCGGCTATGCGGCGGTCCAGAGCCTGGACCTGTACAGCCGCAACGCGCCCTTCTCCAACGAAAAGTGGCTGCTGGTGGGCACGGTGCGCAGCAGCATCCTGTTCCGCTTTGCCCGCACCGTGCAGCAGGTCATCACCGCTGCGGTGCTCCTCACCCTGCTGCTGGGGGCTGTGAGCAGCCTGCTGGTGTCCCGCGGTCTGGCCCGCCCCGCCGAGCAGCTCTACTGCGAGGTGCTGGCAGCCAACGGCAAACAGACCTTCCCCAAGTTTTCGCACACCGGCATCCGGGAGCTGGACCGCTTTGCGGAGGCCATCACCCAGCTGAACAGCAGCCTTGTGACCAACTCCACCAAGTTTTTGCGCATCATGGACATGGCCAGTGTGGAGCTGGGCGGCTACGAGCTGCGGTATGACACCGGCAGTGTGTATGTGACCAAAAACTTCTTTGCCCTGCTGGGTGCCCCGGAGGTGGACGACAGCAGCCTGACCGTGCGCACCTTTGGAGAACTGCTGGAGCACATCCAGCTGGCCCGCCCCTGCACCGTCAACGCGGAGGGGGACAAGGTGCTGACCGTGGTGCAGGGCGGCCGCACCCGCTATATCATGCTGCGGGTCACCACCGAGGACCGGGTGCAGGTGGGTCTGGCCGAGGATGTGACCGCCGCTACCCAGGAGCGCCTGCGCATCGAGCGGGAGCGCGACTACGACGTCCTCACCGGCCTGTACAACCGGCAGGCATTCCACCGCGTGAGTCATGAACTGTTCCAGAATCCGGAGCAGCTGGGCGTGGCAGCCTTGCTGATGATGGACCTGGACGACCTCAAGCACATCAACGACACCTACGGCCACGACTGGGGCGACCACTACATCCAGAACACCGGCCGCTGCATTGCGGAGCACAGCCCGCCGGGCACCGTGTGCGCCCGCCTGTCCGGCGACGAGTTCCTGCTACTGTTCTACGGCTATCCCGGCCGGGAGCAGCTGCGCGAAAAGCTGGAAGCACTGACCCGCGCCATGCAGCAGGCCGTGGTGGTACTGCCCAGCGGCAGCGACCTGCACATCAGTATTTCCGGCGGCGTGGCCTGGTACCCGGAGGATGGCCGGGACATCGAGACCCTGAAAAAATATGCAGACTTTGCCATGTATCAGGTCAAGCACTCCACCAAGGGGCAGATGAAGGACTTTGACATCGGCGTGTACAATCAGGAGGCCTACATCGCCCGCACCCGGCGGGAGTTCCACCAGCTCATCAGCGAAGAGCGGATGTACTACTACTTCCAGCCCATCTTCTCGGCACAGACCGGCAGGGTGCACGCCTACGAAGCACTGATGCGGTCGGACCTGCCCACCCTGCGTTCTCCGGCCACCATCATGAAGCTGGCCCGGGAGCAGGGCGCGCTGTATGAGATCGAGCGGCTGACCTTCCGCAAGGCGCTGGAAGGCTTTGACAAGCTGCGCAGCAAAAATCTCGTGGACCGGCAGGCCCTGATCTTCATCAACTCCATTGCCAGCGTCTGCCTGCGCCGGGAGGACAGCGAGTATATGGACCAGCGCTGGCACGAGCTGCGCCGCCAGATGGTCATTGAGATCACCGAGGAAGAGGAGATGAACCGGCAGGCGCTGGAGAGCAAGCGCCATGCACCGGGTTTTTCCGGCATGTTTGCGCTGGATGACTACGGCAGCGGATACTCCAACGAGGGCAGCCTGCTGGAGCTGGCGCCCCGGTTCATCAAGGTGGATATCAGCATCATCCGCGGCATTGATTCGGATCCCGACAAGCAGCAGATCCTGCGCAACGTGGTGCGCTACGCCCAGCCGCGCAGCATGCAGATCATTGCCGAGGGTGTGGAAACGGCCGCCGAGATGCGCACCGTCATCGACCTGGGGGCCGACCTGCTGCAGGGCTACTTCCTGGCGCGGCCGGCCGCCGTGCCCGACCCCATTGCCCCGGAGGCAGCGGAGATCATCCGAGCTATCTAGGACAGCAACCGCCGGAAGCGCTTCTGAACCGCCCAAAAGAGCAGGAAATTCCATATAGAACTGGAATATCCTGCTCTTTTTATACGGTGAGGAACGCAATTTGGCACCCGGCCAATTTACCTCTGGTGTTTGGCCGGGCGCTGCGGTATACTGGGGTGGAACGAAAAACGGCACGGGAGGTGCTTTGAAAAAATGGTACAGGTGGATCTGATCACCGGGTTTCTGGGGGCCGGCAAAACGACTTTTCTGCGCCGGTACGTCCGGTATCTGGTGGAGCAGGGGCACAACGTCTGCATTCTGGAAAACGACTTCGGCGCGGTAAACGTGGATGCCATGTTGGTGCAGGACCTGCTGGGCGACCGGTGCGATCTGGAGACCATCAGCGGCGGGTGTGACTGCGACACCCACCAGCGGCGCATGCGCACCAAGCTCATCGCCATGGCCATGCGCGGCTTTGACCGGGTGGTGGTGGAACCCAGCGGCATCTTTGATGTGGACGAATTCTTTGACGTGCTGCGGGACGACCCGCTGGACCGCTGGTACCGCATCGGCAATGTGATCGCCATTGTGGATGCCATGCTGCCGGAAGCATTGTCGCCGCAGGCGGAATATCTGCTGGCCTCCGAGACGGCCAATGCAGGCCGGGTGCTGCTGAGCCGTGCGCCGCAGGCCGGGCCGGAACAGTGCCGGGCAGCCATTGCCCACCTGGACCGCGCGCTGGAAGCCTGCAAGTGCTCCCGCCGCTTTGCCCCGGACGAGATCCTCACCAGGGACTGGGCCGCTCTCACCGACGCCGACCTTGCACAGATCGCCGCCTGCGGCATGCGGCAGGCCAGCTGCGAAAAGCTGCACTTTGATGAGCACAAGGCCTTCGGCTCCCTGTGCTTTCTGGAACAGCACCTCACGGTAGAGCAGCTGCAGCAGGCAGCTGCCCGGCTGTTCGGGGACCCGGCCTGCGGGCAGGTGCTGCGGGTCAAGGGGTTTGCCCCCGCCCGGGACGGCTGGCTGGAGCTGAACGCCACCGCTGCCGGGCAGACACTGGCTCCCATCCCGCAGGGGCAGGATGTGCTCATCGTCATCGGCGAGGGGCTGGACAGGGCAAGGATCGAAACGCAGCTTCACCGCTGAGTTTTCAACGAACGTTGTAAAACTGGTGCAAAAAAGGAGAACAAAATCATGAAAAAGAACCCGCAGATGCCCTCGGCGCGGCGCATCCTCGGCATGGTGGTCGGGATTGTGATCATCGGGCTGGGCATTGCACTGTTCAAGCAGTCTCACCTTGGCAACGACTCCATCAGCGCACTGAATATGCGTCTGGCCGAGATGCTGGGCATCTCGCTGGGCGTGCAGAACCTGTGCACGAACATCCTGTTCTTTGCACTGCAGTTCTGGTTCGGGCGCAAGTACATCGGCCTTGGCACCTTTGTCAACGGCATCGGCGTCGGGTTCATTGTCACGGCCTTCTACGACCCCATTGCGGCCCACTTTGGCCCGGCCGAGGCGCTGGGCCTGCCGGTGCAGCTGCTGTGGGTGGCGCTGGCGGTGCTAGTCACGGCGCTGGGGGCTTCGCTGTACCAGACGGCAGATCTGGGCATCGCCCCGTACGATTACCTCTCGCTGGGCCTGCGGGACTACACCCCGGTGCCGTACTTCGGCTGCCGCGTGTTCACCGATGCGCTGTGTGCGCTGCTGTGCTGGCTGCTGGGCGGCCTTGTGGGCATCGGTACGCTGATCTGTGCCTTCTGCCTGGGACCCTTCATCCAGTTCTTCAACGGGCTGGTGTCGGAGCGTGTGCTGCACTACAAGCCGGGCGGCCAATAAGATCGGGAAATCAAAAAGGCGTGCACCTCCTTTGCGGAAGTGCACGCCTTTTGCTGTGCAGAAATCAGAACTTGAACAGCGGGGTGCCGGCCAGGATGTCGCCCTCTGCCAGCATCTTCAGCTCGCCCAGATCGTCGCCGTTGGTCACGATGATGGCGGTAGCGGTGGGATGGCCTGCGGCGCGGATGGCGTCCAGATCCACCTTCAGCAGCGGGGTGCCGGCCTTGACCTTGTCACCCTCCTTGACCAGAGCCTTGAAGCCCTTGCCGTTCATCTCCACGGTGTCCATGCCGACGTGCACCAGGATCTCGATGCCGTCCTCGCTGGTCAGACCGACGGCGTGCAGGGTGGAAGCCACCTGGTTCACAGTGCCGTCAAAGGGGGCGTACACGGTCTTGCCGGTGGGCTCGATGCCGCAGCCGGGGCCCAGGATGCCCTGTGCGAACGTCTCGTCGGGAATGTCGGCCTGTGCCAGGACCTTGCCGCGGATGGGAGCCAGAACGGTCTTGCTCTGGCCAAAGAACTTAGCGGTTTTTTCTTCTTCGGCCTTGTTGCCGAACAGCTTGTCAAAAAAGCCCATGATAATAATCCTTCCTTCTGATCATATTCAGGGGTGCGGCCGCCGCGCGGGCCTGCTGCGCCCAAATCCATATGGTATATTCAAAAGATACCATACTGCGCCCCAAAATGCAACTGCAATCCTGCACAAACTACGGCGGGGCTTGCTGTTACATCAGCGCAATCAGCTGCTCGATCTCTTCCATGCGGGTGGCCCAGCTGGTGGCGATGCGTACCACGGTGTGGGAGTCGTCGAACTTCTCCCAGAAGCCGAACTTCGCCCTGCCTTCCAGTGCGGCCAGCTGGGCGTTATCCAGAATCACGAACACCTGATTGGTGGGCGAATCCATAAAAAAGCGATAGCCCTTGGCGGCCAGACCCTTCTTGAGGGAGTTGGCGGTGTCGATGGCATTTTTGCTGATCTTCGTGTACAGATCATCGGTGAACAGAACGTCGAACTGGATGCCCAGCAGACGGCCCTTGGCCAGCAGGGCACCCTGCTGCTTGACCATGGTCATGAAGTGGGCCGGGGCACCGTGGGGGAACACCACGGCCTCGCCGCACAGGGCACCCACCTTGGTGCCGCCGATGTAGAACACATCGGTGAGCCGGGCGATGTCGGCCAGGGTCACGTCGGTGCCCTCGGCCATCAGGCCGTAGCCCAGCCGGGCACCGTCCAGAAACAGCGGCATCCGGTATTCCTGACAGACGGTGTGCAGATCTTCCAGCTCCTGTTTTGTGTACAGGGTGCCGTACTCGGAGGGGTGGGAGATGTACACCATGCCGGGGAACACCATGTGGTCGTGGTTGGCGTCGGCATAGAAGGTGGCGCACCAGTCCCGTACATCGGCGGCAGACACCTTGCCCTCGTGGGCCGGCAGGCTGATCACCTTGTGGCCGGTGTACTCGATGGCACCGGCTTCGTGGGCGGCCACATGGCCGGTGGCCGCGGCCAGCACGCCCTGCCAGCGCTGCAGCATGGAGGCAATGACGATGGCGTTGGTCTGGGTGCCGCCGGAGATGAAGGTCACGTCGGCGTCCGGGCAGGCGCAGGCGGCGCGGATCTTCTCCCGTGCGCTGGCGCAGTAGGGGTCGGTACCGTAGCCGGGCACTTTTTCAAAGTTGGTCTCGGTCAGCTTCTGCAGGATGGCGGGATGGGCACCCTCGCAGTAGTCATTTTCAAAGTACAGCATAAAAACGCTCCTATATTTCAGATGCATCCATTGTAACCCCCGGCCGCAGGCTTGTCAAATAGGAAAAAAGCGCAGAGGGCGGACAGCCAAAATGCTGTCGGAATTGCGCCCCGAAGTAGTTGCTGCTGCCAAGGCCTCCTTCCGGGCGGTATGGGATGCTGATTCCAGGATAGCCCGGAACCGGCACACCGTCAATGTGGCGGCGTTTTTGCTGATTCTTTAGCAGGGGTGTGGTATAATCTTATATTAGGACAGAATAAAATCAGGAGGGGTGAACCGTTTATGAAAAAAAGTACCTGGTACCGCGACCTTCTGGTCATGCTTGCCGCACTGTGCGTCGCCGGGGTGGCGGTGGTATGGGTGCAGCGCATCACCGGCCGCATTGACGGCGTGGCCATGCTGATCTTCATGCTGGCTGTGTTTGTCACCTCCATGTACACCGACGGCTATCTCTGGGGCGTGCTGGCCTCGCTGGCAAGTGTGCTGGCGGTCAACTTTGCCTTTTTCACCCCCTATTTTGCCTTCAATTTTACCCTGCCGGAAAATCTGTTCTCCGGCCTTGTGATGCTGGCCGTATCCATCATGACCAGTACCCTGACTACCCGGGTCAAAAAACAGGAGCAGCTGCGCATGGAAACCGAGCGGGAAAAAATGCGCGCCAACCTTCTGCGGGCGGTCTCCCACGACCTGCGCACGCCCCTCACCTCCATTTACGGGGCCTGCTCCACCGTGACTGAAAACTACGATTCGCTGGGCAAGGAACAGGCCCTCAAGCTGCTGCGGGAGGCCTGCGAGGATGCCCAGTGGCTCAACCGTATGGTGGAGAATCTGCTTTCCGTGACCCGCTTCGACGGGGAACAGGTGGCCGTCAAAAAGACCCCCACCGTGCTGGAAGAGCTGCTGGACACGGTGCTGGTCAAATTCAAAAAGCGCTGCCCGGACGTTCCGATACAGCTGGAGCTGCCGGAGGACTTTGTTATGATCCCCATGGACTCTATGCTGATCCAGCAGGTGCTGATGAACCTGTTGGAGAACGCGGTGCTCCACGCCGAGGGCATGACCACCCTGACGCTGCGGGTGTTCACGCTGGGCAGCCGGGCTGTGTTTGAGGTGAAGGACGACGGCTGCGGCATCCCGAAAGAGCGTCTGCGCACCCTGTTCTCCGGCACCGGCGGCCCGGACCCCAACGCCCCGGCCGACAGCGGCAAGCACGGCATGGGCATTGGCCTGTCGGTGTGCGCCGCCATCATCAAGGCCCACGGCGGCGAGATCGACGCAGAGAGCCGCCCCGGCGAGGGCACGACCATCCGTTTCTGGCTGGAGACGGAGAAAATCGAACTGGAGGACGCAGAGGATGAGCAATAATAAATATAAGGTGCTGATCGTGGAGGACGAGGCGAACATCTGCAGCTTCATTGAAACGCTGCTGACCACGAACGACTATCAGGCGCTGGTGGCGCACACCTGCACCATGGGCCTGACCCTGTTCGCCTCCCACAACCCGGATCTGGTGATCCTGGACCTGGGCCTGCCGGACCGGGACGGGCTGGAGCTGATCCGTACCGTGCGGCAGAAGTACATGACCCCCATCATCGTGCTGTCGGCCCGTACCGACGAGATGGATAAGATCGAAGCGCTGGATCTGGGTGCAAACGATTACATCACCAAACCCTTCGGCACCGGGGAACTGCTGGCCCGGGTGCGGGTGGCCCTGCGCCTGAACCGCTACAGCCGCACCGGCGACGCAGCATCCGGCGGGGAGTTCCAGGCTCAGGGACTGCGCATCAACTACGACCGCCGCAAGGTGTTCGTGGAAGGGCAGGAGGTGCGCCTGACCCAGACGGAATACAACATCGTGGCCTTTTTGTCCCAGCATGCCGGCCGGGTGATGACCTACGCCGCCATCGTGCGGGCCATCTGGGGCGACACCGACGTGGGCAGCACCAAAAAGCTGCAGGTGAACATGGCCAACATCCGCAAAAAGCTGGGCAGCCGCCCCGGCAGCAACCCCTACATCCTCAACGAACTGGGGGTGGGTTACCGCATGATCGACGAGGACCCGGAGAGCCGCCAGGCTGCAGAGGAGGGCGTATGATCCTTGCACTGGTGATTTTTGCTGTCACCTATCTGCTCATGCTGGCACTGCCCAAAGAGCGCCCGTGGGTGGCGCTGTGCAGTGCGGCGGTGTTCATGGCACTGGGACAGCTGGGCGTGTATGATTTTTCGCTCTCGGCGGCGCTGGGGGCGGTGGATTACAATGTGCTGCTGATGATGTCTGGCACCATGGGGATCGTGTCGCTGTTCATCCGGAGCCGGATGCCGGCCCGCCTGGCCGAGCAGCTGATCGTCCGGGTGCCCAATGCCCAGTGGGCTGTGTGCGTGCTGGCACTTTTTGCCGGGGTCATCAGTGCATTTGTGGACAATGTGGCCACAGTGCTCATGGTGGCACCGGTGGGCCTGGCCATTGCCCGCAAGCTGAAGATCTCGCCGGTTCCGGTGATCATTGCCATTGCGGTGTCCTCCAACCTGCAGGGCGCAGCCACGCTGGTGGGGGATACCACCAGCATCCTGCTGGGCGGCTTTGCGGAGATGAACTTCTTTGACTTTTTCTGGATGCACGGCCGCCCGGGCGTCTTCTGGGGTGTGGAGCTGGGCGCGTTGACCTCCCTGCTGGTGCTGCTGTGGCTGTTCCGGCGAGAAAAACAGTCCATCACCGCCAGCGTGGAAACACAGGTGGAAGATGACGTGCCCACTGCCCTGATGCTGCTGACGGTGGGGCTGCTGATCGTGGCATCTTTCCTGCCGCAGCCGGAAAGCGGCCTGCTGGCAACACTGTACGATCTGCGCAGCGGGCTCATCTGCATGACCCTGTGCGTGGTGGGCGTGGTCCGCGCCTGTCTGCGGGACCGCTCGGCAAAGCCGCTGGTGCAGGTGGTGCAGGAGTTGGACCGGGACACTTTGCTGCTGCTCTTCGGGCTGTTCATCGTGATCGCAGGCATCCGCACGGCGGGTGTCATCGACGCTGCCGCGCAGCTGTTCCATACCGTGGCCGGGGAGGAGCCTTTCCGGCTGTATGTGCTGCTGGTGGTGGTATCGGTGGTGCTGTCGGCCTTCATTGACAATATCCCCTATGTGGCCACCATGCTGCCGGTGGTGCAGGGCATTGCCGCGCTGATGAACAATGGTGCAGGCATGGCACCGGAGGTGTTTTACTTCGGTCTGCTCACCGGCGCAACGCTGGGCGGCAACCTGACCCCCATCGGGGCATCGGCCAACATTGCGGCCATCGGCATCCTGCGCAAGAATGGTGAGACCGTGCGCACAGCCGACTTTTTGCGCATCGGGGTGCCCTTTACACTGGCGGCAGTGCTGACCGGCTCGGTGTGCCTGTGGCTGGTGTGGGGCCGCGCGTTGTAAGCAACAGAAAATGTCTGCCGCCAGCGCCCGGCGGCCACGCTCAAACGACCAAATAAACCGCCCGTCCTGTGCCGGAAAACCGGCCTGCGACGGGCTTTTTTACGGAAGTATGACGTTTTACAAAAAGAGAAAATTTTTTGCAGAAAACGCTTGACAATTCCGGTATATCTGGTATAATAACTATCGTTCCGAGCGACACAGCTCACGAAC
>ERZ827126.2743-NODE-2743-length-11807-cov-3.360960_pt1 | contig 11807 bp, 8 predicted proteins | sample MGYA00519780_ERZ827126 | MGnify/ENA primary metagenome ERZ827126 (study PRJEB31778, sample SAMEA3449262) | human gut metagenome | biome: human gut; feature: human-associated habitat; material: faeces | place: United Kingdom | collected 2010/2012 ...
CAGCTCCGGCAGAAGGATCGGATGTTCACTTAGAAGCGTTATCCAGATTATCTACGATTTTAATGGATCCGGCTTTTCGTGAAAAGTTATTATCTGCAAAAGACGTAGAAGCTTTCCTTGCAGCAATTGATGAAAAAGAAACAGAAAAGTACGGGGACGAAGATAAAGCAGCTCAGGTAGAAGAAGCAGCAGCGGAAGTCCCGGCAAAGAAATCTGGATATCAGGTACTTGCAGTAACAGCATGTCCTACCGGTATTGCGCATACTTATATGGCAGCAGAAGCACTTGAAGAAAAAGGTAAGGAATTAGGAATTTCTATTAAGGTAGAAACTAATGGTTCCGGTGGAGCGAAAAACGTTCTTACTCAGGAAGAAATTGATGCCTGCGACGGAATCATCATTGCAGCAGATAAAAATGTAGAAATGGCTCGTTTCGATGGCAAGCCAGTTATCAAAGTAAAAGTTTCCGATGGTATTCATAAATCTCAGGAATTAATCGAGAGAGCAGTAAAAGGTGACGGACCGATTTATCATCATGAAGGAGGTAAGGCAGCAAGCACTGCTTCCGAAGGAGATGAAAGCTTTGGACGTCAGATTTATAAACATCTGATGAACGGTGTTTCTAATATGCTTCCATTCGTTATCGGTGGTGGTATCCTTATTGCGATTGCCTTTTTGTTAGATGATTATTCTATCGACCCATCTAACTTTGGTATGAACACACCAATGGCAGCATTCTTTAAGACAGCCGGTGGTGTAGCATTTAACTTCATGCTTCCAATTCTTGCAGGATTCATTGCGATGAGTATTGCTGATCGCCCTGGTTTAATGGTTGGTTTTGCCGGTGGTGCAATCGCAAGTGCCGGAACAACATTTGCTTCTTGTTTTAATTCAGACATCACGGTAATTTCCGGTGGTTTCCTTGGAGCATTATTTGCAGGTTTTCTGGCAGGTTATCTGGTATTAGCTTTAGAAAAGATTACTGAGAAAATGCCAAGTTCCATGGATGGTCTCAGACCAATGTTAATTTATCCAGTTGCAGGTCTTTTATTAATCAGTGTGATTATGTTTGCAATTAACCCATTCTTCTCCTGGTTAAACCAGTTACTTGCTGATGCATTAAACTCCTTATCCGGAACAAACAGTATTTTACTTGGATTAATTGTTGGTGGTATGATGTCCATTGACATGGGTGGTCCATTCAACAAAGCAGCATATGTATTTGGTACAGCTTCTTTAGCATACCAGACGGACGCAGGTTACATGATCATGGCAGCCGTTATGGTAGGTGGAATGGTTCCTCCAATCGCTATTGCCATTGCTTCATGGGTATTTAAAAACAAATTCACAGATAATGATAGAAAAACAGCACCAGTTAACGCAATCATGGGACTTTGCTTCATCTCTGAAGCAGCTATTCCATTCGCAGCAGGAGATCCCCTCCACGTTATTCCTCCTTGTGTAATCGGTTCAGCAGTAGCCGGAGCGTTATCTATGGCATTCAAATGTACACTGATGGCACCTCATGGTGGAATCTTCGTATTCCCAGTAGTAGGAAATGCATTAATGTATATCATTGCTTTAGCAATCGGTTCCATCGTTGGAGCAGTTATGCTTGGTCTTTTAAGAAAGCCAGTAGAAAGCAAGTAGTCACGATTGTTCGAATAATGATAAAACAATAATAAACAAACGAACAATAAACGTATAATAAGTGACAGGCAAATGTCTAATAACATGTAAACATATTGCCGTTAGTCATTGACTGGTACCTTAGAGAATATCTATCATGAAGATACCGGCCAAAGATTAAAAAAACAATTTCTTAATTTAGTTGCTATAAATGAAGAAGAAATCTCAGAAACAGTGGAAAGTTACTGTTTCTGGGATTTCTTCTTTTTTGACATTTATTGACTTTCTTATCTAAAAAAATTATAATGTAAATAACTATTAAAAATTGTATAAGTCATATAAAAATATTTTCCCAGCAAGAATGCCGGGATATTCTTGAATTAAGCGCTTTAAATATGATTTGTATTCCAGGTAACAATACATTTATATATTTGATTATGAATGTCAGAAAGCATTTTTGAATATACTATATATGAATGTTTGTTTTCGAAAAAAGTAACTGAAAAGAGGAGGGAATGACATGAGATATGAAATCAGCGAAGTCGTAAAAAAAGACCAGGTTATGGAATTGGTTTTTGGTAACTGCAGCAAGCCGAAAGATTTACTGGGACGACATTTTATCTTACAAGGACAGGTTATCTCTGCCTATCATCCAGATGCGGTAAAGATGGAAGTTATTTCAGAGGATGGCGAGCGTTATCCTATGGATACTGTAGAAAGACAGCCAGTATTTTCACTGTTTCTTCCTCATAAAAGACCATTCTCTTATCAGATACATATGACGTTTCATGATGGAAATACTTATATAAGTAGTGATCCATACAGTTATGAAGGGTTGATTACGGAAGAAGAAGAAAAATTATTCTCAAAAGGAAACTGGACAGAAGTTTATCATAAGATGGGCTGTCATAAAGTAAAACTTGGAAATACAGAAGGAATGTATTTTGCAGTATGGGCACCAGGAGCAAGGCGTGTCAGCGTAGTTGGTGATTTTAATTATTGGAATGGGATGTTATATCCGATGCACAAAATGGAGAACTCCGACATTTTTGAACTGTTTATTCCAGGACTTTCCTGTGGACAGTTTTATAAATTTGAAATAAAAAATGTACAGGGTGACATAATACAGATGGTTGACCCATATGCCGTAATGAATGAGGAAAAGGAAAACGGCGCGTCAAGAATGTTTGATCTTGGGCGATTTCGCTGGGAGGATTCGAGATGGCTTTCCAAACGATATCATGGAAATGTTTTTAAGATACCGATGTCTGTGTGTGAAGTACGGATTAGTGAATTAGATTCCCCGGATGAGAAAGTACAGGAAATTGTGCAGGATATGGGGCATACACATATTTTACTCCGAGGCACACCGGAGAGAGCGAAACTCGGAGTGGAAAGAGGATTTTTTGAGCCGGCATTTTACGGGAACACACCGGATACAATGCGATTTTTTGTGAACCGTTCACATAAAAGAAATATTGGAGTTATGTTAGAAATATCACCAGAATATTTAACAAGAGCGGTACATCTTTTTGAGAAAAAACATCCGCAGGCAGTCAACTATCTTCTTGCTAATATCTTGTTCTGGATAAAAGAATATCATATCGATGGATTTGTATTTCGGGGATTGAGTGAGAATTCTTCTGATTTTCTTGAGAAAGCAAAAGAAGTAATAAAAAAAGAAGTACGGAATGAAGAAATTCTTCAATTCGTACTTCTTTTTTTGTTAAAACTTCTGTTTTGTCAAAATAAGTCGATTACTTCTCTCAAAAATTACTTGCAAAAAGAAAAAATAAGTAGTATTATATTTCATAACAAGTAGTAATTAAAACTACATAAAATAATAAACAATACTAATCATATAATTTTGCAGAATAGAGAGGAGTGTTTTGTATGAAATTTAAAATAAAAGACCCTGGAAGTGCAATTACTCATTTTATTGCATGTGTGATGGCAGTACTTGCGGCTGCCCCGCTGCTTTTAAAGGCAGCAAGAGAACCGGATAAGATTCACCTGATTGCGATGAGCATTTTTATTCTGAGTATGATTCTGTTGTATGCAGCGAGTACAATTTATCACACAGTGGATTCAACTGAGAAAGTAAACCGCAGACTTAGAAAAATGGATCACATTATGATTTTCTTTTTAATTGCCGGAAGCTATACTCCGGTCTGCCTGATTGCACTTCATGGAAAAACAGGAACGATTCTTTGTATTGCGGTATGGTCAGTAGCAATAGTTGGAACGATTGTGAAGGTATGCTGGATTACCTGTCCAAAATGGTTTTCTTCTGTGATTTATATCGCAATGGGCTGGTTGTGTGCATTTGCTTTTATTCCGATTGTAAAAGCACTCAATCCGGCAGGATTTGGCTGGCTGTTGGCAGGTGGAATCATTTATACTGTTGGTGGAGTGATTTATGCACTCAAAGTACCGTTATTTAATGCAAAGCATAAAAATTTTGGCTCTCATGAAATTTTCCATCTGTTTGTGATGGGTGGAAGTATCTGCCATTTTATTGTGATGTATTTATTTATTGCAAATATGCCGATTTAAGTTGATATCGTTTGATGATATGCACCGAAAAAAGGACGGAGCTTTTGAAGCTTCGTCCTTTTTGTATAGAGAAGAGATTAGAATTTTTCTTTACTGATTTTATCAATTACTTCGCTTGCTGTCTCGTATACACCAGGGAAGGTACTGATTCCAAGACCCTGTGTGATACAAGGAATAAAGAATTTTGTACCGTTTTCTTCGCAGACACGGCGTACTTCTTTTTCAACCAGTTCCGGTGTCCAATCCGGACGGTCAACAGAGGCACTGTCAATTCCACCCATGATGGTAATTTTGTCTCCGTATTTTTGGATTAATTCTGGAATATTGTTGGAGCTCATGGTTCCCTGCCAGATATCGATTCCCATATCAATCATGTAAGGAACTAAAGTTGCCGCATAAGAATCGGAGTGGTGTACGATTAGCTCAACACCATGAGATTTATAATAGCCGTAAATTTTTTTGTAGGATGGCAGAATAAATTCTTCAAACATATCAGGAGAAATAAAAGTAGAATTCTGGCTTCCCCAGTCATCGTGATGGAAGAGTGCATCCGGTTTAATATATTTACAGATTTTTTCTGCATATTCGAGTTCCCATTCTGTTAAGTAATCAATTAATTCCTGAGTATATTCCGGTTCTTCATAAAAATTAATTAATGCATTCTGGATTTCTTGAAGATAATGACATTGTTCAAAAATTCCGGGAGCAATAAACTGTGTCACAAAATATTCATTTCGGTCGATTTTTTCTGCTTCTTTGATAAAAGGTTCCCACTCGGCATCGGAATAATCCAGACGTGGTGCATGAACAGTTTCACGCCATTTTGTAATATCTTTACATACAATGTGTTCTTCATCATGAATCGGGAATGCGCCAGGTGTGCCTTCCGGCCATACTTTTGTGATACCCCATGCATTTTTAACCGGTGGTTTTCCATATTCCGGAGCAGGGTCATGTATGCTGTGTGGGTTGTTGAATAACATAGCAAATGCTTCATACTGATTCACATAGCGGTCTGGTTTTCCGCCATGGATGGTTTCTAATAAGTTCTGACGTTTAGTTAACATAAAAAAACCTCCTTTATTTGTTACGTTCGTTATTCTTTTTTTACTTTTTGACTTCGTTCTCTTAAGATAGTTTTATCATAGCAGGAATTTATGAAATCGTAAATCCGATGAAATAATTGACTTTTAGAGGGTGTGACACTACACTTTGTAGTATGGAGGAAATGTACTATGAAGCTTACATTTAACGAAATTTATTATCATCTGAAAAAGTTATTTTCGATTCGCAGAATTTCCTGTAATCCAAAGAAAATTCTTGTAGAAAAGCCACTTTATTACCGGGAAGGAGAAAATCTTTCGGGACATATCGTATTAGTGGAGAATGAGAAATTTGAGAAAATTGCGCTAAAATCTCCTGCGCTTAAAGATTGTGTTTTTATCTGTTTTGGAGAGGTAGATACTATATTTTGCAGGACGGATAGAGATTTAATCATACTGGATAAAGAAGTGGAAAGAGAGGAAGTTTTCAACCGGCTTCAGGAAATCTTTTTTTATTTTGAAAAGTTTGAAAAATCGGTTATAGATGTGTTTATGGAAAATCTTGATTTTACACACTTGATGAGTTGCTGCGAAAAGATTTTTGAAACACCGGTGGCACTGACAGATGAGAAGTTTGTTTATGTTGCAGCCGTGGACAGAGATGGATATTTTGTACCATTCAAAAATTCTCAAAATGCGTTGGATTTAAAATTTGTCAGTGAATTTATCTGCGATTTTTCTTACGAAAACACCATTAAATTAAAAGGTGTATATAGTTATAGTTTAGAACAGGGAACTTATTTATGTAAAAATATTTTTTTTGAAGGGACTTATGTAGGGAAACTTACGGCACTTTCCTCGAGTTTTCCACTGAAAAACGATTATCATAAGGATTTATTGGAACTGCTTGCAGATTATGTAGAAAAAATGTATGCACGTTATGGTTCTTTTAATCAATCGGATGTGTCAATGGATGAATTGCATCGGGTGATGAAACAATGTCTGGATGGAAAAAGCTGTTCGGAGAAGAAGTGGGACGTTGCATTTGAAAATGTTGGATGGAAAAAAGGGGAACATTTCTGTTTGATTGAGCTTCGTTCTAAATGCAGACGAGACAGGGAATTATTTGAACGTTATCTTTGTCCGGAAATGGAACGCAGATGGAAAGATACATGCTGTGTGATTGCAGATAGAGGTCTGTATGTTTTGTTAAATACTTCAAGAAGTCCAATGGTGGATTTTCAGTCAGACCTTGCTTATTTTTTGAGAGAGAATCTGCTGACTGCCGCATCGAGCCGTGAATTTACCAAGACAGAACGCTTTATGTCTGCGGTCAGACAGACGGAGATAGGATTTGAACTGGGGATGAAGAGAAATCCGGAACAGTGGAATTATCGGTTTGATGAGTATGCATTGATGTATCTGATGATGCATGGAGCGGAGGAATTTCTTTCGGAAGAAGTAGATTCTCTGGCACTGCAAAAGCTGATGGAGCATGACAGACAGATGGGGACACAGTATTATAAGACATTGGAATGTTATGTGAAATGTCGTTATAATGCGGCTCATACGGCAAAAGAACTGTTCATTCACAGGAGCACATTTTTGAATCGGTTAGAACGAATCAAGGAGCTGACAAAATTAGACCTGGATGATTTTGCATCCAGGCTGTATGTGGAACTCTCGATTTATCGAAGAGAAGAAAAAAAGTATCTGGATCATTAATTTTTTTCTGCTTCCTGTTCGAGCAGACGAAGAGAGAGATTCAGGTAAAAAATCTCGTCGGGGTCGTCTAAATTAGAATCTAAAATAGATTTTATTTTCTCAAGCCGGTAGAGAAACGTACTTCTGTGGATAAAAAGTTCATTTGCAGTCTGCGTGGCATTTAAATTTTGTTCGAGATAGGTTTTTAAAGTCAGCACATATTCCGAGTTTTGTTTCTGGTCAAGTGCCTGGAGTTTTAACAGATTTTCATAGCAAATCATAGAAGCGGGAAGTCGGCGGGTACATTGCTCTAAAATATAAGGGAGAGCGATATTGTTAAAATGATGAATCCATACATAAGGTTTTTTTCGACTGCCGACATCAAGTGCTGTTTTCGCCTGTACATACTGACGTCTTAGATTCATGTGTCCGGTCATGGCACGGCTGTATCCGGCTTTTAAGAAACTGTCTCGGATAAAATAAGTCAGTTTTGAAGTAATTTCATCACTGCCTGCATGTAAAAGTGAAAGATTAAAAAATGTGACGATTTCATCTTTGAATAAAAAAGAAGAGCAGTTCGGAAAATGATTTTCCATGTAGTTACAAATGGCGCGTGTGGTCATATTTTTCTGATCCAGATAGGTGGTCTGATAGACAAGGCAGAGATATTCATGCCGGGTGTTCCAGCCAAGAGAAGAAAGCTGATGACTGATATCGAGATAGTCTGCACTTCTATCAGAAAGTGTTGTCTGAAGAATACGATGCAAATCATTTGCCTGTCCGGAAATCGGAATATGCTGATGATAGAGCAGATATTCAACATAACCGGCAAGATGGGAGAGCAGACAATATTCGCCCCTGGTAATGGGTTTTTGTGCTTCATAGAGGATAAGCCGGTGGGTAGGAACTCCATTTTGAAAAATGTTCATGGTGAGAGTAGAAATTCCTGTGATATATCCTGGAAAGAAAAACGGAGTCGGACTGTTACAGAAAGACTGATAGGTTTCGTCCTGTGTAAGCGCATTGATGTAATCAATATTTGGTTCTTTATCTGAAAAAATTCTGGATTTTTCCGGGATTTTTTCTTCTCCGGTCTCGGCAATCAGGGAAAAATCCACGCTGATTACAGAAAGTGGATTTTGAAAAATTTTGAGAGCATTGTGAAGAAGCAGAGTAATATCATCATTTTTTAATAAAAAAGTATTTAATTCGTTACTCCAGTCATCATAAAAATCAAAGATGTCCTGCAGAAAATTTAAAACACTGCTTAAAGATGTATTTTCAGAAAGAACAACATAAGGAAAGACAGCAGAAGAAAGTTTTTGAACGTCGCCCCTGGTACCGGTTAAAACTAAAAAATGTTCTTCAAAAATATGAGGAATAAATTCTTCTAAGCGTTTTCCGTGGGCAAGGCAGACGTGTCCCGGAGTGATTCCTTTGGATTTATCGAGGGGTTCATAAATCGGTCGGGAATCGATAAGCGGTTTGGAATCATATAAAAAAGGGCGCAAAAATCCATCCGCACTTGATAAGTTCCCGTAAGCGGGTATTGTTAATTCGGTCTGTAATTTTTCAAAAAGAAGTTCAGTAGATAATTTCATAAAATTTAAGCTCCGTTGCTTGTTAAATAATAAAAGTTTTTGCTTTTTCGGCAGCTTCTATGGCACTGTCGCTATATGCGTCAGCTCCAAATTGTTTTGCAAGTTCTTCGGTTACAGCACCGCCGCCAACCATAATTTTTAGTTTATGTTTTGGGTCATGTTTTCTTAATGATTTTACGACCTGTTGCATTTCAGGCAGTGCAGTGGTAAGCAGAGAAGAAATGCAGACGATAGAGGCATCCGGGTTTTCTTTTACGGCTTTTAAAAATTGTTTTTCGGAAATATCGACGCCAAGGTCTATTACTTTGAATCCGGCACTTCGAAACATCAAAGCAACCAGATTTTTGCCAACATCGTGTAAATCTCCTTCTACAGTTCCAAGAATAATGGTTCCAAGCGACTCATCCTCCAGAGAACCGAATTTTTCCTGCAAAATATCATAGGCTTTTCTCACACTTCTGGCAGCAGATAAAATCCGCGGGATATCAGCATCATTATTTTTATAATATTCTCCGGCTGATTTCATTGCCGGAATCATTGCCTGGTCAATGATTTCCGAGGAGGAGAGGCCCTCTTCGAGACATTGGTAGACAAGAGCCTGTGCATCACGGGGATGTCCGACTTCGATGGCCTCTTTTAGCAGTTCAAGTGTAGTCATAAAAATTCCTCCTGTGTTTGTGTATTAAGTTCACTCTAGCAGATAACAGCTGGTGTAAGCAATGGTGCAGGGTCCATAATAATATTTTAAGTGATTTCTTTCGCAAATCTGAGTGACAAGCATGCCGTAGGCTTCCATGGAAGAAAATGATTTTCCCGGAAAACGGCAGGGAGCATCCGGATAGGTGCAGGTCTTGCATTTCGTACAGCATCCGGCTCCGACAGCGAGCATATCCGGCCAGACCTGCCTTAATATTTTTTCCATTTCATAAAAATGAGATTTATGCTGATGTTCAGTTTCCATCATGCCTTCACCATCAAGCTCGTCTTCTAAGTCCCCGACTGTCTGAACAATAATTCCGTGGGTGTAGCGCCCGATAATTTGACGACATTCCTCTAAACTTCCGCATCCGGGCGGACAGCTCCAGTTTTTCTCATACATGTGACAGGTATCAGCCTGACACATCTGACGGACTTCAGGTAAAAGCTCAATGGTCTTACAGTCAAGGGGTACAATGTGGGTAAATCCCGTTTTGTGACCGATATCTTCTAATTCTTTGTAATTAATCATGAGAGATACACCTCTATTCGATTTATGTACTCTCGGAGTCTTATCGGCAAAGATAAAGATTCCGAGAGCATATATGTGTTAAGAAAAATCAGGAAATTCCAGGTTATCGACAAAGCAGTCCTGAAAATCTTCCGATGCGGCAAGTTCAACGAATGAAATCTTTTTAGCAAGTTTGTCTGCGTATAAAAGTTCCTCTTCGTTAATCAATGCGATTTTTGCACCTTCTCCTGCAGCATTTCCAACTGGAACGATTTTATCTTTTAAGTGAAATGGAATCATTCCGATTTCACAGGCACTTTGTGGATTCATATAATTTCCAAAGGCTCCGGCTATGTATACTTTGGAAATCTGGTCTTCAGTGATTCCAAGTTCCTGTTCCAGACTTTCAATTCCGGCTGCAATGGCAGCCTTTGCAAGTTGTACTTCGCGGATATCTTTCTGGGTCAGATAGACACCGTTAAAATCCCGGCTTTCATCCGGTTCAATTAAAGTAAAAGAAGATTTGGACTGGATGAGTTTGCCGGAAGAATCAATCAAATGATTTTTTAACAGTTCGGCAGTTAAATCAATTAATCCGGAACCACAGAGACCGACGGGTTTTTCATTTCCTATTGTTGTGTATTTTAAATTTCCGTTTTCAAAGTGTACATGGTCAACGGCACCAGCAGCGCCACGCATGCCGCACTCAATTTTAGCACCTTCAAAAGCAGGTCCGGCAGCAGTAGAACAGGTGACAAGGCGTTCTTCATTTCCAAGAACCATTTCACCATTGGTTCCAATGTCTATGGTGAGTGTGATTTCTTCTTTTAAGTCCGGGCGGGTACAGAGCAGACAGCCGATGGTGTCAGCTCCCACAAATCCTGCAATATCCGGTAACATGATAAGGCGTCCGTTTGGATGAATAGAAAGAGAAAAATCAGAGGCTTTTAAATCAAGCATCTGACTGACTGCCGGATTGTATGGTGCATGAACCAGAGATGCCGGAGAAATTCCAAGAAACAGATGGTGCATACAGGTATTTCCGGCAATGATGACCTGATAAATAAGATTTCGTTCAATCTCTGCTTCTTTTGTAAGCTGTCCAATCAGTTTGTTAATGGCAGTCTGGATACAACTGCTTAATTCTTTGGTTCCGTGTTCTAATGCATAGTTTGCACGCATGATAACATCCGCACCGAATTGAACCTGTGGATTCATGGTGCTTGCAACAGCGCAAACTTTTCCCGTGGTCAGATTAATAAGATAGCCGACCACGGTTGTCGTTCCAATATCAAAAGCTGCACCATAAGGAATGACAGGAGCATTTTTTAAATCAAGCAGATGGTTCTTCAGGGTTACGGCATAAATCTTCTCTTTTTGCAACGTATAAATTTGTGAAACAAAGGTCAAGTCAGGTTCAAGGTGTCTCATGTCAGTTCCGGAAACCTTTGTAAGTGCAGTAGTAAGGCGCTGCCAGTCAGAAGCATTTTCTCCGGGTTTTGCTTTTTCTAATTCAATTTCGTGACAGGAGAGGGCAGGTTTTAAAAGAACCGGACGGGAAAAACCTTCATGGAGAATGGCATGCTTTGAAGTATGTTTCAGAGTTTCTATTTCTATGTCTGAATGAACTTTTGTCTGGCAGGCTTTTACAAGTTCGGATTTTTCCTGTACTCTTATCTGAACCAGACATTTTCCGCAAGTGCCCTGACCTCCGCAGGGGGCATCCGGTATAAGTCCTGCTTTGATTTCAGCTTCTAACAGGGTTGTATTTTCTGGTACCTGGATTACTTGATTTTCATTGATAAAGTGAATGTTAAAAAGTTTCAATAAAATTCCCCCAATAAATGTCAAAATAATAAATGAATAAAATTGAAATTGTCGTGCATTTTGTATCAATTATAGCAGAAATTAAAAAGACAGTAAATCTATCTAAGCAGTAAAAGTAGAAAAAGAGGCCATGAAAGTACATAGCCTCTTTTGGTAAAGTGTAAGGATTAAAAATGACAAACATCAAATGAATTACCAACTCCCATGCGGTGCATAGCTCCTATGGAAGTGGTATCTGGGT
>ERZ827126.2751-NODE-2751-length-11750-cov-10.577768_pt1 | contig 11750 bp, 12 predicted proteins | sample MGYA00519780_ERZ827126 | MGnify/ENA primary metagenome ERZ827126 (study PRJEB31778, sample SAMEA3449262) | human gut metagenome | biome: human gut; feature: human-associated habitat; material: faeces | place: United Kingdom | collected 2010/2012 ...
ATGCTACTTTTCATCGGAAAACGCCCACAGTTGCAGAGTATTGTGAAAAGTGGCTGCTGATGCAGTCGGTTCATGTACGAGCCACTACCTTGACGGATTACACCTCAAAGGTCAGGCGGCATATTATAGCGGAATTGGGAGATAAACGGATGGGAGAGGTTAGTCTGGATGATATTCAACTTGCCCTTGTTCCGGTTTCCAAGAAATCTGCATCGGTTTATAAATCTGTGGTGATCCTTTACAAGTCTATCTTTCGCGCAGCGATGGAAAGCAGGATCATTGACCATAACCCAACGATTTATCTGACAACAAAAGGTGGCGGTGTTCCTCAAGAGGAGCGTCAGGCTTTGACAGATGAACAGGTGGAGCGACTTTTGGATGCTATCCGAGATTTGCCGCCTTATGTCTTTGTCATGATCGGTTTGTATGCGGGTCTGCGCCGGGAAGAAATTCTTGCTCTGCAATGGGATTCAGTATATCTGGATACGGATACTCCATATCTGACGGTAAGGCGGGCATGGCATACAGAACACAACAGACCGGTGATTTCGGATGAATTGAAAACCAAGGCTGCGGAGAGAAATATCCCCCTTCCTGTTTGCTTGGCTGAGTGTTTGAAAGCAGCAAAGGAAACTTCGACTTCGGAGTACGTGGTTTCAAACCGGGATGGCGAACCGCTGTCCTACACGCAGTTTAAGCGACTTTGGCAGTATATTGTTACGAGGACGGTCAAGGAGCGGAGCTATTATCGGTATGAAGATGGAAAAAGAGTAAAGCATACTGTCACACCTGTCTTGGGAGAAAAGGCTGCTCATAACGGAAAAGTGGTTTACAGTCTGGACTTTGAAGTAACACCCCATCAGCTGCGGCATACTTACATTACCAATCTCATTCATGCATCGGTAGATCCCAAAACGGTTCAATACCTGGCAGGCCATGAAAGCAGCAAGATTACCATGGACATTTATGCAAAGGTTAAGTACAACAGACCAGATGAGCTGGTCAGATCAATGAACTGTGCGTTTGCAAGCTGGGATGCAGCACAGTAATAACAAATAGGAAATGAAGAAGGAGCGAGGCAAGGATGTCTCGCTCTTTGTTTTACCTCAGCCGTATCTTTGATTAAATCGGGGCTTTCTGATAAAAAGAGAGTGTAGATACGGAGACTACACATTATCAAGAAAGGACGATCAAAGATGGCAAAAAAGAAAACACAGATCCCGAAGTACGGGACCATTACATTGAAAGGAATCCAGTATTACAGAACCAGGATTACGGATGCAGATGGCAAAGAGTTGAGTTTGTATGCCGCAACTTGTGAAGAATTGTATGAGAAGCAGTTAGAGGCCCGGAAGCAGGTGGAAGAAATTATCTTTCACCGGCAGCACCCGACAGTAGCCGAGTATGGCGAGAAGTGGCTGCTGATGCAGTCGGCAAAGGTGTCTGCGTCTACACTCAGAGGTTATACGAGGGATATGACAAACTATATCATCAAACCTCTGGGAGAGATGTATATGGAAGAAGTGACTGCTGACGATATTCGGCTGGCGCTTGTTCCATTGTCAAAGAAATCGGAAGGCTTATACAATAAGGTCAATATGCTACTCAAGTGCATTTTTTATGCGGCAGAGAGAAACCAAATTCTTGAACACAATCCCTGTGCGGGAATATCCGGTAAAGGCGGAAAACCGACAAAAAAGAAGGAGGCATTGACAGATCAGCAGGTAGCCGTGCTTCTGGATACAGTCAAGGGACTTCCTCCATATTTGTTTATTATGCTCGGTTTGTATTCCGGTCTGCGTCGGGAAGAAATTCTTGCACTGCAATGGGATTGTGTATTTCTGGACGAGGATACACCTTATCTATCGGTGAGGCGGGCATGGCGTACAGAGCATAACAGACCCGTGATTTCTACGGTGCTAAAGACTCCGGCGGCAAAAAGGGATATTCCGATACCGAAGTGTTTGGTGGATTGTCTGAGAGAAACGAAAGAAAATTCCATATCAGATTATGTGATTGCTGACAGCAAAGGGGAGCCGCTGGCTGCTTCGCAGTTTCAAAGAGTGTGGCAGTATGTCGTTGTCCGCTCCACTAAGCCCCGGAACTATTATAAGTATGTGAATGGGCAGAGCATCAAATACACGGTTACCCCAACGCTGGGCATGACCCAGAAAAATCAACCCAAAATCAGATATACGCTGGACTTTGATGTAACCCCGCATCAGCTGCGGCACACTTACATTACCAATCTTCTCTATGCTGGTGTTGATCCAAAGACCGTCCAATACCTTGCCGGACACGAAAACAGCAAAACAACTATGGACATCTATGCAAAAGTGAAGTACAATAAACCAGAGGAGCTGTTTGGGGTAGTAAATGGTGCGTTTCATCAGGCTATTGCTGAATGAAAAAATGCCGTTTTTTATGGTCCGCACACCGGATAACTGAGAGGCAGAAAGCCGGAAAAGCCCGGAGTATCAAGGGAAAACAGCTCAAAAACTCGCGCAGTACGGTCTCAAAGCAGCTCGTAGAGCTCCTCAGTTCTCAAAGAGATAATCTTTCAAGAACGAAGATATCAAGAAAAGCCCATTTTTCAAGGGTTACAGAAGTTGTGGAATGCCGTCAGATGTGCTGGAATTTACATCGAATGCAACACATATGCAGCAGGTATGCAACAAAGATATTGATATGTATAGGACATTTTTCAGTAGAGATACTGGGGAATGTCCTTTTCTTTGTTTAAATCTTATTAATCGCATCTACAAGCTCCTTTATATCAAAGTGGGTATACACTTTCTCTGTGAGTGTCATTGCACCTGAGTGCCCCACAATCTTTTTGATAATCGTCTGGTTAATACCAGCTTCTGCTAACATTGAGATACATGTGTGTCTGCAACAGTGCGGTGTACGATTAATACCTAGCTGTTCCATCAATGGCTTGAAATAGCTATCGTAGTAGTTTCTGTATTCAAAATGTTTTCCATCCTCTGTATGAAGTAAATATTCACATTCAGGGCAGGATTCATACCAAGCCTTGTAATATGGCAGAATTTTTTCTGCTATTGGAACTTTTCTGATACCATTTTCTGTTTTACTACAGATAACATCAAAATACTGTTCATCCAGATGAACATTCTCTTTCTTCAAATCAAGCATTTCAGAGATACGGACTCCGCTATATAGGAGCATCAATACTATCTGATAATATTTATCTTCCTTTTGTTCCCAGATAATATCAATTTCATTTTTCTCAAACTTGTTTCTATCGTATTTGTTAGGATTGCGATCCTTGTATTGGACAATATCAACGAAGCTTGAATAATCTTTGCTGCAAATATCATTTTTCAAAGCATAATCAAATAGCTGGTTAAACAGGACTTTGATTTTCTTGAGAGTGGGAAAATTCTTACCGCAGGTATCAATAACAGTCTGTAAATCAACTAATTTAATATCCTTGAAAATTTTGTTGTAAAGGGGTTCACAGGATTTATAGGATGCTGTGTATCCTTTTACATTAGATTCAGATATAGTAGGAAACTTACGCTTTGACCATTCTTCATAGACATCTGAAAATGTCATCTTAGCAGCCTTGGTATCAAATGGATTATTATTGTAATCAGCAAGCATTTGCAAGCCATCAGCTCTGGTAGCTGCATATCCAATTGTAATCATATCCTGAACCTGTTTGTCTTTCGCCTCATCGTAGTGCCAGCCTACAGTTTTTCTCACTTGATAAGGTTTTCTTCTTTTGCCGGAAAGTTTTACAACGCTTCCGTATCCGTTGGGTAACTTCATAAGCACCATCCTTTCGCTATTTACTAGAAAGCTGATAGCAAACGGATAAAATGATTGTTATTCGTGGGTTACCTTTGTCACACTTGGGCGGATAGTCTTCCATATTTCGTAATTATCCTGTGTCTGGCTGCCATTATCAAGTAATTCTTTCATAGCCTGCCAGTCTTTAAGAAACTGAACAAGATTCTTATTGGAAAAGAATATACCGGGCTCTCCGTCTAAATCCTTGATAGAAATGTCAAATGTTTCATCAATAGCAAATAGTAATGGTAGTACATCACCATCAGCCTCGATATCAAATTCCATCAATGAATTAACATTGACACCAAGTGCATCTGCAATCTTTCTAAGCTGTTCAGGCTTAGGAAGATTCTTTCCAAGCTCATACTTACGGATTGCAACTTCATGTATTCCACAAGCTTCGCCTAGTTCTTTCTGGGTTAAACCACGAAAGGTTCGTATTAATTTAATCTTTTTACCTGTATTCATTGCTTCAACCTCCTGTGATTGTAAATGTAACATACTGATATTTAATAGTCAACATTAAATTTTAAACTATTGACAGAGCAAATAAAGGTCTGTATAATGCAAAACATAACAGAGCAAGAAATGCTCTATAAATAAGAGGAGGTGGTAGAGATGCCAGAAGTTATATATCAGGGTGATTTACCAGCTTTTACAGGGAGAAATGTACCAATAAAAGAGATTGCAAGTGCAATAGGGAAGGACGCACAGTATGTAAGGCTGGGAATACAACAAGGATTACTCAAATTTGGAACGGCAATAAAGGTAGGGAGCTCAAATGAATTCAGCTATTATTGTCCGGATAAAAAAGTTTGGGAAGAAACAGGATATTTTAACAAAGAAGCAGTATAGCAAGGAGGATGAATATGGTTGAAAAACAGAATGTTGAACTGAAACTTATCAATATGGAGGATGTGGTTTCAAAAGAGGTGGAATGGCTATGGTATCCATATATACCATACGGAAAGATAACAATAATTGAAGGAGATCCGGGAGAAGGAAAGACAACTCTGGTTCTCAAATTAGCGGCAGCTCTTAGCAGGGGCTTGCCGCTCCCATGTGACGATGATAAGGAATATGAACCTATTCATATCATATATCAGACAGCAGAAGATGGAATTGAAGATACAATTAAGCCCAGATTAGAAAAGGCAGGAGCAGATTGTTCCATGATTCGGGTTATTGATGAGACAGATAAGGAATTATCAATGACAGATGATAGGCTGGAGCAGGCAATAATCGAGACTGGGGCAAGGTTAATCATTCTTGATCCGATTCAGGCATATATCGGAGCTACAGTTGATATGCATAGAGCAAATGAAATAAGACCGGTGTTAAAGCATCTTGGAATAATAGCAGAAAAGCATAATTGTGCAATTATTCTTATTGGTCATATGAATAAGGCATCTGGCAGCAAATCAACATACAGAGGACTTGGTTCTATTGATATACAGGCAACTGCCAGAAGTGTTCTGCTGGTTGCGAGACTTCGTGATAAACCTAATATAAGAATAATGGCACATGATAAATCTTCATTAGCTCCGGCAGGGGATGCGATTGGATTTGAAATGACTGAGGATAATGGAATGGTATGCATAGGACCATATGACATCACCATAGATGAGCTGTTATCCGGCAATGAAGGAAGAGGAAAAAAGAAGCTCGACATAGCGGAGAATTTTATCAAAGAATATTTTGGTTCAAACAAGGTAATTCCATCTAATGAAATAATGATGGAAGCTGCAAAGAGGAGCATTAAGAGAAATACTCTTTTATCGGCAAAGAAAAAGCTGGGTATAACATCAGATAAAGAAAAGGCAGAAGATGGAACAATTTACTGGACTTGGGTAATGCCGGAATAAAGAGTTTAACAATCTGGATGTTTGAAAAAGCAGATTCTAAATTCTAGGAAAGAGTTTAGAGTCTGTAATCATAAAAAGTACAGATTATTAAATTCTTGGTAATAGTAAAGATAATATATAAAACCCTCGGAGAGCCCACTGCAATTTTGGCTTGCCAAAACTGCTAGGGGGTTATCATCTGTGGCAGAGCCAAGATGATAACTGCACTGCTCCGATAGATTTAACAGATAAAAAGGTAGTACAGATAAGGAGATGCGAATGGGTAATATTTCATATACAGCTCATGTGAGCAATAAGAAAAGTGCCATTACATCGAAATCTAAGCTTGCAGCTGTTGCAAAGCATAACCTGAGAAAATACAAATCATCAGATTATAGCAAAGACAACATCTGCATCATATATGGTACATCAAATCTGATTGATGATGTGAAAACAGTATATCATAAAGAATTCGATGAGGCATTAGAAGAATATAATAAAAAGCAGACACGACAAGACCGGAAAATCGAAGATTATTTTGAACATGTGGCAGGTAAGGAACAGGATATGGCAGTTGAAATAATAATTCAAATAGGCGACAGGGAGTTCTGGAAGCAATTTGATGATATAAAGTCATATATGAAATTGTCATATCAGATAATACTGGACGAGCTTAGAAAGAGGCTTCCACAGTTTGTAGTTGCAAATGCTGTGGTTCATCTTGATGAGGACAGTCCGCATATGCACATTGTCGGAGTTCCTGTGGCAGATGGATATAAGAAAGGTCTTAGCAAGCAGGTGTCAAAACGTAAGGTATTTACTAAAGATGTGTTATCACGAGTGCTGCAGGATGAGCTTCGAGAGGTGGCGAATAAAGAAGTGAATGACTGGTTTGGGAAACAGATAAAAGAAAAGTCGAAAGGTCGAAATCATGATTTATCTGTTGCAGAGTATAAGGTAGCTCAGGAGACAAAGCATTTGACACAATTACAAGAGCAGGTGGAAGAATCGGATAGGGCAGTTAAGGCAAATAAAGCTATTGAAAAAGAATATACGGATAAAAAAGAGAAACTGGAGTCTGATATTTCATGCCTGGAAAGTATGCGGCGGATTAGTAAGTCGCTATCAGAAATGGATAGTAGAGAATCAAAACAGATATCAATGGAACTCGATGAAAAAAGATCTGAACTTCAATCGGTAAATGAAGAGCTGGCAAATGCTATTGAAAAAGCAGAAGATGCAGCGAAATTGCTTGATAGAATCAAGAATTTTGTATCGTCATTCAGATTATTTGCACCTACAATAGAAGAATATGCTAATCAGGTCGAATCAGATAGGGCAATAGAGGCAGGAAACTCATTCCGTGGAATATTGAATGAACTGGGAAAGCTGCTGGAGGCATTTAAAGAACTGATAAAAGAAGGCTTGTGCTGGTTCCCAAGGCTGATGAGATGGAAAACTTCCAAAGGAGAAGTGGCACCGGTATTTTTAGAGAAAAGCGATGGTTATTCATATGTGGTGTATGGATATATGAATGTGGATACTAAGGAATATTATTCTAAAGAGAGTGTTCAATGGGAGATTACGGCAGATAAACGTACTGGTACTGTTGAGCAGATGGATGCTAATGTTGAGGCAATGGCAAGAGATTTGCAGGAGATATTGAGGATAGGAGCGGAGCAGAAGAGATTGTGGGAGGTGTATGAGGGGAGATAAATTAAACAATAATAGAACTTGTGTTCGATTTATAATGGTGTTATAATATAAAAAAGTCAAACACAAGTTCCGTTGCTATTAGTTGTTATATCGAATATAATATAATGTAAAAAGGTAGAATATTTGATAGCAAGTAAAAATATAATGAAATATTTCAAATGGAATGGAACAAAGCTCGTATTTGTGAAATAGACTAGACATAGTACTTATAGTTGGTAAAATTTTGGCAACACTGAATCGCACAGAAAAATCAAGAAATAATAGAAATATAAGGAGATATGACATGTTTGAAAAACTTATAAAAAAGATTAAAGAATTTTCTACGAAAGATTTTAAGGAAGCGACCGAAGAAATAAGGAAATATATTGATAAAATATCAGAGAAAGATTTCAAAGAAATCGTAAAGCAGATAGGAACTATACCTGAAAATATAGAGCATGATTCGACAGAAGAAAAATTATATTCAAAGGCTTCAGATATAGTTTTAGCAAGATGTTTTAGAATGTTAGGATTGGCATCAAGAGCATTGGATGAAAGAGCAGATAGTGCTGATATAATAGCAGAAAGCATTTCAGGATATAAATATAGTTTGGTTGCAGATGCAAAATGTTTTAGACTGAGTAGAACGGCAAAAAATCAGAAAGATTTTAAAGTTAGTAATTTGAGTGATTGGCGGGGATCTGAGAATGAGTACGCTGTTTTAGTAGCACCGTACTTTCAATATCCACAATCTACTAGTCAAATATATTCAAAAGCTCTTGAAAATAATGTGTGTTTGTTGGCGTGGGAACACATATCAATTTTACTAGAAGAAAATGTCAAAGAGACAGAATCATTATCTTTAGAATCTTTATGGAATGCTTCTCAAATGATAGCAAGGGATAAATCATTAAGTTTTGCGAATGCTAAATGTTGTTTTTTGCCAAAAATGGATGTTTATGTTGCAAAGAAAATTGGATTGTCGGAATCAAAATATAGAAGTATGTTAAATGATTATAAAAGATTAATTATGTATAGAGGAAAAACAGAAATAGCTTACTGGACAGGTTGTATAGAAGAAATAAAGAAATATACCAAAGAAAAAGCAATAGAAGAATTGATTAAAGCAAAGAAATTACAAGAAAAAATAAATGTCATTACACAGTATATTGATAAATTAAATAGGTAGGTGAAATATTAATGAGTAGAATTGAATTAGGTGATTCAATACAATTAATAAAGAGTGTAGACACAGAATCAGTACATTTGATTTTATCTGATATTCCATATGGAATAAATTATGATAAGTGGGATGTTTTGCATAATAACACAAATAGTGCGCTGTTAGGAAAAAGTCCAGCACAAGAAAAATGTGGAAGTATTTTTAAGACTAGAGGTAAACCATTGAATGGTTGGGCTCAATCAGATAAAAATATTCCAGTTGAATATTATCAATGGTGTTCATCGTGGGCAGAAGATTGGTTAAGAGTATTGAAGCCAGGTGCAAGTTGTTTTATATTTGCAGGACGAAGGATGGCTCATAGGTGTATTTGTGCAATGGAAGATGCTGGTTTTATTTTTAAAGATATGATTGCATGGGAAAAGGATTCAGCGGCATATAGAGCACAGAGAGTTAGTTGTGTTTTTGATAGGAGAAATGATGAACAGAATAGTTTGGCGTGGGATGGATGGAAGATAGGAAATCTGAGACCACTATTTGAACCAATACTTTGGTTTATGAAACCTTATCCACAAGGAACTACTTTGACAGATAATATAACAAAATATGAAGTTGGTGCATTTAATGAAAATAAATTAAAAGAGTTAACTACCTTGAATGAGGGACTTGAAATATGCTCGAATATTCTAAAGGTAAAGACTCAAAAAACTGATAGAGGATTACATCCAACGCAAAAAGCAGTGGAATTAATGGAAATACTAATTTCGTTAGTAACTAAAGAAGGACAGACTGTGTTAGATCCTTTTTGTGGGTGTGGAACGACATTAGTTGCTGCAAAAAAATTAAATAGAGAATATATCGGATTTGAGATAAATGAAGAATATTATAACAATATATTGCTAAGGATGGATGATAATGAATAAAGTACAATTTGGTTTTTCTGAGCCATTAAATGAAGGCGATACTGAAAATACTACACTAGGATGTGGACACACAAATCCAGATATTTGTGGAAGTAATAGTATACCAAGATTATGTGCCTTCGAATCTGAAGACGGTATATGTAGAAAACCATCGCGTGCTTGGAAAAAAGGTATAATCAATTAATGAATAGCAATGGGAAAGCAGAGGCGTAATGTTACCCAAAAGTAAAATTATTTTTGGAAAAGGAGATCAATTATGCAGTTATCTGATTTCATAAGACAATTTCGCAATCATCCAGTATTATTTGTAGGAACTGGGATGAGTTTAAGATATTTGGAAAATTCATATTCTTGGGATGATTTGCTGAAAAAGATTTGTTTTGAATTGAAAGGTAATAATGAGTATTATTATGATATAAAATCAAATCATTGTTATGATGGAAAATATAAATATGATGAAATTGCTTCTGATATCGAAAAAGAATTTAATTCCACTTTAGTTTCAGATAGAAATGGAAAGTTTAAAGAGATAAATGATTTATTTTATAGTAATATGGAGAAAGGAATTAATATAAGTAGGTTTAAATTATATATTGCACAAATATTTGAATCATTAAAATATAAAAGTAGTCCGGAACTTACTGAATTAAAGAAGGCAAAAAAGAATCTAAGTTCTATTATCACGACTAATTATGATTGTATGTTGGAAGATATTTTTGGATTTAATCCTTTGGTTGGAAATGATATTTTGCTTAGTAATCCATATGGGGCGTTATATAAAATACATGGAAGTGTAGATGAACCAGACAAAATTATAATTACACATGAAGATTATGAGAAATTAAATCAGAAATATGAATTAATAAGAGCACAGTTATTATCATTATTTATTCATAACCCCATTATATTTATTGGTTACAACATTGGTGATGACAATATAAAACAAATATTGAAGACTATCTTTACATATGTTGATCCATCATCAGATGCTGCTGAAAAAGTTAGGTCACAGTTTTTATTGGTAGAGTATGCAAAAGACTCTGATAATGTTGAAGTTACGGAACATGATATAGATGTTGAAGGGTTTTCAACAATAAGAATAAATCGAATAAAAACAGATAATTATGCTGCGATATATAGAGAATTATCGGGCTTACAGCTACCAGTATCAGCCATGGATATAAGGAAGGTTCAAAATGTAGTAAAAGAAATATATGCAGGAGGAACAATTAAAGTAAGAATTACTAATGATTTAGATGAACTAGATAATAGTGATAAGGTTCTTGTAATAGGTTCACAAAAATCAATAACCTATTCATATCAAACTGCTCCAGAAATGATGAAGAATTACTTCGATATAATAGAAGAGGAAAATAATCAGGTTTTGGAGTTGGTTGATAAAATTATGATTCAATCTTCACAGTATTTTCCTATATATGGTTTTTCATTAATTGATCCGAAAATTAAAAGGAGTGAAAAGTTAAAAAAACAGCAGAAGGAGAAGCTGAAAGTAATTTATGATTCGGTTAAGGATAGATATAAAGTGACAGAAAATTCACTTGAAGATATTTTGCAAAATGATAATTATGCAATGACTTATAAAAACGAAGTCATTGCATATGCGTTAATGGAGAAAAAATAATGCCAGAGGAAGTTGAACCTTATTTGAAAGAAATGAGCAATTTAAGCGGAAATACCACCGATTATAGGAGATTATTATGTGCATATGATTATGTAAAATATTCTGATTACGATAGAAAAGATGATAGTGATTAATTCCCGATTGTATAATATATGTATATTTAGGTTTTTACGGACTCCAATCCTCATCCATGGCATCAGCCCAAGCCTGCAATTCGCAATCAAGAGCAAGTGCAGCATACATTAGTGGATTATCAATTGCAAGGTTATCAATAAGCCTTTGAGAGTTAGGTGTAGTATGGAGATTCTTTTCAGCTTCAGCACAGGATAAGAATAGAAGTGTATTATTAGCAAAAGCAATATCAATTCCGTTCTTGTATTGGTTGTAGTAAGCAAAATGTATTTTCATAGTATTAGTCCTTTCTTTGTCAAAATGATGAGTAGTTCTGGGAAGGTGAGGGCAGTCAACCGCATACAACACATATGCAACACTGCCATACACAAATCCCCTATTTATGGGCTTTTCATGTTCTCTAAACGTTAACAAAGAGATAATCTTTCGGAAAAGAGAATATCAAGAGTATATTACACCTCAGAAGCTAACTTGAAAAAGTAAATTCCAGTGCAGAAGTAAATTCCACACTCATTTAA
>ERZ827126.2761-NODE-2761-length-11691-cov-2.721983_pt1 | contig 11691 bp, 9 predicted proteins | sample MGYA00519780_ERZ827126 | MGnify/ENA primary metagenome ERZ827126 (study PRJEB31778, sample SAMEA3449262) | human gut metagenome | biome: human gut; feature: human-associated habitat; material: faeces | place: United Kingdom | collected 2010/2012 ...
AATGTGCTGCCAATCTGGGGCGTGCAGAGAGAGCGGGAACTGGACGAGTTCATTTCCTACATTGAACATCCGCCGGTCATGACGGAGGAGATCGCAGCGGTGATTGAGCATGACAGAAAAGAACTCTCGGGCGAATTCTGCCGTGGCTGCGGTTACTGCATGCCATGTCCTGCCGGAATTGAGATCAACAATTGTGCGAGAATGTCCCTGATGCTGCGCCGCGCGCCGTCGGAGGCACAGCTGACGCCGGAGATGCAGGCGAAGATGAAAAAAATTGAGGGCTGCCTGCACTGTAACAAATGCAAGAGCAAATGTCCGTACGGACTGGACACACCGGCACTGCTTGCGAAGAATTATGAAGATTACAAGCGGGTACTGGCGGGAGAAGTCAGCGTAAAATAAGAGATGTGCAGATATGCAGAACGACATGCAATGCGCGTAATGCACACGCGAGGCGAAGAGGAGTGGGAGAATGAAGAAATACGAGACAGTCATTTTTGATCTGGATGGAACACTTTTGTATACACTGGAGGATCTGACAAAAGCAACAAACTATGCGCTGCGCAGGATGAATATGCCGGAGCGCACACTGGATGATGTGCGCCGGTTTGTCGGAAACGGTGTGGCGCGCCTGATCGAGCTGGCGGTTCCGGAGGGAACGGCACCGGAAGTCTTTGAGCAGACGCTTGCGATTTTCCGGGAGTATTATGATATTCACTGCAATGACAATACAAAAGCCTATGACGGAGTGATTGATCTGCTCCGGGAACTGAAGGCGGACGGATATGCGCTTGCGATCGTGTCGAACAAGCCGGATTCTGCGGTGAAGGAACTGGCGGAGATTTATTTTGAGGGAATTGTGAAAGTGGCAATCGGCGAGAGTGCCGGAGTGGCGAAAAAACCGGCGCCGGATACGGTCTATGCGGCATTAAAGGAGCTTGGCATGCCAAAGGAGGGCGCCGTGTATGTCGGAGATTCCGAGGTGGATGTGATGACAGCGAAAAATTCCGGTCTGCCGTGCATTTCCGTCCTGTGGGGATTCCGGGAGGAAGCGTTCTTAAAAGAACATGGTGCAGATCATTTTGTCCGCGAACCGGAGGAGATCAGAGATTTCCTGAATGCGTAGGTCTGTTGAGAAATATTTCACTTTTAGTAAAGAAGTACCATTGCATGGTTTTTGTACATAAAGTACAATAATAGTAATGAGAAATACAAAAGAGTTGTGCGGAATCACAACAAGGAAGGCGGCATTGTATGAACAGAAGAAGTGTGAAGCATACGTTAACGATGACCTGTCTGATGCTGGTATTACTGGCATCCCTGTTGCTTGGGGCAACTTCCATTTTCAGTATCCGGAATACGACCAATATGGCGCTGACGGAATATGAAAGTGCGATGGATTCCGGTTACAACACAGAGATCAAGTCTGAGGTCCAGACGGTGATTGCTGTGCTGCAGGCAGAATATGATAAGAGCCAGGCAGGAGAACTGACAGAGGAAGAAGCGAAAGCAGAAGCGAAGGAGATCGTCCGCGCCATGCGTTACCGCGATGATGGAAGCGGATATTTCTGGATTGATGATACGGATTACAATCTGGTAATGCATCCGATTCTGGCGGAGCAGGAAGGAAATAACCGCTACAATCTGGAGGATCAGAATGGTGTCATGATCATCCAGGAGATTATGAAGGTCTGTAACAGTGCCGATGGAGGCGGATTTAATGAATTTTACTTTACGAAGGCGGACGGTGTGACGGTTGCGCCGAAGGTGGCATATTCCGAGCTGTTTGCACCGTGGGGATGGGCAGTCTCCACCGGTAACTACGTCGATGACATGCAGGTAGAGATGACAGGTGTGGAAGGACGTATCAACCAGAAGTTCGAGGTTCTCTGCATTGTGATAGTGATAATGATGGCTGTTATGCTTGTGATGGCGTTCGTGTGGGCGAGAATCTATGCGGCGAAGCTCTGCAAGCCGCTGGTGGAGATCCAGGGACTGGCATCCAGACTTTCGGACGGAGATCTGACAACGACTGTGGATGTGCGGGAGAAGAACGAGCTGGGAGATACAGCAGAGGCACTCAATGCCGCGCAGAAGCAGATTGTTTCCCTGATAGGAAGCATCAGCACAGCGTCAACGGATCTGCAGGATGCGCTGCAGTCGTTTACCGGTAATTTCTCCTCCATGCAGGAGTCCATCGGAAACGTTGCGGTTGCAGTCAATGAGATTGCGGAAAACAGTACGACGCAGGCAGGTTCCACGACCGAGGCATCCAACGGTATCATGACGATCGCGGAAGGCATCGAGAAGATCTCCAGCGAGATGGAGGAGCTGGTCGGCAATGCCAATCAGATGCAGGAGTATTCCAATAAGTCGCTCGCTAAGCTTCGTGAACTGATCGATACGAACAATAAGACAGAAGCGGATATCGAGTCGATGTATACACAGACGGAGAGTACCAATGCATCCGTCAATAAGATCAGCAAGGCGGCGACGCTGATCAGTGAGATCGCGGATCAGACGAATCTGCTTTCACTGAATGCCTCGATTGAGGCGGCGCGCGCAGGAGAAGCCGGACGCGGATTTGCGGTAGTTGCGGAAGAGATCGGAAGCCTTGCGACACAGTCGGCGGATACAGCGCATGAGATTAACGATATTATCGGAGAGCTGACAGAGAATTCCGAGAAGTCGATGGGCATTATGGTACAGATGAATGATGCGTCGAAGCAGCAGGTAGAGGCACTGAATCATACCAGCGAGATGTTTCTGGATATGCAGAAAGCACTGGAGGCGTGCACGAATTCTATACGTGTGGTGACGGATATGATCCGCACTGCGAATGAGGAGCGTGAGAAAGTTACACAGAGCATCGAGGTGCTGACGCATCTTGCGACAGATAATGCGGCATCCACGGAGGAGACTTCCAGTATGACAACCGAACTGGAGGGAACGGTGGAGCGCTCCAGCGGAATGATCGAGAAGCTGGAGGGCGACATGAAAGTGCTTGCAGACAGCATGGAGCATTTCCGGTTGTAGGAAGACTGCGGCAAGAATACAAATGATAAGATGAGAATGAAAGCGGGCGTGTCAGAAACTGACACGCCCGTAATTTCATGTCTGCAGATATTCTGCGAATGTGAAATATATAGCTGGGTACGAATAGGGAAAAAACCTTTTATATTTCACATGCTGCATCATATGCTGATTTAATGGCATGATCGATATTGCTCGGACGCTCTCCGGCACAATCGCCAATATAATGAAGCGGGAGCGGACAAGCCGAAAGATCCGGAAGATTCTTTCTTGCACCAACAGCCATTACAACGAAGTCAGATTTGATCTCTACTGTCGAAGTTTGCGCTTCTTCTGTTTTTTCAACAATAACTGCATGGTCATTGATCTCTGATAATTTTGCGGAAGTAAGGATCTGGACATTGGAATGCTCTAATTCACTCATCAAAGTTGGGAGAATCGTGCTGCTTTCTTCCTTTGCAATCTGATCCATCATTTCAATAATTGTAACGTTACATCCGCGGGCAGCAAGGTATTCCGCAGTTTCAACACCTACAAGACCACCGCCGATGACAGATACGTTGCCGAATACAATTTCTTTTTTAGCAAGAATATCCCATGCACTTGTAACGGTTGGAAGATCTTTGCCCGGAACGGGAATGATTGCATTCGTTGCACCTGTTGCAACAATTACTTCATCAAACGAATCATAGTCTTTTCCGGTAAATTCCTGCCCCAGACGGAATGTCACTGATAATTCGGGAAGCACGTTAAGATAGTAGTTAATGCTTCTCATCATTTCTTCTTTTCGGGGTGGAACGCTGGCAATAAGAAGCTGACCACCGATCTGGAGTGACTTTTCAAATATAGTTACCTGATGGCCTCTCAGAGCGGCGACACGTGCTGCTTCAAGTCCTGCAATTCCTGCACCGATAATTGCAATTCGCTTTGCTGTGACTGCAGGAGTAATCTGACGGCTTGTCTCATAACCATTCTCGGCATTTAATACACAGCTTAGGAATGCACGGTTTTGGATATTGTCTGTACATCCTTTATTACACATCATACATGTTCTGACATCGCAGCAGTGTCCATCGGCACACTTGTTTGCAAAATCAGGATCGGTAAGCAGTGAACGCCCGAGTGCAACGATGTCAGCAGAGCCATTTGTAATAACGGCTTCAGCAGCTTCCGGTGTTACAATACGACCAACCACGGATACGGGAATGGAAACGAGTTCCTTGATTTTTTTAGAGTATGAAACCATAAAACCGTATGGCTGTGTTCCCATGGCAGGGATGGTATCTCCCATATTTCCGGTATGGTTAGCCTGCGCGACATGCAATGTGTCAACACCGGCAGCTTCTAATTCTTTTGCAAAAATGCAGGCCTCATCAAATGGAAGACCACCTTTTCCCCGAAAGCCGTTATCTCCAAGAGGAGTTACGATTGGAAGCTTGTAGTCGATAACCATATCTGGGACAATTGCTTTTAAACGCCGTACAAGAGTTAAGGCGAAACGTGTACGGTTTGCAAGGTCTCCGCCATATTCATCTGTTCTGTGATTTAAAATAGGAGAGCAGAGCGATCCGACAAGGCGGTCTCCATGTACTTCGATACAGTCAACGCCTGCTTTGTGGGCTAAAACAGCACAATTTTCCATGTGCTTAATAATTTCATCCAGTTCTTCCGCAGTTACTTCATTTACAAAGTGCTGCATATCATGGTGAAGTTTAGCTCTTGCTTCCTGCATTTTGCCCTGATGAAACATATCGTTTAAAGCTTTAACATTGTAGTCAGGATGGAATAACTGAATTCCAAGCTTTGCACCATTTTCATGACATGCGTCAGCAAGTTTTTTGAAGCTTTGAACCTGCTCAGGTGAATAAAGCTTTGGTGTAGGAGAGAATGTTGAAAGAGGAGCAACGTCTCCAATGACAATGTATCCAACACCACCTTTTGCAAGGCGCTCATAGAAACGAAAACTCTGTTCGCCGATAGATCCATCTTTTTCTTCGTATCCTGTGAGCAGGAACCAATGCCAGATATAGTCTTTGAAATTCAATGTTTCCAACTTTAATGGGCTCTAATAATTTCATTGTGCACACATCCTTTCAAAGTGATTATCTTATTTCAATGGTGTTAAAAACTCTAATATGAGCCTGTCTAATTCAGCTCTTGCAGAACCGCTTGCAAAGTTGTGATTTGCGCCTTCAATTGTTTTGTAACTGCATTTGCCATTATAGAGTGCTTCATATCGATGACAGGTAGCATCATCTACCAGATCGTCTGCCGTTCCTCTGATAAGAAGAACAGCACCTGTATATCCCGCTGCGGATGAAAACGGTTCATACTGATATAAATCATGGTTAAAAGAAGTAGGGAAGCAAAGCCCTTCTATATCTGCTTTTGTGATTCCCTGTGCTTCCATTGCCTCGGCGCGGTCTTTACATCCAAACCACATGCCGGCTCCCGGGCACATGAGTATGAGAGCATGTGGATTAACGATAGGCGCAGCAGTGGCAGCTGCATAGCCGCCCATGCTCTGGCCTGATAAAATAATTTTATCAGGATTGGCAAAATCCTGCTGTTTTGTCCAGTTTATAATATCTTCGATATCATGTAAGATACCGGTGAATGTCATGTCCTCGAACTCACCGTCGCTTTCGCCATTTCCGTATAAATCAAAGCGGACGCTGGCAAATCCGTTTTCAGCCAGAAATCTGGCTGTGTGGGTATAGATATTTTTGTATCCGCTTTTATTTCCGGTAAATCCGTGTACGTTAATGATGGCGGGGAAGCGCGAGCCTTCATCCGGAATATTTACAATTCCGCGTAAGACATGACCTGAGCGGTTTGTTATTTCAACTTGTTTTGTCAATGCAAGATACCTCGGTTTCTGAAGTTATTCTGCGTTTGCAGCATTTCGTTTGTCTGATAAATTCTGTAACATTTCAGCTGTTTTCTCTTTTGTAAGAGGGTATACAAACTTTAATACAAGTACAGCTAATAAGTACCCGGCTACATATAATCCGGTATATGTTTTCCAGAGACGTCCGGAGAATGCTTCGCTCTGAACGGCCTCATTTACGTTAAAGCCTGCGATTGCAAGTGCAAAGCTGCTCATACTTCCGGATACGGCATTAGCAAGCTTACGGAAAAATGTATATGCAGAGTACACGATACCTTCGTTACGTTTTCCGGTCTGAAGTTCCTGATAGTCAATTGCGTCATTTACAAGGGCCCAGACTAATACCTGGAAACCGCTGACACCAAGATAACAGATTCCGTTGATAATAATAAAGAGCATTGGGTTCTCAAGAGGGAAAAAGAATAAAATAGCATAAACAACAACTGAGAAAGTTGCACTATACATAATCCATTCTTTCTTTCCAAATTTCTTTGCAACAAATTTTGTCCCAATGAATGCGATAAGCGACCAGATAACGCTTAACATGCCTGAAACTGCCATAATGGCGACATTTCCGAAATAGTCACGGAATAAGTAGGTATTTAAGCCGTTTACCATACCGGCACCAACGATACCAATAAAGCTGGATAACATAACACCAAGTAAAGCTTTGTTTTTGGAGATGGCTTTCAGCACGTCTAAATAGTTAAGCTTCTCTTTTTCTTTGGCAACTGGCTCGGTGATAATACGCTCCTTGCACCAGTGTGATGTAAACATAAGGCAGATGAAACCGATAACAGCACAGATGGCTGCCATAATAAGGAAGTGGCTTGGTACAGGCTGGTTGTCTTTGTATAAGAATAATGGACCGGCAATAACGATGACGGTCATAAAGATTGTGCCGCCAAGACTTCTGAAGCGTGAAAGGTCGGTCCGTTGGTTTACATCATCTGTCATAACACTTGAAAGACTTCCAAATGGTACGCTTACACATGTGTACATAATTTCATATACAACATATGTGATGAACATGTAAGCAAGACGGGCGCCATAAGCAAAATTGCTTACGTTGACGAAGCCTAAGATACAAAGGACTGCGGTTGGGAAAGCAAAGAATTTAATCCACGGAATGAATTTACCCTTGCCCTTGTTCTGGTGACTGTCAACAAGTGCACCGATTAATGGATCGTTTATGGCATCCCAAAGCTTTGTGATAAGCATAAGGATTCCTACGTGCACCGGGTTGACCTTCAGCACCAGGGTATAAAAAATAGCAAGATACATGGCTCGGAACTGTTCTGTACAGCAACATCCCAAATCGCCAAGAGTGTAACCGATTTTGTCCTTCATGGAAAATGGTCTTGTTTCTTTCATAATAAAATACCTCTCATTTTTGTGTTGTTTTGGTAGCTACATGTTCATTATATGGGGATTAGAGAGATAAACATATACAAAAATTGCTTGCAAACTATGGAAAATTGATGTATTGTATAAATTGACAAAATGAACAAAAATATGGATGCTGGAATGTGCAAAATTAACATATGAAAAAACAGAGTTATGAGATGGAATATATAAAAATAGAAGATAGCGGACAGCGCAGTTTTGGACAGAAGAAAAACCATACAATTATTTTTGTGACAGGTGGTATGGGATATTTACGTCAGGAAAATGAAAAGGCGGTCTGTACCATGGAGGACTTAATATTTATTAAGCCTGACAATAAAGTGAAGATTGAATATCGAAAAAACAAATATCCGTTAGAACTATATGTGCTCTATGTGGGAACAGAGTTATTGCAGAGCTTATCAGATGAAAATACAAGACTTGACGAGGCATTTGATATCGTTCCCTTTCAGGTTAAGACAGTTCATTCTGAGAGTGAATCTGCCATGCTTATAAAGAATATTTCCAAAAAGCTGTATTCAATGCTTAAGGAATCTCCTAAATTTGCGCACACATTGTATGAGAAAAGCCTGCTGACAATGCTTCTGGTACTTGCGTTGCGGTCGTCTGTCAAGGAGGACGTACAGCTAAAATTAAATAAGAAAAAGCATGTTGTAATGGATGATATTTTCATATATATAAGAGAACACCTGACAGAAGATATATCATTGGAGCGCCTGGAAAACGAGTTTTATGTAAGCCGCTATCATATTGTGAGAGAATTCAAGAAGATGACAGGCGAAACGCCACATTCATATATTGTAAAGAGCAGACTGGATCTGTGCAGACACTATATAGAGCAGGGAAAAAGTATCCGTGAGGTTTATGAACTTGGAGGATTTGGCGGATACAATCATTTTTTCAGGGCATTTAAGAAAGAGTATGGTGTTACTCCAATGCAATATTATAAAAATCTGCAGATCGACAGGAATGAAAGATAAATTGATAAAAACAGCAGTATCATGTTTGAAATAATGCAATGGCTAACGGACAGTTTCCCGAATAAATTTTCAGTTTTCCCATATACTAACTCCCAAGCTAATATATAGCAAATAAGAGAGGCTTTATCCACAGAGATGGAAACAGACAAAGCGCTCTTGCGAAAATAAAGCATTGGAGGAAAATTTATGAAAGCAACGGGAATCGTGCGTAGAATAGATGATCTGGGCAGAATTGTGGTGCCCAAAGAAATCCGCAGAACGCTCCGCATACGTGAGGGAGATCCGCTTGAGATATTTACCGACCGTGAGGGAGAGATTATTTTAAAAAAATATTCGCCCATCGGAGAATTGAGCCAGTTTGCCGGGGAATATGCCGAGAGTCTGGCGCACACGACGGGATATCTGGTGCTGATCACGGACGGGGATCATGTGGTCGCGGCGTCCGGCAGTGGCAAGAGAGATTTTGAGGGCAAGCCCATCAGCGGACAGTTGGAGGAGATCATCGGTGAGCGGAAAAGTCTGGTAGCTTCTGACGACGAAAAGACATTTGTAAAGCTGACGGCGGACGATGCCGGCGAGTACAGGCAGCAGGCAATCAGCACGATTATCTGCGAGGGGGATGCCATTGGCGCAGTGATCCTCTGCTCACGGGAAGAACGGGAAAAAATGGGAGAGACAGAGAGCAAACTTGTCGCAGCGGCGGCAGGCTTTCTGGGCAGACAGATGGAACAGTAGAATAAAGACAGGGGTACTTGAAATTTAACGTTTCAGGTACCTTTTTTGACATACGGCTTGAAAGAAGCGGGAGGAAATGATAATCTCAAAAAGCAAATTATTTTATGGAAAACCGGGAGGGTGGCAGCATATGGACAAAAGACCTGACGTGATGATAGAAAAAGATACCAAAGCAAAGGGCGTATCCGGTAAGAAGGTGCCGAAAAGGGCTATATGGATGATCGGTGGAGTGGCTGTGGCGGTAATTGTTTTGGCCATCGGAATTTGCAACGGAGCATTTTTAAGCAGAAGAAATAAGATCCTGCTTGCGACAAGAAATACATTAAAAGATATGCCGCAGGTTGTTCAGAATATGACTGCTGCAGATATTATAGCATCCGGGAAATATACGATTGGTGTAAAGGCGGATATCAACGGGAAAGACTTTGATGGAACATTTAAACGGGAGGATACACAGTTACAGGCAATGGGAACGTTTTCAATATCCGGCAGTGAGGATATCGAGTTCCTTGCAAGCCTGGATGAGGAGCAGCTTAGCACATCCATTCCGGTGCTTACAGACGATCTGCTGGTATACAATTACAGAGAAGAGAAAGACGGCTACATAGTGGATCTTCTGGGAGCGGATGGGGTTGCAGCGATCGATGCGGCACTTCGTGAACTTACCTCGAAAGAAGAACAGAACAGAGCGGCGCAGGAGATCCTGTCCGTAATATACGATGAGTACAAGACGCTCGATATAAAAAAAGCAGAAAAAGAAGAATTCATAGTGGACGGCAGCGTCAGAAAATGTAACGGGTATGAATTTACCGTCACAGAGGATGAACTTCTGCAGGTAATGGATGGAGTGAAGGAGGTATACGATGCGTATTACGGTGGAGCAGCAGATGCATTGAAGCTGAAGCTGGGGGATGACTTTTCGCAGCTCAGAGATAGAGCCTGCAGTATGGGGGATATCAATGTAAAAGTCTATGTGTATCAGAATAAACTGGCAGCGGTTGTTGCGGAGGCGGAAAATTCTGATACGGCATTCCACCTGCTGTTCAAGGGAGGAGAATACAGAATGCAGAATCTGGAATTGCTCGCAGAGGATTTGGAGGGTGAGCATTCCATACTGGAACTGACAGGAAAAGCAGCAGGGGAAGAAGGGGGCTATGAGTTTTTGATTGATAATAGTGAGCATGATATAAACCTTGTGATTTCGATCAGTGGGGATCTTCAATTTGAAAAAATGAGCGGCGACAGAATAGATGTGGGCAACATGTCTGAAGCAGATCTGAGAAAATTTATTTTGCGTACGGTTGGAACAATCATCACAAGCCACATCAGGTAACCGCAAGACGGGGATAAGAATACCAGTATCCCGGAGAGAGATGTGACAGCAGCCGGGCGTGTGAGTGGAGATGAGACTGTATTACGGTGCACGGAGATTGGAAAGATACAGAGAAGAACAAATATGGCAAAATAAAGCCAAGATGTGTAATTGTTCCACAGTATGGATCTGTCCTATAATGAGGACAAAGAAAAAAGAAAAAAGGCGGCGTCTGACGGGGGAGAAGACGATCAGATGCTGCGGGCAGGGGGAAAACATGGAGAAGTATGGTTTTGGCGTAGATGTCGGGGGCACAAGCTGCAAACTTGGTCTGTTTACAGACAGCGGGAAACTGATGGAAAAATGGGAGATTCCAACGGATACCAGTGAACAGGGGGAACATATTATAGAACATGTGGCAGCCTCACTGGAACGCAGACAGAGAGAGCGGGGGCTTGCGGATGAGCAGATTGAACAGCAGCAAGCCAATATGAATGATCACAGCGGCGACAAAAGCCAGCAGAAGACCGGAACGCAGCTCAGGTGTGCTGTCAATCTGGAAAGCAGAGATGATAGTGCACGGACAGATCAAGTACAGCATTATAAGGGAAAGTGTGCGGCTGTCCTCACTGCGGAGAACGCGGAACTTGACGAGTGCATATGCGCCAAGTGCGATAATAAACAGGGAACCGATCTTGATAAGTAGGGCGAGAGCCATGAACAGACCTCCAAAACCTGGCATAGTCTTTCATATTATAGCTGTATGTGCGAATAATATCAAGCTATAAAAGTACATAAAAAGCTTTGGCAAATCGGTTGCCAAAGCTTTTATTTAGGATAAATTGTTCTAAGGCCGGTGAGAAAGCTCAGAACGGCCAGGTAGGCAGCCACGACAGCAGCCCGGTAGCGGCGACGGGCTTTCCCGAAAGTGCCGGATAAAACATCACAAACAGCGCGATACTCAGTGTCACAAAGCCTGAGACGTACCACTTCCAGTGCCTGAGGTTATGCCGCATGAGGTTGAAGCAGTATCCAAGGGAGAGCACGAGAAACACGGAGCAGGGGAAGTAATGGTACTCAAACGTGATGCGTGTGACGAACAGCCACGGGATGAGCTGCGCCAGATAGCCGAGGAGGATAAAGCCTGCACAGCGGTCGCGGCGGAAGATCGCCGTATAGATCAGCACAAAGAGGCTCAGCAGGCCACCCCAGCAGAGCGCGGGATTGAGGAACGCTCCGAAGCTCGAATGCGTACCGTCGTCGAAATACTCAAGGTAATAGAGTATCGGCCGGATGTCCAGCACCCACTGGTACCAGCGCGAGGAGTACGGATG
>ERZ827126.2771-NODE-2771-length-11653-cov-3.284446_pt1 | contig 11653 bp, 6 predicted proteins | sample MGYA00519780_ERZ827126 | MGnify/ENA primary metagenome ERZ827126 (study PRJEB31778, sample SAMEA3449262) | human gut metagenome | biome: human gut; feature: human-associated habitat; material: faeces | place: United Kingdom | collected 2010/2012 ...
GTCCCTTCGCTGTCGCAATCACTTTTTCGAGCGCCGCTGTATCCACAGCCTCTGTCTCATCCTTCTTGTCATCCTCTGATTCAGCAGGTGTTGCTGCTTTCAGTGCATCAATAGAAGACTGGAGACTTGCTGATGCTGCATCCACTGCTTCCTGTGACTCTTTTGCTTCAAGGGCTGCCTTTGCTGATGTCAGAGATGTCTGCATTGCTTTCCAGCTGTCTGCTGTGTAATCAGCCTCTTTCAGTCCTTCTGCCTTGGCAATAGTTGCTTCAAGCGTTGCTGTGTTGACTTCTGCTGGAGCAGGCGCCACTTTTGTTGTATAAGTGAAGCTCTGTGGTAAATAACCAGTTGCACTTACCGTGATCTCAAATGTATCACCTTCTGCAAATGGTGCTGCATCTGTGATCAGCGTTCCGTCATCATTAAACAGTTTTACTGCATTACGTCCGCTTACTGCATAAGGTTTTCCATTAACAGATACGGAGGTAATATTCTTGATGTAATCTGCAAATTCTGCGTCAGTAGCGCCTGCTGCTTTTGTCAGACCAGGTTTTTCACTGTTTTCGTTATATGCTGCCGGCATTGTTTCCGCATATACTTCAAATCCAAAACTGATCGGTGCATATTTTCCACTCTTATCAGTAATAGTCAGTGTGTATGCTCCTTTTTTCACATCTTTCAGGATCAGTTTTTCGCCTTTTACGCTGGCAGTAGCACCCTCTACCGTGTACTCTGCGTCAAATCCTTTCGGAAGAGTCAGACCGGAAATAGTAGTTGCCACACTTGTTTCTCCGTCTTTCAGTTCCGCATCTGCTACAGCAACTGCGCTGGTATCAAATTTTACAGGTACATACAGACCTTTTTCGCCGCCTACCGGGATCTCATAGATACCGTTAGCTGTGTAATAAGTCACTTTATCGATATGCTGTCCCATCATTGCTTTGTAATGTTCAGATGATGTCGGGCAGTTATGTACTGCTGTGGTAAATCCGGTAGCCCATGCCAGTTCGGAAACTCTCCAGATATTTTCCAGGTGACGCATACCGTAATCGCTGCCTTCTTTTGTGCTTACAATAACACCGTAGATAGCTGTTCCTGACGGAATGGTATCGGTCAGTCCATCCAGATCCAGCTGATAATCACCGTATTTGGAATCGGTCATCAGTTCCGCTGTCACACCCTCTGTGATGGTTGTAACCGTTCCCTGTGTTGCTCCAAAGGAGAAGGTTCCATCTTCATTTACGGTCAGCTCTTTGTAGTAAGATGGTTTCTCACTCAGTGTATAGTAGGAATGACTTGCGCTCTCAAACAGGGCATCTTTTCCTGTATAATCTGTTGTGCTTTCCTGTCCTCTGTTGGTAACTGTGATACTTACTTTGGAATCATCGGTAATCTGTGTGTATTTGCTCAGATCCGTACCTGCCGGAACTTTTACCGGGAAAGTTACACCGGTGATCTCATCACCGCTTGCATCCACATGGTAAGATCCGCCTGCCAGAGAACCGGTTCTTACTTTGTTCTTGGTTGCAGAGGTAAATGCATCTACTTTGACGTCGTTGTTTACATCTGCTTTGTAGAACTCGTCGTATGGGATGTTCATCAGAACGTAAGTTGCACTTTCTACCAATTCATCCATGGCCTTATTCAGTTTTGTTACAGCATTATTTACCTGTTTCTGTGTATACAATCCACCTGTGGCTGTTTTTAATGCACTGGAGAATGTCTTCCAGCTGTCCGCTGTATAATCACTTTCCTTTAACTCTTCTGCTTTTTTAATTGCTTCATCTAACTGGTTTCTGTCTTTTACCGGATCTGCCAGTACGCTGTTTTCTTCGGTTGCCTGGAAATCATAAGTATAATCTTCATATCCAAGTGCATATACTGTCAGTCTCCAGTAGCCTGTTCCATTGCTTCCTTTCGGAAGTTCACATCTTTCAGATTCTGTAAGGCCAAGCTGAATTCCCATGGATTTATGCATCCAGTTATCTGCGGCAAACTTAGTTCCAAATGTCGCAACCGGAGTAGTATAGGTACTGTCATCACCATAGTATGTCCATTTTACTGCCTGCATGCTGGCACCCAGTCCACCATAATTGCCATTGATATCCACACGCAGGAATTCTCCATAGCTTCCACCTGCTTCTCTCACTTCCGGTTCAACACCTTCTGCTTTTGCATCTTTCAGCTCTGCACCACTGATACCGGAAGCTGTTCCGTTAGTTCTTGCAGAAAAGCTGAAGCTGTCACCATTTTTTGTTACCGTTTTTAATCCATTAGTGTCTTTTGTTACTGCGGCTGTCAGATTTGTGTAATTTTTCAGACTGCTCTCACTGTATCCACCAGACAATTTTTCTCCGTTTTTTACAACTGCATAGTTCTGGCAAAATGCTTCGTAATCTTCCGATTTCACTTTTACAGGAACATATTTCAACCCGGTTACTACATAATGATCAATGTCATTTTTGTTGTAATTTAAGGTTGTTCCGTCTGTTAATACTGCTGTTGTTACACCTGTGTAATATGCAACATCATATGATTTTCCATCTTTCATATAAATAGTTGCATTACACTGGAAGCTTCCACGGTGTAAGCCGTGATTTGTTGTTGCACGGGTAACCGTATCAAAAGCACCTTTATCGTACTCATTTTTATTATCCAGTTCAGAAGAGGAACTGCTGTCTCCGGCTGCCTGTACACCCTCCTGTGCCCAGTACTCTGCCCATGTAAGACCTGCATATACATATTTGTATTCCGGTGCATAAGTAAACTTAAGTTCCGGATATCCGGTAGATGTTACAACGATATCAAAGCTTGTGCCATCTGTAAATGCTGCTGCCTCTGTTATCAGTGTTCCATCCGTATTGATCAGTTTTGTTGCCCCACGACCACTTGCCGCATATGATTTTCCATTTACAGACACAGAAGTAATACTATTGATGTAATCTGCAAAATCTTCGTCGCTTGCATCTGCATTTTTTGTTATTGTCGGATTTTCATTATCGTTATTATATGCCGCCGGTGTACTGTCAACAGACAGAATGAAGGTGGTGGTCATGTCTGCATAGGCATTGTTTTTATCGGATACTGTCAGTGTATATTTTCCTTTTTTGGCATTGGTGAATACGATTTTTCCGTTCTCTACTCTGAAATCCAGTCCGTCAATCTTATATTTCGGAACGAAATCTGCCGGAAGATTGGAAAATGTAAACTCTGTTTCCCCTGCTGATAAGCTGCCATTTTCTACGCTTACTGTCTGTCCTGCTTTTTTCGGCACATACAGATCATCGACCGGAATTTCATAGATTCCCTTAGAAGTATAATAAGTCACTTTCTTGATATGCTGTCCCATCATGCTCTTATAATGCTCAGAAGATGTCGGACAATTGTGTACTGCTGTAGTAAATCCGGTACACCATGCAAGTTCTGTCACTCTCCAGATATTTTCCAGATGGCGCATACCATAATCGTTATCTTCTTTTGTACTTACAATAACACCGTAAATCTGTGTATCACTCTGGGAAATGGTGTTCTCCAGTCCGTCCAGATTCAGCTGATAATCGCCGTAAGAAGACTGTGTGGTAAGTTCCGGTGTCACTCCGGATACTGTCTTGACTGTTCCCTGTGTTTTTCCGAAAGACAGACTTCCGTCAGCATTCAGAGTTACTTCTTTGTAATATTCCGGTGTTTCGCTCAGTGTGTAATAAGAATAACTTGCACTTTCAAACAGAGCCTCTTTTCCTTTGTATGTAGTTGTGCTGGTCTGACCTCTGTTCGTAACAGTAACATCTACCGAAGACTCATCTGTGACTTTTTTATACTTGCTCAGATCAACACCCTCGCCAACTTTTACAGGGAAGGTTACACCAGTAATTTCATCGCCGCTGCTGCCCACATGATAAGATCCGCCTGCAAGACTGCCTGTACGGACTTTATTTTTCGTTGCAGAGGTGAAGGCATCTACTTTTACACTGTTATTTACATCTGCTGCGTAAAACTGGTCATATGGAATATTCATCAGGACATATGTTCCGGTTGTAACATCCGGTGTCTCCGGTTCTGACGGTTTTATTTCCAGAGCTGCAACCGCTTCATCCAGTGCTTTCTGGGCTGCGTCAACTGCTTCCTGAGATTCTTTTGCTTCCAGGGCTGCTTTTGCTGCGGTAAGCTTTTCTGTCATATTTGTCCAGGATGCTTCTGTATAATCTGCCTGATTTTTTTCTTCTGCTGCTGTGATGGAAGCCTGAAGACCATCTGTCTTTACTTCAACCGGAGTTGGATCCTGTTTTTCAGCTGCTGACTGGATAGCTGCAAGAGCTGCCTGTTTTACTGCTGTAGCAGTACGGGTTGCACCCGATACTCCATCTGCTCCAATCTTCCATCCATTAATTGTTGCTTCAGTTGCTGGCTGACCTTCCAGCAAAGGTTTTATTCCTTTGCTTTTGTTATAAGCTTTATTAAAATAGCTATCATTTCCTGAGCTATAAGCTGCATCCGGTGTCACTGTAATATTTTCAAATTTTCCATCTTTTACTGTGAGCTCAACAGAAACACCATAATCTGCCCAGTCATCATCCACATCAGCAGCCGGATCTCTGTTTACCTGCGCAGTACTTGTGTACGTTCCATCCGCTGCTACCTGATCCCCGGTCACTGCAAATGCTGTTACCGGGCAAAGTTCCACTGCCATTGCTGCGGCTACCGCCATGGCCATTGCTTTGGTCCTGACTCTTTTGTTGTTCATAAACTCCTCCTTCTTTTACCATAAAATTTTATAGTAGCTTATTATGTAACTATTCAGTAGCCAATGGGGAGGTACTAAACAGTTACCTTATTATCAAGTTAGTCACTATTTCTATTATTAGTTGATAATATTTATCATTAGTTGTGGCTAACCTATAATCAAAAAAAATAGACGTTATCTCTTTTCTCAGGAATGTACCTGACAGCTGCCTCTCTCTCATGGGCTTTTATCAAGAGAGAAGTACCTGTCAGATACATTCCTTTTCGTTTATTTGTAACTGTTCAGCACCTTCCCGGTAGCTACCGAATAGTTACATTTATTTGTTCTTTCTTTCCGCTCCCGCGCCCTGGCTGACTGCCGGGAGGATTTTCCGGCTCACCACGCCGATCAGGATACCTGTGATCGTTCCTGCGATCATCAGCACCGGCAGGTAATAGATCAGCTTCGTATTTTCCAGCACACACATCGCAACCACGATCTGTCCGATGTTATGGGACACGCCTCCGGCAATGCTTATGCCGATCATGGAAAATCCTTTGATCCGCTTCAATAGCAGCATCACCAGAAAACTTAAAATACCCCCTGCCAGACTGTACAGGATCGACATGCCGTTTCCGAACATAAATCCCACTAGAAGCACCCGGAGGATCACTACCAGCAGCACTTCCATCGGTGCCAGGATATACAGCCCGGTGACCGTCACCAGATTGGCAACTCCTAATTTAATTCCCGGTATTCCCAGGTTGATGGGAATCAGGCTTTCCACATAACTGAAGATCATCGCCAGTGCCACAAGCATCGCACCGCTCGATACTCTCCGGCTGATGCTGGCCAGACTGCGTTCCCTGCATCCATTTTTCTGCTGTTCCTGTTTTTTCATCTTCTCGTTTCCTTTCGGAGTATGTTGCTCGTAACTCTTCCACGACTTCACAGTCACCTTCTGAATCATTACGATTTCTCATCTTTCTTTCACTTCGCAATCGTATCCGGCACCAGCTCATCATCTGCCGCCTTACTGTCCGTATCATTCTGACGGATCACTTCCACCACCAGTTTATGGGGCAGACATACGATGGTCTGTTTCTGACCGCTGATCCTGCCCTGCTCCTTGCAGTAGCCGTCCGGGCAGTCTGCTTCTTCCATATATGCCTGTCCGTCCTCGATGCGGATCACATTGTGAAATTCTCCTTCAGTAACTTCGATCGTCTGGTCTTTTTCCAGCGGATAAGTTCCATAGATTTCCCCGTTCACGGTAATCTGTACCTGATCCCCCTTCGTCTCTCCGGTTACATGCATCACCAGAAGCATTACCAGAGCCACCAGCACGATCCCTCCTGCCAGCAGGATATCTCTTTTTTTCATATCTGCTCCTTATCTGTCATTTTTGAAAAGCGCAGATCTTACAGTCCCAGCCACAGACAGATCCCAAGCAGGATCAGTGCACGCAGAATCGTAAACCAGAACTCATTTCCTTTGAGCTTTCGGATTCCGCAGTGAATGTGCTTCTGTGGACAGATATCGATACACTTCTGACACTGGAAGCAATCACCGCTGACAGCCCAGTCACCATCCGACGGAAGGCCGATCTGAGACGGGCAGGTCTTCGTACATGCTTTACATCCTTTTCTGCAGTTTTCTCTCGTTCTGTGAAGTGCGAAAAAAGGCAGCACCGGAAGCAGAGAAAATACTGCTCCCATAGGGCAGAAGAACCTGCAAAAGAATCTTTCCTGTACACACATGCCAGCCATCAGAAGAATCAGGACTAAAAGACCGATCCCATAGCCTCCCAGACGGAAGTTTCCTGCATGGATCATGGAAAATACATCCCACGGGCTGGTTCCCTGCGCTTTTCCATATACTCCAGAATAACACAGAAGGACAATCAGCAACAGTACCAAATATTTCATATAACCTAAAATCCCGACTGTCTTTTCCGGAATCTTCACCGGTTTCTTTTTCCATTTTTTGCATACTTTTGTATACAGCGCATACAGTGCGTCTCCAAACGCGCCAAACGCGCAGACAAATCCACAGAAGAATCTGCCAAATACCATAGTGTAAAGACAAATCACCAGAAGCACCGTCACAAACGATGTCATGACAACCTTCTCACCTGCTCCTATCTGGGTAAAAATGTATTTTACCCCCGCAAATGCTGCGGTATAGACAGATGGAATAAATATAAAATAGAGAAGCTGAATCAATGCCCGCAGCCAGGTATGTATTTTTTTTCTTTCTTTCGCTGTTAGATTATGTATATCCATAATTGCTGTCTTAATCCTCCTGGTTTGCTGCTTCTTCCAGTGCCTGTGCCACCGCTTCTTTGATACCGGTGGAGCTGAAGGTTGCACCGCTGATCGTATCTACCTCTGCACTCTGTGCTTCAAGGATTGTCGGAATAATATCCTCTGCCATAGAAAGATATGCACCATCTTCTTTTTCTGCCGATGTGATATTGATTTCAGAAATTTTTCCGTTTTCAATGATCACTGCCACATCTATCGGTCCGCCAAATCCCTGTGCTTCTCCGGTATAAGTTCCGTCTTTGTAAGCACCGTCTGTGGTTGTGCCTTCCTTTGCTGCATCGACTGACTGTTCCTGTTCCAGTTCCGCCTGCTGCTCTCTGATCTGTTCTTCTGCCTGTTCTCTTTTGTCGAGTACCGTGTTATATCCGTTCAGGCAGACAACGACAGCCACCACACTGATCGCTCTGGTCAAAAATTCTCCCATTGTCTGTTCTCTTTTCTTTCTTGTTTCTTACTGCCTCTTTGCGTTATTTAATGCCTGCTGGCATGCATCGATAATTGCCTGGGATGTACAGGTCGCTCTGGATACCGTATCGATGCCATCCAGATTACCTTTTTCCGTAATCTGTTTTACCACACCCGTCTTGCTTGATGTTCCGTTGACCGCTTTATTAATGTAGCTGTCGTTACCGGATCCTCCGTCTCCATACACATTATCAATTTTTATAATCTTATCATCCTGAATCGTCACCTGTGCAAACAGATTATATGCTTCAAAATCCATATTTGCATCCGGCAGACAAAGTACAGTTACCGGATATACACCATCTATGTAAGTACTTTCCGGTGGAAGATCCGGTTCCGGATCGTCATTTGTCCCATCGGAAATCTGCAGTTCTGTGACTGCCTGATTTAACTGCACTGCCGCCTCATCAAGCTGCGTCTGTTCTGTCGCGTTTTTCAGTACCTTTCTGGCATCCTTCAGACGAACCTTTACTACTGCCCAGCTTGCAGAAGTATAGTCACTGCCATTCAGTTCGTTGACCGCATCGATTGCTTTTTCCACTTCTTCGGTATTCAGCTGTACTACATTGTTATCATCATCGGTGTCTGTCTCTCCGTTGGTGACACGTTTCGCTTCTTCCAGCGCATTCTTTACCGCCTGGATCAGTCCCTTGGAACTATAAGTAGCACCGGATACGGTATCTACCTCTGTACTCTGTTTTTTCATCATCTGTGTGACCACATCCATGGCACGGCCGAAGAAAGCATCGTCATCCTCTTCTCCGATAACCAGAACTGCCTTCAAAGTCTTTTCCTGGATCACAACAGCAACGGTGATATCTCCGTTATATCCTTCTGCGGTTCCATAGTAGACGCCCTCGTTATACGGGAGTGTTCCATTAGCCGCTGTTGTATTATTCTCTGTATTTTCTTTGTTTTCCGTATTTGTTCCATCAGAACCGGTGTTTCCTCCGTTTTCCGCAGCTACACTCTCTGTTGCTGCTGCCTGGCTCAGTGCATTCCGCACCGCCTTAATGATTCCGTTGGAACTGAAGGTTGCACCGGATACCGTATCAATACCATTAGTACTCTGTGCACCCAGGATCCGATTGATCACCCCGGAAGCCTTCTGGATATATTCACTTCCATCATTGGTTTCCACGATCTGAATATTACTGATCTTTCCACCGCTGATCACAACTTCTACTTTCAGGTTTCCAGCAAATCCTGTTCCGGTTCCATAATAGGTTCCATCTTTATATGCTGCCGGTTCCTGTACGCTTCCTACTGTCTCCGGTGTTGACTGGCTCTGGCTTGCGGAAGTTCCCTCCTGTGAAGAACCCGTCGTACCACTGTCTTTTTCTCCAGTCAATGCATTTTTTACCGCACTGATAATTCCTTGGGAACTATAGGTTGCACCGGATACCGTATCTACCTTTGTACTCTGCTTTTTAATAATCTGATCAATCAGACCTTTCGCCCGTCCGAAAAACGGTTCATCATCAGAAGCGCTCAAAATCTCGATGGATGTGATCTGTTTGTCTTTGATCGTAACCGCTACTGTGATATTTCCCCGATATCCGGTTCCACTCCCCTGATACACACCATCTTCCAGATCAAAGGAACCCTTTGCCTGTTCCTCTTCTTCTGCCGCTTCATCCTCTTTTGTTTCTTCTTCCGTGCTGGTCTTTACCACCGGTACTTCATCCTCCTGCTCCTGTGTATCCTCCACAGACGCTTTCGTCTCGTAAACCGGCACTTTATATCCATATAAAGATCCTGCCACACATGCCGCCACAACCGCAGCGGAAACAACCGGGGCAAAGGGTTTGCATTTTTCCAGCATTTCTCTGATGTCCATCTGCTTTCTCTCCTTTGTTTTCGAGTATTTTTATGTACTGACTTTGTAACTGTTCAGCGGCTTCCCGGTGGCGAGCCAAAATGCATCTAAACGTCTTCTGTGATCACATTTGTACTTGTATGTTTAGGGATTTTCGCATAACTTTTATTTATGAATCACTGTTACATCCATATCCGTAGTCAGACTGTCGGCGATTCCTTCTGTCACATACAGCTTTCCATCTGCAGTTTCCATGATCGTCTCAAATTCCTTACTGTTTTCCTTCCAGAACTGTGCCGCTTTCTCTTCTCCCATGATAAATAAAGAAGTGGAAAGCCCATCTGCCAGGGTTCCGTCATCGCTGACGATCGTTACAGAGATCAGCCCGCTGTCTGCCGGATATCCGGTAGTCGGGTCAATAATGTGATGATAAGTAACCCCGTCCTGCTCAAAATAGCGCTCATAACCGCCAGAAGTAATGACTGCTTTGTCTGAAATCGAAAGCACACCAAGATAGCTGTCATCATCCTCTACACCCTGAATGGCAACTCTCCATTTACTTCCATCTGTTTTTGTGCCAAGTGCCTGTACATTTCCGCCCAGATTCACCAGACCGCTTTTTACTCCACATTCCCGATAGATATCCATGATTCTGGTAGAAGTATATCCTTTTGCAATTCCTCCTAAATCGATCGCCATTCCATCGGTTTTAAAAGATATGCTACTTGTCTCTTTATCAAACACGACATCCGATAATTTCGTTTTTTCCAAAAGACCATCCAGTGTCTCTTTAGAAGGAACTTTGAAGTCACCTGTGGTAAATCCCCATTCTGCCATAATCGGATAAATTGCAATGTCAAATGCTCCACCTGTGGATTTCCCAAACTCCAATGCACGTTCCACCAGATAAGAGGCATCTTTTCCCAAGGTCCCACCGCCATTGGCATTGACTTGTGCAATTTCACTTGACTCTTCTCCTGTGGAAAGCAGTCCATCCAGACGCTCAATTTCCGTAACTGCCTTTTCCACTGCTTCCTCTCCATGACTTCCATAAGCAGTTACCGTCATGTAAGTATCCATGGCAAAAACATCCTTACTTGCCTCCTGGCTTTCATCTGCTTCACCATCGGTACTTTCCTCACTGATGTCCTGATTTTTCGCCTCTTGTGCCTCTTCTTTTTGACTGCTGCTATCGGTGATTTTTTGTGTACTACACCCTCCTAAAATCATTGTGCTTAATAAAAATAATACAAGTATCTTTTTTTTCACGTTTTTTCTCCTTACTGATGTTAGAGCTTTCTAACTTTGGATAGCTTATCATCACTTTTATTGTTTGTCAATTATGCTCTATGCTTATTGAGAATTTTTCTCATTTTATCATATAGCCACTGTTTCATATATTAAACAGAAAAACGGTATGCTGTCCTCTCTCGACTCACATACCGTCTCTTTTATTTCTTATTTTTTTATTTTACCGCACCAATTAATGTATTAATATCATCAATCTGGTTTTTCTTTAAATACTCTTCGATTCCTTTAACCGTCTCAACTGTCGCATAAGGGTTTGCAAAATTTGCTGTTCCAATGGAAACTGCTGTTGCACCGGCTAAGATAAATTCCAGAGCGTCTTCTGCATTTGAGATTCCACCCATTCCGATAATCGGAACATTGACTGTCTGAGCCACCTGATAAACCATACGCACAGCCACAGGTTTGACACATGGACCGGACATTCCGCCGGTTTTATTTGCCAGCGCAAAGGTACGACGGTTAATATCAATCTTCATTCCTGTTAAGGTGTTAATTAAAGAAAGAATATCTGCACCGCCTGCTTCTGCTGCTCTTGCCATCTCTGTAATATCGGTTACATTCGGACTTAACTTCATGATAACCGGCTGTTTTGCATATTTTTTCACTTCTTTTGTGATTGCCTCTACCGCTTTTGGATTCTGTCCAAAGGCAATTCCGCCTTCTTTTACATTTGGGCAGGAAATATTGATTTCTAATAAATCAACCGGTTCATCTGCCAGACGTTCTACTACTTCACAATAATCTTCTGTACTTTTTCCACATACATTTACAATAATTTTCGTATCAAACTGTTTTAAGAACGGAATATCTCTTTTGCAAAATACATCAATTCCCGGATTTTGGAGTCCAATTGCATTGAGCATGCCACCGTAAGTTTCTGCAATACGTGGGGTTGGGTTTCCCGGCCACGGTACATTCGCCACACCTTTTGTTACAACTGCACCTAACTTGTTTAAATCTACAAATTCACTGTATTCTGCGCCAGAACCAAATGTTCCGGAAGCGGTCATA
>ERZ827126.2773-NODE-2773-length-11641-cov-2.540480_pt1 | contig 11641 bp, 8 predicted proteins | sample MGYA00519780_ERZ827126 | MGnify/ENA primary metagenome ERZ827126 (study PRJEB31778, sample SAMEA3449262) | human gut metagenome | biome: human gut; feature: human-associated habitat; material: faeces | place: United Kingdom | collected 2010/2012 ...
ATTCAACTGTTTAAGAGGTAAGATCGTATCCTCATTCTTCAAAACGGTAATAGCCTCCGAATTCAACTTCGCCGCCATCCATGCCGCATGCGGAGAGTTCAAACGTTTCGATAAGCCTTTTGTTTCGACCGGCTTATAGGCATTCAATCCAGCGATATATTTGTACCTTAATATTTTCAAGCACTTGGCCTCGATCGCTTCCAGATCCAATACCCCTTCTTCAATAGCCTCTTTCACGGCCGTAAAATCATTGATTGGAGCGGCCGGAGCGAGCAAGATATCATTCCCCGCAAGCAAAGCCTTCACCGAAGGATTATCCGTTTTCTTTGTGGAAGCCCCTTTCATCGCTAAAGCATCCGTAAAGCACAGACCTTGAAAACCGAGTTCTTTCTGTAATAGATCCGTCACTACCGCCTTGGAGAAAGAAGCCGGCTTATGACTTTTATCCAAAGCTGGAACGTAAAGATGTCCCGTCATTATCCCGCCGAACCCATCATATATATAACGTTTAAAAGGAAGAAGTTCCACGCTATCCAAGCGGGCCCGGTTATGGCGCACAACGGGTAATGTCTCGTGCGAGTCCTCGGAAGTATCTCCATGTCCGGGGAAATGTTTGGAGACAGACAAGATGCCCGTATTTTCCAATCCTCTTGCGTAAGCAATACCTTTCTCCGACACAGCCTCCGGATTCTCGCCAAACGAACGCAGGCCGATCACGGGATTATCCACATTGCTATTCACGTCCATATCCGGAGCGAAATTTATATGAATTCCCATTTCCCGGCACTGCCGTCCCACCTCTTTTCCATATTCCTCGATCAAGGCATTGTCCTCGATAGCGCCTAGCATCATGTTTTTCGGGAAACGGGTGGTTCCACTTAATCGCATGGAAAGTCCCCACTCCCCATCCAAAGAGACCAACATCGGAATCCGGGAAGCCTTTTGCAAACGATTGGTCACCTCCGCCTGCGTCACCGGATCCCCTTTATGGAATAAGATGCCCCCGATCTTGATATCGTTCACGTAACGCATGAGCCGTTGCATATTCCGGTTATCGGATTTAGGATTCGCTATAACCATAAATAACTGCCCGATCCGTTCATCATAACTCATAGCGTCAAACACGGAATCAACCCAATGATTCATCTTTTCCTGATCCACCGCACGATAAAGGTTCGGGACTGTTTGCGCCCCACTCGATAAAAGGGAAATACAACACAAAAGCAAGATACCAATCTGTCTCATCACAACATTATCATTATTACTCTCCAAAAATAAGAAAATATCGCAATAGTAACGTGAATTGTGATAGGGGTTTTTACTATCTTTCCTGTCTCGTAATAAAAAAGGAAGTACTTCATGAAGCTAATACTACTCATAATCTTGATTATCTTCGGCTTTCAATCAAGCGCTTGGGGACAGGCGCCGACTCTCAGTATCGAGGCTAAACAAGAACCGATCCAAGAAATCATGAAAAAAATAGAGCATCAAACAGGCATGACATTCTCCTACGATCCTTCTATTCTCAAAGGTATTTCCCGGATTACATTCAAATCTGATAACCAATCCATATCGGAATGCCTTACCCGGCTATTCCAAAAGCTCCCTCTGTCTTATCAGATAAACGGTACCCACATCATCTTGAAGAAACTCCCCCGCTCAGTAACCATCAGCGGATTCGTACGGGATAAAGCGACTACAGAATATCTAATCGGGGCCTCCGTTTATGACTCTCGCACACAAAGGGGCACAGCTACCAATAACCACGGTTTCTTCAGTCTAACCTTACCGGTCGGGGTAGTCCGTCTGGAGACTTCCTACATCGGATACGGACGTTTCTCACATACATTCCAACCGCTCGAACGGGATACCGTGATGGAAATTCTGCTGGAAAGCGGTGAGGCATTGGCCGAAGTTGTCGTTACCGGTAGTAATGACACACAAAACCCGATACAAGCCCCTCAGATGGGAACGATTAAAATAACCCGGAAGATGATCAAGACCATCCCGACCTTATTCGGTGAGGCTGATGTGATCAAAGCCCTGCAAACCCAACCCGGCGTATCAGCCGGAACGGAAGGATTAGCCGGGATGTATGTCCGTGGGGGGAATGGAGACGAGAACCTGTATATGATAGACGGAATCCAACTGTATCAGGTCAATCATCTCGGAGGACTTTTCTCCGCTTTCAACGCCGAGGCTTTGAAAGATGTGGATTTTTATAAATCCGCTTTCCCCGCCCGCTATGGGGGAAGGCTTTCCAGCGTAGTGGATGTGCATACTAAAGATGGCAATATGAAAGAGTACCATGGTAGCGCTATGCTAGGATTGACCTCCGGTAACTTAAATTTCGAAGGGCCGATCATTAAAGACCGGACTTCGTTCAACGCCTCCTTCCGTCGCTCTTGGCTGGATGCCTTATCCGCACCGGGTTTGGCGATCTACAATAAAATTCAGAAAAAGAAGGGGGAGAAATTCAGCGCACGCTATGCTTTTACCGATCTAAACCTAAAAGTGAACCACCATATCAATGACCGGAGCCAAGCTTACGTTAATTTCTATTTCGGACAGGATTTCCTAAAAGGAGGAAGTTCTGAGTTCTCCGTAGGTGATAATATAACCCCTTTCGAGAACAAGGACTTTGGAAAGATGCGCTGGGGTAACATCGCATTGTCTTCCGGCTGGTCGTATGTGTTTAACAACAAGATGTTCGGTACCGTCACCTTGGCTTATTCCCATTATCAATCCAAACTAAAACAAGAGACTTCACAATACTACGGAACCGAGGGTGACAAAGATTATTCTTCACGGTTTATCGAGACCTCAACCCGAAACGGTATCAATGATTTCGGAGTCCATGCGAACTTCGACTATATTCCTACCTTGGCACATCATATCCGTTATGGTACCGACTATCTTTACCATCGTTTCAGTCCGGAATATATCGAGGAAAAGACCTCCGAGAATTTGTCTCCGACCAAACGAACTACCGGAGACGAGCGCCTTTCAGCGAATGAGTTGGCTGTTTTCGCCGAAGATGACTGGGCGATATCTCCCATTGTCCGGGCTAACGCCGGATTACGCCTGAACATGTACAATATACAAAAGAAGACATATGTCTCCTTAGACCCTCGTTTATCCGTACGCTTCCTGCTCACGAGGGATCTAAGCCTTAAGGCCTCATACGCCCGGATGAATCAATACGTACATCAGATTAGCGAAAGTTATATGAGTCTCCCTACCGATATGTGGATGCCGGTCAGCAAGAAATTAAAACCATTGGTGAGTGATCAAGTATCCGTTGGCGCTTATTACAATCTGCACAAGAACTATTCCTTCTCGGTGGAAGGTTATTACAAATGGATGAATCACTTACTGGATTATAAAGATGGTTACAACTTCTTACCCTCGTTCGTCGGTTGGGAGGAGAAACTGGCCGCCGGTAAGGGGTGGGCCTATGGAGCGGAGTTTATCGCCCGGAAAGAGACGGGGCGTATAACAGGATGGATCGGATACGGACTAATGTGGAGCGACCGGCAGTTCGACGAGATTAATAATGGCAAACGTTTCCCCGCGAAATACGATAACCGCCATAAGCTGAATATCGTCGCAAACTGGAAGATCAACGAGAAATTGGAACTAACAGGAAGCTGGACTTTCATGACCGGAAACCGGGTTACGGTGGCATTCGAGAATTACGAGGATTTGGGCCTCACTCCTGTCCCTCCGCTCTTACCGGAAGGAGGCTTGGACTATTTCACGGAGCGTAATAACGTACGTCTCCCCGCTTACCACCGCTTAGATCTGGGGATTAATATTTATCGACCTAAAAGGAACGGCCATCTCGGTATCTGGAATATCAGCGTATATAACGCTTATTGCCAGATGAACCCGATAACTATCCATAAGCGGTCTTGGATAAACTATAGCCATTATTTCGAGACGTTATCGCTCTTACCGATCATTCCGTCTATATCATATACTTATAAATTCTAAAGAACATGAAACCTATATTCTATTTATCAATCTTATTATCCAGCATGCTCCTAACCTCCTGTTACAGGAAGTTTGACCTAGAGGAATATCGTACTACACCAAAAATGGTGATCAACTCGGCCTTCTCGCCAGATACAGTCGTAATGGCCAGCATATCCCGCACATGGTTTCACTCAGAGAGCAAGCCGGACGTGACGATTCGAAACGCCAAGGTGGAATTATACATAGACGGGATCTTCAAGGAGGAGATGCCTTGGAAAGAATATTCCTATTGGAAATCTTCTCGTTGGCTCGGAGAGGATCGAGGTGGATGGGTAACAGATACGCTTTATATATCGAATACGGTTCCACAGCCCGGACAAACCGTAAAGATTGTAGCTTCCACCCCGGAATATGGAACAGCCTCGGCGGAAGATAAGATTCCTTCCAAGACCGAAATCAAAGGCCTGCGCATAATTCCCCGTAAAGAAGCTACCGACAACGGCGGTACCCTTGTCGATGGAGATGGGAATATCTCCTACATAGAAGAAAACGATGTGCTTATCTATCAAATCACTTTCCAAGATACCCCGGGTAAATCAAATTACTATTCTCTACAGATATGGGGAGATGACGACCATCTTGGTGTCCTGTTGGACTTCTCCGTAGATCCCGTATTCACGCAGCAACAAGGTATCTTGGATGAGGTTTTCGGCTCCTCGATGGTAAATTGGCGGGGACGGGTATTTTCCGACGAGCTGTTCGACGGGAAGGAATACACGTTGCAAGTAAAAGAACAACTTAGGTCCGATACTAAATATTATACCAAACGCCATATTCGTTTATATTCCCTGTCCGAACCCTATTACCAATATCTGCTATCTTTACAAAACATCGAGAATGAAGGTATCATGGGCGGACTTACGAATGTAGGTCTGGCCGAGCCTGTCCGAATCTACAGCAATGTGGAAGGAGGAACGGGAATCGCTGGTGGATGTCAATGGTTTGAATCCTTGGTAGACATAAAAGATTTAATCAAATAGCGAGCAAAAAAGCATCTATCTATTGCGAATCAAATATTTATTTCGTTACTTTGCACCCGCTTTACGTAATCTCTGTCGGGAAATGTAGCCCGTTAAATTGCGTTTCATTATAAATTACAATTAAAAAGCTATAAACAATGGATTTAATTAAGATTGCAGAAGAAGCGTTCGCTACGAAGAAGGAACTTCCTTCATTCAAGAGTGGTGATACGATCACGGTAGCTTACCGTATCAAAGAGGGTAACAAAGAGCGTATCCAGCAGTATCGCGGTGTTGTTATCCGTATCTCCGGTCACGGCGACAAAAAACGTTTCACAGTTCGTAAGATGTCTGAGAACGTAGGTGTAGAGAGAATTTTCCCGATCGAATCTCCGTTTATCGAAAGCATCACGGTTAACAAAGTCGGTAAAGTACGTCGTGCTAAATTGTACTACTTGCGTGCCCTTACCGGTAAGAAAGCAAGAATCAAAGAAAAGAGAGTCTAATCTCTCCGATTCTATTGCCATACGAAAAGCCATCCAGCGGAATGCCGGATGGCTTTTTGTTTATCGTTTCTTACAATGCCTATCGTAAGCATCTAACAATGCCCATTCAAAGGAGCTTACGATGGGCATTATAAGAACCTTAGAATGGGCATTGAAAGAAATCATATATCCAAGTCGCCCACGATTCATGAATGAATATCGCTGACAGATAATTTGGATATGCTCTAAAACAAGGGTTCATCAAAAGTCATTTTCACGAGATACCACTCCCTTCCCTATAAGAGATATACTTCAAGTTCCACAGGAGATATACTTCATCGGTAAAGTAAGTACTACCTCTACGGAATTCCCATTTATAGATAATTTCATCCACGGATTTTATCGCATGAGCCGCTTTTTACGTACATTTGAAGCAAATCCACCTAAGCGACATGGAAAAATGGATAAACAAATCGAACTATCGCAAACAGAAATAGAGCTAGCGTTCGCTTCCTTTTGTATAGAAGGAACCGCACGCAAATTGGGGCAGCCTTACCAAGAGGTGTTCGCACGCATGAAACGGGTAGGAATGATAGAGAACTATATCCTACCCAATTATAATATATTGCATACTGAAAGCCGCGAACACGTAATCGACAATATAGATGTAACTTACTTCCGACTATTCAATATACCCGATTCATTATCTGAATTATACAACTTACGATCCACGGATTTGTATTTGCGACCGAAATCTAAGTGGTAAGAGAATCCGATCTCGAAGCCCGGATAAATATCACCAAAACGCTGATCGGTCACATAGGGAGCGATCGCTGAATGGTTCTTACTCCGGTAACGGGCGGATGAGGTAAATTGGGTAGAGAAAGAAGCGCTTAACTGAACCTTCCCGATTCTATAACCGATACCCAACCTATTAAAACGATCAGCCTCACGACTGGTCTCACCCGAAAAACTATAGCTTCTCTTATAAATCAACAGGTTAAAATTAAAGTTCTTCACATCGCTATTCAAAGAGATCACATAGAAGGGATCCGTGTATGTATGCGAATAGCTATTTCCATTCGATTGGAAATGGTTCAAGCCTCCGGAGATATTCATGCGCAGATAATCGCCGAAGGGTGAATAATTCAAATACAGTTCCGGCGTAAAACGATGGAAACTCCGTTGGTTATCGTAGGTACGGATAAAAAGTCCCCGGCTAACGTCATACAGGGTCTCTTCCATGACCATGCGGGACTGGTATTGGTAAGAGAAAGTAAAGCCGGCCTTGACCTTTGCCGTATTCACATGAAATTCCACGGCGTTGTTATGATATAAGAAAGGGGATAGACCCGGATTACCTCTACGAACCTGTAAGGAATCAATCCATTGCTCCACGTTACTCAACTCAGACAAGGATGGGTTTACATTGCGCAGGTTATACCGGTAACGGGCGGATAATACCTCATTGATAGTATAAGTAAGTGTTACCTGCGGGCGGAAATACCACCGATTATAAGAGCCCGAGTTTTCTTGCGATAGATAATTACGGGAGGCGCCCAAACCTACGTTATAAACCAACTTCTTCCAAGTTCCTACGTATTGCGCATACATATACGATTCAGATTCCGTCATATGGGTCGTATAATCACCGGAGCCGGAATACACGTTATCCGTATAGGCTTGCGTATGTTTCAAACCAGCGGAAATTCGGCCGGTCTCCAGCTCTTTCTCGTAGATACCCTCTCCGATTACCGAATAGCGCTTTCCATCTACTTTCGTATAAATATCTGTCAAAGGAATACTTTCCAGTTCTTCCCGGTAGGTATGACGGCTATCGGTATTCGAATAAGTTCCCACGACATTGACGGCCAATGATTGTTTACGGGGTAATTTCCGGAAATAATACAAGTCGAGCGAGGGACGGGTATTCAAGGATTTATTATTATCGATAAGATGGGTCGTAGCCATACTCTCGCTATTTCTTAAAAGGGCGTCGCTATAGTTATGCGGATAGTCGTAATAATAAAAGTTCAACTTAGCGTTCAAGAAATAATCATCATCCTTCGTGTAGTTATAATTCGCCGTCGTAGTCCAATACATCTCATAATCCCTCCCGGGGATTCCTTCCTGTGTTCGCTGGAAGGTACCGTCTGGAGTATGAAAGATTTCCGTCCGGTCTTGCCATGCCTCTTTATACCGGTGTCCGTTCGCAAAGCTGGATAAAGAGAATTCCGAACGTCCCCGGTTATACTTACCATATATATAATCTGCCATCCAAAACGTGTTTAATTGATGGCTTAAATCCACGCCGAGATTTCCTCCGGAAGTCCGCTTGATCGTTATATAATCCAAGACGATATCGATTCCTTCCCCATATCGCAAACCGGGGTTATCGTGATATTCCACCCGTTTGATATCCTCCGGCGAGAGGGCGGCGACTTCTAAGGAAGAAGCCAACACGCCATTTATACGCAACTGAACGTTTCCATTCGCCATAGAGATACTTTTCGTATTCGGATCTACCCATAGGCGAGGTAAAGACATCCGCCTTGTCAAATCCAAGCCATCCATCGAGCGCTGCACTTGGTCTTTAGAGGGGAATATAAGTTGACGGTCTTTCTTCCTTATAATCGAAGAGGCTTGAATGGTAACCTCATCCAAATCGATCGTTTTCTCCTCTTGCGCGTTTACCAAAAAGGCAACGCAAATCAATCCCACAAATAATACTTGTCTTCTCATAAAATTCAAATTTGATTCGAGACAAATGTAAGGAGGGAAACAGCTAAAATCGATTTATACAGGCAAGAAACTAAAGTGCAAGGCATTACGCTCATATACTGATTTACAAAGCATTAGCGAACGACTTAGAGAGAAAAGTTTATATTTGCCGTTTGAGCACTTATATTGCCGATGATATCCTCTTTCTCATCCATATCCAGCTTATGGCGGATGTCCGTCTTGCGCTGATAGATCGTACGGACGCTTTGCTGGGTAACCACACTGATTTCCTTGGTAGAGAAGCCGGCGCATAGCAAGCAACAAAGCTGGATCTCTTTTTCCAGCAAACGCCCATCAGACAATCGGACCAGATGCGTATGGAAATTATCATAGACCGCATCGATAATCGGATACAGGTCATCCCATACCAAAAGCGTATCTACCGGGACATCCTCATTCGTGATACGAGTCATTTGCTGGAGCAATTCCTTATTTTGTTGCGTGGGAGTAGTCGCCATCAAGCGGATAACACCCAATTGCTGCAACAAGACCTTACGGAAAAAGGCACTATCGGGTTTCTCCTCCTCCGCTACGGATTGCTTGGACTCGTTCAAGAGCTGACGCAAGGCTTCCAAACGCTCCTCCATATCAATCAAACGGTTCCTCCGGTTACGGATATATAAGGAAACTCCACCAGCTACCAATATGGAAAGCAAGGAAACGATCACTAAGATAGAGAACGTACGCTGCCGGCTCATTTCCAAGCGAAGATTTTCTCGGCGTAAACGATTTTGATCGACTAATCGTTCCCGCTCAGCCTTCTCCGTTTGGGATTTCACGGTATACAAAGAATCGCAATATTGCCCTAATCGGGAAATATCGACCGGCTTATTTTCCTTTACGCCCAATATAAATTGATAGGCATAATTCAGCGCATGCGAGGCTATATCATCGCTGTGACTACGCTCCAAGTCTAACGTATTCTTCTCGATATACTTCCGGGCAGAATCCAGCTCCCCAAGATTGATCCAAGGCATAACATAGGATCCCAAGATTTCTCGTTCCGGATAACGTTCCTTCAGCAAACGCAAATAGCTGATAGAAGCCTTGGGATTAAAGTCATACAAGAAATCCGCGTAATTGCGGGCAAAATGATGGGCATACCATTTTATATCCTTAGCCAAGGACGAATCCACCGCCAAACGAAGATAATAATCCGCCGAATCCCTCATTTGCAAGCGGCTATAACTCAACCCAGCCATATAATAGGCCATCTCCTTAAATCCGGCTTTTGGCGAAGCTTCCCATTCCTTCGAGTCCGCAATCGTTTCCCGATACAACCCCTCACCAAAACTCAAGGAAGTCAATCGGTCATAAAAACGTACAAGGTAGGTCGAATCCGAACGGGAAAAAGCGGAATCTATCGCCTCCCGGTACAAGGAACGCCTTTGTTCCAATCCCTTCCGGGAATCACCCATATAAATCGCCTTTACGAAATAAGCGGAAAGTAAAGGCTCCGAGGCATGCTCCTTATAATAATCCACGGAGTAGTCGATGAGCGAGTCGTTCACCAAGCTGCGCCCCTGCAAGAGATGAAGCCAAGCGAGCCTCCGTCCATACTCTGCCTTATCGCTATCCGAAAGAGCGGAAAGCGTTATTTGCTCCTCCAGCAGCCAAGCGGCGCTATCTAAGTTATTCTCGTTTACCAACCGGTCCGCTTCCGCAAATTTCTCCCGTACGGATTTACCGCCACAGGAAAGCAACAGGCAGACACTGGCCAGCAATATGTAGGCAAACCATTTCGTCATAGCGACAGAGATCCTAATTTCCGGCAAAGGTACATTATTTTCGGAAGCCCGGGCGATTCACCGATATTTTTATCCGTTTCGTCGATTCCTTTTCCCGCTCGGATAAGGAAGCCCTATCTTTGTAAGCAGACAAAGGGTTTATCTATGTTACAATTAAAAAGAAATGACTTATTGATCGGCTTCACGATATCCGTCTTGCTTAGTATTTTCGTGAACTTCGCCCTTCTGATGCGTAAATATGAGTTCGAGACCGGAAACCCGAACATGGGTATCCAGCCTCCGGATCGCACCATGTATTATTTGCTAATCTGGTTCTTCGTGTTCTCCTTCATCTTATTTATTGTCAACAGCTTGATGTATAAGTTCGGGGACAAGCTTTTCCGCAGGAAAGAGTATAAAAGGGTATTGGTGGTTTGCGTAACTTGTATCAGCATCGCCTACGGCATGTTTCATCTGTCGCCGGTTTTGTACACGGCCATTGTTGTAGAATGGCTGGGAGAAGACGGACCTCAGCCAGCTACCCGGGATATCATGATCCGCATCAACCGGGACAGGATGGCTACGCAAACCATCAGGCCTGCCGAGCATCGGGACATACCGGTACCGCCCAATCCTTTCACGGTCCCTAACTCTTTCATGACGGAGCATCTTTTCGTCTTCCTCACGGTCATGCTAAGCTCCATACTGATCCGGCTACTGGGCAGCAAGCAGCAAATGAAACTGGAATATGAGCAATTGAAGACCGAGAAGTTACAGAATTCCTATAACGCCTTGATGGGACAAATCAACCCGCATTTCTTCTTCAACTCCTTAAATGGATTGAACGCCTTGATACAGAGCGGAGAGAAACAACAGACGCTGGCTTATCTGGATGAGCTATCCAACGTCTTCCGGTATATCTTGCAAAGCAACAAGAAAGAGCTGGTTACGCTAGCGGAAGAACTTCAATTCGTAAAGGCGTACACCTATCTGCTAAGCGTGCGCTACGAGGGAAAGCTATTCTTCTCCATCCAAGCGGATACCCCTTACTTGCTTTGGTATCTGCCGATATTGAGCGTACTCCCCCTGATCGAGAACGCCGTAAAGCACAACGTTATCAGCAAGCAATACCCACTACAGATCGATATCTATACCACCCATGAGGACAAACTAATCATATCCAATAAAATACATCCTAAGTCGGAAGATAGCAAAGGTAGCGGTATCGGATTGAAGAACCTATGGGGGCGCTACCGGATGCTTACCGGAAAGGACATCCAGATCTCCAACCGCAAGGAATATTTCAAGGTCACGCTTCCTTTACTTAATAAACCCATTCACTCATGAAAGCAGTTATTATAGAAGATGAGACTACCGCCGTTAATAGCCTAAAGGCGATCTTGGCGCAAAATACGGTTACTCAGATCGAAGTGATCGCCGAGTTGGAGAGTATCGAGGAGAGCGTGGATTTCTTCCGGATATCATCTTCATGGATATCCATTTAGCGGACGGATCGGCGTTCAAGATATTCGAGCAGGTGGAGATAGATGCCCCAGTAGTCTTCACGACCGCCTACGATGAGTATGCGTTACAGGCTTTTCAAGTAAGCAGTATCGATTCTCTACGGAAGCCTGTCACGCTGGCCTCGCTG
>ERZ827126.2775-NODE-2775-length-11632-cov-4.928652_pt1 | contig 11632 bp, 6 predicted proteins | sample MGYA00519780_ERZ827126 | MGnify/ENA primary metagenome ERZ827126 (study PRJEB31778, sample SAMEA3449262) | human gut metagenome | biome: human gut; feature: human-associated habitat; material: faeces | place: United Kingdom | collected 2010/2012 ...
TGGCCTTGTAGCCATCGTAGGCATTGTGGCGGAAGGTGGGGGCGCGCTCATCCCACGCGATGGCCACGGCATCGGGCTTGTGGGCCGCCAGCAGATTCAGCAGAATATTCTGGAAGCCGTAGATGGCGTTGGTGTAGCGGCCATCCTTGGTTGTCAGCAGCTTGATGCCGAAGAAGGCACGGTTGACAAGGCTGTTGCCGTCCAGAACCATGAGTTTCATAAAGCTATTCTCCTTACAGACAATCTACATTTCAATATACCACATTTGCGGAAAATATGGTAGAATAGATTACAAAAAAGCCTTCCCCCTAGGGGGAAGGTGGCGCGAAGCGCCGGATGAGGGGCGAACTTGCTGTGATAATCCGTGAACGGGTTGCGGTGGGAACGTCAGCGGGGCGTCGAGGACGCCGCCCCCTACACCCGTAGGGGCGCATTCCATATGCGCCCGAAGATTTAGCCTTGCCGCAACTCTGCACGGGCGGAGCAGAGCCACGCCCCTACAACGCGATTTTTATAGAAAGGGCATATTTTTATGCAGCTACGCAACCTACAAATCCCCGCAGGTGCGGTTTTTGCACCGATGGCGGGGTTGACCGATGCGGCGTGCCGCCATTTGATGGCGGACCACGGCGCGGCATGGACCGTCAGCGAGATGGCAAGCGCCAAGGCGCTGAACTTCGGCGACCGCAAATCTCTGGAGCTTTTGCAGGACAAGCACCCCCACGGCCTGTATGCCATCCAGCTTTTCGGCGCAGAGCCGGAAACACTGGAAAAGGCGATACTCTTTGTCCGGGAAAAGGGCGTCCGGTTTGATATGCTCGACATCAATATGGGCTGCCCGGCACCCAAGATCACCGGCAGCGGCGCGGGCAGTAAGCTGCTGCTCGACCCGCCGCTCTGCGGGCAGATGGTTGCCGCCGCCCGCCGGGCGCTGGGTGAGGATACCCCGCTGACCGTCAAGATGCGCATCGGCTGGGACGCCGACCACCTGACCGGCGTGGAGGTTGCAAAGCAGGTCGAGGCCAACGGTGCGGATCTCATCGCCGTACACGGCCGCACGCGGGAGCAGATGTATATCCCGCCCATCGACACGGCGGCAATCGCGGCCATCAAGCAGGCAGTCACGATCCCGGTGCTGGCCAACGGCGATGTGACCACCGCCGATGGTGCGCTCACCTTATTAAAAGAGACCGGCTGTGACGGCGTTATGATCGGGCGCGGTGCGCTGGGCGACCCATGGCTGTTTGAGCAGGTCCGCGCGGCGATTTTGGGCGAGGAGCGCCCGCCCGAGCCAACGCTGAACCAGCGCATGAGCACCCTGCGCGCGCAGATCTATGAAATGTGCGAGGAAAAAGGCGAGTGGGCCGCCATGCCGCAGGCCCGCAGCCAGGCCATGCACTATATGAAGGGCCTGCGCGGGGCCGCCGCCCTGCGGCGCTATTGCTCGATGCTGGAGCATTTTACCGATGTGGACACATTGATCGATGCGGTGTACAAGCTGCAGTAATGTAGGGGCCGGGCATGCCCGGCCCCTACAACCGTATTAAAATCTACCGCGCGTCAATTCATCCAGATTCTGCTCATAGCAGGGCAGCATGTGCGCGATAAAATATTCTGCTTCGGGGCAGTTCATGGCGTGCAGGGCGTCCATCTGCTGGGTGCGGGCGGCCTCAAACTCGCGGTTGCCGCCGCGGTCCTCCTCAATGCACTTGATGATGGCCGAAAGCCGGTCTGCCGCCTTTAAAATCTTGCGCTCGGCATCGTTCAGCACGCTGCCGGTCAGCCAGGCCTGCGTCTCGGCCTGCAGCTCGGCGGGCTGCAGGCTGGCCATAACGCGGGCGCTCTCATGCTCCACTGCCTTGTAGGCGGTGCGCAGGGCATCGTTTTTGTACTTGACGGGCGTGGGCATGTCGCCGGTCAGGATCTCCGGCGCATCGTGGTAGAGGGCGGCCGTGGCCACAACCTCGGGCCGCAGGGCTGCGCCGGTGCCGGTGCAGCTTTTGCCGATCAGGCAGAGCGTGTGCGCCAGCATCGCCGTGTCGGCGGTATGCTCGCTCAGCGATTCGGCCCGGGTGCTGCGCATCAGGCTCCACCGTGTAATGTATTTCATGCGGCTGAACAGCGCACTGAACGGATAGGTTTTCATCTTCACTTGACCTCCGGTTTGTGGTATACTGGGGTTGCTTTCAGTATACCACAACTTTTTGAAATGTGAGGCCCCATAAAGGGTACTATGAAAAAATCTGATACAAAATCGAATTACTGGCGGGTGTTCGCGCTCTGCTTTTTAACGGCGGTGCTGCTGTTTTTGCCGCACTGCATCATAGATGCGGCTGCGGGCGGCGGGTATTTCCACTATGCAGGGGACTTTAACGACCAGCAGATCAACTTTTACCAGTACGCCAACGCCTTTGTCAAGCAGGGCGGCACCTTCAGCTGGGCTACCGATCTGGGCAGCGGGTTTGTAAACTCCTACTCGTTCTATCTTTTGGGCAGCCCGTTTTTCTGGCTGTCGCTGGCGGTGCCTGCGCGGCTTATGCCGTGGGCGATGGTGCCGCTGCTCTGCCTGAAAATGGCGGTGGCCGGCGGCGGTGCCTACCTCTGGGCGCGCCGCTGGGTGCGGGAGGAAGGCTGGTCGATGCTGGCCGGCTGCCTGTATGCGTTTTCGGGGTTCAGCATCTACAACATCTTCTTCAACCACTTTCTGGATGTTGTGGCGCTCTTTCCCTATCTGCTGGCCGCGCTGGATGACGCCGCCATCGACGGCAAAAAGGGGCGCTTCCCGTTCTGGGTCGCGCTCAACCTGCTCAACAACTATTTCTTTTTTGCCGGGCAGGCGGTGTTCCTTATCATCTATTTCTTCTGTATGGTCGCAGGGCGGCGGTACAGGATCGGCCTGCGCCGCTTTGCCGCCCTTGCGTGGGAGACAGCGCTCGGCTGCGCGTGCGGCTGTCTGCTGCTGCTGCCCGCCGGGCTTTCGCTTTTGCAGAACCCGCGCACCATCGACCCGTTTACCGGGTACGGCTACCTGTTCTACGGCAAATCCCAGCAGTACGGCGCTATTTTTTACAGCCCCTTTCTGATGCCGGACGCCCCCTATTTCAAGGATATGTTTCAGGAGGGCATCCTCAAGCATACAAGCCTGACGGCCTATCTGCCGCTGGTGGGCGCTGCGGGCGGGCTGGCCTTCTGCCGCACACAGGACCGCCACCCCTTCACCCGCATTTTAAAGGTCTGCGTGGTCTGTGCCTTTGTGCCGGTGCTGAACAGCGCGTTCTACGCCCTCAACTCCAGCTTTTACGCCCGTTGGTACTATATGCCGATCCTTGTGCTGTGCGGCGCCACCTGCTGCCTGCTCTCCCGTCCGGCACTGGCTGAGCGCAGCCTGCCGCGTGCCTTTGGGCTGACGACCTTCATCACGCTGACGGCGGCGGTCTTTGCCGTGCTGCCCAACAAGGACAGTGACGGCAACTTCTGCCTTGGCGTGCTGGAGGAGCCTGCCCGGTTCTGGGCGCTGTTCGGCGTGACGGTGCTGGGCATCGTCCTCTTTGGGCTGCTCTGGCATTTCTGCCGCCGTAAGCGGCGGTGGGGCGCGATTCTGACCGCCGCCGTGCTGGGCTTCAGCCTTGTGTACGGCTCGCTGCATCTCTCCCTGACGAAATACGCCCAGTGGGATGTGGACGGCAATCTTATTGCCGAGACATACGACTCCGCCGATGCGGTCGCGGCCGCCCTGCCGGACGATGCCTTCTACCGGATCGATGCCTACGGCGCGCACAACAATCTGGGATTGTGGTTCGACCGCAGCTGCCTGCAGTTTTTCAACTCGACCGTAGCCCCGAGCATCATGGAGTTTTACCCCGCTGTGGGCGTCAAGCGCGATGTCAATTCCAAGCCGGATGCTGCCAATTACGCGCTGCGCGGCCTGCTGAGCGTGCGCTATACGCTGACCGCCCGGGACAAGGTGAGCGACTGGGAGAAACAGGCCTTGCCCGGCTGGACAAAATACGCCGAGACCGATGCCTATCTGATTTATGAGAATGAAAACTGGGTGCCGATGGGCTTTACCTATGACTACTATGTGACTGCCGACCAGCTGGAGCGGGTGGGGGAGGAGGAGCGCGCCCAGATCCTTTGCCGCGCCCTGCTGCTGGATGAGGATCAGATCTCGGCCTTCGGCAGCCTGCTGCGCCCCCTGCCCGATGCGGAACTGACCCGCCGCAGCGAGGAGGCCTATGCCGCCGACTGTGCCGACCGCCGCGCGGCCGCCGTGGCGGAGTTTACCGCCACAAGAACCGGCTTTACCGCCAAAACCGCCTATGATACCGATGCGCTGGTGTTTTTCAGCGTGCCCTATGACGATGGCTTCACCGCCGCTGTCAACGGCGAGCCAGCCGCCATCGAAAAGGTCGATAACGGCATGATGGCCGTGTATGTGCCCGCCGGGGAAAATGAGATAGAATTTACCTACCATACGCCGGGGCTGAAGATTTCGGCGGCAGTCAGTGCCGCGGCACTTGCAGTGTATGGAGTGTATTTGGGAATTTTGAGGAAGAAAAAGAGGGCATAACGGCAAATGCGGCGCGAAAGGGAAGTTTGCAATAGAGGCAAACGACCCGGGGCGTCGAGGACGCCGCCCCCTACAGCTAAAGGATAAAGGAGTTCTAAAGGCACAGTGCGGCGGCCAGAGGACAGGCCGCCCTACATTTGACTTTTGCGCCCCACGCCGTACTGCGGGGCCTCGGGCAGGACAAAGTCATCATTGAAATTGTTCGTCAGATCATTAATGTTCATGCGCACAGCCCAGAATACATCGCCGTAATCCCGCAGGACGGTGTAGTCCGCGTTCAGCGCTGCCAGCGTGGCCGTGTCGGTGACGATGTAGGCGGTGTCCCCTGCCGGCGTGTACTCGGTCAGGCTGCTCTGGTAGACGCGGCTCACGCTGCCGCTGTCCGCCAGTGTCTTGGCGGCATCGGCGGGGATGCTGACAAGCTGGATGCGCGCGGTGGCGGGCAGCGCTGCCATCAGATCGCCGCGGGTGATCTCGCCGTACTCCGGCTCGGTCACACCGCCTGCGAGAGCCTCAACCGCAGCCCCCTCCGGCAGACCGCTGGCTGTATCGTTGGCCACAGCCTCGGCGTAGAGCGCCGCCAGATAGTTGCCGAAGCTGATCGTCCGGCTCGCGTCCGGGTTTTCCGCGTAGGTGAAAAGCGGCGTGTAGAGGATGCTCTGGTCATCGGCGTCCAGCGCGGCGATCTTGGCCGCCGCGTAGACATAGGCATCTGCACCGGCCTGCCGGGCTGCGTCCGCCGTCTCGGTGGGGGCAGCAGTGTCCTTGCCGCCCGCAGCGGCGGTATCCTTGCCGGGGTCGGCGGTATCGGCGGCGGTATCGGTCTGGGCCTGCGCCGCGGCCATCTCAAGCCAGGTGCTGCGGCTGCTCTCCATCGCCTCGGCCGTCACTGCGCTCTGCAGCACGGCGCGGCAGCCGCCGCCTTGGGTGAACACCAGATCCAGCCGGGCTATGCCGCCAAGCCCCTGCGCCGCCCCCAGCACATTCGTGCCGTTTTCGGCGGCGGTGCCGTCAATGATGGCGGTCACGCCGCTGTTCAGCAGCGCCTTCTGCCAGTCGCCCCCGGGCGCGGTGGCCGCAATCGCAATAATGGCATCACACCCGGCGTTCTGCAGCGCCGCGATCTGCTCGTTGGCGGTATCGGTCCAGTCGCGGGCCGTGATAAACTCGCCGTTGGCCGCCGAGATCCCGGCAGCCTGCGCCGGGTCATTCAGCGCAAAGAAGCCGATCTTGTACCCCGCGCGCTCCACGATCGTGTACATGCCGTTCGTAACGCGGTTGCGGTTCCAGCTGGTGGAGCGGTAAAATACGGCGGTGGCCTCGTTGTTCAGCAGGTTGGAGGCAAGCGAGGGGCCGCTGCCCATGTTGGCATCGCTGACAAGGCGGGTCGTGCCGTAGGCAAAGTCGTTCAGCGCCATTGCCTGCAGGTCATACCCGGCCGCCGAGAAGGCCGACAGCATATCCATGCCGCCGGTCAGGCTGGCGCTTTGGGTGCCGTGCAGGGCATCGCCCGCGTCCAGCAGGATCGAATCCGGGGTGGAGGCCTTCAGCGCGGCGGCGTCCGCCAGCGTGGTGCGATCCCCCCGCAGCCCCGCCGTGGCAAAAATCGGGACCGTGATGTCCCCCACCCGCACAAGGCAGGTGCGGCTCTCGGTGCCGTCGGCCAGCGTGGCCGTGATCGTACACTCGCCGCTGTCGGTGCGGGCGCGGACCGTGCCGTTTTTGTCCACCGTGGCAACGCTCTTATCGCTTGTTGTCCAGTAGACCCTGCGGCCGCCCGCCTCCTCGTCAGGTTCGTTCGTCTCAAGGGTGGCGTAGGCGTCCTTGCCGTCCATGTGCAGCTCATCGGTGCGGGTATCGTTTTGCAGCACCGGCGCGGCAGTCTTGCCGTTGCAGGCGCTCACGCCGGTAAAAGTAAACGGCCGCATGACAAAATCAAGGTCCACCGTCTCGCTCTGCACGCCGTAGTCCGCGCCGGGGGCGCTGTAGGTGGACTGCCACATGTCGTAGGTGCCGGCATAGCCCAGCTCGTCAGAGAAGCGGGCGATCCAGAGGTTGTTGCGCCACGGGTCAAACCCGGGGTCGCTGAACCGCGCGCGCACCCAGTTCAGCGAGGCATAGACGCCCTGCTCGCCGGTGTAGCCATGCTCCTGCAGGCGGTCGAAGAACGCCTTGGTGATCTCGGCCATCTCGGACGGGAAAACGCCGCTGATGTATTTGTCCTCCAGATCATAGTAGACGGGGTAGCTCAGCCGGTACGGGCTGGCGGTGTAGTCGTCCAGCCCCTCCTGCGGGGGCGCAGTCAGGCCCAGCAGCCGCGCCACATGGTCGGCCTCGCTGCGGGCCTCCTCCACCGTCGTCGCGTAGGAGTAGAGATAGGTGCCGAACGGGATGCCCAGCCGGGTGCATTCATCGGCATTGCGCCGCCACTGCGGGTCATCCTGCGCCCAGTTTTCCTCGGCGCCGTCCCACTCACCGCCGAAGCCGCAGCGGATGATCGCAAAGTCGATACCGGCCGCCTTGGCGGTCTCCCAGTTGACCTCTCCCTGAAATTTGGAGACATCCATACCCTTCAGCACCGCCGCCGGGATCGCCCCGCCGCTGGCGTTGAAGTAGTAGCCCAGTTCGTTTTTCTGCCATGCGGCGGCAGGCGTGCCGAAGTCAGCCTCGGCCGGGCCGCCGGGCTCCGCCGTGCAGCGCACCATCACAACGGACACCACCAGCACGACCGCCAGGCAGAGCAGACACAGCCCCAGCACAATACGGCTGCGGCGGCGTTTGGCACTGCGGCGCTTTGGTTTTTGGGGCGGCTGCGGCGGGCGCGGGGCCGCCGTTTTGGCTGGTCTGGCCTTGGCGGCAGCGCGGGCGGGGCTGCGGTAGACTTTGCGTTCTTCTGGCACGGCGGTTTACCTCTCTCCGGGTAGATTTTATGCAGGGATAGCTATTATTAGTGTAGCATTTTGTCGAAGAAATTACAATCAGCCGCAGCAGATATTGGGGAAATTTTACAGAATAAAAAAGCGGCGGCCAGTTCCCTGACCGCCGTTCTTTGCCTTCCCCCTCGGGGACAGACTCCCCCGATACGGGGGAGGTGGCGCGCAGCGCCAGAAGGGGTGCGGTGGCCCCGCAGGGTCGGATGAGGGCAAAGTTACCGGAATCGACCATTTGACGGGATGTCTCAATAACTCTGCCCTCATCAGTCAGCGGACGGAGCCGCTGCCAGCTTCCCCCAAGGGGGAAGCCTTATACAATTTCCACTCCCTGCATGTCCAAAAATAGTACGGCACCTCAAAGGCCAGCATGACGCACCAACCGAAGGCGCAGGCAAACGCGATGCCCGTCAGCCCCACGCGCGGGGCCAGCACAGCGGCCGCAGCGGCCCGTAGACCCGCCTGCAGGCAGGTGCCGATCAGGGTGGTCGTCATCTTACCCATGCCGCGGTAAAAGCCCTGCAGGCTGTTCGTCAGGGCGGGCAGCGCGTAGAGCAGCGCCATATACCCAAGGTAGCGGCTGCCCAATGCAATGACCTCGTCCGCGCCCTCCCCCGCCACAAACAGCGAGAGGATCGGCCGGCGCAGCGTCAGTGTCACGCAGCCCACCAGCAGCCAGTAGCCCAGCTCAAGCCGCAGCCCCACCGCAAAGCCGCGGCGGATGCGTTCAGGCTGCCTTGCGCCGCGGTTCTGCGCAATGTAGGTCGTGATGGCCGTGGCGATGCTCTGCTCCGGCGTGAAGGCGAAATCATCCACCCGCGTCACCGCGTTGAACGCCGCGATGGAGCCAACGCCCAGCGCGTTGACCTGCCCTTGGATCAACACTTTGCAGATCGGCTGCACCGCCTGCTGCAGGGCCGTCACCGAGCCGTAGCGCAGGATCGGGCCGAGCAGTGCGCGGCGGATGCGCCACTGACCGCGCTCGGGGCAAAGCTCCGGCACGCGGCAGGCCATGTAAACAGCGGCCATCACGGCGCTGGCAGCCTCGGCCACCACGGTCGTGACCGCACTGCACACGATGCCGAAGCCCAACCCGCCGATCAGGACGAAATCCAGCACGGCATTCAGCACTGCCGAGAACGCAAGGAATTTCAGCGGCGTTTTACTGTCGCCCACGCTTTTCAGCCCCGCCGCGAGCGCGTTGTAGAAGAAGGTGAACGGCGCCCCCAGAAATGTGATGCGCAGGTAGAGACCCGTGATCTCAAAAATCGATGACGGCACGGCCGTTGCCCGCAGTATCCACGGCGTCAGCAGACAGCCCGCCGCAGCCGCACCGCAGCAGAGCAGGGCGCCGAACAGCAGCGTTGTGGCCAGCGTCTCCTTGAGGCGCGCTGTCTCCCCCGCGCCGAACGCCTCGCTCATCAGCACGCCCGCGCCGATGCACAGGCCGCTGATCGCAAGGATCACAAGGTTCATGACCGGCCCGGCCACGCCCTCGGCGGCCAGCGCGTCCTGCCCGATGAACCGCCCCGCGATGATGGAATCCACCGCATTGTACGCCAGCTGCAGCCAGTTCCCCAGCAGCAGCGGCACCGCATACAGAAAGAGGTGCCCCAGCGGGGCACCCTTGGTCATATCACGCATCATTATCAGCTCTCAAAACGGAAAATCTGCCACCTTCAGCGTGACAACGCCGTCGATGGTCTGGATACAGCCATCTGCCGGGTAGTTGGGCATGGCCTTGAACGCGTCGGAATTGCTGATGGCGCGGACAGTCTCGTCCGCGCATTCGTTGAGCTGGACGCCCAGCTCGTCCCACACCAGCACATACCAGCCGTGGGCATTGAACGTCGGATCGTAGGAGAGCGGGCCGAACTGCGCCAATTCCCCGGCCATAGGCTTGAGCGGGGATTCCTCCGGGTACGCGCCGCGCTTCGGCTCACCCAGGATCACGACCTCGGCGCCGTTCTGGTAGTCGGCGTTTTCTTCCAGCCGGGTACACAGGCGGTTGGCGAGGTTCACAACTGTGGTCTTTTGTTTCAGCATGACCGCCGCGTCGTTGTTGACCTGCACGGCAAACCCGCGCAGCAGCACCGCACAGAACGCCGTGCAGAGCGCCATCCCACAGGAGAACGCCCGTTCCGTCAACACGGGAGCCGCGTCGATCACGGCGATGGCAAACGGCACCACGATGGCCAGCGAGCCCGCCATCCGCAGCGCCACAGTGGCCCCGGTGTTGATAACATCGGTCACATTGGCTGCGGCGGGCAGCAGAGCCACCAGTACCACCGCCGCAGCGGCGGCCTTGCGGTCGTGCAGCACGACGAGCCACCGCAGCCCGGCCAGTGCCGCCAGCACAAACAGCAGCAGGTAGCCCGCGATCTGCCCATAGTGGTTTTGGGCAATGCCGTGGGTGAAGAAGTAAGCGTAAAAATCAAAGTAGGCGTTTTTCAGGCCCAGCGGCAGACTGCGCAGCGTGTCCAGCCCCACAGCGTTGATGCCGTTCACACCGGACAGGCCCACATCGTACAGCCGCAGGAACACCTTTAAAATCAGCATATACAGCACCGCGCCGCTGCCGCCCATCAGCACCATGCGCAGAGCGGTCAGGCCGGTGGCTTTCCACGCGCCGTGGCGGCGCAGAACCGCCAGAATCAGCAGCATGACACACAAGCCCGCCGCTGTGCCCAGATTGGCCTGATACATTCCCAGCGAGAACGCCATACAGACCGTGCCCGCCAGCCAGGCAAAGCGTAGACCGCAGACAGCGGACTGCACCGCCAGCACAGCCAGCAGGAAGGACAGCGCATAGGACACGCTGCAATAGTGGAAAAACTCGATCTCCGCCACATAGGGCGCACAGACCAGCGTGAGGGGAATCAGATATTTTGCCGTGCGGCTGCGCACGCCGAACAAATCCATCAGCAGCACACCCGCCAGCGCGTAGAGGAACAGCATCAGCAATGCAGAAAGTGCAGGCTGGTTGATGCCGCCGCGCAGCATATCCACCAGGCGCAGTGCCCAACGGCCCTGCTCGGTTTCCCAATACAGGTGCTCGGGCCAGCCGTCGGCAATGTACAGTGCGCCGATGTGTACGGCATCCATCGTACCCAGCTGGTTAGCGTAGATCGTGTAATGTACGCCGCAGCCGACCAGCAGCGCCACAACCAGCGGGCGGAAGTTTTTGGCCCACCACAGGCTTACTTTTTTCTGCCAGTCCATCGTTTATTTTTTATCCTCTTCGGTCTCGGCCACAATGTAGATGGGGCGGTGCTTGACCTCTAAGTAGGTTTTGGCCAGGTACTCACCCACAATGCCGGTGCAGAACAGCTGGACGCCGCTGCACAGCAGAATGATGCAGACAAGGCTTGGCCAGCCGGAGGTCGGGTCACCGAACATCAGCGCCCGGACAATGACAAAAATAATGCCGATGAACGCCAGCAGGCAGAACAGAACGCCCACGCCCGCCGCCATCAGCAGCGGCGTGGTCGAGAAGCCGACAATACCCTCGATGGAGTATTTGAACAGGCCCCAGAAATTCCACTTGGTCGTGCCGGCCACGCGCTCAATGTTCTCGTAGTCGAACCATTTGGTCTTAAAGCCGACCCAGCTGAAAATGCCCTTGCTGAAGCGGTTGTACTCGGCCATACTCAAAACCGCGTCGGTCATTTTGCGGCTCATCAGACGGAAATCCCGCGCACCATCGACAATCTCCGTATCAGACATCTTGTTGATGATCTGGTAGAATTTGCGGGCGAACCAGCTGCGCAGCGGCGGCTCGCCCTTGCGGGTGGTGCGGCGGGTGGCGGCACAGTCGTACGCGCCGGTCAGCAGCGTGTCCAGCATCTGGGGCAGCAGCGCTGGCGGGTCCTGCAGGTCGGCGTCCATCGTGGCGACATAATCACCCCTGGCGGCCTGCAGACCGGCGTAAATGCCGGCCTCCTTGCCAAAGTTGCGGCTGAACGAGACATACCGCACGCGGGGGTCTTGGGCGTGCAGCTCACGCGCGACGCGCAGGGTGCCGTCGCGGGAGCCATCGTCCACAAAGATGAATTCAAAATCCGCGCCGTGGCTGGTTTTCATCTCCGCCGCCACGCGGGAGGCTTCTTTATAAAAAAGCGGCATCGCTTCT
>ERZ827126.2785-NODE-2785-length-11611-cov-3.183541_pt1 | contig 11611 bp, 10 predicted proteins | sample MGYA00519780_ERZ827126 | MGnify/ENA primary metagenome ERZ827126 (study PRJEB31778, sample SAMEA3449262) | human gut metagenome | biome: human gut; feature: human-associated habitat; material: faeces | place: United Kingdom | collected 2010/2012 ...
GATACTGCATGCGAAGTGATGTAGGTGCAGTTGGCGCCAGATTATATTACGAAGACGATACTATCCAGCATGCCGGTGTAGTAATCGGCTTCGGCGGAATTGCCGGACACTGTTTCGTACTTCAGCCCAGAGGAACCACAGGCTACTGCCACAGGATCATCTGTGCCCAGGATTACAGCGCAGTCACTGCAGCCTGCATGATGGTGAAACGTACTGCTTTCGAAGAAGTGGGCGGACTTTCCGAGGAACTGCAGGTAGCCTTTAATGACATTGATTTCTGCATGAAATTAAGAAAAGCAGGATATCTGATCGTGTACAATCCATATGCGGAACTGTATCATTACGAATCCAAATCCCGAGGACTGGAAGATACTCCGGAGAAAGTGGCAAGATTCAATCAGGAGATTGCTACGTTTGAGAAACGCTGGCCCGATATTCTGAAGAACGGCGATCCGTTCTATAATCCAAACCTGACCCTGGACAGCCAGGATTTTTCACTGAAACGATTATAAACAACCAAAAAAGCGGGTGCATGGTGGAAATGTACCTGCTTTTTTAAAAAGAAAGGTGGAAAAGATGAATATAGAAAAGCTATGGGACAAATACAAAGACATTATTCCGTACGGTGTCTTCGGCGTTCTGACAACGCTTGTTAATATTGTGAGCTATTGGATCTTTGCGCATCCGTTTGGCTTATCGGTTATGGTGAGTACTGTACTTGCATGGATTTTATCGGTTCTGTTTGCATATCTTACTAACAGAAAATGGGTATTTCACAGCGAAGCCAGTACAAGGGAAGAAATAGGGAAAGAGATAGTTTCGTTTTTCTCCTGTCGTCTGGCTACGGGAATACTGGACTGGGCATGTATGTTTATTTTTGCTGATCTGTGCGGATTCAATGACGTACTGATTAAATGCGCGGCAAATGTACTTGTAATCATCTTGAATTATGTGGCAAGCAAACTGGTTATTTTCAGGCATAAAGGGTGATGGAATGAAAAAAACAGTAAAAACAGTGAAAAAAGAATATGCAATATGGATTTTTGTACTTCTGGTTTTTGTATTTTATCTTTCCTGGGCGCTGGCGGCACCGTTCGATGCCTCACCGGATGAAAGTATGCGCTACCAGATCGTTGAATTTATTGTAAAGCATGGAACCTTGCCGGATGGACGGGATCCGGAGATACGGAATGCCAACTGGGGCATCTCCTATGCGTTTAATCCAATTCTTCCTTATATGGCAGGAGCAGTATTTGCAAAGGTTGTGCAGGTATTTACAGACAGTTTTCGGGCTACGGTGATTGCGGCGCGTATGGTGAATGTCCTTCTGGGATGCGGAATGGCATGGTTTACCTGGAAGATAGGGGAATTGTTATTTCGGAAAAAAGAGACAGGGAGGCTGTTTGCAGTTCTGGTGTGCTTTCTTCCGGGAACCTGTTTTCTGTTTTCTTATATCAATACGGATGGACTGGCACTTTTTACGACAGCCTGGATCCTGTACTGCTGGTGCAGGGCGTGTAAGGAAGGCTGGACCCTGAAAGTCTGTGTACAGATGGGAATTGCCATGGGATTGTGTATGTTGTCTTATTACAACGCATATGGATATCTTCTGATGAGCGCCGTATTTTTTGCAGGCTGCATGATGAAGTGTGGAGAGCAGAAATGGGACTGGCAGCAGCTACTGAAGAAAGGCTGCCTGATGCTGGGAATCGTCTTTCTTGTGGCAGGATGGTGGTTTATCCGGAGCGGAATCCTGTATGACGGAGATTTTCTGGGAATGAAAACCTCTTCCGTCTATGCGGAAAAATACGCGATCGATGAGTTAAAACCCTCTAATCGGGTGCTTCCGGTGAATATGGGAATGAGTGTTCTGGATATGATATGGTGGGTACCTGGAGAATGGCAGCATAACTGGCTGGTTACGGTACTGGTAAGCTTTGTGGGAACGTTCGGACATCTTGATATTTTTATGCCATATCTGTGGAGTAAAGTGTATCTGATCGTGTTTGCAGTGGGAATTCTTGGAAACAGCTGGAGACTGCGTCGGGAATTTTGTCTGACCACGGAATTTGTAAAAAAAGAGAAAAAAGTCGATGCAGATGGAATTCTTATCACTGAGATATGGAGAAAAAACAGATGGTGGAATATGAGAAACTGGATGCATATCTGTATGGTGGGAGCTATGGTGATACCGGTTGGATTGCTGGTGTATTATGCTTATGCAAGTGATTTTCAGGCGCAGGGACGCTATATCATGCCGATGGCACTTCCATTTTTCTATTTTGTGACACTGGGATATGAAAACTGGAGTGAAAAACTAATCAGAAATGAAAAAATAAGCATATGGATCTGCAGGATCGGACAGGGGACAGCAGCAATTTCTGTATTGCTGACGTATGTGCTGGTATATCGGGCGGCTTATTAAAAATAACTATAAAAAATGAGCTTATACAGGAAAAACTGATTTCTGTATAAGCTCATTTTTCATACTTATTTTGTTTTTGGATAGTCAGGCATCTGGTTACGATAAAGGACTTCTTTTCCATCCAAAGACGGGATGGTCATAGAAGTAAAAAATTCATCGGTAACCTGATCTAGTTTTTTTCTGGACGGACAGGAGATATAGTACAGTGCCACATAAGGATTCGGTCCGTGGGCAATGACAGATTCTCCTTCGTGATAAAAAATCCATGGTTTTTTTACCGCAGAATGAGATGCCAGTTTCTGCGGAACAGAAAGATCACGGATCTGTAACAGGCGTCCTTGAAAATACAGGACAGCTCCGTGACAAATCGGTTTTCGTGGATCGTGCTGATCCAGCATCTGTTCCAGTGCGGGAACATCATACAGGTAATCTAACAGCAGATCCTCGATGGAGAACCCATATACCATATCGGTCAGTTCGTGCTCGTAGCCGAAGAATCGGGCTGCAATCTCACAGACCTGGATGCCGTTTTCCGGTTTCCAGAAAAACTGCATGGATAACGCCCCCTCTTTCTGCCCGGTTTTGTCGGCGTAGCACTGTAAAAGATCGGTTGCCGGAGCAACCACCTGTTCATACAGGCAGGATGGATAGACATTTCGGGTGCTGATCGGGATCTCATCCGGTCCGATGTCCGTCTTTTCGCGATCTGCGATGCTGATCACATGGACTTTTCCTTTATGTACCCAGGTCATCATATTGAATTCGTAACCGTCGTTATATTCTTCTACGAGAATCTCAGGAAGATCGGTGAAAGAAGCGGTCTCAGTGATTGCCTGTTTCAGTTCTTCAAGATTGTGTACCACATAGATGCCGCGGGAGCCGTATTTATCCAGTGGTTTTGTCACCAGAGGAAAATGCAGGTGAGCGATCAGCTCCGGAGTCAATCCGGAAGTGGGGATTTTTGCAAAACCAGGGGAGGGAAGACCGAGTTCTTCGAGCAGTCCCCGGGTGGCGGATTTGTCACGATACCAGGGAAGCTGTTCCGGGTTCAGATAGCAGGGAAGACCTGCTTTTGCGGAAATCTTCACCATACATTCCAGCAGAAGATCGGAAAACGAGGTGAGAATTCCGTCCACCTGTTTTTCTTTACAAAGGGCGGCGATCCGGTCCGTATCGGTGACCGGGATCACATAAGATTCGTCTGCAAAGGCACGTGCCGGACCGTCCGGGTATCCGTCACAAACGATGGTATAGATGCCCCGGGCTCTGGCTTTCTGCACCAGCTGTTCAAATTCCCCGAGGGTTCCGAGAATCAGTAAACGTTTATTCATAATAATCCTTTCTTCTAGAGCGTGTCTGAAAAAGGCTTTTCGCAAACTGGGGTTTGCAGATTGCGGAAATGATTTTTCAGACACGTTCTAAGGTTCCAGTGCATGGATCACGTCTGCGATCCGCTGCATCTCTTCGTTTCCGTAACGCTGGTCGCAGGGGAGCGGGAGAATGTCTGCCGCCCACTGATATTCGTAAGATTCGGGTGCACAGTCCCGGATCACGTTGGACCAGTTGGTTGGAACAAAGATTTTTTCTTTCGCCAGGGCTTTTCGCAGTGCAATTCCGTTTTTATGATAATAAGGATAGGCGAAGGGTCCGTCCGGTGTCACGCGGGTAAAAGGTGAATCGGAGGGAAGCAGTTCTTTCAGAAATCTGTAATTTTCATTCCGTTTCTGACGGATCTGTTCGTAGTCGATGGCTTTTAATAGATTCTGTGTCAGGCGGGACATGGTGAGAATCTTCATATGATGATAGGTCGCAGCGTTGTCTAACATTTTCTGATAATACGTTCCGGCATCTTTTTCAAAACGGCCGAGAATATGTCCCATACGTTCCGCAGAGACATCCTGCTCCTTTCCGGCAGTGAGCGTGGCATCTGTGGAAAGATAGGCACCGTCACTCAGCCCGAAAAATTTGCGACAGGAATACAGAGTATCCACGCCGGGAAGCGGATGCTGAAAAAAGGCGTGGGTGTGATCCACGATAATATTTTTATAGTATTTTTTATAATAAAGAATCTTTTCATCCGTCAGCTGCCCGTAATAATTGACCAGATAGAGGTATTCCCTTGGATGAAGGAAAAGGTCGGGAGAAAGAGCCGGCGTAAGATCCTCATTCAGCGAATAGAAGCTCACGTGGATTCCCTGCCTCAAGCAGGCATCAATCACGGAGTCACAAAGGAAAAACGGAAGATAGAGCGTTTCAATCTTCCGGGATTCCAGCAGCCAGCAGAGGGCTGTACGGCCAAGATTCACTTTTACAAGATCAGGATAGTATTCTTTCCCGTGGAAAACTTCCAGTTCCAGATATCCTCCAATTTCCTGTTTCATACAATCCTCCTGTCAGACATCTTTTCTACGGATGACATAATGAGGCATTTTCTTGGATTCGTTCAGAATATTCATCAGATAAATCCCCATGATTCCAATGGAAAGCAGGGTGATACCGAAAAATGCCAGCAGTACGAGCATCAGGGAAGTCCAGCCTTCCACGGAAACACCGTAGAGGAAATAGCGGATCAGGAAAAAGATTCCAAGTGCCACACTGACCAGAAAACTGCAGATGCCGAGATCACGTACCAGAAGCAGCGGGAATGCTGAGTGGGAAGTGATATCGTAAAGCAGGTCTCTGACCAGACGGCGGAAAGAATAACCGCTTTTTCCGTAGGCTCTTGCATCATGATGCACCGGTACATTGATGATACGGTTGGAACTTAACACCAGAAGATTGCCGATCTGCGGAAGATAGGTGTTTGTCTGCAACATGGCTTCCACGAGGAAACGGCGGATCAGACGAAAACTGGTGATTTGCAGATTCGGGTCTTTTCCAAGCATTTTGGAGGTGGCCCAGACAGAAACTTTGGTTCCGAGACGGCGGATCGGTCCGTGCTTTCTGCCTTCATAGCTGGCGATGATGACATCCACATCGTCCCGCTCTCTGATGGTGTTGATCAGCTTCGGGATCTCTTCCGGGGGATGCTGAAGATCATCATCCATGGTGATGATGAAATCTCCCTCCGCATGAGAGAATCCACACAGAAGAGCCGGATGCTGTCCGAAGTTTCTAGCCATCTGGATGATCTTCACACGGGGATCTTTCTGTCGAAGTTTTTCCATGATCTGGTAGGAACGGTCTTTGGAACCATCATCCACAAGGATCAGTTCAAAGGGTTCCTGCACGGTTTCACGGAAGACTTTCTCGAGACGTGTATAAAGCTCCGTTAAGGTATGTTCCGAATTATAGACCGGAACAACAACAGAATATAAACTCATAGTATCTTGTATTTCCTTTCTTAAAGGGTTGTGTTCTGTGGTTCATCATATCATTTTCAATCCCTTATTTCAAGGTTTTCCGGGGAAACGGCTTACCTTGACAATGGATTTTACAACAGATATAATGGTGCAAGATCAACGCAGAAAAAAGTGGGGAGGAACAGTTTTGCAGTACAGAGAATACGATACGGAAATATTGAATCGAATCAAGGATGTGGAAAAACAGATTTTATGCAAATATATCGAAATCTGCGAAAAATACCATCTGCGTTATTTTGTGGCGTTCGGGACACTTCTCGGAACGGTGCGGCATAAAGGATTTATTCCCTGGGACGATGATATTGATGTGGGAATGCCGAGAGAAGACTATGAGAGATTCCTTCAGATTGCACAGAAAGAATGCGGGGAAGAGTATTTTCTTCAGACTGTGGATACGGATCCGGAATATCATCTGTATTTTGCAAAACTACGCATGAATCGCACTCGTTTTGTGGAAAACAGTCTGCAAAAGTCGGGAAGCATTACCGGATTCTATATTGATATCTTTCCTTACGATGAGATTTCTGATGATGAGGCAGAGATGGAAAAACAGCTGAACCGGGCGGTGCGCTGGGGCATGATCCTGAGTATCTATAAGGTCAAAGAGCCGCAGATCGGCCAGTACGGACCGGCAAAAGACTTTGTAATGCGATCCATCTGGCATATTCTGCATGGGGGAATGCATCTTTGCGGGATTTCTGCCAAGATGGTCTGGAAAAAGTGCAATCAGGCATTTATGAAGAAACCGGAGAAAGGGAGTTCTCGGATGACAACGTTTGCAGCAGACGCAAAAAAATGGATTATTGAGAAAAAAGAGATGGAACAGCTGGTAGAGGTGCCGTTTGAGGATATCACCGTGAAGATTCCATGTGGATATGATGCCATCCTTACCAGATGCTACGGAGATTATATGAAACTTCCGGATGAAAAAGACAGGGTAAATCATATGCCTGTAGAGATTCAGTTTCCGGGAGAAGAGGTAATGACATTTGGAAAATAAAGAAACTATCAGAGTATCGGTGATTGTTCCGGTCTATAATGCAGAACGCTATCTTCGCAGATGCCTGGATTCAATCTTACAGCAGTCCCTTGAGAAAATTGAGATCCTTGCGGTAGATGACGGAAGTAAAGATCACTCGGCTGATATACTGAAAGAATATGAGAAAAATTATCCGGATAAGATTCATGCAATCTATCAGGAAAATCAGGGACAGTCAGCGGCGCGAAACCATGCACTGGCGATGGCATCCGGAGAGTTCGTGGCGTTTGTGGACAGTGACGATTACATAGGACAAGATTTTCTGAAGAAAATGTATGACACCGCTATAGAGCAGAAGTCAGATATGGTCATGTGTAATTATACCAAGGTGACGGAGCAGGGCGAGATCATTCAGAAGTATGAGATCAATTATCAGGAAAAAGGGATTCGGATTCCGTCGTATCTTTGCTGTAACCGTCTGGTTCGAAGACAGTTGTTTGACACCTGGAAGATCCGTTTCCGGGAAGGTGTGATCTGTGAGGACATTCCGCTGATTTTAAAACTGGAAGCCGTTGCCGCCAACATTCAGACCATTGAGGACGGAGAATATTATTACCGTGCGAATCCCCAGTCGACAACATCTACGATCAAAAACCGGAAACTAGAGATGTGGCAGCTGCCTTTTGGAGAATTGCGTGATGCCATTGCATTCTGTACAGACAAAGAGCATCCGATGGATCCACTGAAACTGGAATTTTTTATCAGCAGGATCATGACGAGTCTGTTGTTTGATACGGGAAGAGGATGTCGCAAAGAGGTGAAGGACGGGATGTGCCGGGAAGTACAGGAAATCATGGAAACCTGTTTCCCACGATGCTATAAAAATCCCTACATAAAAGTGGGATATTTTCACCAGCTTCCGGCGGTACAAAAGATCGGGTCGTGGATCTTTGTGTGTGCACTCCGGGTGCACGGATTGAAACTTCTGACAAAACTGGTAGGCTGAACAAAAAGGAAAAAATGGAAGAAAAAAAAGTATCAATACAAAAGAGTATTATCTGGAACTCGGCGGGAAGTATGGTATATCTGATCACACAGTGGCTGATCAGTGTACTGGTGGTCCGGCTGTCCGGAGTGGAAACAGCGGGAATCCTTACCCTTGCCATGTCGGTTAACAATGTATTTTACAGCATCGCTATGCAGGGTATCCGCAATTATCAGGTATCGGACATGAAAGAAAAATACACCTCCGGTATCTATGTGAGCAGCCGTCTGATCATCTGTATCCTTTCATTCCTGGTCTGCGTAGGTTATGCACTGATTGCCGGATACAGCTACGGATCGAGTCTGTGTATCGTTGCATACTGTCTGTTTAAGATGGCGGAGGCGTTCTATGATGTCTATGCCGGAATCTGTCAGAAAAAATGGCGGATGGACTGGATCGGAAAGTCCTGGATGGTGAAAGGAATCCTTTCATTTGTGGGATTTGTGGCGGTACTGGCAGTGACACAGAGTCTGCTGGCAGCCATTCTTGCTATGGCACTGGTTTCCTGGCTGGTGATCTTTTTCTATGATATTCCACGGGCAAAGAAGCTGGATACCATAAAGATCCATCTGAAAGAGAAAAAAAATATAACACTGATGGCGGAATGCTTTCCGCTGTTATGTTACCAGACTATGTCATCGGTCATTCCGACGATCCCGCGTCTGGTCATGGAAAAAATTCTGGGAGGTGCAGCACTCGGTATCTATGGATCAGTTGCAGCACCCACAATGATCGTTCAGATGGGAGCATCCTATGTATTTAACCCGTTTATTACGCTGTTTGCCGAACAGTACAGCAGTGGAAATATCCGGGATTTCTGGAAAACCTTTCGCAAATGTATGGCAGCAATTTTGCTGATCAGTGTTGTCGCTCTGGGAGGAGGAAAGATCTTCGGACACTGGGGGCTGGAACTTTTGTACGGGGATGAGGTGGCAGCGCATGAAGATCTGCTGCTTCCACTTATAGGCTGTACGATTCTGACTGCCATCGTGTGGTTTTTATGTGCACTGCTTACGGTAGTAAGAGAAATCAAAGGACTGGTTATATGCAATGTGATCATACTTCCGGTCAGCTATTTTGGTGCGTATTTGCTGATACAGCAATATGGAATGCAGGGCGGAAGTATTTCTCTGGCAGTGAGTTATCTGATTGAAATCGGCGCACTCTGGTTCTGGCTGTTACGGAAGATCAAACAAAGAGAAAAACAACATATGGAACAATAAGAAAAAGTGCCTGTTACGAGGCACTTTTTTGCCTGTAATGCATATCAATAATTGCCAGTGGACCCAAGTCGATTGTAAGTGTAAATTGCAATAGAAAAGTATTCTTGAAGCGAAAGTATAAGAATGGTATAATAAGATGATATGGTATCGCTCGTAAAGACGATATACAAAAAGAATAAAAGGAAAAAACAATGGAAAAAGTAAAGAATTACATACAGCTTCACCTGAATATTCTGCTGTTTTCCCTGACCAGCGTATTTTCCAAGATGGCATCCGTGCAGTATAACCGGCACGGGCTGGGAAGTATCTGGCTTTATGTGTTCCTGGCACTGATGATCGGAAACTGCGGAATCTATGCCATTACATGGCAGCAGGTGATAAAGAAGTTTTCCCTGTCCACAGCGTATGCCAACAAGAGTGTGTACCTGTTGTGGTCGCAGATCTGGGCAGTGGTGATCTTTCATGAAAATCTGTCGGTACGGAATATTATCGGTATCCTGGTAGTTCTCACCGGCGTATGGGTGGTGCAGCGCTATGAATAGAATGTTTATGTTACTGATGCTGGCAGGCACATTTTTTACCGCCATCTCCCAGGTACTCTTAAAACAGAGTGCCAATAAAAAATACAGCAATCCGCTGCTGGAATATCTGAACTGGCGGGTGATCGTGGCGTACGGGATCTTTTTCGGTGTATTGCTTCTGAACACCTGGTGTTATACAAAAGTAGATATGCGGTTTGGACCGGTGATCGATACGGCTGCGTATGTATTTGTTCTGATCTTTTCAAGAGTGATCCTGAACGAAAAGATCACAAAAGGAAAACTTGTGGGAAACCTGCTGATCATAGCAGGAATTTTGATTTATACGATGTGAGATGATACAAGAGTCAAAAGTACGGAACAATCCGATATCAAAGCAAAACAATAACAGGAGTGAGAAGAGTGAGAATCAGTTTTAACCGCCCACCGTTTGTGGGAAAAGAAACAGAATATATTAAAGAAGCCGTAGAAAAAAACGGTATGATCTGCGGAGACGGTCCATTTACCAAAAAATGTTCCCAGTGGATGAAGGAAAGGTTTCAGACAAAAAACGTATTGCTGACAACTTCCTGTACCCATGCACTGGAGATGGCAGCGTTTCTGGCGGATATTCAGCCGGGAGATGAAGTGATCATGCCGTCGTATACCTTTGTATCCACCGCGGATGCTTTTGTTTTACGGGGAGCCACCTGCGTGTTTGTGGATATCCGTCCGGATACCATGAACATTGATGAGACAAAAATTGAGGAAGCAATTACAGAAAAGACCAAAGCAATCGTGCCGGTTCATTATGCAGGCGTCAGCTGTGCAATGGATGAGATCATGGCAATTGCGAAAAAATATAACCTGAAAGTGGTGGAAGATGCCGCGCAGGGAGTAAATGCTTTTTATAAAGGAAAAGCACTGGGAACAATCGGTGATTTTGGTTGCTACAGTTTCCATGAGACAAAGAATTATTCCATGGGAGAGGGCGGTGCGATTCTCTTTCAGGATGACAGATACCTGGAACCTGCAGAAATCTTACGGGAAAAGGGAACAAACCGCAGCCAGTATTTCCGTGGACAGATTGATAAATATACCTGGGTGGGCTATGGATCGTCCTATCTGCCAAGCGATATGAATGCCGCTTATCTGTGGGCGCAGCTGGAAGAGGCAGACAAGATCAATGATAAGAGATTGTCCATCTGGAACTTCTATCACGAAGAACTGAAAGAACTGGAAGACAAAGGGGTGCTGGAACGCCCGTATATTCCGGAGTATGCCACACACAATGCCCACATGTATTACATCAAAGTAAAAGATCTGAGGGTGCGTACAAAGCTTCTGGCTTATCTGAAAGAGCATGGGATCCTGAGTGTTTTCCATTATGTTCCACTGCACTCTGCAACAGCCGGAAAGAAGTTTGGGCGGTTCCATGGCGAGGATGTCTACACGACAAAAGAAAGCGAACGTCTGTGCCGTCTGCCGATGTACTACAGTCTGTCTCTGGAAGAAGCAGCGGAAGTGGTAAAAGCGCTGAAAGAATTTCCGGAGTATGAGACGATAGAAGACAGGTAGCTATTCAGAGGGCAGAAACTGTTAACCGGGAAGACACTGGACAGTTACGAAAGCAGATAAGAGGCAACAGAAAGGAGTATCGATGAGTTCAGGAAACTGGATGCGTTATCTCAAAAAGATAAAACCGTATACGATAAAAAAGGGGATCCGCTATCTGAAACATTACGGACCGAAAGAGTTCTGGGTGCGTCTGTGTGAGCGGATGGAGCCGGAAGAAGTGCCTTATGGTCCATGGTTTGAGAATCACAAACCTTCGGAAAAAGAACTGGAAGGGCAGAGAAGGAAACAGTGGAAAAAACAGCCAATGATCAGTGTGGTTGTCCCGGCATATAAAACACCGGCGAAATTCCTGCGGGAAATGATAGAATCACTGGAGGTGCAGACCTATACAAACTGGGAACTGTGTATCGCCAATGCAAGCCCCGAGGATGCAGCGATGTCGGAAGTACTCCGGGAATACACCTCGAAAGATGCCAGAGTA
>ERZ827126.2789-NODE-2789-length-11604-cov-5.690103_pt1 | contig 11604 bp, 8 predicted proteins | sample MGYA00519780_ERZ827126 | MGnify/ENA primary metagenome ERZ827126 (study PRJEB31778, sample SAMEA3449262) | human gut metagenome | biome: human gut; feature: human-associated habitat; material: faeces | place: United Kingdom | collected 2010/2012 ...
AACTTCAGAGCGAGTTCTCGTAGGAAATTGGGCGGATAAGCGATTTGTTCAAAATGTGAGCAAAATTCCACCGCTGCGTTTTCGGTTGCTTATTTATTTTTTATCATATACTGAAAGACTACAGTTGGCCAACTTACAAATTTAAAATTTACAGTAAATTATCAGCTAATTCTTCCATAGTCTTAATATTCTCATCATTCATCGTAGATTTGATCGTTACAACTGGATCTACCATCTCGATATTCTTAAATCCTTCTACGATACCTTTCATGATTTTTGCTGCCATTGGTGCCCATGATCCATTTTCCATAAATGCAACTTTACGTTTCTGATAGTTCTTAGCTTTTAAGTGATGTAAAAAGTCTTCCATGCATGGGAAGATTCCTGCATCGTATGTTGCTGCTGCCAGTACCAGTCTGTCATAGCGGAATGCATCTTCGATCACTTCTGCCATATCATCTCTGGAAAGGTCTGCTACTACAACTTTTGGAGCTCCTTTTGCTTCTAAGATTTCTGCTAATTTCTTTGCTGCAGCTGCTGTATTTCCATGGATAGATGCGTATGCGATCAGGATTCCTTCGTTCTCTGGCTCATATTTGCTCCATGTGTCGTATAATCCAATATAATATCCAAGGTTTTCTTTTAAAATTGGTCCGTGTAATGGACAGATGATCTCAATATCTAATCCTGCGGCTTTCTTTAAGAGATTCTGTACCTGTACTCCGTATTTACCACAGATATTGAAATAATAACGTCTTGCTTCACATGCCCAATCTTCATCTGCATCTAAAGCTCCGAATTTACCAAATCCATCTGCTGAGAATAAGATCTTCTCTGATGTTTCGTAAGCTACCATAACTTCTGGCCAGTGAACCATTGGTGCCATAACGAACTGTAATGTATGAGATCCAAGAGATAATGTATCTCCTTCTTTTACTACCACTTTACGTCCTTCTAGATCGAATGCGAAGAACTGAGGGATCATATTAAATGTCTTGGCATTACCTACAACCTTAGCTTCTGGATATTTTTCTGCTAATACCTGTAAGCTTGCAGCATGGTCTGGTTCCATATGAGATACTACAATGTAATCTACGTTTCTTCCATCTAATGCTTCTTCTAAGTTTACAAGCCATTCATCTGTCTTGCATGCATCCACAGTATCCATAACGGCTACTTTCTCATCTAAGATCACATAAGAGTTATAAGAAACACCATTTGGTACTACATACTGGCTCTCAAATAAGTCAATGTCATGATCGTCTACACCAATATATTTTACTGAATCTGTAACTTTAATATCCTTCATTGTCTTACCTCCAAAATTAAATTCATTTTGCTTTTTCAACTTTTCTTACTATAACATAGTTTTGCCAAAATATCTACTAGTAATAGTTACTATTTCTAATACAATTTCTTTTCAGATACAAAAATCCCCAAAACAAAACTTCAATCTTGCTCCAGGGATTCTTTATCATCTCTTTGGATGCTTCATGCAACTCTGATTATCTATGCATTGAGAAGCTATCCATATCATAACGTTTTAAGTTGTCTGTGATCTTGCGATCATCTGCGGATTTGATCATTGTTTCTCTGACTTTACGAGCTTTGATGATCTCTTCGTTACGGCTTGGTCCACCAACGCATCCGCCTTCGCATGCCATACCTTCGATGAAGTCTTCTGGTAATCTTCCTCTCTGTAAGAACATTAAAGCTTTCTTACATTCTGCTGCACCGTTAGCTTTGCATACTTTGATATCTTCGTTCTGTTCTGTCTCTTTCATGTATTCTAATACAGAATCTGTTACTCCACCAGAGTTTCCATAGAATTTACCGAAGATCGTAGAATCCTGATATGTATTCTCTGCTGGTTCTAATTCTACGTCTTTTGCTTTCATAATTGCTAAGATCTCGTTGTAGTTTAATGCATAATCTGCATTTCCTTCGATCTTCTGGTCTGCCACTTCTGATTTCTTGGCTACACATGGTCCAACAAATACTGTAACTGCATCTGGATCTTTTGCTTTAATCATTCTTGATACTGCACACATTGGAGATACTGTTGTAGAAATCATATCTGCAAGATCTGGATAATGTTTGCGAATCATGTTTACGAATCCTGGACAGCATGAAGTTGTTTTCTTCTCACCGTTTCTGTAAGCTTCTAACCATTCTTCTGCTTCGCTGCATGTTGTCATATCTCCACCTAAACCTGCTTCGATCAGATCTTCAAATCCAACTTTCTTTACTGCCTGTCTCCAGCTTTCCATTGTAATATCTTTACCAAACTGTCCTTCTGTTGCTGGGGCAAGGATCGCGTAGACTTTCTTACCTGCTTTCAAGTCTGCGATAACGTTTGTGATCCATGTCTTTGTTCCGATCGCACCGAATGGACATTTTGCTGCACATTGTCCGCAACGGATACATTTTTCTTCATCGATCACTGATACTCCATACTCATCATAAGAAATTGCATCTACTGGACAGCTGTCTTTACATGGTCTTGATACATGAGCGATCGCATTGTATGGACAGGCTTTTGCGCACATACCACATTCCTTACATTTCTGAGGATCGATTCTTGATCTTGTATGTCCTGGTTCGATCGCTCCGAAACGACATGCTTTGATACAGTCTTTTCCAAGACAATTCTGACAGTTGTTTGTTACAACATAGCTTGAGATCGGACAGTCAGCACATGCTGATTTAATTACCTGCACGATATTTCCATCATCTTCTGCTCCTGGAGCTTTACCTTCTGCTAAACGAATTCTCTGTCTTACGATTTCTCTTTCTTTGTAGATGCAGCAACGGAATGTTGGTTCTGGTCCTTCGATCATCTTCTCTGGGATCAGATCTCTTTCTTCTTCTAAAGTCCCTTCAAACGATGCCTTTGCTACGAAATACAGTACATCTTTTTTCAGATTCTGAATGCTTGTTACATCATACATAATAGTTTACCCTTCCTTAAAAAACACTTAACTAAAACACCCTAGATATTGTTATTTTTTTATCTATGTGCATTATAACAAATATTTTCTTTTTTCTCTACAATGCTTAAAGAAAAGTACAAAAAATATGCAATTTTTTTAATATTGTACAATTAACAATTTCTTATCAGAAACATTGTCCGTACATTGCATACAATCATTGTTAAAAGAAAGACATAATTATCTGAAAATTATTCTCATTATAGCTTCAGATTATGGCAAACTGTTATTTATAGTTATTTCACTTTCTTATTTATATTTGATATTCTATATAATATTAGTAGGCAAATAATAAAATATTTAATATAGAAAGGATTTATACTTATGAGACCTTACAGATATGATATCGTTGGTAGTTTTTTACGACCAGATTATTTAAAAGATGCACGTACGGAATATGCAGAGGGGACTTTATCTGCTGACCAGTTACGTGAAGTGGAAGATAAAGCGATCAAAGAATTAGTTGAAAAAGAAAAAGCTGCTGGATTAAAAGCAGTGACAGACGGAGAATTAAGACGTCGTTACTGGCATCTTGATTTCCTTGCTTCTTTAGTTGGGGTTGAAGAGATCAAAGCAGATCACTGGTCTGTTGCTTTTAAAGGACATCAGCCAAAAGCTGCAACTCTTGAGATCGTTGATAAAGTTGATTTTGATGAGAACAGTGAATTCTTAGATCATTTTTCTTATTTAAAAGAAGTTGCTGGAGATATTGACTGCAAGATGACAATTCCTTCTCCTACAATGCTTCACTTAATCTGCTGTGTTCGTGGAAGTGAATCTTATCAGCCAATCGATCGTTACAAAAATGAAGATGATCTGTATCATGAGATTGCTCTTGCTTATCAGAAAGCGATCAAAGCATTCTACGCTCGTGGATGCCGTTATTTACAGTTTGATGATACATCTTGGGGAGAATTCTGTGACCAGAGCAAACGTGATGATTATGCAAGCCGTGGGCTTGATCTTGACCAGATTGCAAAAAATTATGTGAAGATGATTAATGAAGCTTTAGAAGCAAAACCTGAGGATATGACGATCACAATGCATATCTGCCGTGGTAACTTCCGTTCTACATGGTTTTCTTCTGGTGGATATGAACCAGTTGCTGAAACTTTATTTGGTGGATGCAAGATTGATGGTTTCTTCTTAGAGTATGACAGTGATCGTGCTGGTGATTTCAAACCTTTACGTTTCATCAAAGATCAGAAAGTTGTATTAGGTCTTGTTACTTCTAAAGATCCTCAGCTTGAAGATAAAGAAGAGATCAAAGAGCGTATCAAAGAAGCTACACAGTATGTTGCTCTTGATCAGCTTTGCTTAAGCCCTCAGTGTGGTTTCTCTTCTACAGAGGAAGGAAATATCTTAACAGATGACGATCAGTGGAAAAAGATGGCTCTGATCAAGGAGATTGCTGAGGAAGTTTGGGGATAAAAATATATTTAATTTCAAAAAAACAGAGGCTGCATATTAATCGCAGCCTCTATTTTTTATACTTTTGATTCAATTTCATATATTTTTTATATGTCATGTCTTGTATGTTGCATAGATAAAATTGATTTTTTAATTTTTTCATATAAATCTTCACAACCAATTGATTTCAACACTTTTCTGTCAAATTTCTCCCTATCCTGCATCTCCAATTCATCTTGAACATTTAAAACATTTCTCATTTTTAACTTTTGAAATAGTTCTATAATTTCTTCTGCATCATTTTCTGATATAATATTGGGATTAATCATATAAACTTTTTCGAATCTAGTTTTACTTATATCTAATACCCCTTGTCCTCTTCCGAATCCATTTGCCTCTATAACAAACATTCCATATATTGAATTTAACAATGCAAATACTAATTCTTTATTACAAACTGTTTTTTTATACTTCATTGCAATTAATCTTTGATCTACTATCACACTTTCTTTTAATTCTGCAATAAACAGTCTCCTATCTGGATTTTCAGAAGTCACTAAGTCTGCTCTATTTGATGCTGGCATCTGATACCATGGTATATAATTGATACTCTTATATATAGGATTATAATTTTCATCAGAAAATTTACGAATCCATTTTAGCGTTCCTTCATCATTTTCTGCTTTTAATTGCTCAATAGATTTATCACAACAAAATGCCTTCATATCTGCATTAGCAACAAGTCCTTTAATACTTTGAGATGACTTTAGCATAGGATACAAATACTCTTCTGCTATAGATGTGTCTCCTTTTATATAAAAAATCTCATTTCTACCTGTACGTTCTCCTCGAATCATATCTAATTCCTTGGATATTGGTTCGAGAAATTGCTTTATCTCTTCAATCCATTCAATATCATGAACAACCGAATTTAAACAAATTCCTTTTTCTTCTATATTCTTCAATTGCTCTCGAGAAAATTGCTGCATTGTTATATTCTTTATATCCATGACATCTTTTAATACGATGGCATTAATAATATCTTCTGTCTCTTCTGCCGTCATTTCTATTATATTTTTATCTAATCTAAAGAAAGTTATTGGTTCTTTTGGATTTGGCTCACTGATTTCCTTCTTTTCCATAATCAAAATCGTCGCAATAACATCTGCATTATCAAACCATTTCCCTTTTCCACTTATGACTACAGAATTAATTTTATAATAAAATTGTAACGCATCAAAAAATTGACTTCCTAATTCTGATCCTAGCCATGAATTTGATATTATGATTCCTAATTTTCCATTCTTTTTCAAAAGTTCATGTATTTTAAATGGTAAATAATTATAAATATCTGATTTCCCATTTTTAAATAATATCCCTGTATCTTCATAAATCTTTTTATTATATTCTTCCATATAAACTTTTGTTTCATCTGGATTATTATTATATTTTACAAACGGTAAATTTGAAATTACTGCATCCATTTCTGGAATTACTACTTCAAATTTTTCACCATCAACAGGACTTCTTAAAATTATTTTATCCCCTGTCTTTATCTCAAAAATATCGCTTTTAAAAGAATTAATTGGTATATTTACTGCATCAATACTTGCTAATGCTATATTAGCAATTTGTAAAGGATACGCATATTTATCAGAAATCCATGTTGTCTGATACTCTTTTAATTTATTTTTTAATCGTCTTTCTTTGTTTTTAAGAATTGCTTTCGCTATTGTTCCTGTACCTGCACAAAAATCTGCACAATTTCCTTCCCAGTTTTCTACTGTCAACTGACATAAAATATTCGCCAATTTATATGGTGTTGCATACTGCCCTCGAATTTCTCTTTTTACTGTAGAAACAGTTTTTTCTAATATATCCTGCAACACAGATTGATCTATATGTTCTATATGATTAGAAATCAGAAATTGATTATAATCTACAATATCAATCCATGTATCCTTTGGTATGCATTCGTTATATTCAATCTTATTTAAAATATGAAAGAAATCACCCTTTTTTATAATTCCATCAATAATTATATTTCCTTGGTCTGTCTCAACACTATAATCAATTTTTTCTATATCATATGCGCAATTATGAAACCTCTTAATTATGTTAGAAAATGTAATTCTATTCGTCCAGTTTAATAAAATATTTTTTGCATATTCACTATATACTTTATCTTTATCTTTTTGATAATTTTCGCTATACCCCTTCCACCATACATTTAATTTACGCTCCATTATCATATTTGTAGCCGACTCGGATTCCAATTGTTCTGCAACCATGTCTTTATTCTTTTCAATCAATTCAGTAATCAGTCCTTCTGATATTGTACTTTCAATCGCTGATGTCAAAACAATCCCATTCCTTAAATACTCATTCACTGTCAGCACTATATCTTTGATAATTGGAATCCATTCCTCTTTGTATGTCATGACATCTTCTCTTGTCACAATGTAATCTGTTCCTGTCCATATTTTTCTTTCTATAAAATTCCCATCTGGATCTTCTACATATAATTTTCCATATGTAAAATTCCATATGACAAAACTATTTAACTTTAACGCTCTTGCCTTTCTTGTTGCATCTGCAATCAATTCCTCGTCTGTAATCAATACATCCGGCATCTTTAATTCCCAGCCTTGTAGAATTCTAGTTTGAGCATTATCTCCATATAATAAAACATCTGGAAACATCTTCTTTTTGTTCGTTGACAAAGTGCTTTCTCCACCAACACTCTTTATTTTTAAATCTGCAGAATCAAGCATACTTTTTATTTCTGTTATAATAAATATTGCCCAACTTCTTTCGTTTTTTGTTTCTATTGTTCCCATATGAAATCCTACCTTTCTTCAAATTCTTTAATAAGATTCTGAATATCAATATGTTTTTTCGTTTTCTTATCGAGTCCTTCCCATGCTAAAAATAATCGTTTCTTTGCAACATCAATATAATCAATTTCTTCTCTTTTAAATAGTGCTACATCTTCATTCTTTTCAATTCCAATAAAATTACGTCCCTCCATCAATGCCGCTACCAAAAATGAACCACTTCCAAATGTATTATCTAATACAATATCTCCCGGATTTGTATACGTTCTTACCATATATCTTCCTAATTCTATCGGTTTCTGGGTAGGATGTAAAACTGGCCCCTCAGACTCTGCTGTCTTAACATAAATAATATCTGTTGGATATCTTTCACCATCACTTGCAACATGGACAGATTCAAAATCTCCATAATTTCCACATTGCTGATTCTTTCTTTTTCCTTTATCATAAGGTTCACCTTTTGTCATTTGTGGATGATAGACAGGCTGTTTTTTATAAAATACACATACATCTTCATGCTTTCGTAATGGTTGTTTCTTTGCATTTAAAAAATTTGTAGGTTTCGATTTCTCCCAAACCCATTTGTATTTATATATATTAGGCTGACTTAAAATTAATTTGGCAGTAAACACACCATTAGATGTCAGAACAATTGCTCCATTTGTTTTTATAATACGGTTATATTGTTCCCATAATTTATCTAATGGTATATAACTATCCCACTTATTTTGTGTCATGCCATATGGTAAATCGCATAGTATCATATCCACACTTCCATCTGGAATTTCTTTCATATATTCTAAGCAATCACCTTCAAATAATCTATTAATTACATTGCTCATATCTATATTATTTTCTTTTTGATTTTTCACAAATTCTATCTCCCAAAATCTATTTTTTTTAATATAACATTTTTCTGTTTCGAACACAAGTTCTATTTATTGATTATTCCACAAAAAACAAAATAAATTTTATCACAATCGTCTATTTTTTTCTAGTAAATCAACTATACCTTCTTCTAGTAAAAATCAGTGAAAAAAAGTCTCTGAACATAACATCCAGAGACTTAAAAGGGCTATTATTTACGTTTTTATAATTGTGTTCTTCTTATTTTACATTGAAGGCTTTGATTCCAGGATATACTGCACTGTCTCCTAAAGCTTCTTCAATTCTTAATAACTGATTGTATTTTGCGACACGTTCAGATCTTGAAGGTGCTCCTGTCTTGATCTGGCATGTATTTAATGCAACGGCTAAGTCAGCGATCGTTGTATCTGCTGTTTCACCAGAACGATGAGATGTTACGGCTGTGTATCCAGCTTTGTGTGCCATCTTGATCGCTTCTAATGTTTCAGAGATAGATCCGATCTGGTTTAATTTGATCAGGATAGAGTTTCCTGCTCCCATTTCGATTCCTTTGGAAAGTCTTTCCGTATTTGTTACAAATAAGTCGTCTCCAACTAACTGTACTTTATCTCCAAGTCTTTCCGTAAGTTTCTGCCATCCTTCCCAGTCTTCTTCATCTAATCCATCTTCGATTGAGATGATTGGATATTTTTCACATAATGCAGCCCAGTGCTCGATCAGTTCTTCAGCTGTATACTCTGTTCCTGCTTTTGGCAGTTTGTAATATCCTTTTCCTTTTTCGCTCTTCCATTCTGAAGATGCAGCATCCATAGCGATCTTGAAGTCTTTTCCTGGCTCGTATCCTGCTTTTTTCACTGCTTCTAAGATAGTTTCGATTGCTTCTTCATCTGATTTTAATGCTGGTGCGAATCCACCTTCATCACCTACGGATGTAGCAAGTCCTCTTTCTTTTAAGATTCCTGCTAATGCGTGGAATACTTCAGCACACCATCTTAAACATTCTTTGAAGGATGGAGCTCCAACTGGCATGATCATGAATTCCTGTACATCAAGTCCTGATGATAATGCATGACATCCACCATTTACGATGTTCATCATTGGCACTGGAAGTCTGTTTCCTGACACCCCACCTAAAAATCTGTATAAAGGTACTTCAAGAGACGTAGCTGCTGCTCTTGCTGCTGCGATAGATACAGCTAAGATTGCATTTGCTCCGAAGTTTGATTTATCTTTTGTTCCATCTGCATCAATCATTGCTTTGTCTACTGCATATGTATCAGAAGTGTCTAATCCAATGATTGCTTCACTGATCTTTGTATTGATATTTTCTACGGCTTTTGTAACACCTTTTCCTAAATATCTTTCTTTATCTCCATCTCTTAATTCCAGTGCTTCAAATTCTCCTGTCGATGCACCACTTGGAGCTGTTCCTCTTGCGACTGTTCCGTCTACCAATGTGATCTCAGCCTCAACTGTTGGATTTCCTCTGGAATCTAAGATTTCTCTTCCGACTACTTTTTCAATTTCTAAATAATTCATTTTCGATTGTGACTCCTTTCCCTATACATAGCAGTACTCCTCGCTGGAAGAAGGGTAAGCTTCCAGTTTGAGATCGTTTTGTTGCAGGTGTCGATCTCAATCGAGGAGTCCACATGATTCATTCACGTTTTAGTTAGTGTTGTCTAACTGATATTTATGATACTAGATTTGTCTGAAAAAATCAATGGGGATATATGATAATAATTATCATATATCCCCTGGTTGATTATTTTTTTAATTTCATTGGTTTCTTAAATCCCGTCTTTGATGTAAATAACTTTTTATATTTATTATACTGCTTCTTTGGCACTTTGATCACAGCTTTCTTATTGATAGATACAACTTTACATTTTACTCTTTTTACTGTGACATAATCTGGAATCACGATGGATGATTTCTTTTTATTCAAGCTCTTGATCATCACCTGTGCATTTTTAATATTTACTACTTTTGTAACTTTATAGGTAATTCCATTGATCATTACGGAAGCAACACCTGTATCAATAGCAATCTCCTTAAATGTCTTTTGTGAATCATAGATACTTCCATCCAATCTCATACCTTCTAATTTTGGAGTCTGTTTGGTTACATTGATTGCTATGTTTCCTATGTATGATTTATATTGTTCCTCATCCGGTGTAAATGTATATTCTACTGTTTTGGTACCAACTTCTGGCATCTCATCTGGAGTGTTAAATTTTAATATTCCAGATACTTCTGTTCCGTCTGGTGTTACAAACTTTGCTTTTTTTGTATTTAATTTTAATTCAGAAATTGTTTGTCCATAATATAGTTCATTACTTCCTTCAATTGCAGGTTCTGTGCCTTCTTTTGGAGTTACTGTGATTCTATCAGTTAATGTTATATAAACTTTAAATGTAATATCTTCATAATTATTGCTGTGGATCGTAAATTCAATCTCTGTCTGATTACCAATATTTCCATTTTTGCTTACATTATAGCTATAGCTTGCATCTGTTTTCTGTGCTTCTGTCACAATTTCATTAGATACATTTGTTATCTTTGCTTCATAAGATGTATTGGAAATATCGGAAGGAAGATAATCTTTTAGATTGTTCCTGTCTTCTGTTTCCATCCTCTTTCATACCACCAATAAGAATCATCGGTTGCCTCACTGTTTCTCCAATACACTTGATCTAATACAATTTTCTTTTCTATCTTTTGGGCATCACATGCTGTACAGCGGAATGTGATCGTATCATCTGTGTCAGAATCTGGATCATAGGCATACTGATGTCCATTATGAATCTCTGTTATATGGTTGACTGATAATCTCCATTATTATCAACCATTGTGTAGTATCCTTGATCCCCTCTGGTCCATAACTCCTGTATAAGAATCTGTGATCTTCATCTTATCAATATCTACTTGAATCGTAACATTTGCCTGATAGTTATATCCGTCATCACTTTTGTACATTTCATGACATGTATGAATGATCATAGAATTTCCTGAAACATCTATTCTACATGATCCTGCATTAAATGGTTTTGTTGTACTGCAGTTTGTTAATCCTGTTGATGTTATCTTGTTCCAGTGTTTATCGTATTTTGTAATTCGATATACTTCTTTTGTATTGTCTTCGTCTGTGTTATTCTCTCCTGTTACGACATAATAATTATCTTTTGTTGCATAAAATCCACCAAAAACTGGTAATTCCTTACCTATAATCTTAGTTCCTGTCAGATTATAATCTTTGTCATAATACTCAACTAATAATTCATTAATCTTACTTCCATACTGTACCCTCATAAATGAACCATCGTCCAATGCTGTTAGGTATGACTTCATAGAATTGCTCCATCTGGAATATTCTAGCATTTTTGAATACAAAAAGAAAAGCCTTCCAGTAGATTTCTCCACTGAAAGGCTCTGTATATTCTTTGTATCTTCCGTAACGTATGATTAACGTTTTGAGAACTGTGGTGCACGACGTGCTT
>ERZ827126.2793-NODE-2793-length-11588-cov-5.241047_pt1 | contig 11588 bp, 9 predicted proteins | sample MGYA00519780_ERZ827126 | MGnify/ENA primary metagenome ERZ827126 (study PRJEB31778, sample SAMEA3449262) | human gut metagenome | biome: human gut; feature: human-associated habitat; material: faeces | place: United Kingdom | collected 2010/2012 ...
TACTGCTGCGGCTTCCGATCCTTAGCTATTCGATTTTTTGCCTGCTTCTGGGTGCAGGACTGTATGCAATACATTTTTGGAGATATGGAAAAGACCCGCGTCTGAGTGCTCGCATATAAAGTAAAAAGCGCCCCCGCTGCACTGTGCATAACGGTGCAGCGGGGGCGCATACTTTATTGGGTGGTGTACCGGTCAGGATACGAGCTTCTGCTTAGCCCTTGCCGGCGCAGCCGAACAGCTCGATCTTCTCCTTGCACTTGTCCTCGATGGCCTTTGCACCAGGAGCCAGCAGCTTGCGGGGGTCGAAGCCCTTGCCCTGCAGATCCTTGCCGGCCTCGATGTACTTACGGGTGGCCTCAGCAAAGACCAGCTGGCACTCGGTGTTGATGTTGATCTTGGAGACACCCAGACTGATGGCCTTTGCAATCATCTCGTCGGGGATGCCGGTGCCGCCATGCAGGACCAGAGGAATGTTGTTGGTGGCCTTGTGGATGCGGTCCAGAGCCTCGAAGTCCAGACCCTTCCAGTTTGCCGGGTAGACACCGTGGATGTTGCCGATGCCGGCAGCCAGGAAGTCAATGCCCAGAGCGGTGATCTTTGCGCACTCCTCGGGGTCTGCGATCTCGCCGGCACCCACAACGCCGTCCTCGACACCGCCGATGGAACCGACCTCGGCCTCGATGCTCAGGCCCTTAGCGTGTGCCAGAGCAACCAGCTCCTTGGTCTTTTCCACATTCTCCTCGATGGAGTAGTGGCTGCCATCGAACATGATGGAAGAGAAGCCGGCCTCGATGCAGGCCTTGCAGCCCTCATAGGTGCCGTGGTCCAGGTGCAGGGCAACGGGAACGGTGATGCCCATGGAATCGACCATAGCGCTGACCATGGCAGCGACGGTCTTGAAACCGGTCATGTACTTGCCGGCACCCTCGGAAACACCCAGAATCACAGGGCTCTTCATTTCCTCGCAGGCGGTCAGAACGGACTTGGTCCACTCCAGATTGTTGATGTTGAACTGAGGCACACCGTAGTGGCCATCACGTGCTTTGATCAGCATTTCGGTTGCATTTACCAACATTATTCATTACCTCCACAAAATCATTGGGGTCTTGCTCGTTTCATATCCGCTTTGTGCACGGTTTAACGAACCTACAGAATTAGTATACCCCAAACAGCGGCCAAAATCAATCCAAACCGGTGTTTTTCCTGTAACAATGCGGGGATTCTGTTTCTGGCAGGGTGCAGGGGGTTACTGCCAGAAGCGCGTATATTCGATAGAATGCAACAAATTTCCATATAATGTGCAATAAGCGGCCGAAAGACAGAACGCTTGATGAAGGACGGATTTTCAACACAGATCCACATTCGTCAAAATGATATTGGGCAATTTGGCAAAAGCGGACAGGATGCAGTTCAAAAAATTGTCATATTTCCGACTTGTATTCTACAAATTGTACGCAGGAAATCAAAAAAGGTCGAACCAAAAAGTGGAAAACCTTGTGGAAAGTGTGGAATTCCACAGGCAAAACAGGCTTTAAAGCTGGACTTTTGAACTTTCTCCACAGGGTTTTCAACATGTGGAAAAATAATCGCTCTTCTACGGATTGTATACCGCGTTTTTGTGGAAAACTTTTTTCTCCGGCAAAACAGAGGGATATCTACCCAGCAGCCGGGTAAAGCTGATGCAGGGCGGCAGAACATTTCTGCAAAAAAGCGGAAACGGTCTCCGGCACCACGAACAGAAAAACTTTTGCAGGACGCGGATAAAAAACGGTAATTTGCTGGCAAACAAGGTTGGCTTATGCTATACTTCAAGATGAGTTATCATCTTCAGATCATACCGGTGCGCGGCCCAGAGTGCGGCGCGCCTTTTGGAGGGTGTGCACAGCACCTTCCGGTGATACAACGGAAGGAGAAAATCATCATGGAAGAAAAGAACCAGCCGCGCCGTCCGCGCCGCAGCCCGGAAGAGCCGCTGCAGAAGAACGAGAGCCTTGTTTATGGCAAAAATCCGGTGACCGAACTGCTGAAAAGCGGTTCCGGCGTGGACACCGTACTCATTGCTGAGGGCATGGCTCCGGCCGTGGCGGCTTACTATACCGCATTGGCAAAGGAAGCGGGTGCCACGGTGAAGCGGGTGCACCCCAACAAGCTGCGCCTGATGACCGGCACCGAGAGCCATCAGGGTGTGGCGGCATTTGCCAGCGAGATCGAATACGTGACGGTAGAAGACCTGATGGCAGCAGCCAAGGACAAGGGCGAGGCACCTTTTCTGGTGCTGAGCGATGGCATTGAAGACCCGCACAATCTGGGTGCCGTGATGCGCAGTGCTCTGCTGTGCGGTGCGCATGGCATCGTGATCCCAAAGCGCGGCGGCGCATCGGTCACGCCTACCGTCATCAAGTCCAGCGCAGGTGCCGCAGAACGCCTGCCGGTGGCTCGTGTGGCCAACATCGGCGAGACCATCCGCCGCCTGAAGGAGCAGGGTGTGTTCGTCTACTGCGCCGATATGGACGGCGTGTCTCTGCGCAGGAACAACCTGACCGGCCCCATTGCACTGGTGCTGGGCAGCGAGGGCAGCGGTGTTTCGCAGCTGGTGAAAAAGCTGTGCGACGGCGTGGTGCGGCTGGATATGGCAGCACCGGGCACCGGTGTGGACAGCTACAACGTGTCGGTGGCTGCGGGCATTATTCTGTACGAGATCCAGTCCCAGCGCGCAGCACAGCAGGCATGATCCGGCATTCGGGCCGGAACCTCAATTTGAATTACAGGAGGGACAAGAATGCCGAAAGATAAAAATAATGGCCGGGAAATGACCCCGGATGAAAAGTTCCGCTCCTTTTTCAGCACCACGGCGGTGGATATCCCGGAGGAGATGACCCGGAGGGACGAAAACCAGCCGGAGGAAAAGCCGCAGAAACGGTTTGGCCTGTTTGGCCGTGGTAAGGAAAAGCAGGAGACTGACGAAGCTGCAGCAGAGCAGCCGCAGGAAATGCCAACCGGTGAGGTGCGGCTGGGTGAGGATGCGCAGCCGGAACCGGAAGCGGATCTGGAACTGATGCTGAAGCCGGAGGCAGACCCGGAACAGGAACTGGCCCCGTGGCCTTTTCTGGAGAAGGAAGCAGAGGATGCACAGCCGGAAGCACCCGCCAAAAAGCCGGAGGAAAAATCTGCACCGCAAACGGCGGAACCCCCGGCGGCAGTGAAGCCGGAAACACCCCGGCAGAGCGCTGTCCCGGCGGCAAGGCCCGCAGAGCAGCACAGCACGGCAAAGCCTCTCCGGCACCCCAAGAATGCGCCGGAGGTGCTGCTGCCGCAGGAAGAGCAGGAGCAGCAGGAGATGGCACAGCTCAAGGCGATGATCAACGGCCTGAGCGACCAGAAGCCGGAAAAGCCTGCACCGAGGGCCGAAGCAGCCCCGGCAGCAGAAACTGAACCGGCTGAAAGCAAAAAGAAACCGTCCGGTGCACCGCTGCCCGCGGCTGTGTTTGCAGCGGTAAAGGAGACGGCACCGGAGCTGCAGCCGGAACCTGTGCCGCAGCCGGAAAAAACGGAGCAGCCGAAAAAGCAGCCGGTGGCAGATTTCTTTGGCAAGGCGCAGAGCGAGGACGCACCGCAGGCACCTTTGGCCCCGGCAGAGGAGCCTGCCGCAAAAGAGGACACCATGAGCCTGCCACTGCTGCCGCTGGACGGTGAAAAGCCGCAGCAGGCACCGGAGAAGGCACCCGCTGCGCCACAGCCGGAACTGAAAGCTGAGGCGGAGGACGCGGTGTCTCCGGAGGAACATGCTGAAACGGAGCTGACCGAGCCGGAGGCCACGGCGGATAAACTGCACCGTATGAGTGCAGAGCTGACGCTGCGCTGCGTGCTGGGCGGCATTCTGGCTGTGGTGCTGCTGCATTTTGGTTTGGTGTCGGATGGGCTGCTGCCCGCCATGGCGGCGCTGGACCCGGATGCTGCCCCGGCGGCATTCTATGGTGCAAACCTGCTGCTGCTGGCAGCAAGCCTGTGCGTGGGCTTCCCGGTGCTGCGCGACGGCCTGAACGGCCTGCGCGGACGGTCTTCTTCCGAGACGATGCCGGCGCTGGCCGCAGTAGCAGCGCTGGTGCAGGCGGTCACAGCCATGCTGAACGCAAATGTTTACCGCGGCACCACCGGCATCTCGCTGCTCAGCGGCATGGCCGCGCTGGGGCTGTTCCTTGCGCTGCTGGGCAGCCGGGTGATGCTGGCTGCTGTCAAGGGCGGCTATGAGCTGGTGACCAATGGTGTGGAGTTCGAGGGCGCCTACCGCGCCAAGGATAAAGACCTGCTGCGTGCCCTTGCACGGGATCTGGAACAGAAGGACCCCTGGGTGCTGCTGAGCCGCCCGATGAAGGAAGCTGACGGCTTTGTGGAGCAGAGCTTGAGCGAACGCGCAAGCGAGCGCCGTGCACGCAAAGTTTCGTACATCCTGCTGGGCGTTGCCCTGCTCAGCGGCGTGTTGTTCCTGCTGGCAGGTGCCGGCTGGAACAAAGCTGCGGCTGCCATGGCCGCTGTACTGTGCATGGGCGCACCGCTTTCTTCTACCCTGATCGCGGGCGTTGCCTCGCTACGGCTGCAGCGTGCGGCTGCGGCTGTGGGCGCAGTCGTGCCCGGTTGGCAGGCCATTGAGCAGCTGGGCGGCATTGATACGCTGCAGATCGATGCAGACGACCTGTTCACCGCCGACAGCGCACAGCTGGAGGATATCCGCATCTTCAAGGGCGGCCGCATCGACCGCGCCATCCTGTACGCGGCCAGCGTGCTGAACGAGAGCCACGGCACCCTGAAGGGGCTGTTCCGCCAGATCGTTGAGGAACGCACAGACATCCTGTTCCCGGTCAAGGATCTGGAGCAGCACCATGGGCTGGGCTTTTCCGCCTGGTGCGATAACAACCGCATCCTCATTGGTACCCGCCGCTATCTGGAGCAGGAGGGCGTGCCGTTGCCGGACGAGGAATACGAGATGCAACACTCGAAGAACGGCGAGCTGCAAATTTTGTATCTGGCTGTGTCCGGCAATCTGCACGCTATGTTCGTGCTGAAATATGTGGGCGGGCGCAATGTGGCCCGCGGACTTGCCGTGCTGCAAAAGGAGAACATCCGCCTGCTGGTCACATGCCAGGACCCCAGTCTGACTGCACACTACATTACCGAAGCATACCGCCTGCCGGAAGGCATGATCACCGTGCTGGATCAGGAGCAGTGCAACGCCATCAAGGCCGCACCGGCAGACCCGGAGGACACCTGCTGCATGATCCATCTCAAGGCGTTTGCCAGCCTGACCGGCGGCCTGCAGGCTGCGGATCAGGCCCAGAACGCCGAGAGCAGCGCCACCACGGTACAGATGGTCTCGGTGCTGTTCTCCATTATCATTGCCGCGCTGCTCACCAGTGCAGGCAGCATCTGGGAGCTTTCGGTGGCAACGGTGCTGATGTATCAGGCAGCGTGGAGCGCCCTGAGCATTGCTGTGTGTGCACTGAAGCAGCATAACTGAGAAATATTCTCAGAATAAATAGGAACTATTCTTGATTTCAATCAAAAAATATGGTATACTCTGTTCAGAACCTGAGCCGCAGGCGAAAAAATTACCGCCGGGCTGAATGATAGAGCCGGGATCGGTCGATCCTGACAGAAGATCCGTTTTTGAAAGGAGAGCATCATGGAACTGAAGGGTACCAAAACCGAGAAAAATCTGATGGAAGCGTTTGCAGGCGAGAGCCAGGCACGCAACAAGTACACCTTCTTTGCCAGCATGGCAAAAAAAGAAGGCTACGAGCAGCTGGCCGCGATCTTTGAGGAGACCGCCGGCAATGAGAAGGAGCACGCAAAGATCTGGTTCAAGCTGCTGTGCGGCGGCGCGATCCCCGATACCCTGACTTGTCTGGACATGGCAGCAGGCGGTGAGCACGACGAGTGGACCGAGATGTACCCCCGCATGGCCAAGGAGGCCAAAGAAGAGGGCTTCCCTCAGATCGCAGCACTGTTCACCATGGTGGCACAGATCGAGAAGGAGCACGAGGAGCGCTACCGTGCGCTGGCCGAAAACCTGAAAAACAACAAGGTCTTTGCCCGCGAGGAGCAGCAGGTATGGCAGTGCCGGAACTGCGGCTATACCTATATCGGCAAGTCCGCACCGCTCAAGTGCCCGGTGTGCGCACATCCGCAGAGCTACTTTGAGCTGAAAAAGATCAACTACTAAGCGGAAAATTCAAAAGCAGAACAGCGCCGCCGCATCCGGTTTGCCGGGTGCGGCGGCGTTTTGTACAAAATTGAAAAGCGGATTTTATTATTCTCCACAAAATAAGGCTCAGCTGCCCGGCAGAATGGGCAAAAAACTTGACCCGGTTTTGCACTGCGTGTAAAATAATACGGAGACAGGAATATTTAAAGGATCTTGCAGCAAAGCAGGCGGGGAGGGCAAAGCCCATGAAGCAGGGGTTCAAAGCGTGTGTTTGTGCAGTGGTGCTGTGCGCAGAACTGTTTGCAGCCGGGGCGTTGTCGGCCTATGCTGCGCAGGAGCAGCCGCTGCCGGACAGCGGCATGACATTGGACACTGCCGAACTGACGCTGGATATCACCGAAGGAGACCCGGCCCCGGTGGCCTACCTGAATGTGCAGGCACCCAACGACTACTTCTTTCTGATCTGGACTTCCAGTGATCCGGCAGTGGCATCGGTGGACGGCACCGGCAGGGTGACCGGCCATGCCGAGGGCACTGCGGCCGTCACGGCCCGCAATGAGCGCGGCGAAAAGACCACCTGTACCATCACGGTGCGCAAAAGCACAGCCAGCCGCCTGGTGCTGAACACCAGCGATCTGACGCTTACCATTACAGAGCAGGAGCCTGCCCCGACGAAACAGCTGAAGCTGGAACAGAACAAAGGCGGGTTTACCTATGTGCGGCAGTGGATCAGCAGCAACCCGGCGGTGGCATCGGTAAGCACAAACGGTACCGTAAAGGCGCAGAGGTCCGGCAAGGCCGTCATCAGCGCACTGACCACAGCCGGGCAGGTGCTGCGCTGCACGGTAACGGTCACATCGGAGATCGGACGGGTGCAGATGAGCAAAAACGCCATGCTGCTGCAGGCAGTGGGAGCCAGTCAGAAGCTGACCGCGCAGGCTGCAGGCACCAAAAACGGAACGCTGACATGGCTCAGCAGCAATCCGGGCGTGGCAACTGTAAGTGCGGATGGCATGGTAACGGCGGTGGGCGACGGTGAAACGATGATCCTTGCCGTTACACCGGAGGGTCGTGCCGATGCCTGCTATGTGGCCGTGGGAGCGGCGGCGTGGCGGTTCCGCTCGGAGGACGAGCTTGCCGAAACGCTGACCCTGACCGGCCAGCTGCCCTATTCGGATGGAAAGTAAAAAGAAAAATGGGAGCGTTCTGTGCAGCAGGATGCTCCCATTTTTTCAAAACCCGCTGGGCAGAAAGATCATTGTTCCCCGGGCAGACCACGCCATCCGCTGGGCCATGCAGCCGGGCGCACCGGCCAGCAGAAACAGGGCCAGTGCGGCGAGCAGAAGCACCCATCCAAGGCCGCTGTGCGGCCTGCCGGAAAAAGGATCCCCTTTTTTGCGTCTCATCCCGCTGCCTCCTTTTTGCTGTGCTGGCCCATGCTATGCGCGGCCAGCAGTGATTGTGCAACGTGCTGGGCTGTGGTACAATAAAATATCGAAATCTACTGTGCAGGGAGAACGATTTTATGCTGACCATTACACTGCTGGGCACTGCGGCTACCATGCCACTGCCGGACCGGGCACTCTCGGCGGCGTTTGCTGCCTGCGGCGGCCACGGCCTGCTGTGGGACTGCGGCGAGGGCACGCAGGCGGCAGCGCGCCGTGCGGGCGTGAACCTGATGCGGGCAGATGCCATCTGCCTGACCCACTACCATGGCGACCACATCTTTGGTCTGCCGGGCCTTTTGCAGACTCTGGGGGCGCAGGGCCGCACAAGGCCGCTTGCCCTGCTGGGTCCGGAGGGTCTGCCGGATATCTGGGCGGCGGTGCGGGCACTGACCGGCCCGCTGCCCTATCCGGTGAAGCCGCAGGTGCTTATGCCGGGCCAGCCGCTGGCGCTGGATGCGCTGAGCGAGGGCTGGCCTGCCGGTGCGCGGCTGGTGCCGTTTGCCACAAAGCACCGGGTAAAAAGCCTTGGCTACCGGCTGGAGCTGCCCCGTGCAGGCAAATTTTCGCCGGAGCAGGCCCGGGCGCTGGGGGTGCCGGTGCAGCAATGGAAGCTGCTGCAGAAAGGGCAGAGCGTTGCCGTGGAGGGCAGAACGGTGCAGCCTGCGCAGGTGCTGGGCGCCCCGCGCAAGGGGTTGAGCGTGGTATTTTCCGGCGATACGGCCCCCTGCCCGTATTATTTGCAGGCGGCGCATGACGCAGACCTGCTGATATGCGATGCCACCTATGCCCTTCCGGAGCAGGAAGACCAGGCCCGTCAGTGGGGGCACAGCACCTTTGGGCAGAGCGCATCCCTTGCCGCGCAGGCGAGGGCAAAGCGGCTTTGGCTGACCCATTATTCCCCCATGATCACCGACCCGGAGGAATATGCCGCGCAGGCACAGAGCATCTTCCCGGCGGCGGAGTGCGGCTTTGACGGCAAAAGCATCACCCTGCAGTACGAGGAGGCACAGCCATGACCATCCGGATGGACGAGGGTGCGGCAGAGCTGCTGGACACCCTGCACAAGGCGGGCTATGCAGCCTACGTGGTGGGCGGCTGCGTGCGGGACAGTCTGCTGGGCCTTACACCGCACGACTGGGACCTGTGCACCAGTGCTCTGCCGCAGCAGGTGATGGAGCTGTTCGGCGCGCAGCGGTGCATCCCCACCGGCCTGCAGCACGGCACGGTAACGGTGAAGCAGAGCGGTGCCCTTTACGAGATCACCACCTTCCGTACAGAAGGCACCTACACAGATGGCCGCCACCCGGACGAGGTGCACTTTGTGCCGGATGTGCGGGAGGATCTGGCCCGGCGGGATTTTACCATCAACGCCATGGCCTACAATGCAAAAGAGGGTCTCATTGACCCCTTTGGCGGTCAGGCCGATCTGCAAAGCGGCATCCTGCGGGCCGTGGGCGTGCCCCGCCAGCGGTTCACCGAGGACGCGCTGCGCATCCTGAGGCTGTACCGGTTCGCAGCGCGGTTTGGCTTTGCCATCGACCCGCCCACGGCGCAGGCGGCACAGGAGCTGTGTGCCCATCTGGACTGCGTATCGGTGGAGCGCATCGAGGAAGAGCTTGCAAAACTGCTGAGCGCACCCGCCCCTGCGGCATATCTTGACAAAAAAATACTACTTGTTATTCTGCCGGAGCTTTCATCGGAGGCACTGGCGGCGGCAAAGCCGGTGGTGGATGCCTGCCCGGCGGGGGAGCAGGCCCTGCCCATCCGGCTGGCGGCGCTGCTGCTGAGCCTTGGCGAGGACGGCACCCGCCGCACCCTCAGGCGCCTGCGCTGCTCCAATGCCTGTATTGAGGAAACGGCGGTGCTGGTGCGGGAAGCCAGAAGGCGTGACGGTAGCTTTCTCTTCGGACACGAGTACGGGTTGCGGCACCCAGCGGATGCTTCGTGCTTTGAGCAGCACTCGCATCCTGCTGGCCGCTGCTCCAACAGCAACTCCTTGTTTCCGCCGCAGGCGGCGGTCGTTGCCGTTGCAGGCCATTCCATCGCCCGCCCTATTGCCTTCGGCAACAGGGTCCCACCCCAGCGGACGGTCCTCAGAGAAACTACCGTCACACCCGGCTTTACTATCTACGCCCGCCGACTACTGGGCAAATATAACTTGTGTACCGTGCAGCGCATTGCTGCACTGGGCACAGCCCTGCAGCCGGAACACGCGGCTGATTTTGCTGCACTTTCCGAATTGGCCGAACAATTGGACGCGGACGGCGTATGCTGCCGCGTCAGCCAGCTGGCTGTGAATGGCCGCGACCTGATGGCGGCAGGCGTCCCGGCGGGGCCGGGCATCCGCAAAGTGCTGGAAGCGCTGCTGGACGGTGTGATCCGGGAAGAATATCCCAACGAGCGGCAAGCCCTGCTGGCCGCAGTGCAGCAGCTCGCTGCGTCTTGACAAGCTCTTTTTTCAGAGTTACTATTATACTACTGTTTTAGTGTGTTGAATGCACCAAAGGAGAACTTATGACCACACAGACCCCTGATTCAAAGCCGCGTGCCCTCATTGCCATGAGCGGCGGCGTGGACAGCTCGGTGGCGGCATGGCTCATGCAGCAGGCAGGCTATGACTGCACCGGCATCACCATGCGGCTCACCCGCAACGAAACGCTGGGACAGTCCGGCTTTCACACCTGCTGCTCGGAAAAGGACATCGAGGACGCGGCAGAGGTGGCGTATGCCATGGATATCCCGTACGAGGTGCTGGATTTCACGGCCGACTTCCGGGAACAGATCATTGAAAAATTCGTCCGCGTGTATGAGGCGGGCGGCACGCCGAACCCCTGCATCGACTGCAATAAATATATGAAGTTCCGCCATCTGCTGGACTGGGCCCGGGCACACGGCATGGGGTATGTGGTCACGGGCCACTATGCCCGGGTGGAGCAGGACGAGGCCACCGGCCGTTTCCTGCTCAAAAAGGGGCTGGACGAGGGCAAGGACCAGAGCTACGTGCTCTACAATCTCACTCAGGAGCAGCTGGCGCATATCCGTCTGCCGCTGGGCGGCCTGCACAAGACTGAGGTGCGCGAGATCGCGGAGCAGCACAAATTTGTCAATGCCCACAAGCACGACAGTCAGGACATCTGCTTCGTGCCGGATGGCGACTATGCCCGCTTTATGGAGGACTTCACCGGCAAACACTACCCGGCAGGTGATTTTCTGGACGAGAGCGGCAGGGTGGTGGGCACCCACAACGGCGCGGTGCGGTACACCATCGGCCAGCGCAAGGGGCTGGGCCTTGCCATGGGGGCACCTGTGTACGTCTGCGGCAAGGACATGCAGGCAAACACCGTCACGGTAGGGCCGGAGGAGATGCTGTTCGACCGCATCGTGTATGCGGACGAGGTGAACTGGATCGCCATTCCGGAGCTGACCGGGCCGCTGCGGGTCACAGCCCGCACCCGGTACCATCAGGTGGAGCAGGCCGCCACCGTCTACCCGGCGGAGTGCGGCTTCCGGCTGGAATTTGACCAGCCCCAGCGCGCCCCTACGCCCGGTCAGGCCGTGGTGCTGTATCAGGGCGACACCGTGCTGGGCGGCGGCACCATTACGAGAGTGGAAAAGTAACAAGGAGAACAAAATGCAAAATCAGTATTCCCGCACGCAGTTGCTGCTGGGCGCGGAAGCTATGGAAAAACTGCACAATTCCCGCGTGGCGGTGTTCGGCATCGGCGGCGTGGGCGGCTACACGGTGGAAGCGCTGGCGCGCAGCGGCGTGGGGGCACTGGATCTGATCGATGATGATAAGGTCTGCCTGACCAACCTCAACCGCCAGATCATCGCCACCCGCAGCACGGTAGGGCAATATAAGGTAGATGTGGCTGCGCAGCGCATCCACGACATTGACCCGGCCATCAGGGTGACCACCCACCGGTGCTTCTTTGGCCCGG
>ERZ827126.2796-NODE-2796-length-11583-cov-13.005899_pt1 | contig 11583 bp, 5 predicted proteins | sample MGYA00519780_ERZ827126 | MGnify/ENA primary metagenome ERZ827126 (study PRJEB31778, sample SAMEA3449262) | human gut metagenome | biome: human gut; feature: human-associated habitat; material: faeces | place: United Kingdom | collected 2010/2012 ...
TTCAGAATATACCGGATTATATGACAGACATTTGCGCAAATGAGCATAAAAATAAAAAACTATATATCATGGCGGAAACGAGTCAAAATGAATATCCATTAAACAATTTGAATATAGAGGTGGTGCAATATGATGAGTACCACGTCACTGAATCTATACTTAGATTGTCAGACGGAGGCTTTGGCTTAATATGGGATACTGACGAGCAGGCACTCGGACTTTATATGGCTGCAGGAATCCCGATAATAGTTAAAAAAGGGCTGTCCTGTGAAAAGTATGTGATAGATAATGAAATAGGAGCAGCAGCAACAGATTTTGAGGATGTATATAGGATAGCTGTATCAGAATCGGAAGATAAATTGAGTCAATACTACGCAAATGTCAAAAAACTGCAAAATTTGTTCATAAATGGAGTATATACCAGAAAATTATTGCTGGATACCTTGATTTTGTGTAGAGAAAGGCTATAATTTGGCGGTATATAAATGTTTTAATACGATTTTAGATACACCTAGGAGTTTATATTTATAGTGTAAAAGAGGAAAACTATAGTTATGTCCGGATGAAAGAGGATTAGGAAGCATATAATTCAGGTGTCCGGATTCATGTGAATAAGGAGAGACTATATGAATAAGAAGAAGGTTGACAGTATTTTAAAAGGTATAACCGCAGCAGGAATTGCCATGGGTGGAGTCAGCTCTATCCAGGGTGCTGATATGGTTATGGCTGCAATTAATGAATCGGCAGCAGATTCCAATTCATTAGTTGACGCAGGCTCTTTGTCTGAGAGCGAACGTACAGAGTATAGCGAGAGTACAACACAGAGCATGAGTGAAAGCGCTTCAGAGAGCACTAGCGAGAGTGAGAGCGTGAGTGTAAGTGAAAGTGAAAGTACCAGTGAAAGCTCAAGCATCAGCGAAAGTGCTAAGCAGAGTGATGCAGAACAACAGAGTGGTGATAATGTTGTAGCGGCTGCATACACAGATGATGCAGAACAGGATACGGCTGTTTATGCTCGAATGAGTGGAATGCCGCAGCTTGCAAGTAATGATACATATAGAGATGGTTGTGTATCAAAAAAGGTACATCATGTCACTAAGATTACGGCAGGTAATTTTAAAGATTTAGCTAGGAATGATATTGAAGTTAGAAATGGAAAATGGTACCAGTTTTGGGATGTTGAATCATGCCAGTATAGAGTAAAGAATTCATATACAGGTAATTGGGAATATTTTAATGATTTTGATCATGTTACATTTAATTGGACAACAGGGAAAGGAAAGCATCAAACAAGCCATTCTCAAACAGGCGAATTGTATATATGTGATGGAAATGCGTTTGTATTAAAAGTGTCTGATAATGAATGGGTAGAATTCAGAAGTTTCGGGTTTTCTGGGGAAGTACATACTTATAAATATGCATATAAACATGGGGATTCTATTGATTTATTGGATAATGCAGATCCAGACTATGAGAAGAGTGAATCAGTAAGAATATCAGAGAGTTTGAGTGTTGAAGCAAGCACCAGCGCTTCAACAAGTGCAAGTACCTCAGCAAGCACCAGTGCCTCAACAAGTGCAAGTACCTCAGCAAGCACGAGTGCTTCAACAAGTGCAAGTACCTCAGCAAGCACGAGTGCTTCAATAAGCGCAAGTACTTCAGCAAGTACGAGCGCATCAACAAGTGCAAGTACCTCAGCAAGCACGAGTGCTTCAATAAGCGCAAGTACATCGGCTAGCACAAGTGCATCAATAAGTGCAAGTACGTCAGCAAGTACAAGTGCATCAACAAGCGCAAGCACATCAGCAAGTACAAGTGTCTCAATAAGTGCAAGTACGTCAGCAAGTACAAGTGCCTCAACAAGCGCAAGCACATCAGCAAGTACAAGTGCCTCAACAAGCGCAAGTACCTCAGCAAGTACAAGTGCCTCAACAAGCGCAAGTACCTCAGCAAGCACAAGCGCATCAACCAGTGCAAGCACCTCAGCAAGTACAAGTGCATCGACAAGTGCAAGCACATCAGCAAGTACAAGTGCAAGTACATCAGCAAGCACCAGTGTATCAACCAGCGCAAGTACATCGGCAAGCACTAGTGCATCGACCAGCGCCTCAATAAGTGCAAGTACATCGGCTAGCACCAGTGCCTCAACAAGTGCAAGCACCTCAGCAAGTACAAGCGCATCGACAAGCGCAAGTACATCAGCAAGCACCAGTGCATCAACAAGCGCAAGCACATCGGCAAGTACAAGTGCATCAACCAGCGCAAGTACTAGCGCATCGACAAGTGCAAGCACCTCAGCAAGTACAAGTGCATCAACCAGCGCAAGCACATCAGCAAGCACAAGCGCCTCAACAAGTGCAAGTACATCAGCTAGTACTAGCGCATCGACAAGTGCAAGTACCTCAGCAAGTACAAGTGTTTCAACAAGTACAAGTGTTTCAACAAGTGCAAGTACATCAGCAAGCACAAGCGCCTCAACAAGTGCAAGTACATCAGCAAGCACGAGTGCATCAATAAGCGCAAGTACATCGGCTAGCACAAGTGTTTCAACAAGTGCAAGTACTTCAGCAAGTACTTCAGCAAGTACAAGTGCCTCAACAAGTGCAAGTACATCAGCAAGCACCAGTGCCTCAACAAGTGCAAGTACCTCAGCAAGTACGAGTGCTTCAACAAGCGCAAGTACATCAGCAAGCACAAGCGCCTCAACAAGTGCAAGCACATCAGCAAGTACAAGTGCATCGACAAGTGCAAGCACCTCAGCTAGTACAAGTGCTTCGACCAGCGCAAGTACATCAGCAAGCACCAGTGCCTCAACAAGTGCAAGTACCTCAGCAAGCACGAGTGCTTCAATAAGCGCAAGCACATCGGCAAGCACCAGTGCCTCAACAAGTGCAAGTACCTCAGCAAGTACAAGTGCCTCAACAAGTGCAAGTACCTCAGCAAGTACAAGTGCATCGACAAGTGCAAGTACCTCAGCAAGTACAAGTGCTTCAACAAGTGCAAGTACCTCAGCAAGCACAAGCGCCTCAACAAGTGCAAGTACCTCAGCTAGTACTAGCGCATCGACAAGTGCAAGTACCTCAGCAAGTACAAGTGCTTCAACAAGTGCAAGTACCTCAGCAAGCACAAGCGCCTCAACAAGTGCAAGTACATCAGCAAGCACGAGTGCATCAATAAGCGCAAGTACATCGGCTAGCACAAGTGTTTCAACAAGTGCAAGTACTTCAGCAAGTACTTCAGCAAGTACAAGTGCCTCAACAAGTGCAAGTACATCAGCAAGCACCAGTGCCTTAACAAGTGCAAGTACCTCAGCAAGCACGAGTGCATCAATAAGCGCAAGCACATCGGCAAGCACCAGTGCCTCAACAAGTGCAAGTACCTCAGCAAGTACAAGTGCTTCGACAAGTGCAAGTACCTCAGCAAGTACAAGTGCTTCAACAAGTGCAAGTACCTCAGCTAGTACTAGCGCATCGACAAGTGCAAGTACCTCAGCAAGTACAAGTGCTTCAACAAGTGCAAGTACCTCAGCAAGCACAAGCGCCTCAACAAGTGCAAGTACATCAGCAAGCACGAGTGCATCAATAAGCGCAAGTACATCGGCAAGTACGAGTGCATCAATAAGCGCAAGTACATCGGCAAGTACTAGCGCATCGACAAGTGCAAGCATCTCAGCAAGTACGAGTGCCTCAACAAGTGCAAGTATATCAGCCAGCACCAGTGCATCAACAAGTGCAAGTACCTCAGCAAGTACGAGTGCATCAACAAGCGCAAGTACATCAGCAAGCACCAGTGCATCGACAAGCGCAAGTACCTCAGCAAGCACCAGTGCCTCAACAAGTGCAAGTACATCAGCAAACACGAGTGCTTCAATAAGCGCAAGCACATCGGCCAGCACCAGTGCATCAACAAGTGCAAGTACCTCAGCAAGTACAAGTGCCTCAACAAGTGCAAGTACCTCAGCAAGCACCAGTGCCTCAACCAGCGAGAGTGCCTCAACCAGCGCAAGTGAGTCAGAGAGCACCTCAGCAAGTGAGAATGCATCAACAAGTGCAAGTGAGTCAGAGAGTATATCAGCAAGTGAGAGTGCATCAATCAGTGTAAGTGAATCAGCAAGCACTAGTGAATCACTCAGCACAAGCGAGAGCATCAGCACAAGCACGAGTCAGAGTCAGTCAACTGCAAATATAGTACCGACACCGGCTCCAACTCCTGCACCGGCAGTAGATAATGCTCCTGCACCTGCAGCAACTATCACACCGGCTGCTACACCTCTTGCAGCAGCTACACCGGTAGCTCCAGCAGCGCCTGCACCGGCAGCACCTGCGGCACCAGCAGCTCCGGCAGCACAGAATACACCAATTCAGGATGCACAGGTTCCTCTTGCAGTAAATGAGGAAGACGATAATCTTCAGAACATCGAGGATGAGGATACACCTCTTGCAGCAGGCGGAACAGCCAAGGACGGTATCAAAACATGGTGGTGGTGGATTGCAGCAGCAGTTGCAGCTATCACAGGAAAGGGTGTCTATGATAACCGTAGAAGAAAACCGGCAAAGAGCGATGACTCTGAGGATAATTCTGATGAGAAATAAATAATCAATAGCAATACTAAGAATATTGTTTTATAATGTTAGTGGCCATCTGTTATGGATGGTCACTAATACTATTCAAAGGAAGAGGAAATCATTGAAAGAGAAGAGACAAAAAGAACATGTATTATTGTATAAGATATTGTATTCTCTAATGATAATGCTTGTATATATGATTGGAAGAAATATCCCATTATATGGAATAGATCTGAAAGCATATGAGGATGTGAGTGTTGATGCACAATCTATTTTGCTCCAGGCATTATCAGGAGATATGAAAAACTGTTCATTGTTTATTCTGGGATTGTGGCCATATATGATTGCTTCAATACTTGCAGTGCTACTGGTAGCAATAATATCTTTAGACAGTTCCCGAAAGATATCTCCAAGAAAACTTAATATATGGACACTTTTTTTTATGATGGTAATTGCATTTATCCAGGCGTATCAGAGGGTTCAGACATTTATATACAAGGATATGGATGCGCAGATGCTGTTGATTACAAAGGTAATTGTGTTTATACAGCTTATAGCAGGTATGCTTATAGTAGTGTATATGTGTGATAGAACCACGAAATATGGTATTGGTGGTCGCATGAGTGTATTCATGATAAATATTGTGGATGGAATGATGAATATGTTTGCAGGACAGAAAGCAGACAGACTGATTTTGCCTGTAATTATCGGTGTTGTTGAGATTGCTATTATGATTATAATAGAAACAACTGAAAAGAGAATAGCAGTACAGAGAGTTTCCATAAACAATATTTATGCAGATAAGAATTACCTGGCATATAAGTTAAATCCTGTTGGTGCAATGCCACTTATGTTCACTTCAGCGGTATTTATGTTGCCACAGTTTGTCTGTTCAGGCTTATATTATCTGCACCCGGATAATCAAAAGCTTGCGTGGCTTGTTGATAATCTTAGGCTCACTGCTGTTTTTGGAATTATAGTATATTTGGCAATTATTGTATTACTTACTATTTTATTTTCTGTGATAATGCTCACACCGGGCAAGGAAGCCGAGAATCTGTTGAAATCAGGGGATTCTATTCTGGATATATATGCAGGCAAGCCGACTCGCAGATATCTTGTGGGTACGGTGATCAGATTTTCTATATACAGCTCGATAATTATATGTATATGTCAGGGAGTTCCGCTATTTCTTCAATTTGGAGGATATATTGATTCAACACTGGCTATGTTACCATGCTCTATAATGATGTCGACAGGCATTTGGATATCGTTATATAGAGAGGCTGAGGTTTATAGAAATATGGACAGATATCATCCATTTATATAGTATAAGGAGATTTTTAATGTTATATTTTGTACCGGCATGGTATAAGGAAAACTCATGGATTGAAAATGAACAGCAATGGTACATGAGGAGAATGAAATCAGAGTTTGACGAAACAATTAAACAGATTACACTATTTCACAGAAATGTGGATGTGAAGTATCGGATAGTTTTACTTGGTTATTCACCAAATTTCAGGCATTTCTCTCATAGACAGGGTATGTATCGTTCGCCATACTGGTCTTGTTTTGATGCAATTGCACAGATTAAGAGGACTAAGATGGCTGTGTTGTCATATCATGATATTAAGTGGCCGGAGGGCGTGGAGTTTGTATATTCGCCATTCTCAATTGTTGCCTTGTATAATGGACAGAAATATGCTCAGGTTGAGTTCGGCGAGGATGGGAACCCTATAATTATAGATATGTACGAGGAAGGGCAGATTTGCCGAAGGAATTATTACGATGACAGAGGCTTTGTATCTTCAACGATTATTTATGAAAACGGGCAAATGAAATATCAGGATTACCTGATGGAAAACACCATTTGGAAGCTCAGAGTAAATGCATCTGATGGCAGTGTATTGGTCAATCCTTCTTATCCGATGTATGATACTAAAACAGGGGAAAAGCAATTTTGTAAGCTGTCATATGACTCACTTGATGAGGTGATAAAGGAGGTACTATCTGATTTTGTTAATGGAACAGGAGCAAATGATACTTTTTTCGTGGCAGCTCATAGCTTACATATGAATGTTTCAGGCGAGGTGCTCCGAGAAAGAAAGGTAGTTTATACTTTTTTTGAAGAAAGATATGATTATTCGAAAATTCATAGCATCAAAGGCTATCTGAAGTCCTCGGAATATATTATTACAGATTCAAAAAATACAACAAAAATTATAAAGGATAATTTGTCAGATTCAAGTCTGCGTATAATGGATATTCCGCCGTATGATACGCGTATGGATTTTGGTATAAGTCAGCAGTTAAAGGTTCAGAATATTTTGATTCCTATAGATGGGGTGGAAAAGGATGCATATAGAGCAATTATCCGTGAGGTGTCAGAGTATTTGTGTATTAACGATCTTGCAAGGGTACATATTTTTACAAGAAATGCACAGTGGGGACATGAAGATAATATTCGTAACGATCTTGTCGGTATGCTTAGGGAATATGGACACGATATAAGATGGGCATGTAAAGCTGACTCTATTGATGAGGACGAAGAAAAGATTGAACAGAGATTTTTTATCGACGTGTGTGTGGATGAGAGAACCATCAGCAAATGTATCAATGAGCAAAGGATCATATTGGATTTGCGGGGAGTGGTTGATGTTTTCCTTTATATAACAGCGATAAGTAAAGGTGTTCCGCGTATTAGTTTTTCAGAGGATCAGTTCCTGCATGATGGCAAAAATGGTAGAATCATAGATGATTATAATCAGATAGGCAGAAGTCTGGCATTTTATCTGGATAGTCTTGAGAATTGGAATGCAGCTCTTGTTGCGTGTTATGAAGCAGAAAAGGACTATAAAACAGAAGTATTACTTGATAAATGGCGAAAGGTGTTAGGTATAGTTGAATAGTATTCAGATTTTGTATATTGGAAATGAGGATTGGACAACCAAATATAACATTCCCGATTTCGTTGAGTGGGAGAATTATGAAGACACAGGAATTTTTCCACCTAAACAGGTAGATATCGTTATTTTAGACAGAGATATAACCAATAAGGAAAAACAGATACTGGCTAAGATTACAAGAGCGTACAGTCTTTTTGCTACAGAGAATGTAAAGATGCAAAACAGTGTTACACATGATTATTTTGAGGAGCGATCAGGTCTTTACCTCTATTCGGGGGATGTGCAGGTTTTTCTGGATCAGGAGGCAGCAAAGTATTACAGACATCCATATGGTGAAAAGTTTAAGCCGGAGCATATATCTGTTAGTCAGTTTTTTAGAGGTTCAGTCAGATGTAAGGGAAACTATGACATGCTTTTAGAAGGAGATTTTGGAGATACATTTTCTCAGATAGTGTTCTGGAAATCAAATATTCCTGTATTTGACAGACAAAATATTGATTTATACTTTGAACACAGAAGGACAGGCTCTGTAGAGGTAAAGCTGCATGTATATAAATTCTATAATGGTTCTGTCGGTGATATCCAAAGGGTATGGGAATTCAGTCAGGATGAATTAGATGGGATAGTCACTATTGACAATGACGAGCTTGAAGGCCCGGTGTTTGTCTCAGTTTTGGCAAAAGGACAGGGAACACTCGAAGTTATATCGTTGCATGACAGATATTCAAGGCAGAATATAGGTTATTTTCTTCCGGGTGGAGAGAGGATTATCTCATCACAGGGGGAAGAGATATTCACATATCTGGATAAAGGGGATTGTAAACCACCTCTTGCTATTTATTTTTCGGGATATCGTAAGCAGGAAGGCTTTGAGGGCTATAATATGATGAGAAAGCTTGGATGTCCTTTTATGCTTATTACTGATCCAAGACTTGAGGGTGGTGCTTTTTATATAGATAATGCTGATTTAGAGGAAAAGCTGTTTAATAATATTGAAAAAACGATTAATGAAATGAAGCTTAAGAAATCGGATGTTATTATTTCCGGAATGTCGATGGGTACTTTTGGTTCCCTTTATTTTGGCTCTAAATTGAGTCCCCATGCACTGATTTTAGCAAAGCCACTTACAGAGCTTGGCGTTGTTGCAGAAAACGAAAGGCTTCTTAGACCTGGAGTTTTTCCGACATCACTTGATTTGTTATTGAAAAATTATGGTTCATTATCGAAAAAGAGTGTAGAAGAATTTGATAAAAGAATGTGGGAAAGATTTGATAAAGCAGATTGGTCTCATACTAAATTTATAGCTTCATATTTGTATGAGGATGATTATGATACAGATGGATATAAAAATATACTGGAACATTTGAAATCAGAAGGTGTAGAAGTATATGGAAAAGGTTCACATGGACATCATAATGATAATCGCGAGAGTGTTGTGGGATGGTTTTTGAGTCAATACAGGCTGATTCTTGAAGAAGATTTTAATCGAAAGTGATGTAGATATATGGTAAATGATACTTGGACAGTATATTGGGAAGAATTTATGTCTGATTCATATGGGTATGGGTCAGAGGTGGAATTTAATAAAGATAAATCGGTAAGATATTCTAACAGGCTTATGCCACCGGGAACTGTGGTTCACAGATGGTATTCAAAGACGAATTATCAGATGCACAGGCTAGAACCAACATTGCCGCTTATTGATGGCGAGAGCACATATTTTATCGGGCTGAACATTGATTATAACAGTGTGGAAAGCGAGGCTCTGATTCTTCGTATCATATTTTACGACAGGTACGATAACGAGACGAAAAGCACTATTGTGAGAGATAATAAAGCATATTTTTTACCACCAATCACGACATACAGTTATTCAATAGAATTGATTAATGGCGGAAATGCGGATTTCACGTTTAAGTCACTTATAATAAAAGAGGTTTCAAAGGAAGAGTTTGATGAAGACCAGAAGAGAATTGAAAAGCTTAAAAAGATTGCTAGCAAAGGTCAAAAAAAGCGAAGAAAAAATAAAAAATCTAAGTGATAATGAATTAAAACATCTTACAGTTGAGTTTAAGGACAGATACCAGAGTGGTGAATCGCTGGATTCGTTATTGCCGGATGCATTTGCAGCTATTGTTGAGGCTGATGAAAGAGTTCTTGGAAAAAGACCATATGATGTTCAGATCCTTGCAGGAGCAGCTTTACACAAGGGATATCTTGCAGAGATGAATACTGGTGAAGGTAAAACTCTGGCGGCTACGATGCCTTTATATCTGAATGCCTTGACAGGTAAAAGCTGTATGCTTGTCACGACAAATGACTATCTTGCTTCACGTGATGGTGATGAGATGGGTGAAGTATATTCTTTTATGGGATTGACATGCTCATATCCTGATGGTGATGATTCTAATACTAATAAGAGAACAGATGATGACCGCAAAAAATTTTATTCAGCGGACATCATATATACCACAAATGGTACACTTGGTTTTGACTATCTGTTTGATAATCTTGTTAAGAATAAGTCAGATAGATTTTTGTGTGATTTCAATTATGTAATTATTGATGAGGCTGACTCCGTGCTTTTGGATGCCGCTATTATGCCGCTTGTTATATCAGGAGTTCCACGTGTGCAGTCAAATCTTTATAATCTGTGTGATTTTTTTGTTACGACACTGGTTGAGGATATTGACTATATTGAAGAGGACAAGGCTGTCTGGCTTACTCCAAAGGGAGTTAAATTTGCAGAAAGCTTTTTTGGTATTCCTAATTTTTATGGCAAGGAATATTTTGAAATCAACAGGCATGTTACGCTGGCATTGAGAGCTCATAAATTGCTCGAAAATAAAAAAGATTATGTAATCAGCCCGGATGGAGAGGTAGAGCTTTTTGACGGAGCGACAGGACGTCTCATGCATGGTGTAAAGCTGCGTGGCGGTCAGCATCAGGCTATAGAGGCAAAGGAAAAGGTAGAGATATCGCAGGAATACAGAACTGTGGCATCTGTTACCTTTCAAAATCTGTTCATGCTGTTTGACAAGATGGCCGGCATGAGCGGTACACTAATGGATGCAAAGGACGAACTGTTTGAGGTATATCACAAGAGGGTTGTTAAAATACCGACAAACAAGCCAATGATTAGGAAAGACCATAAAGATAAATATTTTAGAAATGCAAGAGATCAGTTTCACACTGCAGCAAATGATGTTATTGAATTGCATAAAACAGGACAGCCTGTGCTCGTAGTTTTAAACTCTGTTACAGATACCGATTTGTTTTCGAGATTGATGATACAGTACAATATCCCGCACAACGTACTAAACGCCAGTAATGCTTTTTGGGAAGCGCAGATTATCGCAGGAGCAGGTCAGCTGAATGCGGTCACGGTTGCTACAACTATGGCAGGAAGAGGAACAGATATAAAGCTTGGAGAAGGTGTGAAGGAGCTTGGAGGTCTGGCTGTTATAGGTGTAGGAAGGATGGAAAATAGAAGGTCTGAAAGGCAGGCAAGAGGCCGCGCCGGCAGACAGGGTGACCCGGGCTTTAGTCAGTACTATGTGAGTCTCGAGGATGATATTGTGGGAGCAGAGGATGATGAAAAGCTTGAAAAATATATTGATGGAAAGCGTTGGATAAGCAGGAGCCGGATAAGACGTATTGTAAATCAAAGCCAGCGATTAAATAATGAGATGGCAGAGATAAATCGTAAGAGGTCTGTGCAATATGACCAGGTCCTCCAGCGCCAGCGAGACCTAATCTACGCAACCAGAAAGAATCTGCTCGATGGTGCAAGAGTCGAGGAGGAGAAGATAGTAGGGATTGCGAAGGAGAATATCTCAGACTTCGTTAATCATCTTGACTGCATACAGAGTAATAAAAAGCATGGCAGGTGCCGTGGCAGAAAGAAAGATAATGATAAAAATACCAATACAGAGCAATACACATCCATATTAAACAGATACATTCTTGACAACATCTCCTACAAGCTGGACGCCGGTCTGTCAAAGTCTGACATGGAAAGCGCCGCCACTGTTAGCGATTACCTGATGCTTCTCGTGTATCAGGGGCTTTCAAGACAGCGTGAGCGCATAGGCGATGAGGAGGCTTAC
>ERZ827126.2804-NODE-2804-length-11558-cov-2.660697_pt1 | contig 11558 bp, 8 predicted proteins | sample MGYA00519780_ERZ827126 | MGnify/ENA primary metagenome ERZ827126 (study PRJEB31778, sample SAMEA3449262) | human gut metagenome | biome: human gut; feature: human-associated habitat; material: faeces | place: United Kingdom | collected 2010/2012 ...
TCAGTATTTTTATAATGGATTTGCACAGGCAAGCCAAAAAGAAGACGAGATCTATCGAGATTTTCAAAAAACGGCTGGGAAGTATTTAAAGACTGTTCGAGATAACGGAAATCTTCTTAAGAAAGTAGAGTGGATTTTCTATGATATTGCAAGAAAGCATGGACAGAGTGCACTTAGCATAGAAATTTTAAGTGAAAATTTTCCAGAACTATTATATTGGGTATGTAAAGACAAAGCATTAGAATATGTAGCAGAAGATATTTTAAAAGAAATCAGGGAATATAAGTTTTCAGTAAAAGAAAGACAGAAATATATAGAGAATCTTTTAACTGGCATGACAGGACGCTCAAGAGAGCGGATTTTAAAAGAAATCGACAGAGTGTTAGGGGAAGTATTTGAGGAAGATAAAGTGGAGTTTGCCTCACTTCTTGCTGTGATCAGAGAGAAAAATAAGGATATTTATACCAGCCTTCTATGTGAAACTTTGGCGAATCAGAAGCTATCTGATTATGGAAAAAGTCTGTTTCGCATGAATGCGAGGGACATGGAAAGTCTGTATAAGTATGTGAAAGATTTTAATGAGGAGAAAGTACCAGGAGAACAAAAAGATGAGATCCTTCGTACAGGAATCGGCCTTTTGAATGAGGAACTTTTTGACAAAGACCGGTTTGAACTGTTCGATAAAATAGCGATTCATTTGAACCGAAGGGAGCAGTGGATTAAGATTCTTCAGGATTTTGTAAAGCAGCTACAGGAACATGCAGCGCTCTTTAATAAAAAGCAGTTAGATACAGCGTGTTATGTGGAGGAAATGCTCGGCGGATACCGGCCGGAAACAAGAATGGTGCTTCGTCAGGAACGCGGACACAGAACACATAGAATAAAAAAAGGCGGACAATCGAAAGACAGTGGTGAGGAGGACAGTGACATGGGACGACGGTATAAGAAAGCAGCAGAAACAGAGGAAGAAAAAGCGAGAAAAACAGGCACGGAGATAGAGAATGTGGAGGCAGAGGCAGTAGAGGACAGCTTAGAAGAGGAAGGACCGGCAGTTCCATTTTTACTTATGGGATTCCCGCAAGGATTTCTCACCGGTTGTATCATGTACTTATCTCATTATTCTTTAATGATTGGCCATTGGAAGATTGCACTTGGTATGGCGGGCATGTGGGTTCTTCTCATGTTAAATTATCAGGCTGTGATTATTCAGAGAAAGGCGAGTTATCCTCTGTGGAAGGTAGTTGGCCTGTGTCTGGTAGAAGGCTGGATTATTGAAGCGGCGGCCTGGTTTTTCCGTTCGCAAAAAGTGAGACTGTACTATTTTATTATTTTGGGAGTAATTACGGTATGTATTCAGGTAGTGAATCTCCTTCGCCTGAAAAAGGAAAAAAGTCAGATGGAAGAAGAATCGGCACATGCAGGCAGATAGAAAAAGAGGAAGTTATGGAAAGATTAGCAGACGATACGATAGAATCTTTTATGAATGCGATAGAAGAACGGCTGGCAGAAGGGCAGAAAAATAAAATTCCATTTTCCAGATTTTTAGAGGAAAAAATGGATGCCTTTGATTACAGCAATACATCTTTGGCAAAAAAGGTGTTTCACCGTGTAGAAAAGAAGAAAGAGGGAACAGTTTCTTATGTACCTGTGACAAGACAGGCAATCGGGGCATGGCTTCGTGGTTCCATGCCATCATCCAGGGATATCTATGTCACACTTGGTATGGCATTTGAAATGAATTTAGAGGAAATTAACCACATCCTTCTGGAAACCTATATGGGATATGGACTTTACTGTAAGAATATTGATGATGCTTTGTGGATTGCACTGATTAATGGACTTTTTCCAATTGATGCCTTTGAAGATGTCCGGGCACATATTGAAGACATTTTAGAAGAAAATATACAGCAGGACAGCAGAAGCCTTGCAACGATGGATTTGTGGGTTATGCTTTCTGAAGTGAAGACATTAGAGGAATTCTATGAACTCATTCGAAGTTACAAAGATGAGTTTAAGGATGGAACAAGGAAGTTTGGCCAGTGTCTTGAAGAAGTTATTGAGGAAGAATATGGATACTATGATAAGGCTGCCTGGTTTTTAAGAGATATTGGCTGTCTTCACTGTGAAGCACAGTTTTCAAAGATAAGAGCAGGCAAAGCAGTTGTTACAAGAGAATGGCTGCTGCGGTTCTGTATTGCCTTGCAGCCAACGTATGAATCCATTGAGAAATTACTTGCAAAGGCACAGATGGAACCTCTTGGCATTACACCGGCAGAAGTCATTATCGAAATGATTGCCAGATACAAGTCGAATTCAGTGGCTAATAGCCAGGAAATCTGGATTATGATTGAATCAGCATCAGAGAGACTGCGCCAGAAAGGCTATGAAATCGAGGAAGATTTATGCCGGAAATATAATTCTGTTTATGAACTTCCAGCTGCACAGAAATGGTGGTTTTCCTTCTGTATCGGCAGACAAATCTTAAAAAATGAAAAGAATAGAGAATTTGGGTATGAGAAGAACGGCTACTGCCGTTTTGCAATGGAAGATAAACTGCTCTTTGATGATATGAACCGCAATAAGAAAAATGTTTCTTTTAAGAAGAGTGCGGCAGAATATATGGAAGAGGGAATTGATAACTGGCAGGAAGTTGAGTTTCAGGAAATTCCAGCTCTTTTGATTGAAAAGAACTATGTACCGGATGCTCTTGATATGGAAAAGTTTGAGGACTATTGTTATGTGAGACGGCCTAGCCGCTTTACGAAGGATTTCCTTCGTAATGACATGTACTTTTATGCGGCAACTTTATATTCAATCTGGACAGGTAAATGTTACCAGAAAGAGAATGGCATGCAGAATGTGAAAGAAATCCAGAAAGAATTTATAAAAAATAATCTGGATGGAAAAGCCCTTCTTTCTATCCTGGCGGAAGTTCTTGGAGAAGAAGAGGATGGATGGAAAAGCGACTTGTCTTCTATGGTAGAAGCAGTAGCAAAAGTAAGAAAGAATCAGTAAAAGTTCAGAAAGCTAATATTTGAATAAAGGCACTATTTATGGTATGCTCCTGTTGAAAGTGATTGGTAAGAACGCAGCAGCGTTTTTAAAAATAACGAAAGGCAGGAGCTATATTTATGTCTATTATTTCGCAGATTGGGGTAGTTATTTTAATTGCATTTATTGTACTTGTTTTAATACGTTCGAATAAGAATCTAAAGAAGGCTTCCGAGGAGGGAGAGAACTTCGTAGATGAGTGGGCATTAAGACAGGAAAAGAAGGAGGAAATTAAGCAAAAACGTGAGGAAAAGAAGTTAGAAGTTCAAAAAGAAAAAGAACAGAAAAAGTTACAAAAGAAACAGAAACGAAAAGGAATTCTGGTTGATGAGGATAACGAACCTGAAGAGTATGAGTTACGTGAAGAAAAAGAAGAAAAACAGGCATTAGAGGAAGAACAGTATGCCGAAGAATATCCAAAGAAGAATGATTTCTCAGAGATGGAATATGAGGAAGAATCTCAGCAGGACGGATATGATGGAGAGAGTATTCGAGTTAACACAGATTGGTTATATGACTATGAAGAGCAGGAACGAAAGCGCCAGGAGAGAATGCAGCCGGAAGAAAGCAGCGCAGGGCAGGATTATAAAGACGAAAGTGGCAAGATCGTTCCGATGAAGAAGAGAGAAACAACGGGAATTACGCTTATGAAGCTGGATGCCAATCACAGAGTTATGGCGCGGTACCGCGTGAATAAGATTCCATTTACAATTGGAAGAAGTACAAGTAATGATTTAGTACTGGATGATTTATGTGTAGCAAGGAATCATTGCCGCATTATTGAGAGAGACGGACGTTATCTATTAGAAGATGTGGGAACGATGAATAAGCTTTATGTGAATGGAATGGTGACAGGGCAGGTTCCACTGTCAGATGGTTTAAGAGTTTACATTGGAAATGAAGAATTTCAGATTACGGTAGAGGGCGGAAGAAGCCAGTCTACAAGACTTTATAAAAATGCGGAGGGAAGCTATGAGTAGGCATGATACTGGAACAAAAGCTTTTTCTTTTGAAAGGGTGGTATGGGAAATCCAGAGAGCATTTTATTCCTTTAAAAATAGTCCGGTTCTTGCCCTGCTGTTGATGCAGGCAGCGGCCTTTATCTTTGTGCAGGCGAAAGGCGCAGGAAAGATTTATCTTGATATGATAGGAATCTTACTTGCGATTACGTTATTATCCTGGTTTTTTACCTCTGTGATACACGGAAATAAGAAGATTGTTATTTATACCTTGTTACTTCTTACGGTAGGAACGATGCTGCAATGTATTTTTAAAGAAGAGCAGGTATTAAAGAATCCGCAGTATTATGCGACACATAATCCGGCAACATCATTGCAGTTTCAGTATATTCTTGGATTTGTGATGGCTCTTTTGGCAGCGTTCATTTATATAAATAGCAGAAATATTGCTTCTATAAAGTGTTTGAAGCGTTTTAAATTATCGACGATTAAGGTATGCAGAATATTCTTTTGGTTTTCCTTATTGCTGTCGGCAGCAACTCTTGTTCTTGCAAAGAGTGTTGGTAACGTAAGAAACTGGATTACAATAGGTGGTGTTTCTTTACAGACAACAGAGTTTATTAAGTTTCTATATGTATTTATTGCGGCAGGACTTTTAGGAACAAAGGCGAATCCGGATAAGGAGAATATACGGGCTTTTTATACTGTAACATTTTTAGAAGTATTGTTTTTGGCATTACAGAGTGAATTTGGAACCATGCTTCTGATTCTTATGCTGTTTTTAACATTCCTCTTTTTATTTGTTCCAGATATAAAGGTATTTATCGGAACGGTGTTCGTCATGGCAGCAGGTTCTGTCGGACTTTCTGTTATAGGAGCACAGATTACAAAGTGGAATAGTGCAGGAGTGTTTCTTGGAACGAACAAACTGGCACAGATTTTCCTTTCAAATTATAACAAGATAGCGAATCGTTTTATTTATTGGCTGCATCCGGAAAAGGATGCTTTAGGACTTGGATATCAGCTTCTTAAAGCGAAGGAGTCTATCGTACTTGGAGGGTGGTTTGGAACCTCTTCTGTGACAGAGCTGCCGGTTAAGACGAGTGACCTCGTTTATCCAGCACTGATTCAGCGTTGTGGTATGATATTTGCACTGCTTGTATTTATTGTATTTATTATGATGTGGCTTGAGGGAGTAAGACTTTTTGTAAGAAAACAGGACCGCTATCACAGAGCAGTTGGCGCGGGATTTGTATTTATGCTTTTTGACCAGACATTAATTATTATCGCTGGAAGTACCGGGCTGTGCCCACTTACCGGAATCACGCTGCCATTTATTTCAAGCGGAGGAACTTCACTTATGATCAGCTTTATGATCGTGGGACTTATCGTAGCGGTGTCAAGTAATGTCAAATGGAAAGGAACAGTAGAAGATGAAGAAGAACAGGATAAATTTTTTAAGGAGAACGCAGTTACTGCAAAGTGCCACACTTATCTGCGTCATCTTAATGATCATTTCCCTCGTAAGAGTTTCCGCGTTGCTGCCGGGCGTGTCCGAAGAAGCGGACAAAAAGAAGAGTCAGGCCAAGGCAAAGATATATGAGAAAGAATATGTGAGAGGATCTATTTTAGACCGTAATGGAAATACGATTGCATTTTCACAAAAGCCGGGCGGAGCACGCACATACTCTCATCCCTATGCTTTTTCTAATCTCGTTGGTTACTGGTCCAAGATTTATGGAACATACGGTGTAGAAAAGACGATGAATGAAGAACTTGTTCACAGCAATTGCGGGGCTAACCCAAAGCAAAAGAAAGGTGCGGATGTTTCTCTTACGATTGATGCGGCTTTGCAGGAAAGAGCATATAAGGACATTGAGAAATATAAAGGATCTGTTGCAGTTCTTGATGCAAAGACAGGAGAAATATTAGCGTTAGCATCTTCGCCATCTTTTAATGTGTCTGAGATTGAAGATAAGTGGAAAAAAATCAATGAAAAAGAAGGAGTATTCCTCTCCAATGCATACCAGAATCCGGTAGCGCCAGGTTCCGTATTTAAATTAATCACATCCAAAGAAATCGTAGAAGCAGGTATTGAACGAGAAGAAGTTGAAGACACTGGTTCAATTACGGTAAATGGACAGACAATACGAAATTATGGTGGTAAAGCCTATGGAAGTATTTCATTCCGGGAAGGGTTTGTGAAATCCTCTAATGTGTACTTTATGAACCGGGCGTTAAAGCTTGGCGGCCTTCGCCTTTATAAGACAGGAAAAAGCTTTTTACTTGGGGAAGACATTTCTCTTGATTTTGCAACAATCCATTCTAACTTTGATTTAAAGGGTTATGAAGATAATGTTGTTGCGACAACAGCATTTGGCCAGGGAGAAACTCTTGTTACACCCCTTCAGATGGCGATGGTTACACAGAGTATTGCAAATGATGGTGTAATGTTAAAGCCATATCTTTTTAAATCTGTAGTCAATGGCAAGGGAAAGACAACACAGGAAGGAAAGACGGAAAAGCTGGTAAAAACAATGGATGTGGATACAGCAGAAGAAATCAAAGAAGTGATGAAGGAAGCAGGAGAATCCTATGGGCTTTCTGAAGTAGGAGAACAGGGATACTCGATTGCTGCAAAGACCGGAACTGCCGAGAGAGGCGACGGAACCAACAACGCATGGCTTGTCACATTTGCTCCGGCAGATGATCCACAGTATATTATCGTAGCGAACCGTTTAAAGACAACAGAAATCGGAAAGACACTTGCGCCGGTAGTAGAAGATTTATATGATACTCTGTTTGATCATGAGTAAAAATTCACGAAGGGATAGCGTTTCCGGTGGATGATTGCCCGTTTCAAGCAGCATATATACAGAAAAAGGAAGGGATTTCTGAATAGAATTCTTTTGATTTCCTGTTGTTTGTTCTTTTTGTTCAAGAAGAGCATGGAGAAAGAACGTAAGCTCCTGAATCAACATCTGCTGTCCCTTTAAGTCAGGAGAAAGATTATAAGAAAAACGCAGCTCATATGGTGGATTTGGATTATTCAGGAAGTAGTAACAGTAAGTAAAGTCTAATAAAGTGATTGCCAGATGCCCGTCTAATGTTCTTATAAGTACATTGGACGGATGAAGATCCGTATAAAGAATTCCTTTCTCGAGAAGATAAGAAAGCACTTTTCCAGTAGAAAGCAGGAGATATAATAGATCTTCTAAAGCCAAAAATGGTACGAGTTTAGGCAATAAGCTGCCATCACAGCACTCCATACAAAGCGCAAAGACAGGAGTATTTGATTCTGGTAATGAGAAATTCTCGCAGAACCCATAATACTTTGGGAGAGATGGATGGGACAGAGGGGATAATCCCTCATATTCATCAAGGAGTGCCTGTTTTAGCGCAGGGGTAGTATTCTCGCTGCACTTTAAAATATACTGATGATTAGAATCAGCAGCTTTATAGATTAAAATATCTTTTTTTTTCTGATAGAATGTAAAATCGGAAAACGATTTCGGAAACATGGAGAACCTCCTTTTGTAGATTTTTTATGTGAATCAGTGTATCATAAAGGAAAGGAATTTTCAAATGAGGGAAGGGAGGAAGTACGGTGGCTTTCTTTTTTGCAAGTGAAATAAACCGGCGCTCATCGAATGAAGACAGCTATTGCCAGATGGAGATTCATATGAATGCAGAAGCAGTAGTAAAAGCGATGGTAGTAGCAGATGGAATGGGCGGACTTTCCGGGGGTAAATATTATTCAGAGGCGGCAGTAAATCTGTGGTATCAGGAATTGCTGCAGACATTGATGAGTGATCGATTTAAAGGGAATCCCTTAGACCGGCAGATTGAGATTTTACAGGAATTTTCTGAAGAAATATATAGTAAGTTAAATCAGGGATTGTATAAGAAAGGATTGGATGCCGGAATCAAAGGAGGAACCACCTTGTCTGCGGTGATTCATTTCTGGGATACATTTATTGTATCAAATTGCGGGGACAGTCCAATATACCGCATCAAGAATGGAACAATTGAGCTTATCAGTGAAGTACAGAATGTGGCGGAAGAGATGGTAAGGGAAGGAAAAACAACAGCAGGGTCCGTATTATATTATCAGAATAAGAATCGCCTGCTTGATTATCTTGGAAAGAGAAAGGAATGTAAGCCCTATTGCCGTCTGTTTCCCGCAGAGGAGATTGACGGAATACTGATGGGCTCAGACGGAGCGTTCGGAGATCTTACAAAAGCAGAAATCGAAACGATATGTTGTGATTGTGAGCGCCCGCAAAGAGTGATTGGACAGATTTTTGAGAGCGCAAGAGAAAGCGGGGAAGAGGATAATCAGACAGCAATTCTTTATGTAAATCAGGAAAAGGAAAAAAACAAAAAGGAAAGCGAAGTAAAGTTTCCCAAAACAGATACCAGACAGCCGAAAAAAAAGGAAGATATCTGCTGTTATACAGAACTTCCTAAGAGCAAGAAGCCGCTGTCATTAAAAGAGAAACTTTTTAAAAACCGTTTTATAGGAGGCCGGTAAGATGAATTGTTATTTTGAAGAGGGCGAAGTTTTCACATGGATTCGCGACAGAGAACGGTCCGGAGAAAATATGGTCGTATCTTTAAAAATGTTAAAAGAATGTCACCGCACCGGAAGTAAGCAGGCCATGATTGCCGAAGACATCCGCACAGGTAAAAAGTATTTTGTGAAGGTGTTGTTTTGTAATGATCTTGAGCAGGTTTATGTAGAAAAAGAAAGTAAGGTACAGTTGTATTCTCCTTATATTATCCGAATTTATGGAGGAATGCTTGACGAGAAAAACAAGCGTTTTATTACATTGGTAGAATATATCGAAGAAAGTGATCTATCAGAACTGATGCGCGGCCGAGGGATTGCAGGAGATACCTGGAATGAGAAAATGAAGGTGAGGAATCGCATTGCAATGAAGTTCCTGCTTGGAATAGATCATTATATGTCTATGTACCGGCAGGATCCGATTGTTCATCGAGATTTAAAGCCGGAGAATGTACTGGCCTCCCCGGATGGTTCTGTTGTTAAGATTATTGATTTTGACTGGGTACATCTTCATGCATCAAATGTGACTGTCATGCTTCGGAGAGAACAGAAAGGAACGCCAGGATATGCCGATCCAAGATATTGGAACAGTTATATCTGCCGGCCGGAGATGGATATTTATTCTGCCGGACTTGTACTTTATTTTATTTATACAGGGAAGCATCACTTCTATGGAAATGATGAGATAAAGAATTACATGATAGGGGATGACTATGCCTATCAGTTAAAAGAGATGCCAGGAATTGATGATCGTTTAAGCCGTATTATTGCAAAGATGATAGCGAGAGAAGAAGAACGATATGGAAGTATAAAAGAAGTGATTCAGGATATGAAAGAATACCTTATGTCTGTTAGAAAGCTTCCTGAACTTCCCGAACTTTTAGAACAGCCACAGGAGCAGAAAACGATTCGTTTTTCCTACCGTATAGGCGATGTAAAATATAGTCCGTATATGAAGAATTATCGTTTTATTCCGATTGAATTTGGCACAAAACAGGAACGAAGTCAGAATGGAAGAATGAGCGGGCATATTTTATCATTTTACCGGATGGATGATAAGGTAAAAGCACTTATCTTACATGAAGATTGCCACATTATCAGGAAACAAAAAGAGGAGGAAGTCTGCGAGGGAGACATCTTTGCTTATGCGGGAACAAATATTGAAATTTTGCAGATTAAACGGTGATTTTTGAGAAAGAAATAAAACCAAAAGGACAGGAGTGTTAGGTAATATGAATGAAAGTTGGAATCCAGAAATTCCTTTAGACTTACAGCAGAATTTTAAGAAAGAAAAAGAACAGGCATTTACACTATATTTAGATTTTGTAGTGGATGCGACGGCATCTATGTATACCGTATTCCCAGCAGTATATTATGCAGCTGCACATTTTTTAGAGTGCCTGTCAAAATATGAAGTATATCCGCAGATTGGACTCACACTGATAAGAAATGAAGAAAATGGTGAGGAGACAGAAACGGTTTTATTTGAGGGACGAGATAGTTTTACTTCAGATATTTCCTTATTTTTAAAAAAGTTAAAAGGAACCAAGCTGTATGGCGGCGGGGACGATGGAAAAGAATCGGTGCATAAAGCAATCGGAACTTCCCTGCGCAAGTTTCCTGTTTCGGGAAGAAATAAGGCGATTATGGTATTTACGGATGCGTATGGAAGTAATGACTATGAGGAATACACACAGTATCCGGTAGGACAGGTGATCTTTTTCTCAACAGATGAAATGAGTGAGGAAGATTTCCATTTTTGTTTTGTAAAGCCGGATGGGGAGCTTGATGAGGAGGCTTCTCCGATGTTCATTAAAATTGACAAATTATTGAAACCGATGAGTACAGAATTTTTAGACAATATAGTCAAGCCATTAAAGGATTTGATGAAAGGTGTGTCTATTGGTGCATAGAAAGGGTGAAATGTGTGGAAGAGAGAGAACGTATGGAAACAGTCCCGATGGGGAATGGAAGCAAGGAAGAATTATTTGAAAAAGGGCATCCGGTAATCCGGGAGTTAAAAAGTATTCCCGAAATTATTTTTGAAGAACAGATTGGAATGCTGCCATCCTCAGCGATTCCTGTAAAGTCTTTATTTGCGAGAAAGCAGATGGATCATTTTCATGTTGATTCATTAATTCTCAAAAAAATTGCATTACAGGTACTCCATATTCTTAAAAAGCTTTCACAAAAGCATATTTACCCGGGGCTTATCGAACTGCAGGAGTTCTATGTAGACATGGATAACAGCCAATATGGTGTTGTCCTTTTACATCCTGAAAAGTTTCAGCTTCTTACTTTTGAGCAGGATTATGAATGGTATCCAGAAGATGAGAGAATTTTTGGGGATGCTACTTTATTTGATGAGAAGATGCAGCAGATTGCAGACAATCGTTTGATTTATAAAATCCTTGTAGCCAGTGCGAGGGGGAATGTTAAAATTCCTCCCCTAAAAACAGAAGCAGATTATTCAGAGCTATTCTACAATATTCTTTCAGAAGAATGGAAACAGATTTTTGAAAACAGAGAGATATGCAGCTATGAAAAATTGCAGAATTTGTTAGAAGAATCTATTCAGATGGAAGAAGAATTCGCCAGAATGACAAAAGAAAGCTTAGATGAAAAGTCAGAGCAGAATAAAACAAAAAAGGCAGAAGAACTGCAGGCAAGGAAGAGCGGGGAAACAAGCGCAGAACAGTTTGATTTGTTTATTATTTTGCGGACAGAACTGGATAACTCCAAAAAGATAAGTAAGATGCTCTGACTGCTTCAGGATGAATTAGAACTGGAAAATACACTTTCTGGTTATAATTGCCAGCAGGCATTTGTTTTTGGAAATGGTGCAGTTCAGGTGAAAACATTTCAAAATTACCGCACAGGTTTTCGATGCCAGTTTCCACAGACCATCCGGGAATATTCTTCAGGTGAGGCGTTAATTATAGGGACAGATCTGATGAAAGAGAAAAAAGAAGAACTCC